>Ga0187893_10003028_pt1 | contig 35264 bp, 46 predicted proteins | sample MA1701074metaG_FD_139574 | JGI IMG/M metagenome (GOLD analysis project Ga0187893, IMG submission 139574) | White microbial mat communities from a basaltic lava cave in the Kipuka Kanohina Cave System on the Island of Hawaii, USA - MA170107-4 metaG ...
CGTCCGCGCATTGGCATGGTAGGTCATGGAGCCCTCCTTTCCTGTCAGCGCCCCACCGTAGCCTACCGGATTGCGGATGAGCTGTCATCTGTTCACAATGTCATGAAACTACACAGCTACCAATATGACGGGACAATGGGGTTGACAGCGCCGGACCTAGAGGCTAATCTTCAACTCGGGCGCGTGCACACGACGGTGTGCAAGTAAACCGGCAACCGGGAAGCGTCTTGCGTGTCATCCGTGAGGCGCGGGGCGGTGCGGGGGACCTCATTCGGATCGCGCAGCCGCGCATCGGGCTGACGGACTTTGGCGGGCCCGTGACCGCGCGGAACGTGAGAAATAGACTAGAAGTACTTGGAGCAAGCGGACGGAGCGGGCAGACGTGATCAGCCTGACGATCGACGGCGTACAGGTCAAGGTGCCACCCGGGACCTCGATCCTGCAGGCGGTTCTGCGGAGCGGTCGCGAGATCCCTCATTTCTGTTATCATCCGAAGCTTCAGGTGGTCGGGAGCTGCCGGATGTGTCAGGTGGAGGTCCACGGAGCGCCAAAACTGGTCATCTCGTGCGCCACGCCGGTTACGGAGGGGATGGAGGTTCTGACGGCCTCCGAGAAGGCTGCCAAGGCGCAGAAGGCTGTCCTCGAGTTCCTGCTGCTGAACCATCCCCTCGATTGCCCCGTCTGCGACAAGGGCGGCGAATGTCCGCTTCAGGACTACACCCTCAAGTACGGCCCGGGAGAGAGCCGCTTTGTCGAGGAGAAGATCCATCGAATCAAACATCAGCCGATCGGTCCGTTCGTCATCTTCGACGCGGAGCGTTGCATCCTCTGCACGCGCTGCACCCGTTTTTGTCAGGACGTGGTCGGCACAGCCGAACTCGGTGTCTTCAGCCGTGGTGACCGGTCCGAGATCGGGCTGTTTCCAGGCCAGAGTCTGGATAATAAGTACTCGGGCAATGTGATCGATCTCTGTCCTGTGGGGGCCCTGACGAGCCGGGACTACCGCTTCAAGGCCAGACCGTGGGACCTGATCCATCAGACTCCGACCATTTGCGGCCTGTGCAGCGCCGGATGCAACATCATCGTGGATGTCCGGTTCAAAGAAAGCGGCCAGCAGCTTCTCCGCATCCGGCCCAGAGTGAATGATGACGTCAACGGGCACTGGATATGTGACGAGGGCCGCTTCGAATTCCACTTCGCGCAGGATCCGGGGCGGATCCGCGAGCCGCTCGTCCGACGGGATGGCGAACTCCGGCCGGCGACTTGGGATGAGGCGATCGGGCGGGCCGCTGACGCGCTCTCAGAGATCGTCCGCAGGAGGGGTCCGGCAGCGATCGGTGTTATCGCGTCCACCCGGCTGACGAACGAGGAGGCATTCCTTGTTCGACGGCTGTTCGGCGAGCGGTTGGGCGTCCCGAACATCGACCATCGGGTAAGGGGCTCGCAGGAGCCGGGAGGTGATCTCCCCGAAGATCACCTGCTTCGCCGGACGGACAAATACCCCAACTCGACCGGGATGAGAAATCTGGGGATTGTCCCCGCGGACGGAGGGATGGGGACGCGGGAGATGCTGGCGGCGGTGGCCGAGGGTCGGTTGGCCGCGCTCCTCGTCTTCGAGGAGGACCTCGTGACGGCCCTCTCGGGAGAGATCGGGGTCGCCGAGTTGCTGAGCAAACTCGAGTTGGTCCTAACGCATGATCTCTTCTTGACGGCGACAGCGAAACTGTCGCATGTCGTTCTTCCCGCAGTGAGCTTTTATGAGAAGGAAGGGACATTCACGAATTTCAAGGGCCGGGTGCAACGACTCAGGCAGTCGCTGGAGCCGTTCGGTGAGTCGATCTCGCTGTTCGACATCTTGCAGCGCCTTGCGTTGCGATTGAATGTTCCGTTGTCGGGCGGTCCGCCCGAGGAGATCTGGAAGGAGGTCGCATCGGCCGTACCGGTATATCACGGGATGACGTACGAGACCATCGGTGACCTGGGCGAGATGACAGGCGCCCAAGGAGCCCCCCCATGAGCCTCCTCGCGAAGCGGCCGGCGGGAGTGCCGGCCCAGGTGAAGGGGGCGTAGGAGGGTAGTCCGAGACCGGATTAGCGGACCGGTCAAAATGGTGGAGGCTTTCGAAGGAGAAAGGAATGGCAGGGGTTCGAAAGGTCCTGAATACGTTCATTGACGAAAGCCTCGCTTCTCTTCCGACCCGGGTGGCCGAGCATCTGACGAACTCGAAGAAAGAACTGCTTCTTGCTGTACGGGCCCTCCTGGATGAGGAGCTGAAATGGAGCGACATCCATCTCGCCCGGGCAAAGGAGTTGAAGGCGAAACGGTCTCAGGAACGTGCCGCTCGTGAGAAGAAGTAGGGGTTAGCAGGCGGAAGCGACAGGCGATTGGTCTGATCAGCGCGATCCCGCCTGAGCTGGCGGGATCGTGGCGTTTTGAAGAAGGGAAAAGTGTCCAAGGAAGCTCGAGAGGTGGTCATTCTCGGTGCAGGTCCGGCAGGGCTGACGGCGGCGCTCTATGCGGCGAGGGGCAATCTCCATCCGCTCGTCATCGAGGGGACCGAGGCCGGGGGGCAGTTGATGCTGACCACGGCCGTCGAGAATTACCCCGGCTTTCCGGATGGGCTGTTGGGACCTGACCTGATCAAGGTGATGCGGCAACAAGCGGAGCGGTTTGGGGCCGAGATGGTCAATGGGGACGCCATGGCCGTGGACCTGAGCCGAAGGCCGTTCACGATCACCACCGACCGGGGGCCAGTTCGGACGATGGCGCTGATCATCGCTACCGGCGCGTCGGCGAACCTACTCGGCCTGGAATCGGAGCGCCGGCTGCTCGGGCACGGCGTCTCCACCTGCGCCACGTGTGACGGCTTTTTCTTCAAGGACCAGGAGGTCGTGGTCGTGGGCGGAGGGGACACCGCCATGGAGGAGGCGACGTTCCTGACGAAGTTCGCGACGCAGGTGACGGTGATCCACCGCCGCGATGAGCTCCGCGCATCGAAGATCATGCAGGAGCGGGCCATCAAGAACCCGAAGATTCGGTTCCTGTGGAACCGAACGGTGGAGGATATCCTCGACCCATCCCAGGGTAAGGTGACTGGCGTCCGAACGCGAGCCACCGACTCGGGGAAGAGCGAGACCGTGCCCTGCGATGGCGTCTTCGTCGCGATCGGCCATTCCCCCAATACGAAGCTGTTCGCCGGGCAACTGGGGATGGATGAACGAGGCTATCTGATCACCACTCGCGGGACGATGACGAGCGTCCCCGGTGTCTTTGCCGCCGGCGATGTGCAGGACCATGTCTACCGTCAGGCGGTGACCGCGGCCGGATCCGGGTGCATGGCCGCCATGGATGCCGAACGGTTTCTGGAGCACGAGAAGCACGCAGGGTTGCCGGCCAGCGGCAAGTAGGAACGTCAGTTCTGACGTGAGAGGGAAGACGGCATGGCGATGAAACCGATGAAGGCCTTCCTCAACCTGGAGGAAGGGATGCGGATCATCATGGACGCGGTCCACCCGATCGAGCGGACGGAGCGGGTAGCCTTGCTGGAGGCGGTGGGCCGGGTGCTCGCCGAGGAGGTGACGGCGGCGATCAATGTCCCACCCTTTCCCAGGGCGGCGATGGATGGGTACGCGGTCAAAGCCGAGGACACCTTCGGGGCCGGGAACTTCTCTCCGGCGATTCTCGAACTCCTCGAAGTGATCCACGCTGGCGAGATCGCCGGCAAAGAGGTTCGCCGGGGAGCCTGCATCCAGGTGGCGACCGGCTCTCCGATGCCGGCGGGGGCCGACGCCGTCGTCATGGTGGAGGACACGGAACTGGACGGCTCCAAGGTCAAGGTCTACAAACCGGTCTATCCCCGCCAAAACGCCTCTCCCCTCGGTGAGGACATCAAGAAGGGGAGCCGCATCCTGGCGCCAGAGACGATGCTCGACCCAAGCAAGATTGGCGTCCTGGCTGCCCTCGGGCTCCAGAAGGTGGCGGTCTATCAGAAACCGCAGGTGGCGGTGATCCCTTCCGGGAACGAGATCGTCGTCCCGGGTGACCCGCTGACCCCCGGCGGCATCTATGACATCAACTCGTACACACTCTCTGCGCTGATCATAGAGAACGGAGCGGTTCCGCGCATCTTTCCGGTCATGAAGGACACGCTGGAATCGGTCGTCTCCACGATTCGAGAGGCCCTCGCCTTCGATCTGATTCTTATTTCGGGAGGGAGCTCAGTTGGTGAGCGCGACGTGATGGTGGAGGCGGTGGAACGGATGGGCGAGCTGAAGTTCCACGGCATCGCCGTCAAGCCCGGGAAGCCGACGCTGTGCGGGATCGTGGAGGGACGGCTCCTACTCGGGATGCCGGGCTATCCGACCTCGTGCCTGACGAACGGATACGGGATGCTCGCCCCGGCGCTCAAGAAGCTGGCCAGGCTGCGCAAGCCGACCCTCCCGTCGGTGCGAGCCCCGATGTCGCGCCGATACACCTCGACCATCGGACGGCATCAGTACCTTCCGGTCCGCCTCGAGGGCGGAGAGGTGGTGCCGGTGTTCAAGGAGTCGGGGGCGATCACCTCGATGGCCGATGCGGAGGGATACATCGAGATCCCGGCGAACGTGGACCTGGTCGAAAAAGGCGAGCTTGTTGACGTCCTTCTGTTTTAGCGATTCCGTTCGCCGCTCTCGGCTCTCCTCCACGGTCCGCTGCGTCCCTCTAACATCTCTGAACCATCCCCCCCTCTGTTTACCCTCTCCCCTTGTGCGGGAGAGGGGAGGGTGAGGGGGGGGCCCAAGGCCCTCTCATGGATCTTGAACTCGTCAGACAACTCGCGATTCCGTCGTCCTCCAAGATCGTGATGTTGGTCTCCGACGGGCTGGGAGGCCTGGCGAGAGAGTCGGACGGCCGAAGCGAGCTCGAGGCGGCCGTCATCCCCAACCTCGATGCCTTGGCCGGCCGCTCGCTGTGCGGCGTCATCGACATGGTCGGTCCGGGGATCACCCCCGGCAGCGGGCCAGGACACCTTGCCCTGTTCGGGTACGATCCGTACGTCTACAGGATTGGTCGGGGGGTGCTCGAAGCCTTCGGGATCGATCTGGAGCTTCGGCCTGGCGACGTGGCGAGCCGTGGCAACTTCTGTACGCTCGACGCAGAAGGGAAGGTTACCGACCGGCGTGCCGGCCGGATCTCAACGGACACCTGCCGCCGTCTGTGTCTCCGGCTTGGCCAGATCAAGCTCGACGGCGTTGAGCTGATCGTGCGGCCGGTCATGGAACACCGTCTGTCGGTGGTGTTCCGAGGAGTGGGGTTGTCAGGCGATCTGTCCGACTCCGATCCCCTGGTCACCGGGCAGGCGCCCTTACAGGTGGTGCCCCTCCGGCCTGAGGCGGCCAGCACCGCGACGGCGGCAAACCGCTTCCTCGAGGAAGCTCGGAAGGTCCTGGAGCAGGCCACGCCGGCCAACATGGTGCTGCTCAGGGGATTCGCGACGGCTCCCAGCTTGCCACCCTTTCCCGAAGTCTACCGGCTACGCGCCGTCGCTATCACCTGTTATCCGATGTATCGGGGACTTGCGAAGCTGGTCGGGATGGATGTCCTCCCGCTCAGCGCGAATCTGGACGACGAGCTGCGTGCGCTCTCCGCCGTCTATGACAAGTACGACTTTTTCTACGTGCACTTCAAGGGAACGGACCGGGCAGGGGAGGACGGGGACTTCGACGGAAAGGTGGCAGCACTGGAGGAATTGGACAAAAGGATTCCCGCCGTCCTTGCGCTGCGCCCCGATGTATTCATTGTGACAGGCGACCATTCGACGCCGGCCGTGCTCGGGGCGCATAGCTGGCACCCGGTACCCTTGCTCCTCTTGTCCAGATGGGGCCGCTCCGATCGCGCGCGAAGATTCACCGAGAGGGACTGCGCGGCAGGTCCTCTCGGGAGGATGCCGGCCGTCGAGCTGATGCCGCTGGCGATGGCCAACGCCTTAAAATTCAAGAAGTACGGCGCGTAGTCCCAGCGACTCTTGTCTGTCCTTCTGCGCAGGCAACCTTCGGCTCCGCGATTCCGAGATCCCTCCTTCTTTCACACCTTCTTCTTTGGCCGCGGCCGATTCCCGCAGGCCACTGAGGTTCTTCTGTCAACCCTCTTAAGGGTTCCGAGTTTGTCGCTTATAAAGGTGCACTCACGCCCGTATGCCTAACGTCCGCGGCTACCGGCGCGCGGACGATGACGGTTGATGAAGCTCTGCGCTTCCCGCGCGTCCGCGTGGGCCGCACTGTTCGGCGTCATTGCCGACTCCTACGCTGGGCGATCTCGGTCAATATGTCCACCAACCTCCCAGATCGAACATGCGCGTTGACTATCCCATAGACCTCGTCGATACGCTTCCAAATATCCGAGGTGTCCGACGACCCCATTTCAGTGAAATCGCGTACGTCGGACTCGTCGGTGATCAGGTACTCGTCGGGTTCGAGATCAAATATTCGTTCCATAAACTCGTCAGCAAGCTGTGTGAACTCCTCGATCCGTTCCGTCGACGCGAACGTAACCTTCTTGCCTTTGAACCGACCCCGCGTGATGACTTTCTCGTCCTTGCTCATATTCGCCGCGCTCGCGGCTGTCTTGACGCCGAACGACTGTGGCGATAAGCGGCAGGCGGAGCCAGGCCGCTTCATCGCTGGGTTAGACGCCTCTTGCGCATTGACCTCGGCACCCTGGCCTGAGGGTCGCCGAAGTCACCTGCTTGAACCCAATCAGTTCCAGTCGTATCCACGTTACAGCCGGCATTGATGAGTTTCGTGGCCAGCTCTTGCCGCTTGGAATACTCGTTCGACATGTGGACCACGTGACGCCCCGCCACGTCGCTGAATTCTCGCACATTGCCAAGTTGAACCATTACAGTTCGGTCCGGGTGCGTGGCGAACGCCATTCCGGCCTCGAAGAGCACGTTTGGACGCGCTTGGCCGGTTAGCGTCCGCTCGTACGGCTTGTCCGACGGCAATAGCAGGTCTGGGCGAAGCTGAGCGAGATCGTCAGGCGTCATTAGGACGACAATGGCGCGCGCTCGCGCGAACGCTGCGTCAAGAATCTCGCCAATGTAAGGTGCTGCTTTCTTGCTCATCCCCAACGCGGACGTCCATTCAATTGGCTTGACACCGACAGCGCGCAGGAATGTGAACATTGCATTCTTCGCGGCATTGTCGCGGCCGTGGACTACGAAGACGGAGTTCGGAGTTGCTCGTCCGCTCTGCTTTGCAGCCCTCCGTCTTGGTTCCGAATGACCTCTACCAGAAGTCGCCTCTACTGTCGTGACGGTGGGTGGAGCAACGGGCGAGCCAGCGCTTCGGAGTTGCGCGAGGTCATCGCTGGTTGCGTACTTGTTAATAGTGACCCCAGCCTCAGCGCCAACCCTAATGGCGGCAAGGTGACGAGGCAGGTAATCGGCGCTCGCCGTCTGATTGATTCGAGCGTAGACCTGGGCTCGACTGAGCCCGGTCTTGTTGATGATCGCGGCGAGAAGATCTGGGTTGATTCTTGCCATTGGGGTCGGGCTAATCCCTCGCCTTCCGTGCCTGCGTGCTCTTGTTCTTTCGCTTCTGAATGGACAATTGAACGCTGACCGTATTTCGAGTCGTGCCCAGCAAAGCCGCGATCTCAACGGGACGGAAGCCAGCTCGATTTAGCAGTGCGATCTGCTCGGGTTGCTTTTGCTCCTGCACCAGCAGCAACGCCAACAGATTGACCAGCTTCGACTCAAATGCGGTCAAGCCATCCGGACGGTCCTGAACTTCTTCAGCGACGCTTGGTTTTGCCATTCCCTCTGGTCCCTTTCTTGGCCTTTGCCCGGCGAGATAGTTCGCGTAGGGATGCGGCGGTGCTTCCGACGACACCAGCGCGATCTTCAAGCGGTAGCCCAAGTTTCTCTAGAAACTGGGCCTGCTCCAGTATCGACTTGTCCGCGTACCGAGAGTTCTTGAGGCAGAGGTAAGCCAGGCAGCGAGCTGTCACCGCCGACCAATTCACTTCTTCTTCGCTGTCTTTCATATCCTCCCTCTCAAAAGCGTGCCGCATCTTGACCATCGCTGCCGTGTCGAGTGCGGCTAACGGGGCGCATAAGCTGCGAGCAGGAGCTCTCTTCTCGCCCCGCGCCCGCTCGTCGGCTTGATGCGGTTGTTGGACGACGCGCTTCGCTCCATCTTCAACACGGTCTCTAGCCAGGAGGCGCCACGCCTCCACGGACGGCTAATCGGACTCATCCTTCAGACCGAGCTCTTTGAGGAACTTGACGAGGCTGTCGTTCGCCGCCGGGGGACGGGTTTTCAGAACTCGGAACGTCAGCTTGCTCGGGGGGGTGGCCGCTGGCGGCAGCTCGACCATCGCTCCGCTAACCATATCCCAGATTGTCCATTGTGTCAGAGGCTCGCCGTCAAGCGTCTTGCCCTGGTAGGCTGCGAGTCGCGGTGGCAGTTCAACAAGCTTGTACTTGGCTACGAGAGGAAGGGCAACTCTTTCGATCATTCCTGTCGCACGCTCGAGACTGGTGTCGTCGTCCCACACGTGAAGGCTGATCAAGACGCTCTCGGCAGAAATGGAGCCCCCCTGCTCGGCTACGATCTCAAGGAACGTAAACGGGTATTCCGAGGGCTTCTTTCCTGCGTTTCTGGCGTCCGCAATTTTCCTGGCGAGCGCCTTGATGCCGCTCCACAGTGCGATGCCCGTTCCTTTGGCCCCCTGATAGATGTCCTTACCGAACTCTTTGGCGAAGCCGGAGATAAACTCCTTTCCAGCGTAGGTGACCAATGCCCACATGCTCATTTGCCACAGCAAGTTGGGACCGACGTTAATGATCCAACTTGCCGCGTCTTTTCCCGCCCGGAACTCAGGTCCTGCCATGTGCCATGTGGGCGTCTCTTCGGGATATTTCACATGGAGGCCAAGTTGGGGTTCAAAGCACGCCCGTACGTCGTCGCTAGTCAGGCCGAAGGTCCGCGACTGAATCCCTACCCAAGGCTCATCATCGTCACCCATTTGTACATGCCGGACGTCGCTCATTGGGTCACGTCATCTAACCATAGAGTAGATTGGTCGGCCTAGCTCGCTCCTCAACTGTCATGGACGCCGCGATTCTCCTGTCTATTCAACAACTTGTCAAGATTTTCCATGGCCTGCGATTGGCCGACAAACACTGCGGCGGCTGTCAGCCTATTCCAGTTAGGGCCGCAGACGATCTGGAGTCGCTCCGCGTTCATCCGACGAGCTACGGACCCCTCGACCCCCTCGATTGAGGACGTGGGTACACACCATTGTGGTGCTGACATCCCCGTGTCCGAGTAGCTCTTGAACCGCCCTGATGTGGTAACCGTCTTCCAGGAGATGCGTGGCGAAGGAATGGTGGAAGGTTTGACAGCTTGGCGACGAAAGTCAGAGCTTAGACCGCGAGTCGTGAGGGCGCTGATAAGGACGTTCGTGTCGAGGAACACCGTCACGACACGTCTCGGAACACATCCTCATCTTTTAGGTAGCCCTGGGCCTCCGCGTAAGGTATGAGCCGGACTCGTGTCTGCTCGAAGCGAAGGATGGCGAGTCGCCGCCGCAGCGCATCACGGACGACGTCACTCCTCGTCCGGTCCAGCTCCCGACAGAGCCGATCCAGTTTGCGCTGAAGCTTAGAATCCAGGCGGATTGTTACAGCATTCTTCATGTGTGACAATGCATTACGGGCGCACTCCGACAATCAACGATGGTGGCCACGTCCGTGGCGAGCAGTCGGCCTAGCCAGAGTCAGGTTTCCCTAACGGCGACTCGCAGCGAGCCGTCTTCGCTCTACTAAGCCGCCTGACACGTACTTATGCAGGACGCTTGCGATCAAGGTCTGATAGGGGACCCCTTCTTCGATGGCAAGCGTCTGCAGGGCCTCCAGATCCTTCGTGGAGAGGCGGATATTAATCCGGCGATCCTTCCTGAGCGTCGCCCGTGCATACCCTCGATAGCGCGCTCGCTCCCTCTCCAGGTCCTTAACGGACCGCCACTCTCCCCGCTCCACAGACGTGAGCAGGCCCCGCTCCTCTTGATTGATCTTACTCATCGGCACTCCTCTTTCGAACATACTGTTCCGTTAGCTTGCGACTCGGAAAGATTGTCTTCAGGAAGACGCTCTCCTCATCCTCGATGCACGGCACAAGAAATACGTAGTCTTGGATTTGCACGACCAAAATTCGCTGGCCGGGGTACTTCTGCTGGCGCGGGTGCTCCAGGATATCAAGCAGATCCCCCTGTTCGATGTGGAGCACAACCCGTTCGAATGAGATCCCTCGCTCCCGTTTCAATTGTTCGTTCTTCTCGGGGTCCCAGAGGAACGGTTTCACGGAGCTAAACATAGGACATTGTGTGCCTGCTGTCAACTTCTTGGCTCAGCCACCCGAGGCAGCATAACTTCTCACCGCTCAAGGTCGCGCGTGGTCTGCTCTGTGGAGTCTGGGGACATCACACAAATGGCCGGTTATACAGGTTGACAGTCACATCATGGTTACCTATACTCGGTCTGGGAGTGGCCGGAAACCTGCGAAGTGAGCGGATGGTGTGCGTCCGGACCAAAGGCAGGTTTCACGTGAGTTGATGAGGGATTTAGGGAGAACGTGCCAGGTCGAAGGGAGAAGGTGAGCTGTATGTCCGTCAAGATGCCGATTTACATGGACCATCACTCGACGACTCCGGTCGCCACCGAGGTGTTCGAGGCGATGCGGCCATACTTCATGGAGCGGTTCGGCAACGCGGCGTCTCGCAACCACCCGTTCGGCTGGGCGGCCGAAGAGGCGGTGGAGCAGGCCCGGGCCCAGGTCGCCCGCCTGCTTGGCGCGAAACCGGCCGAAATCGTCTGGACGAGCGGCGCGACCGAATCGAATAACCTCGCCATCAAGGGGGCGGCAGCCGCCTACCAGGAGAAGGGCCGACACTTGATCACCTCTCAGATCGAGCACCATGCCGTGCTGGACACCTGCAAACGGTTGGAGAAGGATGGCTACGCGGTCACGTATCTCCCGGTGGATCGAAGCGGCCTGGTCGATCCCGCCGATGTCGAGCGGGCGATCACCAAACAGACGACTCTCATCTCGATTATGGCTGCGAACAACGAAGTCGGGACCTTGCAGCCCGTCGCCGAGATCGGGCGGATCGCGAAGCGCCACGGGGTTCTCTTTCACAGCGATGCCGCGCAGTATCTCGGGAAGCTCCCCATGTCGGTCGAGGAGTGGCACGTCGATCTCCTCTCGGCCTCCGCCCACAAGCTCTACGGACCCAAAGGAGTGGGTGCCTTGTACGTCCGGATGAGCAAGCCGAGGGTCAGGCTGATCAGCCAGATGGATGGAGGGGGCCACGAGAAGGGCCGCCGCTCCGGGACGCTCAATGTCCCGGGCTGCGTCGGATTCGGTGCCGCATGCGCGTTGGCTGAGCAGGATCTCCCGACCGAGCCGGCACGGCTCACGGCGTTGCGCGAACGGCTGAAGGCCAGATTGTGGGCCGACATCGACCATCTGCACCTCAATGGCCACCCTACCCAGCGGCTTCCCGGAAACCTGAACGTTTCCTTTGAGTTTGTCGAGGGGGAGGCGCTGCTCTTGTCGCTGAAGGGGATCGCCGTTTCTTCAGGCTCGGCGTGCACCTCGGCTACGCTGGAGCCCTCGTACGTCTTGCGGGCGCTCGGGGTGCCGGATGAGCTGGCATACGCGAGCATCCGCTTCGGGATTGGGAGGGGCAACACCGAGGAGGAAGTGGAGTACGTGGCGGGACAGGTCGTGGAGAACGTCACGCGCCTCCGGGCGATCTCGCCGCTGTACGAAATGGCGATGGAGGAGGCTAAGTGAGCGACCGGGCTGAGACGATCAAGGCGATCCTCGAGTGCTTCCGCCCCGCGCTGCAACGGGACGGAGGGGACATCGAGCTGCTGGAGGTCGTGGGGAACTCCGCGCGTGTCCGACTCCACGGCTCGTGTGTCGGCTGCCCCGCCTCGGCCGCCACCCTCCGGATGGGGATCGAGCAGCTCATTCGGGACGCGCTGCCCGACTTCGGAGAGCTGATCGAGGTGCCGGACGACGCGGTCGAGCCAGCGACGGCGACCGATCGGGCCGGCCGCGGGCATCCCCGATCGGCCTGACTCGTCGGCAGTTCTAAGAGTTCGAAGAGGACCAGAGTGACGAACGTACGAATGACGAACGCGACGAAGTCCGATGCGCTCGTGACGCCGGAGGAGGAGCAGGAGCTTGAGCGCGGGCTGCTCCTGTCGAAGCTCGACAGTCTCGTCAACTGGGCGCGGAAATCCTCGATCTGGCCGGCCAGCTTCGGCCTCGCGTGCTGCGCGATCGAGATGATGGCGACCGGCGCCTCACGCTTCGATCTCGCGAGGTTCGGGGCCGAGGTCTTTCGAGGATCGCCGCGTCAAGCAGATCTGATGATCGTTGCGGGTCGGGTCAGCCGCAAAATGGCGCCGGTCCTCAGGAGGATCTACGACCAGATGCCCGACCCGAAATGGGTCATTGCCATGGGCGCGTGTGCCTCCTGCGGCGGGATCTTCAACACCTATACCATCGTTCAGGGGGTGGACGAGATCGTGCCGGTCGATGTCTACGTCCCCGGCTGCCCCCCGCGGCCTGAGCAGTTGATTCACGGGATCATGTTGCTACAGGAAAAGATCAGCCGGGAGCGGCCGAGCAAACGGGGCCTCTTCCACTTGCCCTGGCGGTCGCGGCAGTGATCATCCAGATCCTCAAGGGGATGGCCACCACCTTCAAGCACCTCTTTAAGAAGGCGGTGACCGTCTCCTATCCGGAGGAGCGGCTTCCCCTCGCCCCCCGCTATCGAGGGCTCCACATGCTCGTGGTCAACGAGGACGGCATGGAGCGGTGTGTCGGCTGCGAGCTGTGCGCCATCGCCTGCCCGGCCGACGCGATCTACATCGAGCCCGCCGAGAACACCGAGCAGGAACGGCACTCCCGGGGCGAGCGATACGCAAAGGTCTACAAGATCCACATGCTGCGCTGCATCTTTTGCGGCTACTGCGAGGAGGCCTGTCCCGAGGAGGCGATCGTCCTGGGCAAGGAGTACGAGATCGCCTCGTACAGTCGAAATGACTTCGTCTACGGGAAGGAGCGCTTGAATACCCCATTACGGGAGGCGCTCAAGCAGCGGCCTGATCTGCACCCCGACTGGTAACCTCGTGCTGGCCCAATCAACTTCGCCTAGCGGCGTTGCTGGCCCCCGGCCACTCCCTGCGACGTACCTAAGAACGTACGCCTCGGTCGGGGCCGGGCGCCGCGCCTTGCTATGCTCGCTTCTTGGGCCAGCATGGTGCTGACCAAGTTGCGGGCGCAAACGTTTGTGGGTCGGCTGTTAGCGTGGCGATAGGTGGGCTGGATGGAGTGGGGGGAGGCGGCCACACTCAAGCGGTTCTCACCGGAGAAGGCACAGAAGGTCGGGCTCTTCAAAACCGATCGTTCGATGACCGACCTGCACTGTCTCCTGCCTGGCCAATCTCAGAAGCCCCATATTCACGAACGCTCCGATAAGGTCTATTACGTGATCGAGGGGACGGCGCGATTCAGGATCGGACGGGAGGAGCGACAGCTCTCGGCCGGCGCTGCAGCCCTGGCCCCCGCGATGATCGAGCATGGCGTAGAGAACGTCGGTTCCGAACCGCTCGTCCTTTTCGTCGTGCTTGCCCCGCCGCTGACCAAGGAGACGGGCCATTAGCGCCCGGCGCGGCTGCCGCAGGAACGACACCTGCCGGTGAAGGCCTCCTTGTTCGTGACCTGCCTCATGGACCTCTTCTACCCGGAGGTCGGGGAGGCAATCGTCAAAGTGTTGCGGGCGCTGGGGGTGAGCCTCGATTGCCCGGAGGGGCAGACCTGCTGCGGGCTCCCCCTGGTAAACAATGGCTATCGCGCCGAGGCGGCAAAGGTCGCTCGCCGAATGATCCCCCTGTTTGAGCGCTCGGAGCGGATCGTTGTGCCTTCCGGCTCCTGCGCCTGGATGCTCAGAGAGGAGCTCCCGCGCCTCTTTTCGGACGACGCCGCGACGCGCGCCCAGGCCGAGGCGATGGGCCGAAAGACTCTGGAGTTCTCCGAGTTCGTGGCGCAGGTGGCTGATGGAGACACGATCGGCATATCGCTGCCGGGGACGACGGTGACCTACCACGACTCCTGTCATCTTCTTCGCGGCCTGGGGGTGAGCGAGGAGCCGCGCCGGCTGCTTCGACGGGTCGAGGGCATCCGCTACGTCGAAATGCAAGGGGCTGACCGCTGTTGCGGCTTCGGTGGAAGTTTCTCGGTCAAGCTCCCGGAGATCTCAGGGGCCATCCTGCGGGAGAAGATCAGGAACATCGAGGCGACAGGCGCGGAAATCGTGGTGGCTGACGATTGCGGCTGCATCATGCAGATGAGCGGGGGCCTCTCGCGGCAAGGGAGCGGCGCGCGGGTGCTGCACTTGGCGCAGGTCCTGGCAGGGCAGGGGACTCGGTGAAGCAGGGCGCCCCGCCTCTCGGCTTCGAGCAGCGCGCATCCGGCGCGCTCAAAAACCTCCCGCTTCGCCAAGCGCTCGAGGTCGCCACGGAGCGCTTCATCGCCCAGAGGGCGAGCGCGTTCCGGGACCTCCCCGATGCGGAGGCGCTCAGGAAGCGCGCTCGAGCCATCAAAGAGGAGGTGCTGACCCGTCTCGACGACTACCTGCTTCGGTTGGCCGATTCGGTCCGACAGAGGGGCGGTGTGGTCCACTGGGCCAAAGATGGATCCGAAGCGAGGGAGATCATTCTCGATCTCGCCAGGGCGCGCGGGGTCAAGAGCGTTGTGAAGTCGAAGTCGATGGTCACCGAGGAGATCGAGCTCAATGAGGCGCTGGAGGCCGCAGGCATCAGGCCGGTCGAGACCGATCTTGGGGAATGGATCATCCAGTTGGCCGGAGAGAAGCCGTCCCATATCATCGCACCCGCCATCCACAAGAGCCGCCACGAGGTGGCGGAGCTCTTCTCCAGGAAGGTGGGGAGGCCCCTTGCGCCGGACATCGAACTGCTGACGGCGACGGCGCGGGAGCAGCTCCGCCAGGAGTTCCTCCAGGCCGACATGGGGATCTCTGGGGTCAATTTCGCGGTCGCCGAGACCGGGACGTTGGTGCTGGTCACGAATGAGGGGAACGGGCGTATGGTCACCAGCGTGCCGCCCGTCCATCTGGCCATCATGGGGATCGAGAAGGTGATCCCCACTCTCGAGGACCTGATGGTGTTTCTCAAAATCCTGGCCAGAAGCGCGACTGGTCAGAAGGCGTCCAGCTACGTGTCGCTGATCACGGGGGTCCGCCCCGACGGTGAGTCGGATCGCCCGAGGGAGCTTCACCTCGTGATCCTGGATAACGGCCGGAGCCGCTATCTCAGCGGGCCATTCCGCGAGGCGCTCTATTGCATCCGATGCGGCGCATGTCTCAACGTCTGTCCGGTCTATCGTCAGGTCGGGGGTCACGCGTATGGCGCCACCTATCCGGGGCCGATCGGGATCATCGTGACCTCGATGCTCCAGGGTCCGGGCGGGTCCAAGGAGTTGGCCTCTGCCTCCAGCCTCTGTGGCGCGTGTCAGGAGGCGTGCCCTCTGGACATCGATATCCCTCATATGTTGTTGGAGCTGCGGAGAGAGGCGGTGGCCGACAGGCAAGCGTCCGGAGGCGAACGGGCCGCGTTCCGGCTGATGGCGGCGATCCTCCGACACGACGGCCTCTACCGGCTGGCCGGAAGGGTTGGACGGTTGCTGCAGCGGCCCTTCGTCAGGGGGAAGCGGATCGATCGGCTTCCCTTCCCTCTCTCTCGGTGGACCGCTGTTCGGGATTTCCCGCCCCTCTCGGCGAGGACGTTCCGCGATCGCTGGCGGACGCTAGGTCGGAACGGCGCGTAGGAGGCGAGGAGCGATGCTCGGAACCGATCAGGCTGAATTCCTCAGCCGCATCAGGGCGTCAATCGGGTCGCGCCGCGAGCGTGCGGTGGTGCCGATCCGCGTCGCTTCGAGCGATCCCTCGCCCCGGGCGGAGGCGGCACAGGGCGCGGGGCGGCTGCTCGATCGGTTTCTCGTCGAGCTGAGCCTGGCGGGGGGTACAGGACATCGCGTTCAGTGCCCGGCACAGGCCCTGGGAGCACTTCGGGACCTGGTCCGCGCCGCCGGCGTCAGGCGGGCCGTCATGTGGCGACACCCTCTGCTGGCCAGGCTTGACGTGCGTGTCGCGCTCGCCGATACTGGAGTAGAGTGCTGGGAGGTCCCAGCAGACGTCCCGGAAGGTGAGCAGCTGACCCTGATGGCCACGGCAGACCTCGGCATCACCGCCGTTGATTACGCCGTCGCGGAAACCGGAAGCCTGGTCCTCTGCTCGCGACCTGGTCAGGAGAGGCTCGTGAGTCTTCTGCCGCCGGTCCATGTTGCGTTGCTCCCTCCATCCGCGTTGGTGCCGAGCCTCGAAGCGCTCCCGCCGCTCCTGCGGCGCGATCTGGAGGGGCCGGGCGGCGTGAGCAATATCGTCTTCATCACCGGGCCGAGTCGCACGGCCGATATCGAGCTCTCTCTCACGCAGGGCGTCCATGGTCCGAAAACGCTTCACGTGATCGCTTGGGACAATGAGTAGTCGTAGGGCCTGAGCGGGTTATGCATCGGATTATTCGGTATCGAGGCGGGACTTTCGAGACCCTCCAGCTTCCGGTGGTCGAGGAGCAGTCCCTCACAATCTTCGTCAACGGGCGGGAGCTGGCGACGCTTCAATGCACGCCGATCAAGCTCGATTGTCTGGTCCTGGGATTCCTCAGCTTCGAAAAGATCATCGAGGGTCTCGACGAGATCAAGCTATTGGAAGTCTTTCCGGAGGACGCGGTGGCGGACGTCCGGTTGAACAAGGAGTTCACCCCGCCGCCGCGCCGGATCTTCACCTCCGGATGCACCGGCGGCATCACCTTCGGCATGCCGCTGGAGGGTTTCCAGGCCTTTCCCAAGGAAGCCACCCTCCACCCTGAGCAGGCCTTCGCCCTCATGAAGCAGCTCTATGCCGAAGCGCGGCTGTACCGGGAGTCGCGAGGCATCCACGCCGCCGCCATGAGCGACGGGGACAAGCTCCTACTGATGGCCGAGGACGTCGGGCGACATAATGCTCTCGACAAGATCCTCGGCGAGGCGCTCCTCAAGGGGATCCCGACCGCGGGGAATATCCTCCTCTCGACCGGCCGCATCTCGTCGGAGATGCTTCGAAAGGGGGCCCATATGCGGACCCCCTTCGTGCTCTCCCGGACCTCGCCCACCAGCCTGGCGGTTCAGGCGGCCAAGCGATTCGGCATCACGGTCATCGGGTACGTTCGCGGCGAGGGATTTAATGTCTACTCTCACCCTGAGCGACTCCTGCCGAACCGAGTGGAGACAGGCGACCTTCCCACCACGTGACGCTCCCTCGCGCTCACATGCGACTGATCGATCTACACGCGCACACGACGGCCTCGGACGGAGCGCTCAGCCCCGTAGAGCTGGTGCGCCTTGCGAAGCGGCAGGGCCTGTCGGTGCTGGCCGTGACCGATCACGACACGCTGGCCGCCATCCCGGACGCGCTGGGCGAGGGGGAGCGCGTAGGCCTTCAGATCGTCCCCGGGGTCGAGGTCACCACGTATGTCGGCGATCTCGAGATCCATCTCCTGGGCCATTTCGTCGATCCCGATGACAGCGGACTCGCAGACTTCCTCGCCCCGTCGCGGGTCGATCGGGTCGAGCGAATCCGCCGGATGATCGACAAACTCTGGGCCCTGGGCCTTCCGCTCGATCTGGAAGAGGTCCTGGCCGAGGCGACCGGCTCGTCAGTGGGCCGTCCCCATCTCGCGCAGGTCATGGTCAAACGCGGCTACGTGGGCTCGGTGCAGGAGGCGTTCGATCGCTATCTCGCCACGGGAAAAGCAGCGCACGTCGAGCGTGCGAGGCTCCCCGCGAGCGAGGCGATCGCGGCGCTCAAACGGGCAGGCGGCATCCCGTCCCTCGCTCACCCGGGGGTGTACGGTCGCGATGACGCGATTCCTCAGCTCGTGGAACAGGGCCTCATGGGTCTGGAGGTCCAGCACCCGGACCACGACGCCGAGGGAATTCTTCGCTATGAGCGGTTGCGGCTGAAATACGGACTTCTCGCGGTGGCCGGCTCCGACTATCATGGCACGCCGGGGTTGCGGGAGAGCAGCTTGGGGAGGCCGCCACTCTCCCAGTCGGAGTTTGATCGGCTCGCCGCCGCGGCTGCCGGGCTTCGCACGACCGCGCAGCGCTGAGCGGAGCGGGAGGATGGCCGAGTCGCTCAAGATCGATGTGAGCGGGACGCCGAACCCGAACAGCATGAAGTTCACCCTGAACAGGACCCTGGTTGAGAAGGGGACCCTATCCTTCTCGCGTCCGGAACAGGCGGAGGCGTCTGCCCTGGGGAGACAGCTCTTCGCGATCCCTGGGGTCAGGAACGTCTTCATGACGGGCAACTTCGTCAGTATCGGGCGTGATCCAACGCGGGACTGGCAGGAGATTATCCCGAGAGTCGAGCAGGCGCTGCGCGATCACGTTGATTGATTGAGTAGGCGGGGTGAGAGAGGTGGAGGAGTTCTTCGTCAAGACGAAGCGAAAGTTCCAGGTGATCGACATCACCGCAAAGGTGCGAGAGATCGTGGAGCGACGTTCGATCGATGAGGGCCTCTGTTGCGTCTACGTCCCTCACGCGACCGCCGCCGTGGCGATCAACGAGAGCGCCGACCCCAGGATCGGCGACGATCTCCAGGACGCCCTGGCGAAGCTGATCCCGGAGGGGATCTGGCGGCACGACCAGATCGACGACAACGCGGCGGCCCACATCAAGGCGGCCATCGTCGGCCCCAGCGAGACGGTGCCGGTCAAAAATGGCAGGCTACTTCTCGGAACCTGGCAAGGCCTGATGCTCGTGGAGTTCGACGGACCGCGCGAGCGGAAGGTCCTCGTTCACATACGGTAAGACTCGCCGAGAACCCTCCACGCCGCGCCGCCCGGACCCTTTACCTACCCCCCTTGATCTTGGGGACGAGCAGAACCGTGTCGCCGTGGACGAGCGGGCGGGCTCGCTCTACTGCCTGACCGTTCACCCGCACCTCCAATCCTCCGTTCACCCCGATCTCTTTCAGCAGCGCATCCAGGGTGAAGGGGCTGTCTCGCCGGACCTCCTGCGTGCTCTTGCCCAGCGTCACGACCTTCACAACAACCTTCTCTTGCTCCTGCGCGGTTGCAACTGTCATCTCACTCCTCCTTGAGGTTGTTCACAAGCGTCGGCCTGCGTACCGACTCGATTTTTCCCCTAGCTCGTGAGAAAGGTGAGAGTCTTCTGGTCGAAGATGATCTCCAGGTTCCACGCCTCGCCCATCGCGACCCGCTTGACCTGTCCGGCCACCAGGCTCGCGATCCCGAGCCCGTTGTAGATGATGGCCTGGGCCGTGCACGGAGCCTGCCAGGCCTCATCGTCCGTGTACAGTGTGCGCTCGTAAAATCGCACGTGGTCGGGATCCGCTGGCCTGACTGTGTAGACTCTGGCGACCTCGGCGCCCATCCTGGCGTCGATGTATGCCGGGACCCCGGCCTTGTAGCGGATCGAGCGCTCCCAGATTCGTCGTCTCGCCTCCATGCTGTCCACGCCGGAGACGACCACCCCCTGGACTCGTTGGCCCAGAAACCGCTCCGGTCGCGCATCGACCCCGATGCCCGTGAAGTCCTTGATGATCTGTGCGAGGCATTCGACCTTGAGCTTACCGACGTCCTGCGGACGGTAGAGCTGGTTTGGGATATTGTGTTCCTCGACCCGATCATCATCATAGACTGTCAGATGGATACACCCCATCTTGGCCAGTGCCAGCGCGGCAAAGGAGCCGATCCCCCCGCAGCCGATGAGCGTCACCGCCGCCTCGAGGGCCTCGGGGTCCACCAGATCGGTTTGCCGGGAAAAGTCCATCGCGCCGAGTCCTATCGCGCCGGTTTGAGGCCATCCGGGTAGACGGATGATGGACGTCCCGCACGGTCGATCTCGCGCCAATGTTCGATGGAGACATGCCAATCCTTGGGGCTGATCGTTCTGATGAAGTCCAGAAGGACCTCGGCGGCCGCCGCGAGCTGCAGCTCCCCGATCAGCTTTGCAAGACCCTCCCGGATGTTGCCCAGGCAGGCCTTCCCGTCCCAAATGTGGGGATGGTCATAGAACCCGTGCCTGTTGGTGAGGTTCCGAATCGTGATCTGTCCGCTATACGAGAGATCGATCTGGAAGGTTCCGAGGGCGTGAAGCCTTCCACCATGTTCGACTGTGATCGGGTGGGTGATGATGCGCAGTCCGTCGGCCAGGGCGGTCACATCGGTCACATCGGGCAGTTCGGACAAGCGCTGGAACTCGCGGACCACATCGACTTCTTCTCTGTCGGATTCCCCTTTCAGTTGGCGAAGGCGCCGCCGGCACCCCTGTAAGTGGCGCGTCTCGGCCGTCAGGTGGCGTGAGACCCCGTCGAGCGTCTGCTCAGTTGATCGGATCTCGGCCTCCAGGAACCCGATCTCATCCGCGATCCGCTCCGATCGGCTCTCCAGAAACGAGCTCCGCGCCAGGGCGCTTCGTTTGCCGCGCCACCTCATCTCCTCCAGGTCGGTCGTCCTCCGGAGACTGGCCAGGATCGCGCGTATCCGATCCGGATGCTGCCCGCTCTGTGCGGCGAGATCGGTCGTCATCATCTCGAAGGCGTGGTCCAGGAGCTGCCGTAGAAGTAGGGGTGCCAGCTCTTGTGATTGCCCCATCACATCGAACAGGACAAAGATATTCCGATCGAGCAGGTACGCGAGGGCTCGCCCTTCCGCGTCGCGCAGCGCGGCGCCGATCCGCGTTCGCCTCGGGAGCGTCAGGGCCCATCGGGCCGACTCGTCAAGCGGGTGGCCGAAGGCCATCGGCAGCGTGATCATCGGAGCCTCGCCCGTCAATGAGAGCAATGGGAGCCGGCGGGGGACGGCGAACAGGTGGAGGTGGAGGCCTGGAGCGTCGATGGGTTTCGAAAAAGGCCTGCGTGGGCAGCGCACGCGCAAGGGGACCCTCAACGCCGATTCATACTCCTTCAGGACCGGCTCGAAGAGGGATAGCTCGGTTGCGTTGGGCACGTCGGGCATGAGAAACGCCTTCGTGGCTGGAACAAACGGTATCTTTACTTACCGTAACAGATGGGGTTGCAAATGACAAGTCCAAAGGGGTGGGGGCAGTGCCCGAGTTTCAAGTTGGGGTGCTGCCGAGAGGCGCGCACGATCAGGGCATCGGGAGATTGACACCCAGAGGCAGACATGTTACTAGGAGGAGAGTCAGGAGGCGCCGATGCCTGTACCGCTCACCCTAACCCCGCTGATCCCAACTTCCCAGATTCTTCCTTCGCGCAAGCCCCCCTGGCTGAAGGTCAGGGCGCCCGGCGGCCCCAACCACCTGAAACTGAAGCGCCTCGTTCGAGAGCAGAATCTTCATACCATCTGTGAAGAAGCACACTGTCCGAACATCGGGGAGTGCTGGGAGCAACTGACCGCGACATTCCTGATTCTGGGCGATATCTGCACCCGCGCCTGTGGGTTCTGTGCGGTCAAGCACGGCAGGCCGACCGAGTTGGACCTTGCGGAGCCGGAGCGGGTGGCCCAGGCGGTGAGGAGCCTTGGACTGGAACATGCAGTCATCACGTCGGTGAACCGCGACGACCAGGCCGACGGCGGAGCCGCCATCTTCGCCGCGGTGATTCGCCAGGTTCGAGAGCTGTCGCCCGCGTGCAGCGTCGAGGTGTTGATTCCCGACTTCCGCGGCAGCGAGACGGCCCTGCGTACCGTGGTGGAGGCCCGGCCCGATATCCTGAACCACAACATGGAGACCGTCCCCCGGCTGTACCGCGAGGTCCGCCCCGGATCGCGATACGAGCGGTCGCTTGAGCTTTTCGCCAGGGCCAGACAGACGGCGCCGGGGTTGGTGACCAAGTCCGGGGTCATCCTGGGGTTCGGGGAAGAGCGGGAAGAGCTGCTTCAGACCATGGCGGACCTCAGGAGAGTCGATTGCGACATCCTGACCTTGGGGCAGTACCTGCGGCCGAGCCAGCAACACCTGCCGATCATGAAATACTACGCCCCGGAGGAGTTCGCGCAGTTGAAGACAATCGGCGAGGAGATGGGATTCAGGCATGTTGAGGCCGGACCCCTGGTCAGGAGCTCGTACCACGCCAAGGGCCAGGTCGAGGAGGTTGTGAGGAAGCGGGGCGGAGACGGGTGAGGTTGCCGGTGGGACAGGACGGGCAAGCGTTTGATCTTGCGGTGATCGGGGCCGGGCCGGGCGGGTACGTGGCGGCGATTCGGGCCGCGCAGCTCGGCATGCGGGTCGCCCTCGTGGAGCGGGACCGCCTGGGTGGGATCTGCTTGAACTGGGGGTGTATCCCGACCAAGGCGCTGCTCCAGAACTCGATGGTCCTGTCTCTGTTCCGCCGCGCGGCCGAGTTCGGGATCCAGGTCGAGAACCTTCAGGCTGACTTCGGCCATGCGGTGAAGCGAAGCCGCCAGGCCGCAGACCGACTCTCGAAGGGCGTGGACTATCTGATGAAGAAGAACAAGGTCACGGTTTTCATGGGGGAGGCTCGGCTCAACTCGGTGAAGGAGATCGAGGTTGCCGATGGCGATGGGAAGCCGATCAGGTCGATCAACACGGATCAGGTCCTGTTGGCCACAGGTTCGCGGCCGAGGCTGCTGCCGGGCCTGGCGGTTGATGGCAAGGTCGTGCTGACCAGCACGGAGGCAATGCTGCTGCCGCGAGCCCCGGCCTCGATGATCATCATCGGGGCGGGCGCGGTCGGCGTCGAGTTCGCCGACATCTATCAGGCCTACGGGACGGCGGTCACCCTGATCGAGATGCTCCCGACGATCCTCCCGCAGGAGGATGCAGAGATCGCGGCCCTCTTGGCTCGCTCTCTCACAAAACGTGGCGTGAAGATCCTGACCGAGACGCGGGTCGAGCAGGTCGAGGTCGAAGCAGGCCGGGCCAAGGTCAAGGTGACCAACGGAGGCAAGACCGACGAGCTGGTGAGTGAGACGGTCCTGGTCGCTGTGGGTCGAGCGGGCAACTCGGACGTTGGTGGCTTGAAGGAGATGGGCGTCGCGACAGATCGGGGGTTCGTGCAGGCCAACGAATGGATGGAGTCGAGCGTCGCCGGGATCTATGCCATCGGTGACCTGGTGGGCGGGCCGCTTCTGGCTCACAAGGCCTCTCACGAGGGGATACTCGCCGTCGAGAGGATGGCCAAGCTCGACGGCGTGGCGCCGATCGATCACCGGACGATCCCGAGCTGCACCTACTGTCATCCCCAGGTGGCGAGCGTCGGCCTCACCGAGGCGAAGGCGACGGCCGAGGGGTACACGGTGAGGGTTGGTCGATTTCCATTCACGGCCAGCGGCATGGCGGTCGCTTTGGGCGAAACCGAGGGGATGGTGAAGGTGATCGCCGACGCGAAACAGGGAGAGATCCTGGGGGTCCATATCGTGGGGGCGGAGGCGACGGAACTGATCGCCGAGGCCGGACTGGCGATGGCGATGCGAGCGACGCCGGAGCAGCTCGCCCATTCGATCCATGCACATCCGACCCGCTCCGAGGCGCTGGGAGAGGCGGCGCTGGCTGCCCTCGGCCGGACACTTCACCTATGAGCGTGGCGGCTGCGCCAACCCGGACCTGCGGCCTGATCGAGCTGGGGCTGACCCCCTATCAGCACGCATTGGGGCTCCAGCGGCGCCTCGCGGCGCTCCGGGCGGAAGGGCGACTGGGAGATCTCCTGCTGCTCCTCCATCACCCGCCGGTCATTACCCTTGGACGCGGCGGCCGGCGGGCCCATCTCCTGGTTGAGGACTCATGCTTGGCGGCGTTGGGGATCGAGTTCTTCGAGGCGGAGCGGGGTGGAGACATGACCTATCATGGCCCGGGCCAGTTGGTCGGCTACCCGATCCTCGATCTGGCAGGGTACGGCCGTGATCTCCATCGATACCTTCGCCTGCTTGAGAGGGTCCTGATCGAGACGCTTGCCGCCTTTGGCGTCGGCGCCGGCCGGCGGATGGGACGGACCGGCGTCTGGGTCGAGGACAAAAAAATCGCCTCCATCGGCATTCATGTCACCCGGTGGGTGACCCGGCATGGATTCGCGCTCAACGTCGATATGGACCTGTCCCCGTTCGGATTGATCGTCCCTTGCGGGATTCGCGGCGCCGGGGCCACAAGCATGGCTCAGGAGCTGTCCCGCCCGGTGGCCATAGACGAGGTGATTCCGGTCCTCACGGAACGATTCCAGGCCGGATTCGGGGTTCGCTTCGTCCCCGCGCCGAGCGCGGCGCCTCTTGGCGCGCTTGGTGGCGCCCACGAGGATCCGTCTGACCGTCCTCCCCTTCGAGAAGCCGTCTGTATGACCCCTCTTGCCTGAATCGCCCCAGGAAATGGGGGGCCGATGCCCCTCGCCGCAACGCGTCGAGATTTCTGTTGACAAGCCAGCCGGGCTTTTATAGTCTATGGCCGCCGAGAAGCCACGACTGATGGGCCTCCGGAGAATAGGCTGTCGATAAAGCACGGCGAGACGCGGTTCGGGGGGATTCATGGAATCGGAACTGCCATCTCGGCGCAAGATACTTGTCGTCGATGATCAGGAAGCCAATGTCGTGCTGGTGGAGGCGACGCTGGCTCCCCAGGGGTATGAGATCATCCACGCTCCGGACGGCAAATGCGCGCTGGACCTGGTCGCCATCGACCCCCCGGATCTGATCCTCCTCGACGTGATGATGCCGAACATGGACGGGTATGAGGTGTGTGCGCGGCTCAAGGAGGACGAGCAGACGAGACTGATCCCCGTCGTGATGTTGACGTCTCTCAGCGAGGTCGAAGACAAGATCCGCGGGATCGTCGTCGGGGCTGACGACTTTCTCAGCAAACCATTCCACCAGGCTGAGCTGAGCGCCAGGGTGCGGTCCCTCCTCAAGCTCAAGGAGTTTACCGACGAGCTTGAGCATGCCGAGGATGTCCTGTGCACCTTGGCCCTGAGCGTCGAGGCGAAGGATCCCTACACCGAGGGTCACTGCGAGCGGCTCTCCCGGTACTCGGTCGCGGTCGGCCGCACTGTCGGCCTCTCGAATGAGTACCTGAAGGCGCTCCGCCGAGGAGGGTACCTGCACGACGTCGGCAAGATCGCCATTCCGGAATCGATCCTCAACAAGAAATCGGCTTTGACCGAGGAGGAGTGGCAGATCATGCGGGAACATCCGGTCATCGGGGAGCGGATCTGCAAGCCGCTGAAGTCGCTCAAGCTGGTCCTCCCGATCATACGCTACCACCACGAGCGGTGGGATGGCACCGGCTATCCCGATGGCCTGAAGGGAGAGGAGATCCCCCTCACCGCGAGGATCCTCCAGGTCGTCGATATCTATGACGCCCTCATCACAGCCAGGCCATACAAGCCTGCTCTTCCCATGGAGACGGTGATCGCCACCATGAAGGAGGAGGCAAAGATAGGCTGGCGGGACCCCGACCTGCTCGCCCACTTCGTTGACCTGCTGGAACACGGCGACCTCTTGGGCGAGCTCCCCACAGACTAGGTTTCCCCCACCGAAGTTTCCCCCCGCGATTCTTCCCCCCTGCGCGGGGTCCTTTCACTTGCAATTTCCTCTGAAATACTCTACTTCTAGAGTTGATACCGTTCGCGCGAGTCTGAACTCGGCGGCTCTTCGTCGCCTGCCGTGACTGATGTCGCTTCTCCTCTACGTGCATCTCTTGGCAGCCCTGCTCTATGTGGGCGGCATGGTCTGCGTGGCGGGCCTCCTGGTCCCCGTGGCACGGCGGCTTCCGGAGGGGCGGGGGACCATGCGGGCGGTCGTCCAACTGGTCGCGATCCTCCATCCTGTCCTGTTGGCGGCTCTCGGCGTCCTGATCGTCACGGGTGCCGTGATGCTGACCGATCTGAAAGTGGCGCTCGGGAGCCGGTATTTCAGCCAGGTGTTCGCGACGCTCGGTCCGAAGCTGCTGGTCGTGTTTATCCTGGCGTTGCTCAATGCCTACCAGTTCTTCGGCCTTGGGCTCCGCCTGACCCGATCCGCGGCGACGGACGGTGGACCGTCGGTCGCAACGACTGATGGGCAGACAGCGGTGATGAACGCTACGGTCGGTAGGCTTCAGTGGTGTGCCTGGGCGGGGGCGGCTCTCGCCGGCGTGGCGTTGTATCTAGGTCTAGCCATGGGACACGGCTGGTAGAGTCCAAAGGGGGGACGGGGTGCCGGAGCAAGCGCCGGTCATCGACACGAGAGGGTTAGTCAAATGGTATGGGGCCAACCCCGCGCTCCGAGGGATCGACCTTTGCGTGGCCGCCGGAGAGATCCTGGTCCTCTTCGGGCCGAACGGATCGGGGAAGACGACCCTGCTCAAGATCCTGAGTGGACGGGTCCGGCCGACCGGAGGCACGGCACGGGTCGCTGGCCGTGACGTCGGGGCGGACGGCAACGGCACAAGAGGCCTCATCGGGACCCTTGGTCATGGCCATCAACTCTATGAGGCGCTGAGCGCCAGGGAAAACCTGACTTTCGCGGCGACCATGCTCGGGGTGGATCGGCCGCGCGAACGGATCTCGACGGCGCTCGTGCGGACTGGTCTGGAGGCGGTGGCTGAGGCGCGGGTGCGGACCTTCTCCAGCGGGATGAAGCGCCGCCTGGCGCTCGCGAAGCTAATGCTTCGTGAACCGAAGGTGATCCTGCTGGATGAGCCGTACGCCGGGCTGGACGTGGAGGCCACGAAGGTGTTGGAGGAATACCTGTTTGCCTCGAAGGCGGCCGGCGCCGCGGCGGTTCTCGCCACTCACAATCTGACGAAAGGGTTCGCCGTCGCGGACCGACTGGCGATCCTGGGGCGCGGGCGCCTGGTATTCGAGAGTCGCCGAGACGAGACGAGCGTGGAGGCCCTTCGCGACCTTTTCGCCCTGCATGGGGAGGCGCAGGAGACCGCATGACTTTGGTCCGCCGCGCCCTGGCGATCGCACGCAAGGACCTGTTGGCCGAATGGCGGGACCGGGAGAGTTTCACCGCCATGGTCTTTTTCGCCTTCCTGATCCTCTTTCTGTACAGCTTCGCCTTCGGCGGTGATCAGGCCCTGATCCGCGCGGCGTCATCCGGGCTGCTCTGGCTGGCGTTGATCTTTACCAGCGTGCTCGGACTGGCCCGGTCGGTTCAGTGGGAGCTCGAGAACGAGTGCCTGGATGGCCTTCTCCTCTACCCGGCCCAGCGCGAGGCGATCTACCTCGGGAAACTGCTTGGCAACCTGGCGGTGATCCTTCTGGTCGAATTGGTGATCTTTCCGCTCTTTGCGGTCCTCTACAACGTGGATCTCTGGTCGCAGCTTCCGAAACTCCTGCTGATCGCCTTGCCGGGGACGGTCGGCCTCGCCGCGGTGGGCACGCTCCTCTCCTCCATGACCGCGGGCCTGCGGGCGCGAGAGGCGATGCTGCCGTTCCTCCTGTTTCCCTTGACGATCCCGTTGATCCTTGCGGTGGTCAGGGGAACGGAGGTCGTGCTGCGTGGCGAGCCATTCGACCTGGCCGTCCCGTGGCTCAAGCTGATGGGGGCCTTCGATGTTGTCTTCGTCACGGCCTCGCTGCTCACGTTCGAATACCTGGTAGAGGAGTGATGAGATGAGCGAGCGCAGTGTTGAACGGGCGCTCGGTCTTCTGGCTGCGGTGGGGCTCGCGATCGGGCTCTGCGCCGGCTTTCTCTACGCCCCCCCCGACGCCGAGCAGGGTGAGGTCCAGCGGATCATGTACCTGCACGTCCCGTTGATCCTGGTGAGCTATCTGGCGTTCTTCGTCGTCTTTGTGGCGAGCATCCTCTACCTCGCGCGCCGCCGCGAGCGACACGACGCGATCGCCCACTCGTCCGCCGAGATCGGCGTCCTGTTCACCGCGCTCGCGATCGCCGCCGGCTCGATCTGGGGGCGCCCGACCTGGGGGACCTGGTGGACGTGGGACGCGCGCCTGACGAGCACCGCCATTCTCCTCCTGATCTTTGTCGGCTATCTGATGCTTCGCGCGCTGGTGGACGATCCGTCGCGCGGCGCCACCGTGTGTGCGGTCCTCGGGATCATCGGGTTCCTCGATATCCCGATCATTCATATGTCGGTCGTCTGGTGGCGGACCCTCCATCAGCCGGCCTCGATGCTGAGGCCCGGCCCGCCGACGGTGGCTCCCCAGATGCAGGTGGCGCTCTACGCGAACCTCGCCGCCTTCGCCCTCCTGTACGCCTACCTCCTGCTCAAGCGGGTGCGGCTGGAACAGGCGAGGTGGGAACTCAGCCGTCTGCGGATGGAGGTGGCAGGGTGAACCCATGGCCATTTCTTCTGGGCGCCTACCTGCTGGCCGCCGTGAGCATGCTGCTGTACCTGGTGTCGGTAAGCAGGCGGACACGGGCTATGGCGGCGCAGGTCGCGGCGCTGAAGCGTCGAATGCAGGATACGGCGACATGAGCAGCAAACAGAAGCTGCTGCTCGGCGCGATCGTCGTGGCCGCGGCGCTGGGGTATCTCATCTACGGGGGGATCCGGGAAGCGGCGGTCTACTACATCACGCCGACCGAGTTGAAGGAGAAAGGGACCTCGGCCGCCGACAGGTCGTTCCGCCTCGGCGGCGTGGTGGTGCCCGGATCGATCACCTGGGAGCCGAAGACCATCCAGCTCGCGTTCCGGCTCACCGACGGAAAGGAACAGGTGGAGGTCCGTCATATCGGCTCCCCTCCCGATCTGTTCAAGGAGGGCGCCGGCGCGATCGTCGAGGGGAGGTATGCCGGCGCGAATCTCTTCGTGGCGAGCACGATCCTCGCGAAGCACTCCGAGGAGTACCGCCCTCCGCAGGAGGGGCAGGTGCAGGCGAAGGAGCTGTATCGGAGCCTGATCAAGCCGCGGGAGGCGTCGCGGTGATCTCGACACTGGGGCGTTTCAGCCTCATGCTGGCGTTGGGGATCGCGCTGTACGGCGCCTTCGCGTCGGTGCTGGGCGCGCGCCGGAACAGGCCGGCGCTGATCGAGAGCGGCCGGTCCGCCGCGTTCGTCGTCCTCGGTCTGGCCAGCTTCGCCGTCTTGCTGATGGAGGCGGCCCTCGTCGGTCGCGACTTCAGCATCCGATACGTCGCCCGCAACGGAAGCCTCGGGACGCCGCTCTTTTACACGATCATCGCGCTGTGGGGGGCGCTCGAGGGGTCGATCCTCCTCTGGATCTGGATCCTGGCGCTGATGACGGTGCTCGCGGTCGTGATCGAGGGGCGCCGCAACCGGGAGTTGATGCCGTACGCGACCGCGACCCTCCTGTCGATCTCGGCGTTCTTCCTGTTCCTGGCGGCCTTTCCCGCCAATCCGTTCGCGCCGCTGTTTCCCCCTCCCGCCGACGGGCGGGGTCCCAACCCGCTGTTACAAAATCACCCGCTGATGGCCATCCACCCTCCGTGCCTGTACGCCGGGTATGTCGGGTGGTCGGTTCCCTACGCCTTCGCGATGGCCGCGATGATCAAAGGGCGGCTTGGGGGAGAGTGGATCAGGACCGTCCGCCGCTGGTCGATCGTCGCGTGGGGATTCCTGACCGTGGGGATCATCCTGGGCGGGTGGTGGTCCTATGAGGTGCTCGGGTGGGGAGGCTACTGGGCCTGGGACCCGGTCGAGAACGCCTCCTTGCTCCCGTGGCTGACGGGGACGGCGTTCCTGCATTCGGTGATGATCCAGGAGCGCCGCCAGATGCTGAAGGTCTGGAACCTGGCGCTGATCATCACCACCTTTGCCCTCACCATCTTCGGCACGTTTCTCACGCGGAGCGGCATCCTCTCATCGGTCCACGCCTTTTCTGAATCGACCATCGGCCCGCTCTTCCTGGTCTTCATCGGCGTGATCCTGTTCGTGTCGTTCGGTCTCCTCGTCTATCGAAGCGACGCGTTGAAGGCCGAGGGGGATATCGACTTCCTGGTCTCCCGAGAGAGCGCCTTCCTGATGAACAACCTGATGCTCCTGGGATTCGCCTTTGCCGTCTTCCTGGGCACGCTCTTTCCGCTCCTTTCCGAGGCGGTCCGCGGCGTCAAGGTCAGCGTCGGGGAGCCGTTTTTCAACAAGGTGAACGTCCCGATCGGGCTCGCGCTGATCTTCCTGATGGGGGTCGGACCGCTGATCGCCTGGCGCCGCGCCTCGTTCGAGAGCTTGCGGCGCAACTTCAGTATCCCTCTGCTCATGGCCTTTCTCGTCACGGGCCTGTCGTCCTTCCTCGGCGTACGAGGGCTCTACCCACTCCTGGCCTTCGGACTGGGGGTCTTCGCTGCCGCGACCGTCATCCAGGAGTTCGTCCGGGGCGTGCGGACGCGGCGACGAATCACCGGGGAGCCATATCTCGTCGCGGTGTCGAATCTCACGCGGCGAAGTCGGCGGCGCTACGGCGGCCTCATCGTTCACCTGGGGGTGGTGCTCGTCGTGATAGGGATCACCGCTTCGACCGTCTTCAAGCTCGAGAAGGAGGTCACCCTGCAGCGAGGCGAGTCGTTGCATCTCGGTCGGTACCAGGTTCGCTTCGATGACCTGGCGGGCTGGCATGAGCCGCACCGCTTCGTGGTGGAAGGGACCTTCACGGTCTTTAACGCGAACCGGAAGGTGGCCGAGATGCGGCCCTCGAAGCGGTTCTATCCGTCCGAGCAGCAGCCGATCGGCACCGTCGATGTCCGCTCGACGCCGCGAGAGGATCTCTATCTTATCCTTTCGTCGTTCACGAGGGATGGCGCCTCCGCGACGCTCAAAATGATGATCCGGCCGCTGGTGATGTGGATCTGGATCGGGGGCGCCGTGATGGCGCTCGGTGCCCTCGTGGCGATCTGGCCGGATCGGCGAGTTGTGGCGACCGAGGTGTCAAAGGAGCGGGTGGCGTGGCAGGCTGGAAGAAGCTGATCGTTCCGATCGCCGTCATCCCGCTGTTGCTGCTGCTGGCCTACGGCTTCAGGACCAACCCGCGTGACGTCCCGTCACCGCTCGTGGGCTTGCCGGCGCCGCCGCTGAGTTTGTCGATGTTCGACGGAGGGCACACGACGCTCGAGCAGCTCCGAGGGAAACCGGTGATCTTGAATTTCTGGGCCTCCTGGTGCTTCCCGGCCTGCTACGAGGAGGCGCCGGCCCTCGAGGCATCCTGGCAGGCCTACCGGGATCGGGGGCTGGTGGTGCTCGGGGTGGACATCCAGGACCGTGAGGCCGACGCCAGAGGATTCATCGAGCGCTTCAAGCTGACCTTTCCGAATGGTGCGGATCCCCAGGGCAAGATCTCGATCGATTATGGTGTCTATGGCGTGCCCGAGACCTTTTTCATAGACCGACAGGGCACGATCCATTATAAACATGTCGGGGCGCTGACCAGGGAGATCCTCCGGGCCAAGATCGAGGAGATGCTCTGAACGGACGCTGGCTTCTCAAGGCCTCGGTCATTGGTCGATATTACTATCACTTGCGATATGGCATTCCTCGGATACGAGCGTCCACGAAATAGACCGCGGGAGTTGCGAGCAGCAGATCGGTGGGTTCGGCGTCACTGGGGCCCGGCCAACGGGGAGGGCTGGTAGCCATACTTACACCGCAGGAAGTCCAGGCAGCACTGTCGAAGCTCCCGGTCGTCGATCATCATGGCGAGGTGGTGGAACAGGTCGGCGACGGTGAACTACGCATGCGCTTACCCTTTAAGCCCGACTACATGGGTCGCGACGTGTGGAAGGGCAGCGGCGCCCGCGTCTACTCGGGTCCGATGGTTCTCGGGTTTGCCGACACGGCCATGTACGCGTGCATCGTTGGAACCCTGGGCGCGGACACCTTGGGAATTATCCAAACAATGACCGCAAACTTCCTCAGGCCGGCCAAGGAGACTGAACTGATCGCACAAGTCCGAATTGTTCGCCGCGGCACGCGCTCGCTCTATTTGGAAGCATTTCTGTATTCCGATGGTGATGCTGAGCCCGTTGCACACGTCACGGCAACGGCGGCCATTCGGTAATCAGTTGAACGCGAAGACGGTCTTGGATGCGGCGGTGGATTCCCGGTGAGCGCACCGACGTGTTGGGCGGTTCGATCGCTGTTGATCGCCGGGTTCCTCTGGGCCTGGTGGCTATCCGCCCTGTTCGCTGCCAGCGTTGAGGACCAGGCGCAACTGCTGGCGGCGGAGCTGCGTTGCCCCGTCTGCCAGAACCTGTCGGTAGCGGACTCGCCGTCGGAGATGGCGAACCAGATGCGCGACCTGATCCGGGAGCGGCTGACAAACGGCGACAGCCCGGACCAAGTCCGGGCCTACTTCGTCAGCCGCTACGGCGAGTGGATCCTGCTGGCACCGAAACGCGAGGGATTCAATTGGGTTGCCTGGATCCTCCCCTTCGCCGCGATCCTGGGCGGAGTAGGGGTCATCGGGGTGGTGGTGCAGCGCGCGATCGCCAGGGGCCGCGCCCGGAAGGGCGAGGCGCCGCCTCCCCTCGATCCGCGTTACGCGCGGCGACTCGAGGCGGAGCTGAGGGAATGGGAGACCTGAGGCGATGGAGTACCTGATCGGCGCGCTGCTGGTCGCCCTTGCGGTCTCCCCCATCATCACGCCGTTCTTTGCGTCGGCAGAGGCGGAGCGACCGGAGCAGGAGAGCGAAGAGGTGCGAGCACTCCTCGCCGAAAAACGGACGCTCTACGCCGCGATCAAGGAGTTGGAGTTCGATCATCGGGCCGGCAAGCTGGCCGTCGAGGACTATGAGCAGACGCGTCGCAGTTACGAAGAGAGGGCCGTGGCCCTCCTCGAAGAGATCGACCGGCTCGATCGGCCCCCAGGACGGCAGGGCTTGGCCTCTCCACAGGAGCGCGTAGGGAGATGACTCGCCTCATGGAAGCCCGACTGGCCGCGTCCGGTCTGGAGACGGTCTATCGAAAAGTGACGGACGGGGCCCGGTTGGGATTCGATGACGGGGTGGCCCTCTACAGGACCCGAGACCTCACGTCGGTGGCGTTCCTCGCCAATCTGGTCCGGGAACGGAAGAGCGGCAACCTGACCTATTTCGTCCGCAACCTCCACATCAACTACACGAATATCTGCAACAAGGGGTGCAAGTTCTGTTCGTTCCAGGCCTTACCCAACGACCCACGCGCCTATGTCCTGAGCATCCCGGATGTCCAGGACCGGATCAGGAAGCATGGGGATGTCCCGATCCGCGAGATCCACATGGTGGCCGGCATCAATCCGCGGCTGCCGTACCAGTACTATCTCGACCTGCTGAGCGCCGTGAAGCAGGCCCGGCCCGACGTCCAGGTCAAGGCGTTCACCATGATCGAGCTGGCCCAGATCCAGCGGGTGGCGAAGAAGCCGATGGACGAGATGCTGGCCGATCTGAAGGGGGCAGGCCTCGACTGCTGTCCGGGCGGCGGGGCGGAGGTCTTCAGCGACCGGGTTCACGAGGAGCTGTTTCGCGCCAAGCTGGACAACGAGGGATGGTTCGACGTGGCGAGGGAGGTTCACCGCGCCGGCATCCGGTCGAACGCCACGATGCTCTACGGCCACATCGAGACCATCGACGAGAAGGTCAAGCACCTGCTCCATATCCGCGACCTGCAGGACGAGACCGGCGGCTTCATGTGCTTCATCCCGCTCGCCTTCGATCCGGCGAACACCGAGCTGAGCCACATCCCGGTCACGACTGGATATGCCAACCTTCGGGAGATCGCCATCGCCCGCCTCCTCTTGGATAATTTCCCGCACATCAAGGCGTTCTGGATCATGATTACGCCGGCCGTCGCCCAGCTCGCGCTCTGGTACGGGGCGGATGACATCGACGGCACCGTCAGCCACTACGAAATCACGCACGCCCTCGGTCACACCTCACACCACCAGGAGCTGACCCACGACCAGCTCATCGCCATGATCCGGGAGGCCAGCCGCCAGCCAGTCGAGCGCGACGCCCTCTACAACCCGCTCCCGGTCAATTAAGGGTGCCACAACTCCTGCCACCACTTCGTCACGCTTCCAGCGAAAGTCGGCACGACGTCGGGACGCCACTACCAGGATGATCAACGTGCATGTGCTGCAGCCCTAACCGGAATAGGCTGACAACCGTCGCAGTGTTTGCCGGCCAACAGGGCACCGCCGCAAACCTTGACAAGCCATCGAAAAGACTCCAGAATCGCCGCAACCGTGGGGAATTTTTCCGAGCAGAATAGGCCGACCAATCTACTCAGTGGTTAGACCGACTATATGAACGATCTGACTATCCGTCACATCAAGCTACTCGACGGACTTCGTTTCTCATTTCGACTCTTGGAGTATCACCATGCTGCGATGTATCCGGCGTGTGTCGCAATTCCGACCGACAGGTCGCAGTTGATTCCGGCTCTGGCAAGCTGCTGGGCGTTCATCGACGTACTTCACCGCGTGCGAGAACTGGCGCAGGCGGTCCCGGGGCTCTGTGGTAAGTCACAAGAACGCAAGCGATTCCTCGTCAGCACCGCCCTCGCCGAGCAATGCCGGCATTACATCCAGCATCTTCGGCAGAAACTCGCAAAGCCGTCGGCCGACCCCCGTCCAGTTTGGGGCTCGCTATCGTGGGTCGATCCCAACAATTTGGGGATGTCACACACGGTGATGTTCGGCGCACAGATACCGAACACTCAGTACACTGGAGCAGTCTTCGATATGGTCGAACGGCGATGGGTGTCCAAGGTTTGCCTCGGGGTCGGAGACGCGTCGTTCAATTTCGATCCGTTGTTCGAAGAGGCGGTGATCTTTGAGAAGTTCATAATCCCGTGGATGCTCGCCCGGAATCCTGAGGGACCTCGGGTCACCGAAGAACTTCCCACGTTCACCACTTGCTTCCTATCGAGGCGGGATGTCTAACTTCCGAATGCAGCCGTCCGCAGCTCGCTTCGCTCGCTGCGGCGGCTGATCCGTGCGTTCGGCCAAAGGAGAAGCCTTGATGTCAGGCATAACAACGTGTGCTGGGTGCGGTGCCCCAATCAGCGATGCAATTGACGACGATCCGTCGACGCGACAGCCCTGTGCAGCGTGCGGTTCGACAACGACGAACTGCCGGATCACTGCGGAGCCGTTTGGAGTTGCCCCGGTTTCGTGGACGGTTCACCGCTTTCGGGATCATCCCAGTGATAGCGCTCGCTGCTCATACGCGATGGGCGCGAGCTCGTCGAGGGCCGAGTGCCGGCGGCGCGGGTTGTA
>Ga0187893_10003029_pt1 | contig 35261 bp, 30 predicted proteins | sample MA1701074metaG_FD_139574 | JGI IMG/M metagenome (GOLD analysis project Ga0187893, IMG submission 139574) | White microbial mat communities from a basaltic lava cave in the Kipuka Kanohina Cave System on the Island of Hawaii, USA - MA170107-4 metaG ...
CGGGCGCTGACTACACCTCATACAGGGTTCGACGTTTGGACTGGCCATGACCCCAACCCGCGAGATCTACTGGAACATCCCCGGGCATATCTTCCTCTACGTCCTGTTTTTCCCATTCCTGATCGTCTTCGTGTATGGGATCTACCGCCAGGTCCGCCGCTTGCTGATGGGGCAGCCGACGGCCGTCCTGGGCGAGTTCTGGGATCGGGTGAAGGGCTTCGGCCGGGATGCGGTCCTCCAGCGACGGATTGCGCAGGACAAGGTCTCAGGCCTGCTTCACCTGTCGATGTCGTGGGGATTCGCCATCCTCTTCATCGCCACCTGTCTCGTTGCGCTTCAGGACTACTTCGGGATTCCCACGCTATACGGCAACTTCTACCTCTACTTCATGTCGTTGACGGTCGATCTCTTCGGCCTGGCCGCCGTCGTCGGAGTGGGGATCGCGCTGGCCCGGCGGTATGGAGCCAGACCTGATCGACTCCTCACGCCGCGGGTGGCCCATAGCTACGGCGTTCTCCTGGCGCTGTTTCTCGTCATCTTGATCACCGGTTTCTTGACCGAGGGGCTTCGGATCGCGGCAACGGACGATCCGTGGGGACGCTGGTCACCGGGCGGGTGGCTGGCGTCGCTGCCGTTCCTGGGCCTCGGGCAAACCGAGCAGGCAACGATCCATCGCCTGCTTTGGTGGTTCCATGCCGTAGTCGCGTTCGCCTTCATCGCCTATCTTCCGTACAGCATCAGCGTGCACATGCTGGCCGCGCCGGCCAACATCCTGCTCAGATCGCGGGAGCGGTCCGGCGTGTTGCAACCGATCGATCTGGAGCATGCCGAGCGATTCGGCGCATCTGCGATTCAGGACTACACCTGGAAGCACCTCCTCGATCTCGAGGCCTGCACCGAGTGCGGTCGGTGCCAGCAGGCCTGCCCGGCATGGACGACCGGCAAGCCGCTCACCCCGAAAGGCGTGATCATCGACCTTCGAGACCACCTGCGGCTGGTGTCCGAGGGCGGCGACCCGAGGAAGATGGTTGGCGAGGTGATCTCGCACGATGTCCTCTGGTCGTGCACCACGTGCGGGGCATGCCACGAGGAGTGCCCGGTGTTCATCGAGCCGATCCCGAAGATCGTCGATATGCGGCGGCACCTGGTCATGGAGGAGGCCGACTTTCCGGAAACGATGCAGCAGGCGATGCGGAGCCTGGAGGAGCGCGGACACCCGTTCCGAGGGACGTCCGCCGCCAGGACCGACTGGGCGAGGGGGCTGGACGTCAGCACGATGGCGAACGACGGTCGGCCGGAGGTGCTGTACTGGGTTGGTTGCGCGGCGGCGTTCGACGACCGGAACCAGAAAGTGGCCGTGGCCCTGGCCAGGCTTCTGAAGCGCGCGGGAGTGAACTTCTCGATCCTGGGTGAGGAGGAGCGGTGCACAGGCGACCCGGCTCGGCGGATCGGAAACGAATACCTCTTCCAGACGCTGGCTCGGGAGAATATCGCGACCCTGAACGGGTACGGAATCAAGAAGATCGTCACCTCGTGTCCGCACTGCTTCAACACGATCAGGAACGAGTACCCCAAGCTGGGTGGAAGCTACGATGTCGTCCATCACACCGAGCTGCTGGCAAGCCTGACCCGCGAGGGCCGGCTGCGCCCGCAGCAGCGGGTGGAGGGGGTCGCGGCGTACCACGACCCTTGTTATCTCGGGCGGCACAACGGCGTGTATGAATCGCCCAGGGAGCTCCTCGGCGCGATCCCCGGGCTCCGGACGAAGGAGATGGGCAGGTGCCGTGAACGCGGCTTCTGTTGCGGCGCGGGCGGCGGACTGATGTGGTTTGAGGAGAAGATCGGCAAGCGCGTAAGTTGGGAGCGGACCGAGGAGGCACTGGCGCTTGAGCCGCAGGTGTTGGCAAGCGCCTGCCCGTTCTGCCTGATCATGTTTGAGGACGCGATCAAGGTCAAGGAGGCAAGCGCAACGACCAAGCCGCTGGACGTGGCGGAGCTAATGGCCCTGAGCGTGGAGGCAGGTCCAGGTTGACCGGGGAAAGATGGGGTTGGGATTGCTGAGAGGACAGAGGTGAAGAGATATGCCTGACAAAAGGGACGTGAAGCGGATCGAGAAGGAGAAAGAACGGTGGGAGGCTGAGACCCTCGATCCGGCCCTCAAGACGACTCCGGAGCGGGCCGGGCGGTTCACCACGGTCTCCATGGCTCCGATCGAGCGCCTCTACACCCCAGCCGATCTGGGCCGCTGGGACTTCATGAAAGAGGTCGGATTCCCCGGTGAGTACCCGTACACCAGGGGGATCCACCCGACGATGTATCGGGGCAAACTCTGGACGATGCGGATGTTCGCCGGCTACGGCACCGCCGTAGAGACGAACCGGCGGTTCAAGTACCTGCTGGAGCAGGGGCAGATGGGGCTCTCCACCGCCTTCGACCTCCCGACCCTGATGGGGTATGACTCCGACCACCCCTCCTCGGCCGGAGAGGTCGGCAAGTGCGGGGTGGCCATCGATTCCTTGGCCGACATGGAGGTCCTCTTCGAGGGAATCCCGCTGGGTGAGGTGACGACCTCCATGACGATCACGTCGCCGGCGTCGGTGCTCTGGGCGATGTACGTCGCCGTCTGCGAGAAGCAAGGGGTGCCGTATAACAAGATCGGCGGCACCATCCAGAATGACATCCTGAAAGAATACATCGCCCAAAAGGAGTACATCTACCCGATCGAGCCGTCGGTGCGCCTCGTCACCGACACGGTGGTGTTCGGGGCGCACCACCTGCCTCGCTGGAACACGATCAGCATCAGTGGCTACCACATTCGAGAGGCCGGCGCCACCGCCTTGCAGGAGCTCGCCTTCACGCTGGCAGACGGGATGGTCTACGTTGAGGAAGCGATCAAGGCCGGCCTCGACGTCGATGTGTTCGCGCCGCGCCTCTCCTTTTTCTTCGACTGCCACAACGACCTGTTCGAGGAGGTGGCCAAGTTCCGCGCGGCCCGTCGCCTCTGGGCGCGAATCATGCGGGAGCGGTTCGGCGCGAAGGACCCTCGCTCCTGGCTGCTCCGGACCCACGCGCAGACGGCCGGCGTGGCACTGACCGCCCAGCAGCCGTATAACAACATCGCGCGGGTGGCGATCCAGGCGTTGGCCGGCGTCCTGGGCGGAACTCAGTCGCTGCACACCAACGCCATGGATGAAGCGCTGGCGCTCCCGACCGAAGACGCAGCGACCATCGCGCTCAGGACCCAGCAGATCATCGCGTACGAGAGCGGGGTGACGAATACGGTGGATCCGCTCGCCGGCTCCTACTACGTCGAGGCATTGACCGATCAGATGGAAGAGGGGGCGTGGGAGTACTTCAGGCGGATCGAGGACCTGGGCGGGATGATCCGAGCGATCGAGAAGGGCTTTCCGCAGCGTGAGCTCGCCGATGCGGCCTTCGCGTACCAACAGGCGATCGAGCGGGAGGAGAAGGTCATCGTCGGGGTGAATCGGTTCACGGCCGACGAAGAGGAGTCGATCCCGATCCTCACCATCGACCGTGCGGCCGAGCAGCGGCAGATCGAGCGTCTGCAAGAGCTTCGCCGCTCGCGGGACAAGGACCTGGTGCATCGATCGCTCGACGCCTTGCGCCATGCGGCCATTGGCAAAGACCCGTGGGGTAAGGACCTGCTGATGCCGAGGATCCTCGACGCCGTTCGAGCGTACGCGACGCTTGGCGAGATCATGGACGTCTTGCGCGAGGTGTGGGGCGAATACACCGAACCGATTATCATCTGACTCGAACGAATTGCGTGAGAGTCATTGCGAGGGAGCGAAGCGACCCCTTCGAGTACCCTCAGGGCAGGCTGGGCAATCTAGGGAGCGGGCCCATGTGGAGGAGATAATATGCCGGGAGAGGGGGGGCAGAAGATCCGGGTCTTGATTGCGAAGCCGGGGTTGGATGGGCATGACCGGGGCGCCAAGGTCATTGCACGAGCGTTCCGCGATGCCGGAATGGAAGTGATTTACACGGGCCTTCGGCAGACACCAGAGATGATCGTCAGCGCAGCCGTGCAAGAGGACGTGGACGCCATCGGCCTGTCGTGCCTCTCCGGGGCCCATATGCATCTGTTTCTTCGGGTCATGGAGCTGTTGAAGGCGCGTGGGGCCGGCGACATCGTTGTCTTCGGCGGCGGCACGATCCCTGGTGAAGACATCCCCAAACTGAAGGCGGCCGGCATCGCCGCGATCTTCACCCCAGGCGCCACCACCGGCGAGGCCATCGATTTTGTGAAGAGCAATGTGAGACAAACATCCATATAATTCAATTATGTATGCCAATGTCTTAATGTTTTAGATGAACGTGCGTCGAAGAGGGGAGCGGGCAGCAGGCAATGGAGTTTGAGCTGAGCGAGGAGCAGCGGGCCGTCCAGATGATGGTCCGGGAGCTTGCGGAGCGCGAGATCGCCCCGGTGGCAGGGGAGCTCGACGAACGGGAGGAGTTCCCATGGGCGATCGTCCGGAAGCTGGCAGAGCTCGGGCTCATGGGCATCCTCTTTCCCAAGGAGTACGGCGGTGCGGGGATGGACTACATCAGCTACGCCCTGATCCTGGAAGAGCTCGGCCGGCACGATGCCTCTGTTGCCCTGACGGTGGAGTCGCACAATTCACTCTGCAGCAACCATATCTATATGTTTGGGAACGAAGCTCAAAAGCGGCGATACCTTCCCCAGTTGACGACGGGCAGGGTCTTGGGCGCGTGGGGCTTGACGGAGCCGGCGTCGGGAAGCGATGCGGCCGGGCTTCAGACTACCGCAACCCTCGATGGAGATCGCTGGGTAGTGAACGGGACGAAGAACTTCATCACCCAGGGGAGCGTAGCCGGCATCTATGTCGTCATGGCGCTCACCGATCGGGCGAAGCGGGAGAGGGGGATCTCTGCCTTCATCATGGAGCGGGACACGCCGGGATTTCGGGTCGGCCGCAAGGAACACAAGATGGGGTTTCGGGCCAGCGACACGGCCCAGCTCATTTTCGAGGAGGCGCGGATCCCCCGGGAGAGTCTATTGGGCGAGCTGAATCACGGGTTCATCGATACGCTCCAGATCCTGGATGCCGGGCGGATCGGCATGGCGGGCCTTAGTGTGGGCATTGCCCGGGGCTGCCTGGAGGAGAGTCTGAAGTACGCGAAGGCGAGGCAGGCGTTTGGCCAGCCGATCGCGAACTATCAAGCAATTCAATGGAAGCTCGCCGACATGGCCACGGAGATCGACGCGGCCAGGCTCCTGGTCTTGCAAGCCGCCTATTTGAGGGACACGGGTCAGCCGTTTTCGAAGGAGGCTGCGTACGGGAAGCTTCTGGCTTCCGAGATCGCGATGAAGGCCGCCAGCGAGGCGGTTCAGATCCATGGCGGCTATGGCTATATCAAGGAGTTTCCCGTTGAGCGGTACTTCCGGGACGCCAAATTCTGCGCCATCGGGGAAGGGACGTCGGAGATCCAGCGCCTCGTCATCGCCCGCCAGCTCCTGGGCCGGGCCTACGTCTGACGCTCGGTCGTCGCCGTGACCTCTGATTGCGTCGGCGCTCCGGTACTCGCGCATTATCTGCTAGACTTCACCCCGTGCCTGTGATAGCGTTTCCCTCCTGCACACCGTGGTTGAGACCCCTCTCTACGACACATGGAGCTGACGCGAAAAATCCTTGAGGGTGATATCCGCGCAGCGGCCCGCCTGATGACCATGATCGAAAATGGTTCCTCCGATGCCCGGGCCGCTCTGAAGTCTCTCCATGCCCACACTGGGTCCGCCTATATCATCGGGGTCACCGGCCCACCCGGCTCCGGCAAGAGCACGCTGACTGACCGACTGATCGAAGAGTTGCGCAAGCGAGGCAAGACGGTAGGGATCGTGGCCATCGACCCCACGAGCCCGTTTACGGGCGGGGCGATCCTCGGTGATCGGATCCGCATGCAGCGCCATAGCCTCGATGCGGACGTCTTCATCCGGAGCATGGCAACGCGAGGCCACCTGGGCGGCCTGGCCCGAGCCACCAACGACGTCGTGGATGTGATGGACGCGGCCGGCAAGGAGGTGATCCTGATCGAGACGGTCGGCGTCGGCCAGGATGAGGTGGAGGTCGTGGGGACCGCGCACACCTGTGTCGTGGTCTCCGTGCCCGGCCTGGGTGACGAGGTTCAGGTGATCAAGGCCGGGGTTCTCGAGATCGCCGACCTGTTCGTCGTGAACAAGGCCGACCGCGAGGGGGCCAACCGGACCGCGACCGAACTGGAGATGATGCTGCACATGGCCCCCGATACCGGCGGGTGGCTGCCGAAAGTCTATAAGACGGTGGCCACGAAGGGGGAGGGGGTTCCGGAACTGTTGGATGCGATCTTTCTCCATAAGTCGTTTCTCGACGAGCGTGGTCTGCGGAAGAAGAAGGCCCGAGAACGGAGCGAGCGGGCGTTCATGGCCTTGTTGGAGGAGACGCTGACCGCCAGAACTCTTCAGCGGATTCACCGGAATGGCAGCATGAAGGAGATGCTCGATCGAATCGCCGATCGCCAGCTCGATCCGTACACCGCCGTAGAGGAGATCCTGAAGAAGATCGGGCTGTAGCCGCACGTGCCAGTCCCCCCTGGGACGTTGCATGGATCTGGTCCGGCTCACGTGAGCCTGCCTATGAGAAAGGAGCACACAATGTACGCGACGATACGGCGGTACAAGTCGGGCTCGCCCGAAGAGGTGCTGAAGCAGGTAAAGAAGGGCTTTGTCCCCATCATCAGCAAGGCGCCAGGTTTTCTCGACTACTACGTATTGAACTGCGGGGATGGCGTGCTCGTTTCCATCAGTGTGTTTAAGACCCAGGCCCAGGAGAAGAGGTCGAATCAAATGGCCGCACAGTGGGTCAGGCAGAGTGTGGCGCCCCTGATGGAGGGTCCGCCTGAGGTCACAGAGGGCAAGGTCATTGTCCATAAAACGACATAGGCTGCGTTGAGCGCGTGGAGTCCGCTGATCATGGACGTGTTGCAGGCGGGGATCGGGGAGTTTGCGGTAGAGGATCCGGACGCGCTTCGGGCCTTCATGCGGACCGAGAAGCGCCGCGAGATGGTCGAGAAGGTCGTGCCCGAAGCCGAAGCGGTCCGCCGGTACGTGAGGGATGGTGACTATGTCAGTTTCGATTTTTCCTCTTTCACGAGGGGCCCTGCGTCCCTGGTCCGGGAGATCATCCGCCAGCGGAAACGAAACCTCTGGTTTGCTGCCAAGTTCACCCTCATGGAGAGCGCCCTTCTGGCGGCTGGCGGCTGCCTGCGCGGGATCGACGTCGGATTTCTGGGGCTTGGTGCGCTCATCGGTAAGGCGGTGGAGGAGGGGAGGGTCAAGGTGACCGAGTGGACGAACGGGACGTTGGCGCTGCGCCACCTGGCCGGTGCGATGGGCGTTCCGTTCCTGCCGACCCGAAGCCTGCTCGCTACCGATACGCTGACCTACTCGGGCGCCAAGGTCGTCCATGACCCATTCACCGGAAAGCCGATCGCGCTGGTCCCCGCCGTCAACCCCGACGTCGGCCTGGTGCACGTCCATCAGTGCGACGTCTACGGGAACGCCCGCTGCTTCGGCCCGGGGGTCTCGCCGCTTGAGACCGCGATGGCCTCCAAACGGACGATCATCTCTACAGAGGAGATCATCACGACCGATGACATCCGAAAGGAGCCATCCAAGACCACCATCCCGTACTATCTCGTGGATGCCGTGGTCTACGCGCCGTTCGGCTGCCTGCCCGGCGGGGCGCAGGGCATGTACGAGATGGACACCGACCACTTCCTGGAGTATCTGGCGGCCTCAGGCGACGAGCAGAGAATGGGCGGCTACCTGGAGAAATACGTCTACAGCATCGCGTCTCATGACGAGTTCCTGGAGAGACGCGTCGGGGTCGCGAGGCTCATGGAGCTCAAGCGGCAGGCGACGATCAAAGAGGGGTACCATTGACGACCAGGGATTTCACCGAGTCGGAGTTCATGATCTGCCAGTGCGCGCGCCTGATGGAGGACGGCAAGATCGTCTTCATCGGGTACGGAATGCCCCAGATCGCCGCGATCCTGGCCCAGCGTCTCCACGCCCCTCGCATGGTCCAGGTCTACGAGTTCGGAGCCGTGGGCCCGCTGCCCGAGACCCCCTTCATTCGTTTCACGATGGGCGGGCCTCGCAACTGTTACCGGTCGCTTGCCTGGACCAACATGAACACGATCTTCGCCCAGGCCCAGCTTGGGGTGGTCGATCTCGGCGTGCTCGGTGCGACCCAGATCGACCAGTTCGGCAACGTCAACTCGACGATGCTGGGGGCGGACTACGCACGTCCCGAAAAGCGGTTTCCCGGGAGCGGCGGGGCGAACGAGGTGCTGACGCACTGTTGGCGGACCGTGATCGTCATCATGCATGAGCGGCGACGGTTCGTGAAGAAGGTGGACTTCGTGACCTCTCCGGGATATCTTGATGGGGCTCCGGGGGCGCGGGAGCGGGCCGGGTTGCCGAGAGGAACCGGCCCGTGGCGGGTGGTGACCTCCAAGGGCCTGTTTGGATTCGATGAGGATTGCAAACGGATGGTCCTGCTCGGGGTCGTGCGTGGCGTCCCCGTCGCCGATGTGCTTGGGGAGATGGAGTTCGCGCCGCTGGTGAGCGATAAGCTGGAGGAGCTTGAACCGCCAACGCCGGAGGAGAAGCATCTCCTCAGAAACGAGATCGATCCGGCCCGCGCCATCATCGGCAAGACGGCCAGCGCTTGAACACGGGGCGAATCAGCCGAGCGGTTGTCATGAGTGGACCTGACGTGACACGAGCGAGGAGAGCGTGATGAGCGAGGGAACACGGCCTGTCTACTTGCGCGAGGGAGTTGCCAATTTCAACCCGCCGCCGATCTGGGAGGAGGCGAGCGCCGGAGGTGGCAAGTCACTGCAGCAGTACTGGGAGTCGGGCCGGCTTCAAGAGATCTACGCTGAATCGCTTCTCTGGACCGGGTTCGAGCGCCTGGTCGCCCAGGCCAGCACGAGCGGGGTCGATCTCTCTCGGGTGACCACGATTAATGTGGCGATCTCCTACACGCATGAGCTCGGGCAGACGACGGAGGATGCGGTCGCCGAGGATTTCACGCGGCGCCTCTCCGACAGTCCGCATCGGCAGCTCTTTCGGCGCTTCCCGAAGATCCGCTGCACGCCAACCCACGCCGCCTCGTCCCATGGGATCGTTCCCCTGAATGACGCGGTCGCCGACGTCCTGGAGCGCGGGGAGGAGATGTCGATAGCGGTCACGGGCGGCAATACGAAGGGCACGAATCGGAACCGCGCACGCATCACACCCGCTGAGACGACGGACATTTTCGCAAGCCTCGTCTCGCCGTATGATCGAAAGGTCGCCAAGGCTAACATGCTCAAACTTGGAGCGGCTGCGCTGGGGCGGGCGTACCAGCACGATCTGGACCTGATCAAAGCATTGGACAGATTCGTGTACGAGCAACGCCTCTTCACGAATCAGTTGGCTCGTCGGAAGCTGTCCACGGCGCACGTGACCACGCACCCTGATGAGATCGATGATCGGACGATCTACTATCCGCTCAAGCTGATCGGCGTCGCCCCGCAAAGCTTGGGGTACGCGGGGGTCGTGTTCTCGACTCAGCCGCCTCCGTCGGCCAAGGCGGTTCGAGTAGTCGGCATCGGGTGCGGGGTCGATCCATCCAGCATCCGCGACCGGAAGAGCCACCTCTTCGCCAGGGCAATGGAGGAGTCGGTCTCCACCGCGATGAGCCAGGCCCGCATCCCTGACCTGTCGAGCCTCAAGGTCCTCGAGCCCCACAATCCCTTCCCCGCCGTTCCCCTGACCGAGTGGGAGATCGTGCTGGAGAGCCTCGGGTATCAAGGGACAGTCACCCAGGCGCTCCTGCGGAGCGACATCGGTGTCAACGGGAAGCTTGTCAAGGTCGGACGCTCAGGGGGAGCGCTGGCCGGCCATGCGATTGCGCCGACGACGGTGCGCTTGACGTTCGAGGCGGCCAAGCAGCTCCTTGGGGTGGGCGGCTATCCTGAGTTGGAGCTGGGACCGGAGAAGGTCGCCTACGCCGGCACGAGCGGCGTGGGGGGGCATCATACCTTCGACGGCTTCGTGATCCTCGCCGGCGGCAAAGCGGAAGAGATCGCAAAGGTGGCGACGCAGATCATACCGTTCGATCACGAGCACTATAATGCCGTCGCCGAGCGCGATCTGGAGGGACAGAAGGCCCTGGCCGGCGCAAAGGTTCCGGATGGGATGACTGTGGGTCTGGTCAGTTACCAAGAGACCAAGAGCGGACGCGACTACTTCGGGATCGCCCGCGCGCCCGACGGTCGCGATTTTCCCTTCATGGCGACCCCAACATTCTTCGAGCGCCTCCTCCAGACGGCCTACATCGGCACTCCGATTCGGCTCTCCCCGACGCTCCAGGTCATCGAGGCCTAGGTGCTCGACTGTTCAACCATGATTCCCGATACGTCTTCACCTAGCCTTCCTCGCACCGCACCTGTTCTCCTTGAGGACAAGCCGGATGGGGGGTTCAAGGGCTGACAGAGATGCCGGATCATGACATCCTCCTGCAGATCGACGATCTCCGGATCGCCTTCGGCGGGGTCAGCGCCCTGGCGGGGGTCAGCATGGCGATCCGGCGTGGCGAGATCTTCTCGATCATTGGTCCCAATGGGGCCGGGAAGACGGTGCTCCTGAATTGCATCAGCGGGCTCTACAAGCCGCACACAGGGCGCGTCTTCCTCGAAGGGAAAGATATCGTCGGGATGAAGCCCCACGAGAGGGCCCGGCTGGGCATTTCCCGGACCTTCCAGAAGATCGAGCTCTTCAGCGGGATGACCGTTCTCGATAATATTCGATTGGGCCGACACATTCACATGAAGACCGGCTTGCTGGATGGTAGTGTGTATCTGGGAAGGGCGGCCCGGGAGGAGGTGAAACAGCGCGAATTCATCGAGCGGGAGATCATCGACCTTCTCGAGATCGCGCACATCCGCGATACGGTCGTGGGGATGCTTCCGTACGGTCTCCGGAAGCGAGTGGAGCTGGCAAGGGCACTGGCACTCAACCCCAAGCTCATCTTGTTGGATGAGCCGATGGCGGGCCTCAACCTTGAGGAGACCGAAGACATGGCCCGGTTCATCCTGGACGTCAATGAGGCCGAACGCTGGCAGGTCACCTGTGTCTTGGTGGAACACGATATGGGTGTCGTGATGGATGTTTCGCACCGCGTGGCGGTGCTCAACTTCGGGGAGAAGATCGCGGAGGGCAGCCCGCAAGAGGTCCAGGCAAACCCGGCTGTTGTGAAGGCCTATCTTGGCGAAGCCGAGGAGCTGTATGCCACGCGCCGCTAGCCCGTTCGTCGAGCCGATCGAGATCACGAAAGAGCTCACGCTCCCCAAGCTCTTGGTCCAGATCGCCCATAAGTACGGCGGCCGAAAGGTGGCCATGCGGGAGAAGGAGTTTGGGGTGTGGCGACCGATCACCTGGCAGGAGTACCTGGACCGCGTCAGGGGGCTGGCCCTGGGTTTAGTGGCCCTGGGTCTGGGTCGCGGAGACAAGGTGGCGCTTATCGGTCAGAATCGACCCGAGGGATTGTGCGCGGAGATGGCTGCGCTGTCCGTCGGAGCCGTGGCCGTGTGGCTCTACCAGGACTCGTTGATCGACGAGGTGCAGTACATCGTTGATCACTCCGACGCAAGATTCCTCATCGGGGAAGGGCAGGAGGAGGTCGACAAGGGGTTGGCGATCAAGGACCGATGTCCCAGGCTGGAACGGATCATCTGGGATGACCCGAGGGGGATGCGAGGCTACGACGATCCGGCCTTGATCAGCTTGAAGGAGGTCGGCGAGCTGGGGAGAAAGCGGCTTGAGGAGGAGCCTCGCCTGTTTGAGGAGCTGATCGAACAAGGCCGCGGCGACGATGTCTGCCTGCTCCTCTATACGTCCGGGACCACGGCGCAGCCCAAGGGCGCGCTGCTAACCCATTACAACATGCTGAAGATGGGTCAGAACATGATGGCGGTGGATCCCTGCAGCGAGGGCGACGATTTCGTTTCGTTCCTGCCGTTCGCCTGGATCGGCGAGCAGATGATGTCGGTCTCGTGCGGGTTGCAAGCCGGGTTCACCATCAACTTCCCCGAGGCGCCGGAGACCGTCCAGCAGAATACCCGGGAGATCGCGCCCCAAGTCCTCTTTTCACCCCCGAGAATCTACGAGCAGATGGTGCGAACGGTGCAGGTCCGCTACCTGGATGCGCCGCGCGTCAAGCGAAGGATCTACGAATGGGCGATGCGAGTGGGGGAGCGGATCGCCGACCTGAGATTCGCAAAACGATGGATTCCTCCGTGGCTCAGGCTGCAGGGGAGCCTGGCCGATCTGGTCATCCACGAGAAGCTGCGCGACCATTTGGGGCTGACACGGGTCAGACGGGCGTACACCGGCGGCGCGGCGCTGGGACCGGACCATCACCGCTTCTTTCATGCCATCGGAGTAAACCTCAAGCAGATCTACGGCCAGACGGAGATAGCCGGCATCTCGGTGCTCCACCGCGACGGGGAGGTCAAATTCGACACGGTCGGGAAGCCGCTACCGGAGACGGAGGTTCAGATCGCCCCGGACGGTGAAATCATCTCGCGGAGCCCTTGTGTGTTTGCAGGCTACTATAAGATGTCCGAGGAGACCGCGAAGACGTTGCGGGATGGGTGGCTTCATTCTGGGGACATCGGCTTTTTCGACCCCGATGGACATCTTGTAGTGTTCGATCGTCGAAAGGATGTCATGACCCTTTCGGACGGCAGCCGGTTCTCGCCGCAGTATCTTGAGACGCGACTGAAGTTTAGCCCCTATCTCAAGGATGCGTGGGTGATCGGGGACCAACGGCCATTCGTAACCGCGGTCATGTGCATCGATGCAGGCGTGGCGGGCAGGTGGGCCGAGGAGCACCACATCCCCTATACGACGTACGCCGAGCTTTCTCAGAATATGGAGGTCCGCAATCTTGTTGGGGAGGCGATCCGGCACGCGAATCGCGGACTGCCGGAGACTGCCCGGATCAGGCGGTTCGTGAACCTCCACAAGGAATTCGACGCCGACGACGAGGAGCTGACGCGGACGCGGAAGCTCCGCCGCGCGTTTCTGGAGGAGCGCTACCGCGAGATCGTGGATGCGCTCTACTCTGGGGCGACGGAGGTTCACCTGGACACGACGGTCACGTACGAGGACGGGCGGGTGATCCACAGCAAGACGGACCTCTGGATTACGGACGTGGCAGGGGAGCCACACTAGTGGAGACCTTTCTCCAGCTCGTCATCACGGGGATCCTGGTCGGGAGCATCTATGCGCTGGTGGCTCTCGGATGGACGCTCATCTACAAGTGCTCCGGCGTGTTGAACCTGGCCATGGGGGAACTGACCCTCTTGGGGGCGTACGTCTGCCTCGCCTTCTACACGTGGGGATTCCCGTTTCCCGTGGCGGTCATCGCCACGCTCATCGTTGGGTTCATCCTTGGGCTCCTCACGGAGCGGTTCTTCTTGCGCCGCATGATCGGCCAGCCGATCCTGGCCGTCATCATGGTGACGGCCGGACTCTCATTCTTCTTTCGCGCACTGGTAGGCTTCATCTGGGGGACCGATACCAGGGTCTTTTCGCCGCCGGTCTTTCCCACGGAGCCGATCCGATTCGGCAAAATGGTTCTCGGTCAGGTGTATATCTGGAGCTTCGTGGCTGCCCTGCTGCTCCTCGTGATTTTCGTTGCCTTCTTCCAGTTCAGCCGCTGGGGCCTCTCCATGCAGGCGACCGCCGACGACGAGATGGCGGCCCTCTCTCTTGGAGTGAGCGCCAAGCGGGTCTACGCCATGGCCTGGGCGATCGCCTTCATGGCGGCGGGCGTGGGGGGGACTCTCCTCGGGAATATCAACGGGTTGAACATCTCCGTGGGCTATTTGGGGATCCTGGTCCTGCCAGCGGTCGTGCTCGGGGGGCTCAACTCCGTTCCCGGCGCCATTGTCGGTGGGATCACGATCGGGATCCTTCAAAATCTTTCCGGCGGGTATCTGGAACGGCTGACGCCGGGGGGCGTGAAGGAGATCGCGCCCTTCGTCTTCATGGTGATCGTCATGTTCTTTAGGCCGTACGGCCTCTGGGGATGGGAGAAGATCGAAAGGGTCTGAGGATCGCGCATGTATCTGCCGAGCGGCGTCTATCACGAAACGTACCGGGCGGACCACGCCTGGTGGCAGACAGCCTTTGTCCAGGCCAAGATGGCACTACTGGCGCTGCTTCTCCTTGTCGGCCTCCCGTTGGCCGGCAACTATGCGCTCTCGATCGCCAACATCATCGGGTACACGATCCTGTCAGCATTGGGAGTCCAGCTTCTGATCGGTTACTGCGGGATGATCACGCTCGGCCACGCCGCCTTCATTGCCGTCGGGGCCTACGCCACAGCGATCGGGATGCTTCAGTACGGGCTGCCGTATCTGCTCAGCCTGTCGATCGGGGCGATACTCGCCGGGGCGTGGAGCGTCCTCTTTGGACTGCCGTCGGCCAAGGTCAAAGGCTTCTACCTGATCATGACGACCATGGCGGCCCAGTTCGTGACCGTCGATTTCATCATCACCCAATACGTGAGTAAGGTCGGAGGGCGCGGGCATTACTTCTCCCTTCCGCCGGGAACGATCACCGTCGGTCCATGGGTGATCGACACCGAGCTCAAGGTGTACTACCTGATGATCGCTCTGGTCACCCTGTGCATGGCAGCAATGGCCAATCTGCTGCGGACGCGCGTGGGACGGGCCTGGATCGCTATCCGGGACAACGACATCGCCGCCGAGATGATGGGCGTGAACGTCATCAAGCACAAGCTGCTGGCGTTCTTCATGGCCGGCGTCCTGGGAGGGGTCGCCGGGGCATTCTGGGTCAGTTCGTTGTACGTCGTCAGCCCGGAGCACTTCCAGTTTTCCTGGTCTGTCTGGATCGTCGGTGTTATCCTGATCGGCGGCGCGGGGAGCCTGTATGGCGTCATCTTCGGCTCGATCTTCGTCACCGTCCTTCTGGAGGCGCTCAAGTTCGCCGTCATCCCTTTGAGTGATGCCTTCCCGGCACTTTCGACCGGGTTCCTGTATATCAAGGAGGGGGTGTTTGGCCTGGCCATCGTCCTCTTCTTGCTCTATGAGCCTCATGGGCTGGCGTATCGCTGGCAGCAATTCAAGAACTACTTCAACTTGTGGCCCTTCGCCTACTAGCTGGACTGACACGTGAACGATAGGCAACCCACACCGCACGAGAGGAGGTAGATGATGCGCCTGAGAACGCTGATCCGAATCGCCAGCAGCCTTCTGATGGCGGCCTTGCTCACGCAGGACGCAGGGGCCCAGAGCGAAGTGAAGCTCGGGTCGTTGAACGACTTTACCGGCCCCACGTCTGACGTGGGCAAAGATGCCGGGCTGGGAATCCGGGAGGCGGTCCAGTATGTGAACGATACCGGCGGGATCAACGGCAAGCGGATTAGGCTCTACCAATACGACTATGGCTACCGAGTTCCGGAAGCGATCACGACGTACAAGCGCTTCCGAGACTTCGACAAAGTCGTCGCGGTGTTCGGATGGGGGACCGGCGACACGGAGGCCCTTGCCCCGACGGTCGCCAAGGACAAGCTGCCGTACCTGTCCCACTCCTTCTCGGCCTTTGTCAGCAATCCCGCCAAGACCCCGTATAACTTCATCTATGGGACCGACTACTCTTCGAATGCGCGGGCGGCCATGACCGCCTGGTACGACGAGGTCTGGCTAAAGGATCCCCGGTTCAAAGCCGAACGGGAGAAGGGGGTCAAGCCTCGGTTCCTGAGTTTCTACATGTTCGCGTGCCCCTACTGCAGCGCGGCGATCAAGGCGCTGAAAGACCACGCCTCGATCCTTGGCTTCGAGGTCGGACCGGATCAGGACGTGCCCCTTACCGCTCTCGACACGAAGAGCCAGGTCTTGGCTGCCAAGCAGTTCAAGCCTCATCTGGCGTGGCATGGCAACATCGTGATGTCGGTCTCGACGGTTCTGAAAGACGCGCATGCTCTTGGGCTTGGTGCGGACCACATCGTGAACAACTGGGGGTTCGACGAAAACCTCGTTAAGCTGGCCGGTCCGGCGGCCGAAGGGGTCATCGGGCCAGCCGTCAACGCCTTTTACGGGGAGAAGGCCCCCTTGATGGACAAGGTCGTGGAATACGCCAAGAGGATGAATCCTGGCGTCCCCCAACAGAATCGGCTGATCCGGACCGTCCAGTCCTGGGTGGACGTGCTCTTGATGCGGGAGGCGCTCGCGCGGGCCGATAAGGCGGGCAAGCTGAACGGGCCCGGGATCAAAGATGCCTTTGAGACCATCCGGGATTGGACCCCGGGCCTCGGGCGGCCACCGATCACCATCACTCCGACCGATCACCGGCCCGGCTCGTTCGTGCGAGTCTATCGAATCCAGAAGGGGAAGTTTAACCTCCTGAAGGAAGTCGATCTGAAGAAGCGGTGGCCCGACAAATGGGAGAAGGAGTGGCTGGGCTGGTAAGCGATGCTGAAGATCAACAACATCGAAGTTCTGTATCACGAGGTGATCCTGGCGCTCAAAGGCGTGTCGGTGGAGGTCCCAGCGGGCGGAGTGGTTGCCCTCCTTGGGGCCAACGGCGCCGGAAAGAGTACGACGCTCAAGGCGATCTCCGGGCTGCTTCGGCACGAGAACGGAAAGGTGGCCGAGGGGAGCATCGAGTTCCTCGGAGAGCGGATCGACCGCAAGGCCGCGGAGGAGATCGCCAGGATGGGGATCGTCCAGGTGATAGAAGGGCGGCGGGTCTTCGAGCATCTGACCGTGGAGCAGAATCTCAAGGTGGGCGCTCACCTTCGCGGCAACGGGGCGATGATCCAGAAAGGCCTGGACACCGTGTACCATTACTTCCCCCGCCTCCGGGAGCGGCGGACCGTGATGGCCGGGTTCACGAGCGGCGGGGAGCAGCAGATGACGGTGATCGGCCGGGCGCTGATGACCGGCCCCAAGCTCTTGCTCCTGGACGAGCCCTCTATGGGCTTGGCCCCACTGCTGATCAAGGAGATCTTCGAGATCATCACCAGGCTGCACCAGGAAGAGAACATCTCCATCCTGCTGGTCGAGCAGAACGCCAAGCTGGCCCTCGCGGTCGCGCGGCATGCCTATGTTCTGGAGGGCGGTCGCGTTGTCATGGACGGCCCATCGGAGCAACTGAAGGAGAATCCTGATATCCGCGATTTTTACCTGGGCCTGACCGACTTGGGCGCCAGGAAGAGTTTCCGTGCTGTGAAACATTACAAGCGGCGAAAGCGGTGGATTACATAGCCGTTTCCCTGCGCAAGGAAGGGGGAGAATGATGCGGAAGACGCTGTTGGCGGGAATGATGGTGATGGTGCTGGCCGGCTGGAGTTTCATGCGGGAGGCCGCGGCGGCGAAGCTCCAGACTCCCACCGTAGAACTGGAGCGAGTAGAGGTGCAGAGCTATTTCCCATATGCGGAGAAGCCGACCCGAGTGCCATTGGTGCTCGCGTTTATCTTCAGGATCACCAATCCCAACGGCTTCAAGGTCGGGATGGAGGACCTGAAGTTCACCTACGGCTTTGAGGCCAAGCCGGGGGAATTCTTCGACCTCAACACCCCCACGGTCTACGACACCATACATATCCCCGGCAAGACGACAAACCAGCTTCGAGTCGTTAGCGTCCTGGATTCAATGGTCGTTCCGTCCAGCCTCGCGGTGGCCTCTGGGGCCCGCGTACAAGCCCTGGATCTCAAGATCCCTGACCTCGTGAAGATGTGGTGGGAGCAGATCGGCGATTTCGCCTACCGCATCAGGGTGACTGAAGGGGTGGCAAGCTTTACGAGCGAGCAGGGGAGCGCGCTGGCAACCTTCGAGGGGATGTTCCCTTAGAAATAGTCCCTGTGAGTGAATCGGGGGGGTGGCGACGGAGCGGATCGACCGCAGGTCGGGCCTCTATGACCCGGACCTCGAATCGATGTCGGCAGATCGCCGGCGGGCCTACGAAGTGGAGCGACTTCGGGCTGCCGTCGTGCACGCGTACGACCACTCACCTCACTTCAGGCGTCGCCTGGCGGCCGCCGGTCTGACGCCCACCGCGATCACGAGCGTCGAGGATCTCGTCCGTCTCCCCGTCCTCAAGAAATCGACCCTCCCGGACATCCAGCGGCAAGACCTACCCTTCGGTGGCATCCTGGGGGTGCCGCTTTCCGAGGTGAGCCGGATCTACCAGTCGCCGGGCCCCATCTATGACCCAGAGGGGCGGAGCCCGGACTACTGGCGGATGGCGCGAGCCTTCTACGCCGGTGGGTTTCGAGCCCGTGATGTCATCCAGGTGACGTTCGCCTATCACCTGACTCCAGGCGGCTGGATCTGCGATGCGGGGCTCCGAGCGCTCGGGTGCGTCGTGGTCCCTGCGGGCGTTGGCAATACTGACGCTCAGGTCCAGCTCCTTCGGGACCTGGGGGTGACGGGGTTCGTCGGGACGGCCGCCTTTCTTTCGACGCTGTTGAGCAAGGCCGAAGAGATGGGGTGGGACATCGTGAAGGACCTGCGCCTTCGCGTGGCCTCGGTCGGCGGGGCGATGATGGCAGAATCGACGCGCCGGACGATGGCCGATCGTTATCGGCTTCTCGTCAGACAGACGTATGCCATCGGCGATCTGGGACTCATCGGCTACGAGTGTCATGAGGCGTCAGGGATGCACATCGCCGACGACCTGATCCTCCAGGTCGTTGACCCAGAGAGCGGCGCCGAAGTCCCGCCGGGGGAGCCCGGGGAGGTGGTCGTGACGCTGTTCGATCCCGTCTACCCGTTGATCCGGTTCGGGACGGGAGACCTCTCGTCGGTCATCAGCGAACCGTGCCGATGCGGCAGAACTTCTGCACGGTTGACTCGGATCATGGGGAGGGTGGACGAGGTCACAAAGATCAAGGGGATGTTTGTCCATCCGCGCCAGGTGGATGAGGTCGCAGCGGTGTTTCCCGAGATCCGGCGGTACCAGGTTGTGGTCCGGTTGAAGGGACACGACGATGAGATGACGCTCCGGGTGGAGTTAGAAGGGGGCCGAGCATCAGAGACTGTTGTGGCCAAGCTCCAAGAGAAGGCCAAAGAGCTCCTCAAGGTCAGGGCGAATATTGAGGTGGTTCCCCCGGGGACGATCCCGGAGGGGGCCAAGAAGATCCTCGATGAACGCCGGTGGAATTGACCAGGCGAAGGGAGCGGCTCCCGGACCATGATCGTTCCCCTGAACGGCCATCGTGGCACTCGACCCATCTCCCGTCCGTTGAACAGGAACGGTACGACCGTTCGGGCGACGGCGACCCTCGCCGTTCTTGTCATCCTGCTCCTTGCTCATCAAGCATCGGGCCAGCCGCCCGCAAGACCGGAAGACCTCCCTCATCTCCGCCAGCTCCCGATCTTCCAGCCCGGGGAGCCCTCTCTCCTCTATGATGACGAAGGGCTAGCGTTCGCCTCGGTGGTTCCCGAGTACCGCATCTTCGTCCCGCTGTCGAAGATCCCGATGGTGTTGCGCCAGGCGATCATCGCTGCCGAGGACGCCCGCTTCTATCAGCATGGGGCCGTTGATCTGAGGGGGATCGCCAGGGCGACCATCAAGAACCTGATGGCGGCTCAGATCAAGGAGGGTGGGAGCACGATCACCCAGCAGTTGGCGAAAACCCTCTTTCTCAGTCATGCGCGGACGATCGAACGAAAGGTGAGAGAGCTGGAGCTTGCCTGGGACATCGAGCAGCGCTACAGCAAAGACCAGATCCTGGAGATGTATCTCAACTCCATCTACTTCGGCCACGGGGCCTACGGGGTCGAGGCGGCTGCCAGGACCTATTTCAGCAAGAGCGTCACCGAGCTGTCCCTTCCCGAGGCTGCGCTCCTGGCAGGCCTGCCGCGCGCTCCCGGGCGATATTCGCCGCTGATCGATTCGGCGCGGGCCAAGGCTAGGCGACAGTACGTGTTGGATCGGATGGTGGCGACAGGCGTGTTGAGGAAGGGCCAGGCGCAGCGAGCGGGCCGGGCGCCCATCCAGGTCCATCCCCTCTTTCAGTCCAAGGCCCGGGCGCCCTGGTTCGTCGATTACGTGCGACAGCAACTCGACTCACGTCTCGGGGCCGTGCTCGTCCGGCAGGGGGGCTTGAAGATATATACGACGCTGAACCTCAGCATGCAGCGCGCGGCTCTCGCATCCGTTCGTCTCGGGATCGCGGCCGTTACCAGTCGGCAGGCTCGACCGGCAAACGGGCGTGACGCGCCCGTCGAAGGGGCCCTCATCGCCCTCGATCCCAGGACAGGGGAGATCAAGGCGATGGTGGGAGGGTCGGATTACGGCCGGAGCCAGTACAATCGGACCGTGCAGGCGAGACGGCAGCCCGGCTCCGCCTTCAAACCGTTCGTCTACGCTGCCGCGTTCGAGCGTGGCCTGACGTCGGCTACCCTCATAGAGGATGCCCCGATCGAGTTCAGGATCGAACGGGACGGGCGCATGGAGACCTGGTCTCCCGAAAACGTCGATCGCCGGTACCGGGGCCCCGTGACGCTCCGCATGGCGCTCGAGGAGTCGATCAACGTGCCGACGGTTCGCCTTATTCAAGAGGTCGGCGTGGACCCTGTGATCGGTCTCGCCAGGCGGCTCGGCATCACCTCCGAGCTTCGACGGGAGTACGCGTTGGCCCTTGGCGTGTCCGAGGTCAGCCTCCTGGAGCTGACGTCGGCCTATCAGCCGTTCGCCAATCGGGGTATGCTGTCGCCTCCTGTCGCTATCCGCCGGGTGGTGGGTCCCGGCCACGCCATCCTCGAGGAACACTCCCCGGTGGAGCAGAGGGTCCTCAGCGAGGAGCTGGCCTTTCTTGTGACCTCGATCATGGAGGGTGTCGTGGAGCGGGGGACCGGCAAGGCGGCCAGGCGTGTGGGGCGGCCCGTGGCGGCAAAGACCGGGACCTCTCAGGCCGCCGAGGATCTCTGGTTCATCGGCTACACGCCAAGCCTGGTCGCGGCGGTCTGGCTTGGCTATGATCAGCGGCGCTCCCTCGGTTCCCACGAGACGGCTGGAAAACTGGCTGCGCCCATTTGGGTTGATTTCATGAAACAGAGCCTTGGTGGGAAGCCGGTCGAGGCCTTCGTGCCACCCGAAGGGGTGATCCAGGTGTCGGTCAATCGACGGACGGGGCAGCCGACCTCGCCGAGCGACCCTGAGGCGTTTCAGGAGTATTTCATCAGAGGGGATCAGGGCGTGCCGGCTGGACTCCCGGGTCCCAGCTCTCCAAAGATCAGCCTCCCCGCCTCCGTCATGGACGGCGAAATGGGGAGGCCCCAAACGAGCGGCCCATGACCCAAAAGCTGTTCTCGATGCCCGAAGCGGTCGAGCGGTTTATCCCCGATGGATGCTCCGTGCTGATGGGCGCCGCCCTGGAATCGTTGATCCCGTTCGCGGCAGGGCATGAGATTATCCGGCAGGGCCGGAACGACCTGACCCTGGTCGGGCCGATCTCGGATATGCTGTTCGATCAACTCATCGGGGCCGGATGCGTATCGCGGGTGATAGCCGCCTGGATAGGGAATGTCAGCGAAGGCCTCGGCCACAACTATCGCCGGGCCGTCGAGAACGGTGAGCCGCAACGCCTCGAGGTCGAGGATCACAGTAACTTCACGTTGGCGCTGGCCCTCCTGGCGGGGAGTCTGGGTATACCGTTCATCCCGACCAAGACACTGCTGGGAAGCGACCTGATCACGGGGAGGCGGTCATTCCGACTGTCGGCGGACCCGGATACCGGAGCGCCGCTCGTTCACGTGAAGGCGCTGAAACCGGATATCGCCGTCCTTCACGTTCAGCGAAGCGATGCCGACGGGAACGCGCATTGCTGGGGAAATCTCGGCGTGAGCGAGGAGGGAGGACTGGCCAGTCATGGCGTCATCCTCGTGGCCGAGGAGATCGTGCCTCGCAGTCTGATCATGAGCGATCCAAACCGGGTTCTGCTCCCTTCGACCAAGGTGGTCGCTGTCGTTCACCAGCCCTGGGGCGCCCACCCCTCTCCGGTCCAAGGATATTACGGAAGGGATCATGCGTTCTACGCGGAGTATCACCTCGCAAGCCGCACGAGGAACGGATTCGAGCAATGGGTGAAGGATTGGATACTAACTATCGATAATAGAAAGGATTATCTTGTTCGACGTGGCGAGGACCGGATCGCCAAATTGAGGCCGTCTGGTGAGCTGATCTCGGCGCCGGTGAACTACGGCTACTGAGAGTATCCTCCGGGCTCCGCGTGCCGCGCATTCGGCACCATGCCGCCGCGTTCGCGCGCCCCATGTGACCCGCAGTGTTCGCTCGCGAGCAGGGAGGTGAATCGGGAGATCGGGTACACGGCCCACGAACTGATGGTCGCCGTCGCGGCCCGCCAGATTCGAGACGGGGAGCTGGTCTTCGTCGGCATGCGCCTTCCGCTTATGGCGTTCGCCCTCGCGAAAAGGATGCACGCGCCGCGCGCCGTCGGGCTCTTTGAGTGCGGGCTGATGCGCGATGCCCCGTCGCCGGAGCTGCTCTACACGATGTCTGACCCGCCAAACGTCGCAGGGGCCATCTGGAGCACGAGGATGATCAACGTGATGGCGCTGCTTCAGCAGGGGGCGGTCCCGCTCGGGATGTTGGGGAGCGCGGAGGTGGATCGGTTCGGCAATCTGAACACGTCGCACATCGGATCGCGTGAGAGGCCGACAGTGAAACTGCCGGGGAGCGGCGGCGCGGCCGACATCGCCTCCCTTGCGGGACGGGTGGTGATCATGATGCAGCACGAGCGCCGTCGATTCAGGGAGCGTGTGGATTGCGTCACCTCTCCCGGCTTTGGGGACGGGGGAGACTGGCGTCGGCGAGTCGGTCTGCCGGGCGGCGGGCCGTGTGCGATCATCACGACTCTCGGGATGCTCTCGTTCGATCTCGAGACCAAGGAGGCGCTCCTCGCGTCGCATCATCCGGGCGTGACTCCGGATGACATTCGCCGGCAGACCGGGTGGCCATTGCGGCCTTCAGCGACCGTTCATGAGACGGTGCCACCCAGCGAGACGGAGCTTGCCATCATTCGAGCGTATGACCCGAAGGGCGTGTGGGCCCGTCCTTGACCTGCCTGCGTCAATGGCCGAACACCTGGTAGGAGGGATTGATGGAAAAGATCGTGTGTAACCCCGCTGGACTCAAGAAGCCGCTCGGTTTCTCACATGGGTATGAGGTGATCGGGGGCCGCCTCCTCTTTCTGTCTGGGCAGGTTGCGGCCGACAAGGAGGGGAACATCGTCGGAAGGGGTGATATCGTGGCCCAGTTCCGGCAGGTCTGTGAGAACCTGAAGATCCTGGTCGAGGACCGCGGCGGTACGCTCCAGGATGTCGTCAAGCTGACCATCTATATCCTCGACCGAGACGACTACAGAGCGAAAGGGAAGGCGATCGGGCAGGTGTACAGGGACTATTTCGGCCGGCACTATCCCTCGATGTCCCTGGTCGAGGTCAAGGGCCTCTTCGATGGAGCGGCCGGCGCGATGATCGAGGTCGAGGGGATCGCGGCCCTTCCGGAAGACTGATCCGAGCTCGCCGACCGTGACGCGCGACGCGCGCGAGGACGCCGCTGCGTTGCAGGGAGAGGAGTGGCAGACCATGAGATGCCCAGCTTGTGATCATAGGCTAACTCAGATCATAGTCGGCGACATCACGGTCGATGTCTGCAAAGGTGCATGCGGGGGAATCTGGTTCGACAGGTTTGAGCTTCAGAAGGTTGACGAACCGCATGAATCGGCAGGCGAGATCCTCCTGGATATCGAAAGAGACGAGCGGATCAAGGTCGATCACGACAAGAGGCGACACTGTCCGAAGTGCGCGAGCATCATCATGATGCGGCACTTCTATAGTGTCAAAATGCAGGTCGAGGTTGATGAGTGCCCCGGATGCGCCGGGTACTGGTTGGATGTGGGTGAGTTGACAGCGATACGGAAAGAGTTCAAGAGTGAAGCAGAAAAGATGAAGGCGACGGAAGAATACTTCTCCGAGATTTTCGATACGCAGCTTGGCGAGCTGCGCGCCAAGAGCGCGGAACAGGCGGAGCGGATTCGGCGAATCGCCTGGATGTTCCGTTTCATCTGCCCGAGCTACTACATCCCGGGCAAGCAGGCCTGGGGCGCCTTTTGATCGCCCTCAGCTCTTCTCCCGCACCTGCAGCTCCTTGATCAGACGCGAGAGGTACGTCCGCTGGAGGCCAAGGGCCTGAGCGGCCTTCGACTGATTCCCGCCGAAGCGACTGAGCGCTTGGCGGATGATCTGTCGCTTGTACGCCACGATCGCCTCGTGGAAGGCGGGGGGGGCGTCGGGCGCGGCAATCGGTTCGGAGCCGACGGTCGAGGCGGAAAGCGGCAGGTCCTCCGCGCTAATCCGGTCGCCGGAACTCAGGACGACCGCCCGCTCGATCACATTGGCGAGTTCCCGAACATTGCCGGGCCACGGGTATCGCGTGAGGAGTTCCCATCCCTCGGGCGTGATCTCGTTGATTCGTCTTCCCAGGTCGCTGCAATAGCGCGCCAGGAAGTGGTTGGCGAGCGGGACGATGTCATCCGGGCGGTCGCGTAGCGGCGGGAGCGGCACAGCCACCACGTTAAGCCGGAAGAACAGGTCCTCGCGGAACAGACCCTCCCGGATCGCCTTTTGAAGGTGCCGATTGGTGGCCGCGATGAAGCGGAGATCGACCTGAATCGGCTTCGTCCCGCCGACCCGCTCGAACTCGTGCTCCTGAAGGACGCGTAGCAACTTCGCCTGAAGGCGCGGCTTCAGGTCGCCGATCTCGTCGAGGAAGGACGTCCCGCCGTCCGCCAGCTCCAGCTTCCCTCGCTTCATCTGGTGCGCGCCGGTGAAGGCGCCGCGCTCGTGTCCAAACAGCTCGCTCTCCAACAGCTCCTCCGACAACGCCACGCAGTTCACCACGACGAACGGCTTCGTGCGCCTGGGACTCCACTGGTGGATGGCCTTCGCAAAGACCTCCTTTCCGGTTCCGCTCTCGCCCAGCAGGAGGATGGTCGAGTGACTGGCTGCCGCCCGCTTGGCGGTCTCCACGGCGCTTCGGATCTGAGGGCTGTGCCCGATGATCGGCTGATCCTTTCTCCTCACCTCTCCTGTCAACAGGAGGTTCTCCCGCTTCAGCCCCTCTCGCTCGAGTGCCTTTCCGATCACGACGTCGAGGTGCCCCGGACTGAAGGGCTTCGTGAGAAAGTCGTACGCGCCCACCCGCATCGCCTCGACGGCCTTCTCGATCGTGCCGTAGGCGGTGATGACGATCGTTGTCGTCTCCAGCCCCTCCTCCCGGATCGCCTTCAACACCTCCAGTCCGTTTTTCTTCGGCATCTGAAGGTCGAGGAGCGTGATCGATGGCGACTCCTCTCGCAGCTTGGCGAGGGCTTCGACGCCGTCCGATGCCTCGACGATCCCGAAGCCCATGGCCTTCAGGCGATCCCGGATAACCTCGCGGATGTCCGGATCGTCATCGACGATGAGAATCTTCACGCGCGAGGGCGCCATCACGTGTCCCGTGCCGCATCACGGACGGCGCCGCTGCGGTCCTCAATCTGTGGTCGCCGCGGCAACGTGAAGACGAACGTGCTGCCGCGACCGACCTGACTATCCGCCCAGATGCGCCCCCCGTGAAGCTCCACGAGGCTCTTGGCGATGGAGAGCCCGAGGCCCGTTCCCTTTGCCTTGGCCTGTATCCCGAGCTGGACTTGGTAGAACTTGTCGAAGATCCTGGGGAGTTCCTCCGGCGGGATCCCTTCGCCGGTGTCGGTGATCCGGACGCCGGCGTGCTCGTCGTCCTCGCCGGCCAGCTCGACGTCAACCCTCCCTCCCAATGCGGTGAACTTGATCGCATTCCCGATCAGGTTGAGCAACACCTGGCCGACCTTATCCCGATCCGCACAGACGAGCACTTGCTGCTCCCGGCCTGTTAGACCAAGCTCCAAGCTCTTTTCCGCTGCGACCGGTCGAAGCGAGTCCAATACTTCGCTGGCGAGACCTCCGAGAGAGAAGAGGGTCGGGGTCACCCGGACCCGTCCCTCTTCGATGCGAGCCAGATCGAGCAGGTCGTTGATCATTCGGACGAGGCGATCGGCATTCGCCTGTACCCTCGTGAGGTATCGCTCTTGCAGCTCGCTGAGTTGTCCGGTGATGCCGTCGAGCATGTTGTCAACGGATCCCTTGATGGCCGTCAACGGGGTGCGGAGCTCGTGGGAGACGTTGAGTAAGAAATCGGACTTGACTCGATCGAGTTCCTGTAACTTTCGGTGCGAGTCCTCCAAAGCCCGGTTGATTTCCGCCAGCTCGCGAGTGCGCTGCGCGATCTTGTCCTCCAGGCTGATGTTCAATGCCTCGATCTCGTGGTAGGCGGAGGCATTGTCGATCGCCATGGCCGCCTGTCGGGCCACGCCATCCATCAACTGGAGCTGCTCAGGGGTGAACGCGTGGGCCTTCTGCCACCACACGAGGAACAGGACCCCGATGAATTTCTCCTTCACGATCATCGGGGCGATGAGACAGGACTTGAACGCAAGGCGTCGGACGGCGGGGTGCGCGCAGCGCGGATCGGCCGGCACGTCGCTTGAGAAGACAGAGGTTCTCCGGTCGAACGCCTCCTGAACCAACGGGAAGGCTCGGAGGGAGAGCGGGTTTCGTTGAAAGGGCTCCGACACCCAGCCAGGAAGGTTGTGGCTGGCGAACGGCCGAATGACCCCCTGTGCTGCATCCAAAAGATAGGCGCCCGAGCTGTCGGCCCCGGAGGCGACGGCGGCCTCTCGGGCGACGCGCTGGAGGGTCTCTCTCAAGTCCAGCGTGGAACTGATCGACTGGCTCACGGCCAGGAGCGTTTCGCTCTCCCGCAGGCGATCCTGCGTGGCCTGAAAGAGCTTCGCATTCTCGATGGCCAGGGCGACCTGTCCGGCGATCGTGCTGGCTAGGAACACCTGAGCGTCTGAAAAGCCCTTCCCGTCGGTCATCTGGTGCAGGACGAGGGCCCCAAGCACTCTATCCTGGCGGATGAGTGGCACAGAGGACCGATTTCAGATTGAACATCTCGACCCACCCCCGCGGGATGAGGGGGCTGGTGGCAGGATCATTCATCAGTATCGGGCTGCGTCGCTCCATCGCCGCGATCACGGGCGGGATGTGGCCGCCTGCCATGTCGCCGAGGCGCTTGAACCTCTCCCAGAGGTCTTCGACCTGCTCACCCGACGCGAGCTGTGACATCATCGGCACGACTCGCTCGCTCACGGGATCCCACAAGAAGATCGAGCAGACGTCGGCGCCGCATGCCGCCGCCGTCCTCTGCGTCAGAAGCCGGAGGAGCTCCTTCAGGTTGAGTGTGGACGAGACAGCCCGAGAGATGTCGAGCAATGCGGCGGCGCCTTCGTGCCCGTGGGCAAGGTCGGGTGAGCGCTCCGGTTCATGCGTGACGGCGGGGATCTCATCGCTGCGCGCACGGTAAATGGCGAGGATCCCCGCGAGGATCAGCACGACGACGCCGATGATCGTGGCCTGCTCCCGCCGGTAGCTGAGGGTGAAAGCCAGGGCAGCCAGGAGGAGCAGGACCATGAAGATCAAGGACGGATGGAGGCGGGCAGACGTGTTGCGGCCGAGGAAATGACGGGCGAACTGCTGAACGATTCGAGCGGCCATGACGCTCCCTCGGTGAACCATTCGAGGAAACACGACCGGTACCGCCTACGAATCAGCCAATCCACATGGGAAAGCCGCCCCCTCAGTTAATCCCTTTTCGGTTCATTGTCAAGGAAAAAGCCCCGGCTCTTCTATTGACAAGGTGCTCCGAATGGCATAGGGTGTGCTCACGCGATAAGTGCTCATAAGATGGGGTGTTGTGCGGTCAGGAGGTGGAGTCATGGTGGAGCGGACGGCGGAACGAAGTGACCGAAAGGAACGGGAGCGTGCGCTCGATTTAGCCATCGCCCAGATCGAGAAATCGTATGGCAGGGGGTCGATCATGAAGATGGGCACGTCGGGCGGCCTTCTGCCGATTTTGACCATTTCCACGGGGTCACTTGAGCTGGATGCCGCGTTGGGAGTGGGTGGGGTGCCTCGAGGTCGGGTTGTGGAGATCTTCGGGCCGGAGTCCTCCGGGAAGACCACGTTGGCGCTCCACATTATCGCGGAGGCGCAAAAGGCGCGCGGGGCCGCCGCTTTCGTGGATGCCGAGCACGCGCTCGACCCCGCCTACGCGAAATCGCTGGGCGTCAACATCGAGGAGCTGTTGATCTCCCAGCCGGACACGGGTGAGCAGGCGCTCGAGATCACCGAGGTGCTGGTCCGGAGCGGCGCGATCGACGTGGTGGTCATCGACTCGGTCGCCGCCCTGGTGCCCCGGGCCGAGATCGATGGCGAGATGGGGGAGCCGACGATGGGGCTGCAAGCCCGACTGATGTCGCAAGCGCTCCGGAAGCTGACGGCTGCCATCAGCAAGTCCCGGTCGTGCGTCATCTTCATCAATCAGCTTCGGGAGAAGATCGGTGTGATGTTCGGCAATCCCGAAACCACCACCGGCGGGCGGGCCCTGAAATTCTACTCGTCGATCCGGCTTGATATCCGGAGGATCTCGAGCATCAAAGAAGGGGAACAGATCGTAGGGTCCCGCGTGAAGGTCAAGGTGGTCAAAAACAAGGTCGCGCCGCCGTTCAAGGAGGCGGAATTCGACATCATCTACGGTGAGGGGATCTCGAGGGTCGGCAGCCTGCTGGACCTGGGTGTGGAGCGGAAGATCATCGAGAAGAGCGGGTCCTGGTTCTCCTACGGAGGCGAACGGATCGGTCAGGGGCGAGACAATGCCAAGCGGTTCCTTCTCGAGAACCCCGCGGTGACCAGCGAGATCGAGGCGAAGCTCCGTGCCGCCCTCGGTATGGCGGCAGCAAGTGGGCCCGAAGAGGCGCCGAACGCGCGTTGACACCCCCCGACCCCGATGGTACAATGTGTAGTTACACTGGGGGTTTGTAGAGATGCCTTTTGATCTTCACGAGCTGCTCAAGCTGGCCGTCCGGCGGCACGCATCGGACCTGCACCTCAAGGTCGGAGTCGTGCCGATCCTTCGGATCGATCACCAGCTCGTCCCGGTAGAGAACATGGCCCAGTTGAGCGGGGCCGACATGGACGACGTCGTCGCCCTCGTGACGATCGAGCGACAGCGCGAACAGTTCGCGGACCGGCACGAGCTGGACCTGGCGTATGGGGTGGAGGGGTTGGGGCGCTTTCGCGCCAATCTCTATCAACAGCGCGGAAGCATCGGGATTGCGTTCCGCGTCGTGCCTCTTGACATCCAGACCATCGACGCGCTCAACCTCCCGCCGATCGTCGGCACCCTGGCGATGGAGCCGAGGGGAATGGTCCTGGTGACCGGCACTGCGGGGAGCGGGAAATCGACGACACTCGCGGCCATGATCGATCATATCAATACCCAAGGCATGGGCCACATCATCACCATCGAAGACCCGATCGAGTTTCTCCACCGCGATAAGCGCTGCCTGATCAATCAGCGGGAGGTCGGGGTAGACACCGCCTCGTTCGCCGACGCCCTTCGAGGCGCGCTCCGACAGGATCCGGATGTCATTCTGGTGGGGGAGATGCGCGACTTCGAGACGGTCAGCATCGCCATCGTGGCCGCCGAAACCGGCCACCTGATCATGAGCACGCTCCATACCATCGACGCGGCCGAGACGATCAATCGCATCATCTCGATCTTCCCGCCGTATCAACAGAAACAGATCCGGTTGCAACTCGCGTCGGTGCTTCGGGGGATCATCTCGATGCGCCTGATCCCGAGGGCCGACGGCAAGAGCCGGGTCCCGGCGGTCGAGGTGATGGTGAGCACTGCGACGATACGCGAGTGCATCGTCGATCCCGATAAGACCCGGAAGATTCATGAGGTCATCGCGGCGGGCGGGTCGGAGTACGGGATGCGGACGTTCGACCAGTCCCTGCTCGCGCTCTATCAAGGGGGACTGGTCAGCTACGAGGAGGCGCTGCGGTGGAGCAGCAACCCCAACGACTTCGCGCTCAAGGTTCGAGGGGTCGAGACGGCGGAGGATCGACCGTGGGCCGGAGAGCGGGGGAGGGCGGCGGCCGGCGCCAAGCGTCGCTGAGCCGGACCCCTCGGAGGGGCGCGTACGTCGCGGCGCTGGCCATGCTTGCCGCCCGGGACAGGACGCGATCCCAGGTGTCCCGGCTGCTGGCGGCCCGGGGATATCCCCCGGGCGAGGTGAAGGCGGCGCTCGACTCCTTAGTGGGGGAGGGCTATCTGAACGACCGCCGCTTCGCGACGATATGGGCCAGAAGCCGCCTCCAGACCAAACCGATGGGGGCGCGTCGGCTCAGGCAGGAGCTTCAGGCAAAAGGCGTGGAAGAAGACCTCGTGCGCGACGTGCTGAAGGAGGTTTATGAGGACGGGGAGGAGGCGGCGGCGAGACGCGCGGTAGCCGCCGGCGCCTCCAGGTTCGGGCGGCGTTCCGAAGGCTCAGGGCCGGGTCGCATGGCCAGATATCTTGAGAGACGAGGGTTTTCGACCGAGGTGATCTGGCGGCTGCTCCGCGAGGGTCGGCAGCCGCATCGAGGCGACGGATGAGACGGTTCACGGGTGGAGAGGTGCGGGAGCGCTTCCTGCGTTTCTTTGAGCGGCACGAGCATACGGTGGTCGCCAGCTCGTCGCTGGTGCCGTCCGATGACCCGACCCTGCTCTTCACCAACGCCGGGATGGTGCAGTTCAAGGGCGCGTTTCTCGGGACCGATCCCCGTCCCTACAAGCGGGCGACGACGGTCCAGAAGTGTCTGCGGGTTAGCGGAAAACACAACGATCTGGAGAACGTGGGTCGCACGGCCCGGCACCATACGTTCTTCGAGATGCTCGGGAACTTCTCGTTCGGAGACTATTTCAAGCAGGGGGCCATCGAGTACGGGTGGGAGCTCCTGACCCGCGATCTGGGGCTGCCGGAGGACCGGCTCTGGGCGACCGTGTACAAGGACGACGACGAGGCGTTCGAGCTGTGGCAGAAGGTGGCCGGCCTGCCGTCCGATCGGATCGTCCGCCTCGGGGAAAAGGATAATTTCTGGGCCATGGGCGATACCGGGCCGTGCGGCCCCTGCTCGGAGCTGGTGATCGACCAGGGTCCGGCGATCGGCTGCGGCCGCCCGACGTGCAACATCGAGTGCGGGTGCGATCGATACCTGGAGCTCTGGAATCTGGTGTTCATGCAGTACAATCGGGACGCCTCGGGGACGCTCGCGCCGCTCCCGAAGCCGAGCATCGACACCGGCGCCGGCCTGGAGCGGATCGCAGCGGTGTGCCAGGGGGTGAAGAGCAACTTCGAGACCGACCTGATCCGGCCCCTGATCGGAACGGTGGAGGAGCTGACCCGGAAGGCCTATGGTGCGGACGACAAGTCCGACGTGTCGATGCGGGTGATCGCCGACCACGCCCGTGCCGTGACGTTCCTGCTGGCCGACGGCGTCTTGCCGAGCAATGAAGGCCGGGGGTATGTGCTGCGCCGGATCCTCAGGCGCGCGCTCCGCCACGGGCGCCTGCTGGGGCTCGACGAGCCGTTCCTCGCCACCGTGACGGATGCGGTGATCGCCCTGATGACGCCGGCGTATCCGGAGCTGGAGACAACCCGCGCGCACGTCGCCCGACTGGCCCGGATCGAGGAGGATCGGTTCGGTCACCTGCTGCGCGAGGCGCTCCCCCGACTGCACGACCTGATCCAGAAGGTCAAGGCACAGGGGATGGGGCGGGCGGTCCTTCCGGGGCAGAAGCTGTTCGAGCTGTACGATACCTACGGGCTGCCGCGCGACTTGATCGATGAGATCGCCACCGAGCAATCGGTGGAGTGCGACTGGGGCGGGTTTGAGGCCGAGCTGAAGACCCAGCAGGAGCGATCGCGGGCGCATCTGAAGGCGTTCGGAGAGCCTCGGGAGGTTGGGGGGGCGTATCGCGACCTCGCGAAGGCGGCCCGAACGGTATTCCTCGGACATGATTCCCTGGAGACGGAGGCGTCGGTGGTGGCGCTGCTGCAGCGGGGCGCGCCGGTCGAGCGCCTCGGCGCCGGACAGGAAGCGGAGGTCTTCCTCGACAGGACTCCCTTCTACGCGGAGGCGGGAGGCCAGGTGGGGGATACCGGCTCTCTGCGGTCCGATACGCTCCTGGCCGAGGTGGTGGACACGAAACACCCCCTTCCGGGCCTGATCGCTCACCGCGTCAAGGTGAAGCGTGGTGAGCTCAAGCGGGGACAGCGACTCCTGGCCTCCGTCGATGGCGCGCGGCGGAACACGACGATCAAGAACCACACCGCGACCCATCTCGTCCATGCGGCGTTGCGGCAGATTCTCGGTGATCATGTGCGGCAGGAGGGGTCTCTGGTCGCCCCGGACCGCCTCCGCTTCGACTTTCGGCACTACGGGCCGATGAGCCGGGCCGAGATCGATCGGATCGAAGAGCTGGTGAACGAGAAGCTTTGGGCCAATCTGCCGGTCCTGGTCGAAGAGATGGGGCTGGACGAGGCGTTGGCCAGGGGCGCCCTGGCGTTCTTCGGCGACAAGTACGGCGACGACGTGCGGGTCGTGAGCGTCCCCGATTTCAGCATCGAGCTGTGCGGAGGGACGCACACGAGCGCGACCGGCGAGATCGGCCTCTTCAAGATCTCCCAGGAGACCGGGATCGCGGCCGGGATCCGGCGCCTCGAGGCGCTGACCGGTCCCGGCGCCTTCCAACACCTCAGGCGCGAGGAAGAGGTTCTGCGCGAATCGGCCGACCGTCTCAAGAGCAAACCTCTCGAGGTCCCGGACAAGGTCGATCGTCTGGTTGACTCGACTCGGGCCCTCGAGCGAGAGGTGCAGCAGCTCCGGGCGAAGCTGAGCGGAGAGATCGCGGAAGAGCTGCTGAAGCACGCGAGGGACGTCTCCGGCATTACGGTGGTGACGGGCCGGGCGGAGCAGTTCGATCAGCGCGCGTTGCGAGAGCTGGCCGATCGGGTGAAGGGCAAGATCGGGAGCGGCGTCATCGTGCTGGGCACGCCTGTCGATGGACGGGTGAGTTGGGTGGCCATGGTCACGCCGGATCTCACCTCGAAACTGCACGCCGGAAAGCTGGTCAAGGAGGTGGCGGCGATCACCGGGGGGGCAGGGGGCGGCCGCGCCGACCTCGCAGAGGCCGGCGGGAAGGACCCAGACAAGCTCGATGAAGCGCTCGCTCAGGTTCCGGAGCTGATCAAGCGGCTGATGAGATAGCCACGCCATGGGTCTTGTGCGCGTGCGCGATTCCGGCCGCCATGCTAGAGATGAGAGGGCGTGATCACTGATGCCGATTGCGCGGGAAGGCTGGGTGTTCATTCTTGGCCCTCTGGCGCTGGCCGGCACTCTATGGGGTGCGGGGTGGCATGCGGGCGGAGCCGGGGCCTTGGCGGTGGCCCTCATGTTGGCGTTCTTCTTTCGGGACCCGCGCCGGGAGGTCCCGGAGGGGGAGGGGCTGATCTTGGCGCCGGCCGATGGGACGGTCGTTGCGGTGGCCCGGTATCCGGGCAATGAACTCCAGGAGGAGGCGACCCAGCTCAGCATCTTCCTGTCTGTCCTGGATGTCCACGTGAACCGTGCCCCGGTCGCGACGGTGGTCGAGCGCGTGGACTACAAGCGGGGGACGTTTCGCCTCGCGTGGCGAGATGAGGCATCTCGGGCGAACGAGCAGAATCTGATTCTCCTGAAGACGGCCGGGGGGCGGCTGCTGGTGAAGCAGATCGCCGGCTTTCTGGCCAGGAGGATCGTCTGTCGGGTCGCCCCTGGGCAGCACCTGGAGACCGGCGAGCGGATCGGCATGATCCTGTTCGGGTCTCGGGTTGATCTGATCGTCCCGGCCTCGGCGAGGCTGTCGGTCAAACCGGGAGACCGCGTCAAAGGCGGAAGTAGCGTGGTGGGGGTCCTTGCGTGAAACGCGCCCGTCGCCGAGGAGTTTATCTCCTTCCGAGCCTCCTGACGATCGGCAACCTGCTCTGCGGGGTCTACGCCATCGTTGCTGCGTACAACGGCGAGTACACCCGTTCGGCGGCGGCGATCCTGTTCGCGCTGATCCTCGACGGCCTTGATGGCGCTGTCGCCCGCCTCACCAGCAGCCAGAGCGATTTCGGCGTGCAGCTCGATTCGCTGGCGGACCTGGTGTCCTTCGGCGTCGCGCCGGCGATCCTGGCCTACGCGTGGGCGATCAAACCGTTCAGCCAGATCGGGTGGCTCTTCGGGTCGATCATCCCCACGGCGCTCTACGTGGCAAGCGGCGCGTTCAGGTTGGCGCGCTTCAACGTTCAGACACGGAGCCTCGACAAACGCTATTTCGTCGGCCTTCCGATCCCGGCCGCCGCATCGGTCATCGCCTCGTTCATCCTGTTCATGGGCGAGTCTCCGTCGCTGGTCCTCTTTCAATACGAGCTGCTGCCACTTCGCCTGACCTCGGCGCTCGTGGTAGTCATGGTGTATGCGCTGTCGTTCCTGATGGTCAGTCGCCTTCGGTACCGCAGCCTGAAGGGGCTCGAGATCAGAAAGCGTCAACCGTTCGCGTTGCTCATCGGCTTGACCTTGGTGGTCCTTGTGATCGCCGCGCAGCCCAGCTTACTCGCATTCTCGTTCTTCACGCTCTACGCCCTGTCGGGCGTCGTTCGCATCATTCCCGTCATCCGGAGACGGATCCCGGAGCCGATGGAGCAGGCGACCGGGAGTGAGGGCAGACCTTGAGGCGTTCCGTCGCCGCGCGAGACGCTGGTGGACGGACATGGAGGGGAGGATGGGCAAGCGAATTCTGATCTTCGATACGACGCTCCGGGATGGAGAGCAGTCGCCGGGCTGCAGCATGAACACCAAGGAGAAGCTGGAGATGGCCCGGCAGTTGGCGCGCCTCAAGGTGGACGTCATCGAGGCCGGGTTTGCCATCGCCTCCGAAGACGATTTCGAGGCGGTGAAGACGATCGCCCAGAACGTGAGGGGCGGCCCGATCATCGCCAGCCTGTCTCGAGCCCGCGATATCGACATCGACCGGTCCTGGGAGGCCCTGAAGTACGCCGATCGGCCACGGTTCCATACGGACACGGCGACCACCGAGATCCACATCAAGTACAAGTTGAAATCGACCCAGGAG
>Ga0187893_10003030_pt1 | contig 35258 bp, 27 predicted proteins | sample MA1701074metaG_FD_139574 | JGI IMG/M metagenome (GOLD analysis project Ga0187893, IMG submission 139574) | White microbial mat communities from a basaltic lava cave in the Kipuka Kanohina Cave System on the Island of Hawaii, USA - MA170107-4 metaG ...
CCACGGGCCCGTTTGTGGGCATCGGGACGCATCCCCGAGGGAGGACCCCCGCGACCCCCTTTTCGGTCCCCGGATGGTGGGCTCGTTCTCGCGGATCCAGTCGGCGATCGTCTTCGCGAGGCGGCCGAGATCCCGCGCTCCCCGGCCTTCGACGGCGAACTCCTTCGAGAACTTCCCGATCCGCACGAGAGCCCACGTTCTCGATGCGGTTTCGTCGAAGCGCCACAAGTACCGAGGCGGCTCATCCTCCCCGAGCTCCACGGTCAGCTCGCCCTGCCCGAGAAACTGAATGCTGACCTGCGCCTCCTCCCGTGTATAGGCCACTTCCGCGATCGACTCGATGTGCTTTCCCAGCTCGCGCCGGAACGACTCGAGGAGCTCGTCCTTGAATCCGACGGCGCTGTCGCGGCTGTACGTGTAGACCCTGAGCCGCCCCTCCGCCTGGACGAGCGCGGCCGTCCAGAGAGCGGCGACGACGATCGACGACAACGTGCCTTTACCGCTCGAGTATGCCACCGATGCCGCCGAGCGCACCGAGGACAGAGCCTTCGTCTTTTCGACCGACGATCCCCAGGGATTGTCGAATCCGGCCCGCGAGCCGGCTGAATGGAAGCGATTGGAGCCAGACCTTGCCGGGCCCGGTCACGCTCGCGAAGAAGAAACCCTCGCCCCCGAAGATCGAGGACTTGATGCTGCCCACGTACTGGATGTCATACGTGATCGAGGGCTGAAGCGCGACGAGGCAGCCGGTGTCGACGCGAAGGTTCTCGCCCGGGCCGAGCTCCTTCTCGACGATGGTGCCCCCGGCGTGGAGAAACGCGAGCCCGTCGCCTTCGAGGATCTGCATGATGAATCCCTCACCGCCGAAGAGAGCTACCCCGACCTTTTTCTGAAAGGCGATGCCGATCGAGACCCCTTTTGCGGCACAGAGAAAAGCGTCCTTCTGGCAGATGAGCTTTCCTCCCATCGCGTAAAGGTCGGCGGGGATGATCTTTCCCGGATAGGGCGCCGCGAAGGCGACCCGCTGCTTTCCCGTGCCGCTGTTGGTGAATTCCGTCATGAACAGGCTCTCTCCCGTGAGGACGCGCTTTCCCGCCCCCAGGAGCTTGTCCATGAAGCTTCCGCCTTGAGAGCTCCCGTCGCCGAAGATCGTCGCCATCTGGATCCCGGAAGTCATGAACATCATGGAGCCCGCTTCCGCGATCGCTCCCTCGCCCGGATCGAGCTCCACTTCGACGAACTGCATCTCCTCACCCACGATGTCGTAGTCCACCTCGTGAGACCTTCGGCCCGATGCTCCCGGCGGGGGCGGCGCGGCACTTCCCACGCCAAGGTAGACGGAGACTTCGGGGACCTGAGACGCCGCGGTCCATCCCGACATGCCCTGTTTGAAGACGAGGGTCGATGCTGCGTACTGGCCCGATTGAAAACCAGCCGCGAGCTCGGACGCGGTCATGGGTCCGACGCTCTGCCCCGAGACGGCTACGTACCATTCCTTGATGTCTGCCATGTGTTTCAGCTCCGCCCTCCCGCAACAGAACCCGTGCGGAGGAGGCGTGGAAGTATAGCAGAAGGCTCGCTCCCGCTTGCCCGAGGCGGTCTCCGTCCATAGAGTGACGTCGGCATGATGAGCGTCCTCGGACTCTTCGCGTTCGGAGCGTTCGTCTTCGAGTCCGCCGCTCCGGTCATCGACTCCATCGAGATCGTCGTCGAGGACGTCTTCGAGGATTCCGGTCTCACTCCCGATTACTGGGCCTATCGGCTCGGAAACCGCCTCCACGTCGAGACTCGGGAATCCGTCATCCGCCGGGAGCTCCTGTTCCGCGAGGGCGAGCCCCTCGACCCCGAGGCGCTGGCCCAGACGGAGAGGAACCTTCGCGCCCTCGCCTTCCTCCGGAAGGCCGAGATCGAAACGATTCCCGTCGTCGGAGGCGCTACGGGCGCGGTGCGCGTGCGGGTCACAGCCTCCGACAGCTGGAGCACCGTTCCGGAAGCGCGCCTTTCGAAAGTCGGAAACGAGTGGGTCTGGGCCCTGGGAGCATCGGAGGGGAACCTCTTCGGGCGGGGAAAGGAGCTCCAGGCGCTCTATCGCTCCGGTCTCGATCGCGACGAAACCTACGTCCTCTATCGGGATCCGAGGCTCTTCGGCTCCCGGGTGGCGCTTTCGACTTTCTACTCCGATGCGTCCGACGGCCACCACGCGCTCTTCTCCGCACAGAGGCCCTTCTACTCTCTTGAGTCGCTCTGGAGCTTTCGCGCCGGCGTCGAGGATTTCGACAGGCTCGATCCGCTCTATCAGGATGGCGAGCGTGTCAAGGGGCTCCGCCACACGCGCCGGCGCTCCGACTTCGAGCTCGCCCGCGCGCTCTATCGGTCGAGCACGAGCGCCCTCCGGCTGCACGCCGGCTATCAGCTCTCCGAGGACCACGTCGAGGAGGACCTCCGCGAGTTCGGCATCGTTCAGATTGGCCTCACGAGCGTCACCCATTCCTTTCGCAAGCTCACGCACTTGAACCGCTTCGAGCGCACCGAGGACATCAACCTGGGAAACGAAGCCGCGGCTTTCTTTGGAGTCTCGACTCCGTCACTCGGCGGAGAGCCGAACAACGCCTACTTCCTCTTCCTCTCGGAGCGGCGGGGCTTCTCCTTGAACGCCGAGGGTTTCGTCCTGGCTTCAGCGTCGTGGCAGACGCGCCACCGCAACGGGGCCTTCGAGAACGCAATCGCCCGCTTTCGCGTGGACCTGGCGCAGAAGATCTCCCTGCGGCGCACGCTCCTTCTGAAGGCCGACTACCACCACGGCGCGAACCTGGACCCCGAAGTCCAGCTCCGCCTCGGGGCCGAGAGCGGGCTTCGGGGCTACCCCGTGCGCCAGTTCAACGGAACGCGGTCGCTTCTTCTGAGCTTCGAGGCAAGGTGGTTTCTCGCCGACGACGTCCTGAGGCTGGTGTCGCTCGGAGTCGCCGGTTTCGTCGATTCCGGATTCGCCTGGCCCGAGGGGGAGAAGGTCGCGCTCGACGACCTTCGGTCGGACGTGGGGGTGAGCCTGCTCCTCGGTGCGAACCGCGTCTCCGCCTCGCGGGGAGGCGTGCGGCTCGACCTCGCCTACGCGCTCCACCCCATCCCCGGGCGAAGCCCGTGGCTCTTCTCCGCGGGCTCGCAGGTCGGGTTCTGACTACCTCACGCCGATCTTCAGATTGGAATAGATGATGCCGACGATGGACTCCTTGCGGTCCTCGATCCCGAGCTCGATCCAGTGCGTCGCCGGACGGTAGATGTTGTCGTAGGTCTGCGAGAACTGCTCGACCCCGTCGAGGTAGACCTTCACGATCTGGCTTCCGATGCCCGGTCCCCACTCGACGCGGATGGTATAGGTCTTGAAGAGGTCCCACTCTTCGAAGTCGTTTCCGAAGTCGTACTGCTCGCCGTTCGAGATCCAGCGCACGCGGAAGTAAGGCGACTGGTGCCCGGAGTCCAGTTTCTGCAGGCTCACGCGGTAGCGGTTATCGCGGTAGACGCCGGCCGTCGGGTCCCACATGCCGAAGAGCATCCACTGCTTCTCCGGGACCTCGTCCTCCATGTTCGAGTTCTGCCACTCGACGAAACCGGCCTCGAGCGTCGGGACGCCGTAGCGGATGAAATCCGAACGGCTCTTCACTTGCCACCCCTGGGGGGTGAACTCCCCGCCCCCCACCTCGCCCACGGACGTCCCGTTCGTGAGAGGGTCATAGACCAGGAGGCCGCCGATGGGCTTGTCGGACCCGAAACCGGGGGCGTTGACGCGGAACTCCGCCATCTGCGAGAAAGGCCCGCTCGACCCGCCCGACTCCGCCCTCGCCCTCCAGAAAAAGGTCTTGTTCTCGAGCGGTGCCGTCACCTGCCAGGAGGTCTGGCTCGCTCCCTGGGCGATCCCGCGCCCCTCCACGACGATGCTCGCGAAGCCGGAGTCGCTCGCCACCTGGAAGTGATACGTGGGCGACCCCGAGCCGCCGCTCACGTTCGAGACGGTGAGCGTGGGATTACGGTTGTCCACGGTCGCGCCCGCCGGCGGGCTCACGATTCCGGGGGCGGAGGTGATGGGAGAGGGAGAAGGGGTGGAGGGTGAATCCTCGCCGCAGCTCAAAGCGAAAAAGGTCGCGAGCGCGAGGGTGGAGAGGAAAATGAGAAGCCTGGACATGCTGGGATTGTTCCTTTCGATTGACCCGACAGTCTAACCGAAAGTAAGCTCGATCCGCACCGTGGATCCCAAGAAAGTTCTCGCCCGGCTCCGGAAGATCTGCCTCGACCTTCCCGAAGCCTTCGAGACGACGACGTTCGGCCACCCGACGTTCCGCGCGGGACGATCGGGAAAGAAGACTTTCGCCGTCTTCGAGAACTATCGCGGCGAGGACACCATCTGCGTGAAGGCGACCCACGAAGACCAGGCCCTTCTCGTCCTCGACCCCCGCTTTTTCGTGGCCCCCTACGTCGGAAAGCACGGATGGACCTCGATGCGCACCGGGGGAGGAGTCGACTTTCGGGAGGTCGAAGAGCTCGTCCGAGAGAGCTTTCGTCTCGTCGCGCCGAGATCCTTGCTGAAGAAGCTCGAAGAGAGCCGGCCCCGGCCCCGGAAGGGAAAAAAGAAGTAGCTCAGCGCTCGACGGGGAAGCCTTTCTGGCGCCAGGCGAGAGTCCCCCCGGTCATGTTCAGGACGTCCTGGAAGCCCGCGTCTTTCAAGATCGCCGTCGCCTTTGCCGAGCGGGACCCGGAGCGGCAGATGGCGATGACCAGCTTGTCCCGGTAGCCCTCGATCTCGGAGATCCTCGCGGGGAGCTCGGGGAGCGGGATGAGGACCGCGCCGGGAACGTGCCCGAGCTCGCCCACATACTCGTCGGGCTGCCGCACGTCGAGGACGAGGCGCTCCGACTCGCCTCCCGACGCGAGGAGCTTCGAGACTTCCTCGACTTCGATCTCGGGAATCCCGAGAGCGGGCGCGGGCTCGCACATGCACGCCGAGACCGCGTCCGCCGGCATGAAGTTCAGCGATGGATCGAGCGGACCTTCGTTGTTGGCGCGGACGGTCGCGATCATCCACTCCGGCGTCGGTCTCTTCATCGCGGAGAGCCAGGAGACGTACTCTTCCCGACCGCGGGGCTTCAGGTTCACGTTCGCCCGCTTCTCTTCCCGCAGAACGGAGTCCTTCCTCCCCTGGTAGTCGTGGCCCGGGTAGATCACGGTGTTCTCGTCGAGGGTGGGGATCACGCGCGCGAGGCTCTCCCAGTGCTCGCCGGGATCGCCCCCGGGGAGATCCGTCCGTCCGGCCCCGCCGATGAAGAGGAAGTCCCCGGTGAGAAGCCTTCCGGGAAGCTTCAGGGTGATGCTGTCCTTGGTGTGTCCCGGAGTCTCGATCACCTCGAGAACGGCGCCTCCGAGGGGGAGCGTCGCCCCGTCCGAGAGCCGCAGCGACGCGTGCTTCGTGCCCGCCTTGCGGTGCATCGCGTACTCGGCAGAGGTGCGCTCGGAGAGGAGCCTTCCCCCCGAGAGATGATCCGCGTGCGTGTGGGTATCGATGACGTAGCGGAGGCGCCAGCCCCCTTTTTCCAGAAACTTGAGGTATTCCTCGGTCGCACCGAGAACGGGGTCGACGAGGGCGGCCTCCCGGGTCGAAGGCGAGCCGACGAAGTACGTCCGGCAGGCTTCGGGATTGAGCTGTTCGAAGACGAGATCCTCGTTCGTCATGCCGGCAATTGTAGCAGCGCGGGCGATGGTTTCGCCTCCGGTATACTTCACCCGTGTCGGATCTGAAGCGGCAGGCGCGCGCGATCTTCGAAGCCGGTCTCGAGGCGGCGGATCCCTACCGCCTCATCTCGAAGGGGCTCGTCGAAGTTTCCTCCGAGGGATTCCGCTTCGGGGACGAGCCGTTCATCTTTCCCCTCCCGGGCGAGGGTGGCCGCATCCGCATCGTGGGAGCGGGAAAGGCGGCGGTCTCGCTCGCGCGGGCGGTTGAAGACGCGCTTGCGGACCGGGAGTACGAAGGACGGATCGTGGTGAAGCACGGGCACGGCTCTCCCCTTCGACGGGTTGTCGTCGAGGAGGGAGGGCACCCTCTCCCGGACGAGGCGGGACTGCGTGCGACCGAGCGCCTTCTCTTGGACCTCGACGGAGGGCGCGCGGAAGATCGCGTCTTCTTTCTCCTGACGGGCGGCGCCTCCGCGCTCCTCGTCGCACCCGCGTCCGGTGTCGACCTCGACGACAAGATCCGCACGACCGATCTCCTTCTTCGGAGCGGCGCCGACATCCGCGAGCTCAACGCAATTCGAAAGCACCTCTCGAGAGTGAAGGGCGGCCGCCTCGCCGAGAAGATGGCGCCGTCCTCGATCCTCGGGCTCGTCGTCTCGGACGTCATCGGCGACGATCTCTCGTCGATCGGCTCCGGACCCGCGGTCGCGGATCCCACCACGTTCGGGGACTGTCTCGAGATCGTGACTCGCTACGGGCTCCGGGAGAAGCTCCCCTCGAGCGTGCTCGAGCGGCTCGACGCGGGCGCTCGGGGTGAGATTCCGGAAACACCGAAGCCGGGCAATCCCGCGCTCTCGCTCGCGCGGCATGTGATCCTCGCGAGCAATCGGCTCTCGCTCCAGGCGGCCCGGACCCGGGCTTCGTCGCTCGGTTTCGAAGCCGAGATCTTCCGCTCCGACATGGTGGGCGACGTGCACGCGGTCGCGCGGGATTTCGCAACGAAGCTAAGGGCGCTCGCGCGGGAGAGTACGCGCCCTTCGGCCCTTCTCGCGGGAGGCGAGCTGACGCTGGTGGTGAAAGGAAAAGGACTCGGCGGGAGAAACCAGGAGCTCGTGCTCGCGTGCGCGCGCCATCTCCGGGGTGTGCCGGGAGTGATGGTGCTCGCGGCCGGAACGGACGGGACGGACGGGCCCACGGATGCCGCGGGTGCGTTCAGCGACGGCTCCACCTGGGAGCGCGCCCGCGCGATGGGGCTCGACCCCGAGGAGGTTCTCGCCGACAACGACTCCTACCGCCTCTTCGGTCGTCTGGGGGATTTGCTCACGACCGGCCCCACGGGGACCAACGTGAACGACTTACTGATAGGCCTTGTGTCGCCTCAGCGGGGAACGAGCTGGGCGAGAGAGTAAGCCGCTTCTTCCGCCCACGGAGACGCTTTGTCTTTCTCCAGATAGCGGCTCCACGCCTGGATGGCCGGCGTCGTCATCTCGAGGGCCTCGTAATACCGTCCGAAGTTGTAGAGCACGCGGAGGTCCTCCGGGTTCGCGGCCTGCGCTTTCCGAAGGTAGGCGAGCCCGCGCTGGAGATCGGAATAGGAGCCCTTGGCCTCGCGCTGCGCTTTTTCGTAGTAGACGACGGCGAGGCCGTTCAAGGCGTCGACGGAAGAGCCGTCGCTTTGGAGAGCGCGCTGGAAGAGAGGCTCCGCTTCATCGAGCTTCCCGTCGTCGAGGAGAAGAAGGCCGAGCGTCAGGACCGCCTCCTTCTCGGGCGCTCGATCCACCGCTGACCGCAGGTTCTCGAGGAGCGCCTGCTCGGCCGGGTCTTCCTCGTCGAAGCCGCTCCTCGTGACGGACGCGCGCTCGTACTCCGTGATGTAGCGAAGGGGGATGCGGCCGGTGGCGTTCCGAAGCTCGACCATCTTCTTCCGCGTCTCTCCGGCGATGCGGCGGCTCTCGGCGGGGAGCCACCTCTGGGTGTAGACCTGCCAGGAGGCGGTTCCGAGCGAGATCACGACGATGGCGGCCGCGAGGAGCGGCTTCCACTCGAACCGATCGGGCGCCGGGGTCGACGCGGCGATGGCAGGGCGCAGCCGCGCCGCAGCCTCGGGCGCGTCCGGGAGCGGGATCCGGACGAGCTCCGCCTGTTCCTCCCGCGACGCGGGGCGGTCGGCGCGCACGATCATCGAAAGGGTCTCGACGCATTCGGCGCATTCGTCGAGATGGGCATCGATCGCGCGCTTGCGCCCGCGCGAGAGCTTTCCCTCGAGAAAACCGTGAAAGTCGAAGGGGTCCGGATGTCCGGACCCGGTCGTGTTCGGCATTCAGAGACTCCCGGCGAGGGACGCGGATTGGGCTCGTCGGAGCCGCGGATCGCGGCTCCCCGGGTCCCGGAAGCGGTGTCGGCAGGCTCCCGTGACTTTGATCAATCCTTGCCCTCACTTATTCCAAGACGAAATCTGTCGGGGATTTCCTCCCTGTCTTGATGAAACTCCTCCAGAAGAGCCGCGCGGAGGCGACGGACGCGCTTTTCGATCCCACTTTCGGACAGCTCGATGGCGCGGGCGGCGGCGATTTCCCCCACGGAAAGCCCCTCGACGAAGTAGAGGCGGAAGATGAGGCGGTCCCGCGCGCCCGTCGCGCCCTGCGGCGACGACTGGTCGATGACCTTCCCCATCCGGTCGCGGAGCTCCCGGGAGGCGACGTATCGCTCGGGGCCGGGGCCATCGCTCACGAGCGCCTGGTCGTACGAGGGACCTTCCGACTCGAGCTCCTGCTGCACGAGGTTCGAGATGGAAGCCGACGCTCTCGGCGTCTTCTGCGCGCGGAGCTTCTTGAAGTGGTCGCGGACGACATTCACCGCGATGGCGTGGAGGTAGGTGTGGATGGAGTGCTCGCTCCTGCCCCGGAACCGGGTGAGCGCGCGGCGGCCCCCCTCGAGGAGCTTCACGAACACGTCCTGGCTCAGGTCGAGGACGGCGTCCGGGACCGAGCCTACGTCGAGGCCCGGGTTCCGCTCCACCTCGGTGCGAAACGACCGGAGGACGACGAGCCGGATCCGCCCCTGGAAACGGGAGACGAACTCCTCCCACAGGGGATCGTCCGGCCCCGCGCCGTGGAGTCGATCCAGCAGCTCGCGGTTTCCGAGGCGCTTGGCGTTCCTCGAATCCAACGTTTCCTTGGCTCCAGGAGTTTGGCCCGAACGGGGGTTTGGGGCCTCTTCGCGCGCGGGTCGTGACCGGCGCTCGAGCATCATAATGCGGCGCGGGGCTCGCGGGGAAGTCCCGGCCGGCGCGCGCTTCGAGATATACTTCGCGGATGGCTCGGGAGAAGACGCGCGAGCACGTGCGCTCGACCACCGTTCTCGCCGTCCGCCGCGACGGTAAGATCGCGATGGCGGCCGACGGACAGGTCACTTTGGGAGACACGGTGGTGAAGCACGGAGCGAAGAAGCTCCGCCGCCTCGCCGACGGGAAGATCGTCGCCGGATTCGCGGGCTCGACGGCGGACGCGCAAGCGCTCTTCGGCCGGTTCGAGGCGAAGCTCCAGGAATATCGGGGGAACCTCGAGCGGGCGGCGGTCGAGCTCGCGAAGGAGTGGCGCACCGATCGCGCCCTCCGGAGGCTCGACGCTCTTCTCATCGTGGCCGACCGGGAGCATATCCTGCTCCTATCAGGAAACGGCGACCTCATCGAGCCCGACGACGGGGTCCTCGCGATCGGCTCCGGCGGACCCTACGCTCTCGCGGCCGCCCGCGCGCTGATGCAGCACACGAAGCTCTCGGCAACGGCGGTTGCGGAGGACGCGATGCGTATCGCCGCCGCGATTTGCGTCTATACCAACGACCACATCCTGGTGGAAGAGCTTTGAAGCCGACGCGCTCCGAGGGTACGGATGGTCTTCTACCTGCCTGAGACGACGGAGGGGACCGAGGGAGAGGACAACCTCGACCAGCTCACCCCCCGCCAGATCGTCACGGAGCTCGACAAGTACGTCGTCGGCCAGAAGGACGCGAAGCGCGCGGTCGCCGTCGCGCTCCGGAATCGGATCCGGCGGTTGAAGCTCCCGCCGGAGATGGCGGAAGAGGTCGCGCCCAAGAACATCATCATGATCGGGCCCACGGGAGTGGGGAAGACGGAGATCGCCCGCAGGCTCGCGCGGCTTTCGAACTCGCCGTTCACGAAAGTGGAGGCCTCGAAGTTCACCGAGGTCGGCTACGTCGGCCGCGACGTGGAGTCGATGGTCCGCGACCTGGCGGAGATCGCCGTCGACATGGTGCGCGAGGAGAGGCTCTACGAAATCCAGGACAAGGCGGAGGAGAACGCGGAGGAGAAGCTCCTCGATCTGCTGCTCCCGCCCCTCCGTCCCGTGAGTCCCCCCGAGGCAGCGACGCCCGGCCCGGCACCGGAGAAACCGCCCACCGATTTTCGGGCGACCCGTGAGAAGCTGAGGGGCCAGCTCCGCGAGGGAAAGCTCGACAACCGCACGGTCGAAGTCGAGGTCCGGGAGAAGATGTTCCCCACGTTCGAGATCATCTCTGGAACCGGCATGGAGGAGATGGACATCAACGTCAAGGACATGCTCCCCGGGCTCTTCGGCGGCCGCACCCGCAAGCGCGAGATGAAGGTTCCGGAGGCGCTCGAATACCTCATCCAGGAGGAGGAGCAGAAGCTCGTCGACATGGACCAGGTGGGCCGCTCGGCCGTCGAGCGCACGGAGCAGGCCGGGATCATCTTCATCGACGAGCTCGACAAGATCGCGGGCCGCGAAGGCGGGCACGGCCCCGACGTCTCCCGCGAGGGAGTCCAGCGCGATCTCCTGCCCATCGTCGAGGGTACGTCCGTCAGCACCAAGTACGGGATGGTGCGCACCGACCACATCCTTTTCATCGCCGCCGGAGCGTTTCATGTCTCGAAGCCCTCCGATCTCATCCCCGAGCTCCAGGGGCGGTTTCCCATCCGGGTCGAGCTCTCTTCGCTCAACCACGAGGACTTCGTGCGGATTCTGAAGGAGCCGCGAAACGCTCTCCTCAAGCAATACCGGGCGCTCCTCGCGACCGAGGGGGTGGAGCTCGAGTTCACCGACGACGCGGTCGAGGCCATCGCGTCTTATTCGATGATGGTGAACGAACGGACGGAGAACATCGGCGCGCGGAGGCTCCACACCATCATGGAGAAGGTGCTCGACGTCCTTCTCTTCGAGGCCCCCGAGCTTTCCCAGAAGAGCTGGATCGTCGACGGCGAATACGTCCGGAAGATGCTCGACGAGATTGCGAAAGACGACGATATCTCGCGGTACATCCTGTAGCCTCGGGGCGGCGGCGCTCCTCGCGCTCGTCGCCTGCGGAAAGAAGGGCGACCCCCTTCCGCCCCTTCGCCTCGTTCCCGCCCCGGCGGAAGACGTCACCCTGCGACAGGTCGGAGATCGGCTTCGTCTTTCCTGGAAGGCGCCGGCGCGGAATGCGGACGGCTCTACGGAGCGGGTCGACCTCGCGAAGGTCCAGGTGATGCGGCGGGTGATCGCCATCCCGGTCCCTCCGCCGGAGTTACCGGCAAAGGAAGAGGAAGCATCCGCAGAAGGCGAGCCCGGGACGCCGGCCGCGCCCGTTCCGGCTCCGCCCCCGTTTCGATCGGAGGCGATGGTCGTGGCGGAGCTCGAAGCGAAAACGCTCGGAGAAAGGGCGCTGCACGAAGATCCCGTCGATCCCGCCTGGATCGGCATGCGGGTCGAGTACGCCGTCGTTTGCGAGAACCGAAAGGGTCGAGAAAGCTCCCTTTCCGAGATCGTCCGCCTCGACCCTGCTGCCGTGCTCGCGCCCCCGGGAGCGCTACAGGCTGAAGCGGGAGACGGGTTCGTCGCCCTTCGCTGGAACCCGCCCGCAGACGCGCCGCCTTCGCTCGCGTTCTTCGTTCGGCGGAGGCGCGGAGACGCGACGGAGTATCCGGTTGCGCGGCTCAACCCCGAGCCCCTCGCCTCCCCGCGCTTCGAGGACAAGAGCGCGCCCTCCGGGGAATCGATCTGTTACGCCGTCACGGCTGTCTTGCCGTCGAGCTCGATCGAGAGCCTGCCCTCCGAGGACATTTGCCTTACTCCCGAGGACCGATTTCCCCCGGCCGCGCCAGAAGGACTCGTGGCCGTGCCGACGGCCGATGCCATCCTCCTCAGCTGGCGGCACGTCGACGCGCCTGACCGGAGGGGATATCGCGTCTACCGCGGCGGCTCCCCCGAAGGCCCGTTCCTGTTCCTTGCCGAGGTGAAGGAATCGAGCTACCGGGACGAAAGCGCCGGCCTCGACGAGGCGCTCTTTTATTACGTCACGACGCTCGACGACGCCCCCGCGGTGAACGAGAGCGAGAAGAGCGAGGTCGTCGAGACGAAGAGAAGCCCGGAGGAAATGCTATAGTTCAGAATCCGAAGAAAGGACTGAAATCCATGAAGATCTTCCTCGATACGGCAAGTGTTGCGGAGATCCGCGAAGCGGCCTCCCTCGGTCTCGTCGACGGCGTCACCACGAACCCGAGCCTCCTGGCCAAGGAGAAGGCTCCGTATCGGGATGTGCTCGCTTCGATCTGCGCCCTCGTCGAAGGCCCGATCTCGGCCGAGGTCGTCGCGACCGACGCTTCCTCCATGATGCGCGAAGGACGGGACCTCGCGGGGATCGCCCCCAACATCGTCGTGAAGGTCCCTCTCACGGCCGAGGGGCTGAAAGCGGTGCGTGAGCTGAAGCGGGAGGGAATTCGCACCAACGTCACTCTCTGTTTCTCCGCCCCCCAGGCGCTGTTCGCGGCGAAGGCCGGGGCCTACATCGTGAGCCCCTTCGTCGGACGGCTCGACGACATCGGGATCGACGGCATGGCGCTCATCAAGGACATAAGGCAGATCTACCGAAACTACGGGTTCGAGACCCAGATCCTCGTTGCGAGCATCCGCAACCCTCTCCACGTGATCGAAGCCGCCCTTCTGGGCGCGGACATCGCCACCATGCCCGCGAGCGTCTACCAGTCTCTCCTGAAACACCCTCTCACCGACATCGGTCTCGCGCGCTTTCTCGAGGACTGGAGGAAGGCGGAGCCCGAGCTCAAGGCGCAGAAGATCGAAACCGCGGTCTGACGGCGCTCGCCGCCTTCGCGATGTCCAATCGTCGGAACCGGAAGCTCGAAGAGAGGAGCGAGCGCGCTCTCCAGGCAGGAGGGAAGGACCGAGTCGAGCGCCAGCACGCCTCCGGGAAGCTCACGGCGCGCGAGCGCGTGGAGGTCCTTCTCGATCCCGGAAGTTTCGAGGAGCTCGGGCAGCTCGTGACCCACCGCTCCCGGGATTTCGGAATGGAGAAGAGCGTCATCCCGGGCGACGGCGTGGTCACGGGCTACGGGCGCATCGACGGCCGCCTCGTCTACGTCTTCGCCCAGGATTTCACGGTGTTCGGTGGCTCGCTCTCGGAAGCGTACGCGGAGAAAGTGATCAAGGTGATGGAGCTCGCGATGCGCCAGGGAGCCCCCATCATCGGCCTCAACGATTCGGGAGGCGCCCGCATCCAGGAAGGCGTCGTTTCTCTCGCGGGCTACGCGGACATCTTTCTCCAGAACACGCTCGCCTCGGGTGTCGTTCCCCAGATCTCCGCCATCATGGGCCCTTGCGCGGGCGGGGCGGTGTACTCCCCCGCCATCACCGACTTCACGTTCATGGTGCGCGACACGAGCTACATGTTCGTGACCGGCCCCGACGTCATCAAGACCGTGACCCACGAGCAGGTCACGATGGAGAAGCTCGGCGGGGCCACGACCCATAACGAGGTCTCGGGCAACGCCCATTTTCTCGCCGAGGACGACAGGCACTGCCTCGAGAGGATTCGCGAGCTCCTCTCTTACCTTCCGAGCAACAACCTCGAGGAGGCGCCTTCGAAACGGTGCGCCGATCCCTGGGACCGTGAGGAGAAGAGCCTCGACAGTCTGGTGCCCGAGGAGCCCGATCGTCCGTACGACATGAAGGAGCTCATCCGCCACGTGGTGGACGACGGAGTCTTCTTCGAGGTCCACGAGCACTTCGCTCCGAACCTCGTCGTCGGATTCGCCCGCATGGAGGGCCGCCCCATTGCCCTCGTCGCGAACCAGCCCGCCGTTCTCGCGGGGGTCCTCGACATCAACGCTTCCGTGAAGGGGGCGCGCTTCGTGCGCTTCTGCGATGCGTTCGGGATTCCGCTCGTTACCTTCGAGGATGTCCCCGGCTTTCTTCCCGGAACCGACCAGGAGTGGGGCGGGATCATTCGCCACGGTGCGAAGCTTCTGTACGCGTTCGCGGAAGCCACCGTTCCCAAGGTCACCGTCATCACGCGAAAGGCCTACGGCGGCGCGTACTGCGTCATGGCGAGCAAGCACATCCGGACCGACCTCAACTACGCCTTTCCCACGGCGGAGATCGCGGTGATGGGGCCCGAGGGCGCCGTGGGAATTCTCTACAAACGCGAGCTCGCGCAGGCGGAGTCGCCCGACGAGCTTCGGCGGCAGAAGATCGAGGAGTTCCGCGAGAAGCTCGCGAACCCCTACGTCGCGGCCGAGCGCGGTTACGTGGACGAGGTCATCCTCCCCCGCCGGACGCGGCCGAAGATCGCGACGGCCCTCCGCTCGCTTTCGAACAAGAGGGACCAGAACCCGCCGAAAAAACACGGCAACATTCCGCTGTAGCCCATGTTCCGCAAAGTGCTCATCGCCAATCGCGGCGAGATCGCCTGCCGCATCGCCCGCGCCTGCCGCGACGCGGGGATTCGAAGCGTCGCCGTCTACTCCGAGGCCGATCGCGACGGCCTTCACGTGCGGCTCGCGGACGAGGCACACCTCATCGGCCCCGCGCCCTCATCCGCGAGCTATCTCTCGATTCCCGCGATCCTCGAGGCGGCGAAGAAGAGCGGCGCCGAGGCGGTTCATCCCGGCTACGGGTTTCTCTCGGAGAACGCGGGCTTCGCCACCGCCTGTCACGAGCAGGGCCTGGCCTTCGTCGGACCTCCGCCCGCAGCTCTCGCTCTCATGGGCGACAAGGCCCGGGCGCGTGCTGCCGCGATCGCTGCGGGAGTCCCCGTGGTCCCCGGATCTCCTCCACTCGAGACCCTCGCAGACGCCGAACGAGAGGCGGCCCGCGTCGGCTATCCCCTCCTCGTCAAGGCGACGGCGGGGGGAGGCGGCAAGGGAATGAGGCGGGTATCCCGCCGGGAGGAGCTCCCCTCTGCCTTCGAGCAGGCGCGATCGGAGGCCCAGTCGAGCTTCGGAGACCCTTCGGTCTTCGTCGAGAAGTACGTCGAGCGGCCCCGGCACATCGAGTTCCAGGTGCTCGGCGACGGCCATGGCACCGTCTTGCATCTCTTCGAGCGCGAGTGCTCGATCCAGAGGCGACACCAGAAGCTCGTCGAAGAAGCGCCCTCGCCGTTTCTCGACGAGACGCTTCGCGGGCGCATGGGGGAGGCCGCGATCGCGCTCGCCCGCGCCGCGGGATACGAGAACGCGGGAACGGTGGAGTTCCTCGTGGACGCCGACCGCAACTTCTACTTCCTCGAGATGAACGCCCGCCTCCAGGTGGAGCATCCGGTGACCGAGCTCGTGGCCGGGCTCGATCTCGTTCTCCTGCAGCTCGCCGTCGCCGCCGGGGAAAAGATCCCGTTCTCGCAGGGCGATCTGACGCCGCGCGGGTGGGCCATGGAGCTCCGGATTGTCGCCGAAGATCCGTTCCAGAACTTCCTGCCCTCGGCGGGAGTTCTCACCGTCTATCGGCCGCCGGAGGGGCCGGGCATCCGCCACGACGGGGGCGTCTTCCAGGGCCAGCGCGTTTCTCCCCACTACGACCCGCTCATTGCTAAACTGATCGTGAGCGGCGAGAGCCGCGCCCAATGCATTTCCCGGGCGAAGCGGGCGATCCGCGAGTACCGCATCCAGGGGATCTCGACGACGCTTCCGTTCTTCGAGCGTCTCCTTTCTGACCCGCGCTTCGTTACCGGTGAGATCGACGTGGGGTTCGTGGACCGGCACTGGATGGAGGAGATGGCTTCGAGGACCTCCCAATCCCCCGAGCTCTTCCTCGCGGCGCTTGCCGCCGCGGCGGCCGCGAGCGAGGAGCGCGAGCCCGTTCCGGATGCGGGGGAAGATGCCTCGCGCGTCTCTTCTCCCTGGAAGCTCGCGGGACGGAGCGAGATGATGCGAGGTCGGTCGTGAGGCGTGAACGGAAGCTCAGGACTCCCGACGGGGAGCTTCACTCCGTTGGCGTCGAGCCTGTGGATGACGGCTACCAGGTCGAGGGAGCCACGGTCGTACGGGGAGCCGAGGCCCGGGTTTGGTCGGTCGTTTCTAGAGAGGGCCGCTCGTTCGAAGTCCTGGTGGCGCGCGGCGAGACCGAGAGCGAGATCAAAGTCGAGGTCGAGGGGGCGCGCTTCTTTTTCGCGACAGGGGCTGCGAGCTCCACCGCCGTGCGCGGCAGGGGCGCGACGTCGGGACGCGTCGAGGTCAAGGCGCCCATGCCCGGGCGGGTGGTCAAGATCCTCGTGGTACCCGGTGAAAGGGTGGCGGCTGGTCAGCCCGTTCTTCTCTTCGAGGCGATGAAGATGCAGAACGAGCTTCGAAGTCCGCAGGAGGGCATCGTGACCGAGGTCGCGGTCGCCGCCGGCCAGGCGGTCGAGGCCCGGGAGCGGCTCTACGTGCTCGAAGCCACCCATAGTTAGGTATATTTATCGTGTCCGAGTCATTCCGCCGTCGTGCTCTCCGGCGCGTGGGATGGGTCATCGGCATCTTCGCATCGTTCCTGGCTGCGCTTCTCCTTGTCATTGCGGGGTATCTCCTGCTGGTAGACTATCCCGAGAAGCTGCGACAAACCCTGGAATCGCAGTTGACAGCGCTTTCCGGCGCTCCGGCGAAAGTCTCCGACGTTGACCTATATTTACCAAGTCAAAGCTTCGAGCTCCGTGGCGTCTCGGTGGGCGCCCCCGGCCGTGAGGAGCCCGTGCTCACCGTGGAGCGGCTTCGAGGACGGCTTCGCCTCTCGGCTCTTCTGGGCTTCGAGCTGCGGTGGAGCGAGCTCGTTCTCGAGGGCGTGTCGGTTTCTTTGTTCGAGGACCGGGAAACGGGGCTCGTCCTTCCAAGCGGGCGGGAGGAAGCCCAGCGGCTCGGCGGGATCACCCTGGCCGCGGACAACGTCTCCGTCTCGCGGGCATTCCTCCGCATCGAGAACGAGAGAATCCCATGGACCCTCGATGCGACGAATGCGGCCGTGCATTTGAGGCGCGTGAGGAGCGAGCGTTATGAGGGCCGATTTACCTACGACGAGGGTCTGCTGACCATCAAGAACCGCGGTCGCCTGAGAGCGTCCGTTTCCGCTGACTTCGAGATCGTCCCGAACGAGCTCTTCTTGCGGCGGGGGACCGCAACCACGGAGTTCGGCCAGCTTTCGGCGACGGGAAAAGTGAGCTTCGCCGGGGGAGCGCATGCCCGGTTCGACGTCGAGGCGGACGGCGAATCCGGGCAGGTGGCGGAGGCGGTTTTCGGCCTCGACGGCGGGTCGACTCTGGCGGAGGGGCGCGCGTCGTTCCGTGGAACGCTGACCATCGACCCGGAGTCCAAGACGCTGGAAGGGACGGTGGTGCTGCCCGAAGGGCGGCTCGCCGGTGTTCCCCTCCAGAACTGGAGCGGAGAAGTTTTCTGGGACCGGTCGCTCCTGTCGATCGGTTACGCGCGCGGAAACTTCGCGGGGGGCAGTGGCATGATCCAGCTTCAGCAGCCGCTGCCCGTGGCCGAGAACCGAGCCTCTCTCATGGTCAGCCTCGAGGACGCCGCTCTCGGGGCGATCGCCGAAGGCGTGACCGGGTCTCCGTTTCCTCTGGACTCCCGCGTGTCGGGGCAGGGGACGTTCTCCTTCGAAGCCGAAGCGCCCGAGCAGATCGAAGGCTCATTCGAGCTCGCGGGGCTCGCACCCCCCGGAGAAGGTCCGGCCTCGTTCTCGACGCCGCTTTCGTTTCGAGCCCGGGGTGCGGTTTCGGGCCGGGCGCTCGAGATCGATGAGCTCGCGCTCGAAACACCGTTTCTCGAAGGAGAGATCTCGGGCACCTATCCCCGGGAGGGCCCGGCAAGTCTCGCGATCGACGTTGCCTCGTCCGATCTTCATGCCGCGGCCAGGCTCCTCCAGGAACTTTCGACCACCTCGACGCTGGAAACGCCTCCGATCGAAGGGAGCGGGAGGGCGGTGGGCCGGCTTCGCGAGCGGCTGCCTCACCTGGTCTTCGAGGGCGAGCTCGAAGCCGAGAATCTGCGGCTCGAGTCCATGAGACTTGGCGGCGTGCGCCTGACGGCGCTCGTCTCGCGGGACGCGGTGACGTTTCAGCGCCTCCTCGCCCGCCTCGGTGAGGCGACTCTCTCGGGGCGCGGCTCGTTCTTCCTGCTCGCGCCCGTTCGCGAGCGGGACTTCGAGCTCGACCTCGACCTCTCCCGCTGGCCCCTCTCCGAGCTCTCGCCGGTCCTCGGCTTTCCCTACGGCGTCGAGGGAGCGGCATCGGGAAAGGTCGCGGCATCCCGGCGAGAGCGCCTGCTCGCGGGCGGTGCCGATCTCGCGCTCTCGGAGGTCCGGGTGGGCGGATTCGATCTCGCGAACGGGAAAGCCCGCGTCTTCTTCGAGGGAAAGCGGATTCGCCTCGAACCCGTTTCCTTCGAGCGCGAGGGTTCCGTCGTCAGCGGAAATCTCGCGCTCGACCTCGACGGGCGTGGAATCGAAGGCCGTCTCACGGCCGATGGACTCGCCCTCGAGGACTTGGTACCTGCTTCCATCCGCCTCGCCGGCGCCGTCGAGGGCGACGTAGAGCTCTCGGGAACGGTGGAAGCGCCCGCCGCTCGACTGACCGGACGGGGAGAAGCGGTCGAGCTTCACGGGCTTGCCCTCGGCGCAGCTACGATCGAAGGCGAGGTCCATGGGAAGGATCTGGCGCTGAAACTCGATCTCGAGCCCGACGGTGCTGAAGTCGCGATCGAGTCCACCGTTCTCCTCGCCGATGACTTCCTCGCGCGCGGCCATCTCGAGTGGCGCGGTCTCGACGTCGCGCCCTGGCTCGGCCTCTCCCGGGAGAAGGCATCCACCCTTGCCTTCACCTCGAACGGTAGCGCGGATTTCCAGGTTCCCCTGGCGTCTTCGGATCCGCTGCGCTCCGCGGCGGCCGAGGCGGAGATCGCGAGCCTCGCGCTCGAGGGCCCGGGGTATCGGGTGGCCTCCGTCACGCCGGCGAGAATGGTTCTCGAGCACGCACGCATCGAGCTTTCTCGAACGGCTCTCGTCGAGGCCACGAGCCGCCTCTTCGTCGGAGGGAGCCTCGACCTCTCGGACTCCTCTCTCGACGTCGAGGCCGAAGGAGTGGTGAGTCTCGGGATCCTCCAGAGCTTCTATCCCGAGGTCGCGACCACCGGGGAGACGAGCCTTTCCGCGCGGATCGCGGGGACCCTCGAGCGGCCCTCGATCGAGGGCCACGCCGACTTCGACTCTGGCTCCATTCGCCTCGAAGGTTTCCGCCAGGCGCTCGGCGGGCTCCGGGGCCGCGTCGTGTTCGACAATCGCACCCTGCGATTCGAAGACCTCGAAGCTGTTTTCGGCTCGGGGCCCCTGGCCATCGGCGGGACCATCGTCCTCGATGGCCTCACGCCCGGCTCGATCGATCTCACGGTCCGGGGTTCGGGGGTGAGGCTTCGCTACCCCGAGGGTCTGGTGGCGACTCTCGAAGGAGACCTCGCGATCGCCGGAAGCCCCTCCGAAAGAATGGTGAGCGGCAACCTGACTCTCACCGACGCGCTCTGGAGCCGAGAGTACGACCTCGTGGGAGGATTCCTCTCCGACCGCGAGAGCGAGCCTCTCTTCTCGGACTTCGCGGAGAACGAGCTTCTCAAAGACCTGCGGCTCGACGTTCGCATCCGCGCACCCGGAAGCCTCCAGGTCCGCAATTCGCTCGCCGTCGTCGACGCGAGCGCGGAGCTGGAGCTCCGGGGAACTCTCGGGGAGCCCGTGCTCCTCGGCCGCTCGGAAGCGAGCCGTGGCGAGATCTACTTCCTCGGCCAGCGTTACGACATCACCTCCGGGAAGGTCGACTTCGTGAACCCGGACGAGATCGAGCCGTTCGTCGACATGACCGCGGAGACCCGGGTGCGGAGCTACCGCGTCGAGCTCCGGCTCACGGGAACGCCCGACCGTTTCTATCCCGAGCTCAGCTCCGACCCTCCCCTGCGCACGGTCGACATCCTTCGCCTCCTCGCGGGGGCGAGCGACCGCGAGATTCTGGACACCCTCGTCGGAAACGAGGCCGAGGAGCTCGCGGGAGTGGGGGTCGCGTCCCTCCTCACCGAGCGGCTGTCCCAGGAGGTCGGAAAGCGGGCCGAGCGCCTCTTCGGCCTCGATCGGTTCAGCGTGAACCCGTTCCTCGTCGGACAGTTCGCGAACCCCACCGCGCGCGTGAGCCTGGGAAAACAGATCACGCGCGAGCTCGCGATCAACTACTCGACCAACCTGAATGCGGCCACGGAAGCGATCATCCTCATCGAGTACACGCCCGAGGGGCCGATGTCCTGGATCCTGTCGCGCGACGAGGAGGGGGATATCGGGATCGACGTGAAGTTCCGGAGGAGTTTCTGAGCATGCTGTGGCTCGTCGTCGGGCTCGCCCTCGGTCAGGAGGAATGGACCCGAGCGACCGAGAGCTATCGCGGGCGCATCGTGCGGGAAGTCCGCCTGGAACAGCCGGATGGCTCGCCACCGGAGGCGAGCCGCGAGCTCGTCGAGCTCAACCCGGGCGAGCCCTACCGCCCGGAGGCGGTGCGTCGCTCCATCCAGCAGCTCTTTTCCCTCGGAGTCTTCAGCGACGTCAAGGTCGAAGCGTTCCCCGCCGGCGCTGCCGGTGAGGAAGTGGGGGTCGTCTTTCGCCTCTTTCCTCGCGTGGAGGTCGTCGGAGTCGAGTTCCGTGGACTCGAGAACACTCCCGCGCTCGAGGAGCTTCGGTCACGCCTTCTCGCGGAGAGCGGAATCGCGGCCGGCGACCCGCTCGAAGTCGGCGCTCTCGCCTCCGCCGCCTCTCGGGTCGAAACACTCCTGCGCACCGAAGGGTATCTCTGGGCGCGGGTCGAGCCCGAGGCCTCGTTTCAATCCCCTCGAGCGACCGTCGTGTTCCACGTCGCGCCCGGTGACCACGCGCGCTTGTCCGTGCTCGCGATCGAAGGCGTTCCCGCCCACATCGCCGCCCACGTCCGCCGCGAGCTCGCTCTCGCCGAGGGCTCACCGTACTCCCGGCGCGAGCTCGACGAGAAGGTCGAGGCACTCTCCGCGAGCTGGAAGGAGCTTGGCTACTATGCGGCTCAGGTCGGGGTCGTGGAGACGCCCGCACCCAACGGCACCGTCGAGCTCCGGCTCACTCCCTCGATGGGCCCGCGGGTCGAAATCGAAGTCCTCGGGTGGGAATTCAGCGACAAGGACCGGCGGCGGCTCGTGCCTCTCTTCACCGAGGCGCGCTTCACCGAGGATCTCGTCGAGGAATCTCGAGCCAATCTGGAGGAGCATCTCAAGGACGAGGGACACCGGGACGCCGCGGTTGCGGTCGAGCGCGAGAGCGTCGGCGCGGAGGATCTTCTGATCTTCCGCTTCCAAATCGAGCCCGGTGCGAGCTTCGAAGTCGCTGCCATCGAGATCGAGGGACTCCCCACCTCCTACGAGAGCGAAGTCCGGAGCCTTCTCGTCACGCGATCCCGGCGCCGGGTGCGCTCCGCCCCATTTCAGCGAAAGATCTGGGAAGCCGACCTCAAGGAAGTGCGCACGTACCTCGAGAGCAAAGGCTTCCACCGCGCGCGGGTCGAGGGTCTCGAGAAAACCGATCCCGAAGGCGAGGGGCTTCTGACTCTCGTTCTGCACGTCGAGAGTGGACCCCAGGCGAAGGTCGATCGTGTCGAGCTCCAGGGCGCTTCGCTTCTCGAGCCGGCCCTCGTGCTCGAGGCCGCGCGCCTCGAGCCCGCGGATCCTTTCGCGGCGTCTGCGGTCCTCGCCGCCCGCGAGCGCATCCTCACGCTCTACCGCAATCAGGGCTTCCGGGACGCCGAGGTGGAGGCGCGAGGCGCCCTCGACGAGCGGGGAGAAAGCGCCGTCGTGAGCCTTCTCGTTCGCGAGGGAGAGCGCACGAGGGTCGACCGGGTGATTCTCGCGGGACTCCGCGTGACGAAAGAATCAGCGGTTCGTCGGCTCGTCGCCGTCAAGCCGGGCGAGCCGCTCTCTCCCGCGGCGATCGCCGAGACGCGGCAGAACCTGGTGGGCTCGGGTCTCTTCCGGAGCGTCGATATCGAGCCGCTCCCTCCGGATCCCGAGACCCTTCAGAGCGACGTTCTCATCACTCTCGTCGAGGGGCCGCGCACCACGTTCGCGTACGGCTTCGGCTACGAAGAGCAGCAGCTCGCGCGCGCCGAAGTCGAGGTCACGAGGAGGAACCTCTTCGGCCGAAACCGCGCCGTGAGCGTCTTCACCCGGGGAAGCTTCCGCGGAGCTCGTTTCATCACCACCTATCGCCAGCCCGACTTCCTCGGCTACCAGATTCCGGCGTTCGTGAGCTTCTTCGCGGAGAAAGAGGACCGCACGAGCTTCGACTACAACCGGGTCGGGGTCGGGCTTCAGCTCTCGAAAAGACTGGGACCCGACCAGAACCTCTTCTTCCGATACCGTTTCGACCAGACGAAAGTCTTCCAGCTCGAGGTGGACATCGGGGAGATCGATCGAAGGTTTCGCAACACGCGGATTTCCGCCCTTTCCCTCGCGTCCGTAACCGACCGCCGCGACGATCCCTTGAACCCTGGCCGCGGGCAGTTCCGCATCCTCGACGTGGAGTGGTCGGCGAACGCGCTCGGAACCGAAGCTCCGTACCTCAAGGGGCTGGCGCAGCAGTTCTTCTACGTCCATTTGCCGCACGAGCTGGTGGCCGCGGTGGGGCTGCGGCTCGGAGTCGGTCAGACCTATCGCGAGGACCGGGACGCGCTCCTCCCGATTGCCGAGCGTTTCTTCGCCGGAGGCGCCACCACCCTCCGGGGTTTCGCTCTCGACGAGGCGAGCCCCAAGCGAAAGATCCCGCTTCCGAACGGCGATGTCGTGGATGGGGAGCCCATCGGCGGGAACATTCTCGCTCTCCTGAACCTCGAGCTCCGGTTCCCCATCCTGGGAAACCTCCGGGGAGTGGTGTTCTCCGACAACGGAAACGTCTACCGCCGCCTCGAAGTGATCGAGCTCCTCAACTGGCGATACAACATGGGGTTCGGATTCCGCTACGACACGCCTCTCGGACCGCTCCGGGTGGACTACGGATTCAAGCTCGATCGGCGCACGGTGCGCTCGATCGAATGCCCCGACGTCCTCGTTCCGTGCAAGGAATCCCTCGGACGCTGGCACGTGAGTCTCGGCCATGCGTTTTAGACTGTTCGCCTCCCTCTTCGCGGTGCTCCTGACGGCGGCCGCCGCGCGCGGGGAGCTCGTCGATCGCATCGTCGCCATCATCGACCGGGAGGTGGTGACGCTCTCCGAAGCGGAGCAGGCGGGTGCGATCGCCCGGGCGCGCACGGGCGAATCCACACCTCTCGCCGCGATCGTCGAAAAGCTCGTCGAAGCGCGGCTCGTGGAACGGGAGGTCGCGCGGCTTTCCGGCGAGCCCGCGTCCTCGGAGGCGGTCGACGCAGCCCTCGAGGAAGTGCGCCAAGGGTTTGCCTCCGAAGCGGCCTTCCGGCAGACGCTCGAGGCAAGCGGACTTTCCGAAGACGACCTGCGGGCGCAGCTCCGGCGCCAGGTGCAGGTGACCACCTACCTGGAGCAGCGCTTTCGGCCGCTCACCTTCGTGACCGAAGAGCAGATCGAAGTCTACTACCGCGACGAGCTCTCTCCGTCTCTTCAAGGACAGAAGCTTCCCGACCTCGAAGACATCTCCGAATCCATCCGCCGCATCCTGGAGGAGCGGGCGTTCAACGCGCGCGTATCGGAGTGGATCGAGGGCCTCAAAGGCCGGGCGCGAATCCGCCGCTACGTTTGGTGAGCGGTCACCTCTAGAAGAGCCTCCCGGATGTGCTCGAGACCGAACGTCCTCCCGAGGGGCATGTCTCCGATCGTCGCCGCGATGGCGGCCGCGAGGTCGGCCTGCTCGAAGGGCGGCGGACCCTTGAGCTCGCCGCGGCGGCGGGCCGCAACGACCCTCCTCAGGAATTCGGCGTAGGCCGAAGCCTCATCCGAGAGCTTGTAGCGCTCCTCCACGTGCTCGCGAGCGAAGCGGCCCATCGCCTCCCGCAGGTGAGGGTTTCGCGCGAGCCAGAGAAGGACACGTGCGATCTCGGGGACCTCGGGCGGGCCGAGGTCGATGCGGGCGACGGCGTGCTCGGGAAACTCCGCGAACGGGCCCGTGTTCGAGACGAGGACCGGCTTTCCCATTCCGAGAGTGCGGATGAGGGTTCCCGAGAGCTCGCCCGTCGAGGGGAAGCGGAGGTTCACCACCACGTCGGCGGCGAGCATGTAGAGGTAGAACCGGTCCATCGGCTGCCGGCCGGTGACGACGAGGCGTTCGCCCAGCTCGCGCGCCTCCCCGAGCTCCTCGAGACGGTAGGACTTCTGGACCTCGCCCACGATGAGAAACCGCGCGTTCGGATAGTCGCGCAGAAACCGCCGGAAGCCTCTGAGCGCGCGGTCGATGCGCTTCGCGCGCGTGACGAGCCCGAAGGAGGCGACGAGGAAATCGTTCTCGGGAAGTCCGAGGGCACGGCGCGCCTCGAGGGAAGTCGAGACCGGAAGCGGTGGCGGGGGCGCATAGTGGTGAGGCGCCCGGCCGATGAACTTTCCGACCGGATTCGCCCCGAACCTCCTCTCGAGCCACCGCTGCATGAATTGGGTCAGGACCAGGACCCCGTAGCTTCTCTCGACGAGCCGCTCGCAGAGTGGGAACTTGGAGGTGAGAAGCTCGCTTCCGAGCGCCGCAGCGATCTGCCGTCCGATGGCCGCTCCCCTCTCCCCGTAGGCGCGCTTCATCTCGGAGACGTAGAGGGCGGTGTTCCCGCGTTCGACCGAAAGCCCGAGGAAGAGGTGCTGGAGCACGAGATCGTGGAGGACGACGACCCCGGGATGGCGGAGGGCGGCGTTCAGCGCGTAGCGGTGAAAGGAGCTGTTGCCGATCTGGTAGAGGTCGAGATCGAACTTCTCCCTCGCGGCGACTTCCTCGTAGTCGCGGGCCCAGTGCCAGGGGAAAGCGTTCCGGATCTCGGGATTCGCGGGCTCGCGAGATTCGACGAACAGGTGAATGTCGAAGCCTTCCTTCGCGAGCCAGGGGAGAAGCTCTTCGCTGTAGTCGGCGACCCCGGTGCCCGAGGGAGAGAGAGGGCTCCAGTAGGAGATCTTCAAGGGCTCCTTCGCAGGGGCTCGGTGAGAGCGTCGATGACCGCATCCCATCCAATTCCCGCGACCCGGGGCCGGCCGGCCGCGCCCAGGTCGCGCGCGAGGCGCCGATCCCGGAAGAGCCGGTTCACCGCATCGGCCAACGCCTGAGGCTCGGGCTCGACGACGAAGCCGGTCACCCCGTCCTCGACGAACTCCAAGGTCCCTCCCGAGTCCTTGCAGGTGACGACGGGCTTTCCCGAGAGAAACGCCTCGACCGTGACGTATCCGTAGTCCTCGTCGACGGGGGCGTAGAGAACGGCGAAAGCGCCTGCGTAGAGGGACAGGAGCTCCTCCTCGGGAACGAAGCCTGCGAAGCGGATCCGATCCTGGAGGCCTAGCCGCTCCGCCTGCCTCTCGAGATTCTCGAGCTGCGGGCCGCGGCCGGCGACGATGAGGCGCGCCCCCGGATCCACATAGCGGAACGCCTCCACCAGGATCTCGCACCGCTTGAGGGTCTCGAGCCGCCCGGCGTAAAGCGCATAGTCCGCGAACTCCCCCTCGCGGTAGCGCCCGGCGTAGTGAGGGGGCGGATAGAGCGTCTCGGAGGCGATGCCGTTGAACCGGGAAAGCCGCTCCGAGACGTTTTTCGAAATGGTGAAGATGCGCTTCGACTCCCGGAGAGTCTTTGCGTCCATGCGGAGGATCGTCTGCCGGATCTCCTGCTCCTCGGGGTCGTCGGTGAAGCTGCAGTAGGGAGTGCCGTAGAGGTCGTAGACCTCGCGGTGCTGGTGGAAGAGCCACGTCACTTTCAGCGGGTGCCTCACCAGATAGGAAGGGAACTTCGTCGGGATCACCATGTCGATGGGAACGCCGTTCGACTCCGTCACCTCGACGAACCGCCAGATGAGCGCCTGCTTCACGATGTCCTGGACCGGATACCACTTGAAAGGGATGTTCACGACGTCGACGAGAAAGCCGCGGGCCTTGAGGGTGGAAGCGAGCTCGGAGGCGAGAATCTCGGCTCCGCCGACGATGAACGGGGCCTGCACCGAGCAGACGCAGATGCTGCGGCGAGGCATGAGAGAGGCTACTCGTTCTCCCTCTCGAGCGCGAGAAGACGCGCGGCGATTTTCGAGAGCTCCTCGCGCGTCTCGCGGAGCGTTCCCTCTAGATAGAGGTGGTTCTGCTCCGCGGCCTCGAAGACCAGCTCGATGCGCGCGACGAGATCGTGGACGTGGCGGATGAGCTCCTGCTGCAGGATCAGGTGCCTCTCGTCGATCTCCTCCATGCGCCGCCCGTGGAGACCGAGAACACGGTCGTAATGGCGGCTCATGCGATCCAAGCGTTCGTCGACGTAGCTCACCAGCTCGTTGTCGAATCGAACCTGGGCGGAGTTCATCTCCGTCTGCCGTTCCGCCAGCGGTCCGAGGGCGAACTGAACGAGGCGGCGGAGAGGTGCTCGAAGCGGGGCGAACGCCCGCCCGAGAGCGCCTGCGGAGGTCTCCCGCGCCGCCTCGGACACATTCCAGATCCGGTTCAGCTCACTCCGGTCGGGAGAGGTGGGCCCCGGTTCCGTCTCGCCGGGGTCGAGTCGGGGGAGGGGGCTCGAATCTGCCGAGCCCAAGGTATACGGGGCGAGGGCCTCAGGGTGGTCCGGGGAAAGCCGCGACTCCTCCCGCGCTGCGCGAAGGCCCGCGACCAGCTCCTTCTCGAGTGTGCCCTCGCGCTCCTGCTCGCTCATGGGGTGGCTCAGTTTGTAACGGCGTCTCTCCGGTGTCAATTTGGATTTCCCGCGGTGTTCACGGAACCTGCACCCCGCGAGCTCCGTACTTTGTTAAAGGCCTTTACAGAACTAGGACCAATATGGTAATAATTAGAGGAAACAAGGGAGAGGCAAAAAGAGGACACGACTGTAAAGTTTTCATGCTTCTCGACATCGACAGTCGGCGGATCTTTTCGAGTTAAGCCCCGCTCTTGCAGTTACTTACTCGTTGAGTCCGCTCTGGCACGGAATGTGAAGAGCTGGCAGCGGTAAGGACGAAAGGAATCAAACTTATCATGAGAGCGACACTGCCTGACATCTCCGAGGACGAGCTCGAGCTCGATGCCGTAGAGCCGCCTCGGCCGGAGCCCGAGGTGGAGGACACCGGCGCGACCGAGCTGGACGTCCTTGGCCAGTACCTGAAGGAAACGCACCGCTATCCCCTGCTTAACCGCGAGCAGGAGCAGAAGGTCTCCCGCGCCATGCGGCGCTCGGAGGCGGTGCTCAAGGAAAAGAAGCTCGGCACCACGAGGAAGTCGGCCCGCAAGGAGTTCGACGACACGCGCGCCAAGATGATCGAGTCGAACCTCAGGCTCGTGGTCTCCATCGCCAAGCGCTACAAGAACATGGGCATGGAGCTCTCCGACCTGGTCCAGGAGGGCAACATCGGCCTCATGCAGGCGGTGGAGCGCTTCGATCCGCGGAGGAACCTCAAGTTCTCGACGTACGCCACGTGGTGGATCCGGCAGGCGATCACGCGGGCTCTCTCGCAGAAGTCGAGGACCATCAAGGTCCCGATCAACAAGCTCGAGATGGTGCGCGTCGCCACCCGGGCCAAGAACAAGCTCCAGGAGCGCGAGGGGAAAGAGCCCTCTCTGAAGGAGATTGCGAAGGCGGTGGGAGCGGCGGAGCATCAGGTGGAGACGGCGATGAAATCGATCCCCCACCTCGAGTCCCTGGACGCGCTCGCCGTCGAGGACGGAAGCCCCCGCTGGGAGCTCCAGTCCGATGAGCGCTCCCAGACTCCGTGGCAGGTGGTTCTCGACCGCGACATGCGGGAGAAGGTCCGGGCGTCGCTCGAGCTCCTGCCGCCCCGTCAGCAGCTCATCGTGCGCATGCGCTTCGGCATTGGCTTCAACACCGAGTACAATCTCGAGGAGATCGGAAAGGTGCTGAACCTCACGCGCGAACGGGTTCGGCAGCTCGAGGTCGAGGCGCTGCGGCGGCTCCGCGCCGCGGGCAACCGCCGGGCTCTCCACGACTACATCCAGTAACTCTACCGGGGTGTGGCGTCGAAGACCTCGATGCCACGCCCTTCGTGTTTGGACATGGAACCCATCGTCGATCCACTTCTAGAGAAGTACGCGGAAGAGCACTCGAGCGAGGTCTCTGAGCTTCTCGACCGTCTCGAGCGGGAGACGCTTGCGACGATGAAATCGCCCCAGATGCTCTCCGGGCGAGCCGAGGGGCAGTTTCTGCGCCTCTTGGCAAAATCGATTGCGGCGAAGCGAGTGCTCGAAGTCGGCACCTTCACCGGCTACAGCGCGCTCATGATGGCTTCCGCCCTCCCGCGGGATGGGGAGCTCGTGACCCTCGAGATCGACCCCGCGGCGGAGACGGTGGCTCGCCGCTACTTCAGAGAGAGCGAGCACGGGTCGAAGATTCGGCTCCTCATGGGACCCGCCCTCGAGACGCTCGCGACCCTTGCCCCGCCCTTCGACCTCGCCTTCGTCGACGCCGACAAGCAGGCCTACCCCCGGTACTACGATCGAGTCCTCGAGCTCCTTCGGCCGGGGGGTCTCCTCGCCGTCGATAACGTCCTCTGGAGCGGGAGGGTCCTCGACCCGCGGGATGAGGAGACGCGCGCAATCCACGAGCTGAACGAGAGGGTGCGCCGGGACCTGCGGGTGGAGCACGTCCTCCTCACGGTCCGGGATGGAGTCCTTCTGGTACGAAAGCGGGACTGAGCTCAGCCCAGCTCTGGAACCGTTTGCTCCTCCTCGTCCGCTTCCTGACCCTCGCTCCTCTTTCTCGGGTCGGCGAGGCCGTAGTCCTTGATCTTCTTGTCGAGAGTGGGGCGGGTGATGCCGAGGACGTCGCTCGCCCGGGACTTGTTCCAGCGGGTTTGCTTCAGGACGTGCCCGATGTAGCGGCGCTCCATCTCCTTGAGCGAGGTCATCTCGTCGGTCGGAAGCCCCGCCCCCGGGGCGTCCGGGCGGGAGAGGGGCAGGTGCTCGAGAAGGAGAACGTCGCCATGGGAGAGGGTGACCGCGCGGGTGAGGCTGTTCTCGAGTTCCCGGACGTTCCCCTTCCAGTCGTAGGTGACGAGCATCTTCATGACGCTCTCCGGCACCTTCCGCACGTTGGTGTGGAGCTGGCGGTTCACTTTCTCGAGCAGATGCGCCACGAGCTCGGGGATGTCGTCCCTCCGCTCCCTTAGCGGCGGAAGCTTGATCTCGACCACCTTGAGACGATAGTAGAGGTCTTCGCGGAACTGGCCCCGGCGCACGAGCTCCTCCAAGTTCCGATTCGTCGCCCCGATGATCCGCGCTTCCGTGCGCTGGATCCTCTCCCCTCCCACCCGAGAGAACTCGCGGTTCTCCACCACCCGCAGGAGCTTCGCCTGGAGGTTGGGGGAGATATCGCCGATCTCGTCGAGGAAGAGGGTGCCCCGCTGCGCGATCTCGAACTTCCCGCGCGTGTCCCGCACCGCTCCCGTGAACGCTCCCCGCACGTGCCCGAAGAGCTCGCTCTCCAGGACTCCCTCGGCGAGCGCGGTGCAGTTGACGGCGACGAACGGCTCCTCGCGGTTCACGGAGTTGTAGTGGATCGCGCGCGCCACCAGCTCCTTCCCTGTTCCCGACTCCCCGCGGATGAGAACCGTGGTGGCGCCGCTCCGCGAGAGCATGCCGATGGTCTTGAACACCTCCCGCATCTGGACGGTTCTTCCGACGATGTTGTCGATCGACCACTCGTGGGAGGCCTCGGTCACGAGGTAGTCGAGCTTTTCGTCCATTTCCTGCATGCGCTGGGCCTTGCGGATGCTGAGGAGAAGCTCGTCGTAGTCGATGGGCTTGCAGATGTACTCGAAGGCCCCGAGCTTCATCGCCGTGACCGTCGTCTTCATGTCGTCGAAGGCGGTGATCATGATGACGTACGCGTTGGGGTCGAGACCGCGGATCTGCTTCAGCACCTCGATGCCGTCGATGAGGGGGAGATGGATGTCGAGGATGACCAGATCGGGCTGCACCCTCTGAAACTGCTCCACACCCTCCCGGCCGTCGGAGGCGAGCGTGACCTCGAACCCCTCGCTCGTGAGGTGGCTCTTGAACGTCTGCCGGATGAGCCGGTTGTCGTCGATGACCAGGATGGATTTCATGGAGTCGAGACCGCTTCCTCCCGGGTCTCCCGCGAGGGCTCCACTCCCTCGTAGGGAAGAAGGACCGTCACCTTCGTCCCGCGCCCCACCTCGCTCTCGACCTCGATCGCGCCCCGGTGGAGCTCGACCACCTTGCGCGCATTGGTGAGTCCGAGGCCGGTCCCGAGGCTCTTGGTCGTGAAGAACGCGTCGAAGATCGATTCCCGGTCCGACTCCTCGATGCCGACGCCGTCGTCCTGGAACGAGACTTCGGCGACCCTTCCCTCGGGCGTCGTCCGAAGACGGGTCTCGACGGCGATGGCTCCTCCGTGGCCGACGGCCTCGGTGGCGTTGAGGAGGATGTTGAGAAACGCCTGACGCAGCTGGTCGCCGTCGACGACGATGGGAGGGATCTCCGCGAACGACGCGGCGACCCGGATCTCTTTCTCCTCCACCGGTTCTTCGACGAAGCGCAGAGCTTCTTCGACGAGTGATTCGAGCTGGAAGCTCGCCTTCGCGAGCTTGGGCGCGCGGGCGTAGCTCAGAATGTCCTTGACCAGCTTCTCGACCTGCTGGATCCCGATCTCGGCGATCCCGAGCTGCTCCACTTCCGCCGGGCCCAGAGCCGGATGGTGGGAGATCCTCTGGATGTTCAGCTTCACCGCCGTCAGGGGGTTGCGGATTTCATGGGCGAGCGCGGTCGCGAGCCGGCCGATGGTCGCGAGCTTCTCCGCGTCCATGAGCTTCCGCGACGCCTCCTCCAGCTTTTGCCGATCGTCGAGAATCTCGGCCGTCATGCGGTTGAAGTTGGACGCCAGCTCGCCGATCTCGTCCCCGGAGGCGACGTCGATGCGGTGGCTCAGGTCGCCCCGGGCGACGCGGATGGTGCCCTCGACGAGGCTCTCGAGCGGCCGGCTGATCCGGTTCGCGAGAAACACCGACCCCAGGGCGCCGAAGGTGAGCCCGAGAAAACCGAGACTGATGAGACCGACGCGGATTCTACGGATCTCCGCGTTCACGTTCGAAAGCGAGAGCCCGAGCTTCACCGCTCCCCAGAGCTCGTCCTCGACGAAGACGGGGGCCACGACCTCGAGGAGCTCGACCGTCCGGCCGTCCTTGGTATCGAACGCGAGCTCGCCCTTCAGCACCTTGCCGCGCTCGAGCTTTCCCATCTCCGCGCCCATCTCGAAGAGCTCGTCGGGAAAGAGCTCCCGGGCCTCTTCGTTCGCCGCGAGCGTCCTCGCGTTGCGGTTGAAGATGATCGCGAAGAGGACGTCCTCGTCCTCGGCGGCGTACTCCATGTTCTGCTGGAGAGCCACCAGGTCGTAGTACATCAAGCGGTTCTCGGAGAGCTGCGCCACCGCGCGGGCGAGCGCGATTCCGTGCTCGGCCGCGCGCTTCTCGAGGACCGCGGTCTGCTCTTTCTCCACGAAGAAGATCACGACGCTCATCAGAAGCGTGATGAGCGCGGTCGAGCTGAGGATGAAGCGATCGCGCAGGCCCAGAGGGGACAGACCCAGCATGGCGGCTACAGCTCGACCCCGGGAGAGTCCTCGTCCTGGAGCCAGACGTCTTTCATCTGGATGTAGGACGTTCCGAGGGGACTCAGGTTGAATCCGCGCACGTTCCCCCGCAGGAGATAGCGCAGCCTTCCGTAGTCCGTGGGGATGACGGGAGCGTCCTCGAGAACGATCTCCTCGATCCGGTGGTAGAGCTTGTTGCGCGCCGTGTAGCTCGTCTCCGACCACACCCGATCGAGGAGTCGATCCACCTCGGGGTTCGAGTACCCGAAGATGTTCCGGTAGCCTTTCGAGTGGAAGAGCGGCCTCAGGAAGTTGTCCGGATCCGGAAAGTCAGCGTACCAGGTGTCGTCCTCGAGGATCGCGCGGTGGCGAAAGACCGGATCGTCCGCCTTCAGGTACCGCCCGACCTCGACCATCCTTACCTTGACGCCGACGCGCGCGAGACAGGTGACGAGACACTCATCCCTGGCCTTGGACGCGGGCTCGCGCGGGTAGACGCCCTCCTTCAGCACCGGAAGCTCGAGCGGAGGAAGCCCCGTGCCCTCCGGGTAGCCCGCTTCCGCCAGGAGCGCCCGGGCTCTCTCCACGTCCTGTCCCGACTCCGAGCCCTTGGGAATGAAGAAAGGGATGCCCGGAGGTACGACGCCCGTCGCCGCCGGAGTTCCTGCGGTGACACCGTGGGTATCGAGGAAGCTCCGCTTGTCGAGCGCGAGGTTCAACGCGCGGCGAATCCGCGGATCGTCGTAGGGCGCGACGTGATTCGGGAAATAGAGGTATCGGAGAGCGAGAAGCTGCGGGGCTTCCACGGCCACCCAGTCGCCGTAGCGATCGACCTCGTTCGTCTCGACGCAGTCCGCGACCTCCGAGAGCTCGCCGCCCCCCCGTGTCTTCGAGTCCCAGAGCGACCGGAACGTCACCGCGTCGAGATGAGGGCGTCCTCCGAAGTACTGAAGGTTGGCCTCGAGACGCACGCCCTGCCGCACTCCCTCATAGAGCGGAACGCCGGGGTCCTCCTCAGGCTCGATGAAGCGCGCGAACTGGAAGGCACCCGTGCCGATGGGCGCGTCGAAAAACTCCTCGCCCTGCGCGATCACTTCCTGCTTCGGGAGGATCTTCGAAGAGTACATGCTCAGGACGGAGAGGGCGGGCACGAAGGGGGTCACGAACCGGATGCGGAGCGTCCGCTCGTCGAGGGCTTCGAGGCCCTCCACGTGCGCGGCCCTTCCCGCGCGAAACTCATCGGCGCCCTCGATGCGGCTGAAATAGCGATAGTTGTGCTCGTTGAGCCCGGGGGTCAGTAGCCTCTCGAAGCTGAAGACGCAGTCTTCCGCGGTCACCCGGCGGCCGTTGTGGAAGCGCGCGTTCTCGCGAAGCTCGAAGGTATAGGTTCTGCCGTCGGGAGAGATCTCCCAGAACTTCGCGAGCGCGGGAACGACGCGGAGGTGGCGATCGAAGGCGGTGAGGCCGTCGTAGAGCTGCTGCACCAGCATCACGTCCATCTTGAAGACGGCCTGTGCGGGGTCGAGCGTGTGAATGGGGTCGAGAAGCGGATACCGGAAGACGCCGCCCTCCCGGGGCCGCCCTGCCGGATCCACGCTTCCGGCGAGACGAGCCCGGAGCGCATCCTCCTTCACGAGCCGAGTGGCGAAGGCCGTGAGAACGAAGAGCGCGAGGAGAAAACCGGGGATGAGCCAGACGCGCTTTCGCCGATCGCGGAGGAAAGGTCCTCCGCCTCCGCCTTCCGGAGGGAGAGGCTCTGAGGTTTCCGACATGAGAGAACGTCCAGTCCGCGGCGATTCGCGCAAACGATCGCGAGCCGGACCCGGGCTCCCTGTCAGATTAGGTTAAGGGCCAAGGTAGCGCAAATAGCGCCCAGAGCTCAAAAGCTCAAAATCGCAGGCGCCCCTCGATCACCTCGACCGCCCGGCCGCCGACTCTCACTTCCGTCGGCCCGGATTCGTCCGCGTCGACCTCGACCTGGATGGCGCTCGGCCGGCCCATCTCATAGCCCTGTTCGACCCGGATGCGCGCGGTCGGCCTCGCGTCGACGAGCCCGTGCTTTACCAGATAGGCGCCGAGGGCGCCGGCGGCACTTCCCGTCGCCGGGTCCTCGGCCACCCCGAGCCCAGGAGCGAACATGCGCGCGTGCACCGTGCCCTCGGGGTGGATGCACTCGCGGGTGAAGATCATGAAGCAATCGGAGTCCGTCTCGCGCAGGACCCGGCGCATGGCGGCGGGATCGATCTCGATCCGACTGAACTGGTGGAGCGCCGCCGCGGGCACCATGAGCTGCGGCACCGCGGTCGAGACCACCTGGGCCTGAAGACCACTGGGGAGAAGCTCCCCGTCCGGGAGCCCCACCGCTGCGGCAAGAAGGGCGCGGTCGCCGTACTCCGCGAAGAAGCGCGGCGGCGATTGGGTCATCACCACCTCGTCGACCTTCCCCGCGCGTAGGACGATATCCACCGGGAGCACTCCCGCCTTGCACTCTTGAAAGATGCGATTCGTCCCCTCTTCGAGGGGAATCATGCGCCGCTCGGCGAGAACGAAACACGTGCCTACGACGGGGTGGCCCGCGAGCGGAAGCTCGGAAGCGGGCGTGAAAATCCGCAGCCGGAAACGGGCCTTGAGGTCGGTGGGAGGGAGCACGAACGTCGTCTCCGACAGGTTCATCTCCTTCGCGATTGCCTGCATCTCCTCGGTGGTGAGCCCCTCCGCCTCGGGAAAGATGGCGAGGGGATTTCCGGTGAACGGACGATCGGTGAAGACGTCGGCCTGGAAGAAGCGGTACTCCCTCATTGAGTCTTCCATCGTAGTCAAAGCTTCGACGGGGCTCAAGCGCGCCGGGCGACGATCTCGAGCTCGCGCGGCAGAACCTCGATCCGGACGGGGGTCCTCTCGAGGAACTCGCCGTCGGCGAAGACCTCCGCCGCCGCCTCCGTCTCGATCTCGACGAAGGGCGTTCTCAGGTAAGACACGCTCGGGTGCGAAAGGTGCCGGCCCGAGAACACGGTGGGAAACATGCGCAGGAGCGTCGCCCGCGAGATCGCGCGCACGAGACAGAGGTCGAGAAGGCCGTCGTCGAGGGAAGCCTCGGGCGCGATGCGCATCCCGCCCCCGTAGCGGCTCGTGTTTCCCGCGGCGGCGAAGGTGATCTCTCCCTCGAAAGCACCTCCCGCGTAGCGCACGCGGGCGAGGAGGGGACGAAAGTCGAGGACGGTCCGCACCACCGCGTAGCTGTAGAGAAGGCTTCCCGAGAGAACGGGAGTCTCCTGAGCTCTGCGGGCGGCCTTCGCGTCGAATCCGGTGCCCGCGATTCCCAGGAACACTCCGGCCCTCGTGCGACCGAGATCGACGACTCTGCGGCTCCCGGATGCGAGGGCTTCGAGCGTGTCCTCTTCGTTCCGGATTCCCACTTCGAAGGCGAAGTCGTTCCCGCGGCCGAACGGAAGCACGGCGAGAGGGGGCCGGCTCTCGCGAGGCACCTGCACCAGACCGTTCACGACGGCGTTCAGGGTGCCATCGCCGCCG
>Ga0187893_10003031_pt1 | contig 35249 bp, 37 predicted proteins | sample MA1701074metaG_FD_139574 | JGI IMG/M metagenome (GOLD analysis project Ga0187893, IMG submission 139574) | White microbial mat communities from a basaltic lava cave in the Kipuka Kanohina Cave System on the Island of Hawaii, USA - MA170107-4 metaG ...
CACGCCGCTGGTATCATTCGGCACTTCGTCAGCACGATGTCGGTGCAAGGGGGCCGTTAGCTCAGCTGGTAGAGCAGTGGACTCTTAATCCATTGGTCGTAGGTTCGAATCCTACACGGCCTACCAGGGGCGCCCTTGAGGCGCCACTTAGAAAGGCCCTCCGGGCCTGGAGGGGAAACCGCGAGTGGTGATCATGACGCGACGCTGGGACAACTCAGGAGCGCCGAAACCATGGCCAGGAAACGCAAGCAGCAAGCAGGACGAATCGCTGGTCCGCGGACCCCTTCTACGCCGGCGGATTCCCCTCTGCCCGCGGCCCCTGGTTCCATCCGCCTCGGCATCCTCGTCGCGGGAATCATCGCGGTAGCAGGCGCGGGAGCCGGTGGCGCGGCCTGGTGGGCGGCGGGCAAGGCCGCGACGGCGTCGTCCGCAGCACCGAAGGTCATCGTCGGGGACGGCGTGCGCGGACCGAAAGGCATGGCGTGGGTGCCGGGCGGCGAGTTCCTGATGGGCAGCGACCACAAGCTCGCGCAGCCTAACGAGCGCCCCGCGCACAAGGTGCGGGTCGGCGGCTTCTGGATGGACCGGACACACGTCACCAACACGCAGTTCGCGGCGTTCGTGAAGGCGACGGGCTACGTCACCACCGCCGAGCGCAAGCCCGACTGGGAGACGCTGCCGCGTGCAACTGCCGCCGGCCACACGCAAGCCGCCCGATTCGGCGCTGGTGCCCGGGGCCATGGTCTTCGTAGGCACGGACCGGCCGGTGCCGCTCGACGACTACACGCGGTGGTGGGCGTACGTACCCGGCGCCGACTGGCGCCATCCGCAGGGGCCAGGGAGCAGCATCGAAGGCAAGGACAACCACCCGGTCGTGCAGGTTTCCTACGAGGACGCGCTCGCCTATGCGAAGTGGGCCGGGAAGCGCCTGCCGACGGAGGCGGAATGGGAGTTCGCGGCGCGCGGCGGGCTGGAACAGGCCACCTACGCGTGGGGCGACGAGTTCGCGCCGCAGGGCAAGCCGATGGCGAACGTGTGGGAAGGCAGGCGGGAGCGCTTTCCGGTCGTGAGCCCGAAGGCGGGCGGCGCCGAGGGCACGTCCGCGGCCGGTACGTTTCCGCCGAACGGCTACGGGCTCTACGACATGACCGGCAATGCCTGGCAGTGGGTCGCCGATTGGTATCGCGCGGATTACTTCCGGCAGCAGGCGGCGCGCGGCGTGATCGACAACCCGCCGGGGCCGCGCGACAGCTACGACCCGGGCGATCGCGGCGTGCCGGTCCACGCACCGAAGCGGGTGACGCGCGGCGGCTCCTTCCTGTGCAACGTGGACTACTGCCTGTCGTACCGGCCGAGCGCGCGCCGCGGCACCGATCCGTTCAATCCGATGTCGCATCTGGGGTTCAGGCTGGTCATGACTCCGGAGGAATGGGAGCGCAGCCGGGCAAAGCCGGCCGCGCGGTAAAAGAAGCAGAAACGTGAACGCAGGTCCGATCATGCTTGGCGAAAGGAGACAGATGATGAAACAGAACTTTCTGCGGTTAGGTTTCCTGGCGGCGGTGCTGATGGCGTTAGCCATTCCCGCCGCCGCGCAGCAGAAGAAGCCCAACATCCTCGTCATCTGGGGCGACGACATCGGCACCTGGAACATCAGCCACAACAACCGCGGCATGATGGGCTACCGCACGCCCAACATCGACCGCATCGCCAAGGAAGGCGTCGCCTTCACCGACTATTACGGCCAGCAGTCCTGCACCGCGGGCCGCGCGGCGTTTATCGGCGGCAACGTGCCGGTGCGCACCGGCATGACCAAGGTGGGGCTCCCCGGCGCCAAGGAAGGCTGGCAGAAGTCCGACGTCACCATGGCCACGGTCCTGAAGAGCCTCGGCTACGCCACGGGCCAGTTCGGCAAGAACCACCAGGGCGACCGCGACGAGCACCTGCCCACCACGCACGGCTTCGACGAGTTCCTCGGCAACCTCTACCACCTCAACGCGGAGGAAGAGCCGGAGAACCGGGACTATCCGAAGAGTCCGGAGTTCCGCAAGAAGTTCGGCCCGCGCGGCGTGATCCATTCCTGGGCGCTGCCCGGCGGCGAGCAGAAGATCGAGGACACCGGCCCGCTGACCAAGAAGCGCATGCAGACCGTCGACGACGAGACCTCCGACCGCGCGGTCGCCTTCATCCGCGAGCAGCAGAAAGCCGGCAAGCCCTGGTTCGTGTGGTGGAACGGCACCCGCATGCACTTCCGCACGCACGTCAAGCAGCAGCACACCGGCATTGCCGGCCCGGACGGCGATGAGTATCACGACGGCATGGTCGAGCACGACATGCACGTCGGCAAATTCCTGAAGCTCCTCGACGAGCTGAAGATCGCCGACAACACGATCGTGTACTATTCCACCGACAACGGCCCGCACTACAACACCTGGCCGGACGCCGGCACCACGCCGTTCCGCAGCGAGAAGAACTCGAACTGGGAAGGCGCCTATCGCGTGCCCGCGTTCGTCCGCTGGCCCGGCCGTTTCCGGGCGAACCTCACGCTCAACGGTATCGTCGCGCATGAGGACTGGCTGCCGACCTTCGCCGCCGCCGCGGGAGACCCCAACATCAAGGACAAGCTGCGCGAGGGCGTTTCGCTCAACGGCCGCAACTACAAGAACTACATCGACGGCTACAACCAGCTCGATTACCTCTCCGGCAAGGCGAAAGAATCGCCGCGCAAGGAGTTCTTCTACGTCAACGACGACGGCCAGGTCGTCGCCATCCGCTACGACGCCTGGAAGGTGGTTTTTCTCGAGAACCGCGGGCAGGCGTTCGGGGTCTGGCGCGAGCCGTTCACCGAGCTGCGCGTGCCGCTGCTGTTCAATCTGCGGCGCGATCCGTTCGAGAAGGCCCAGCACAACTCGAACACCTACAACGACTGGTTTCTCGAGCGGCCGTTCGTGATCGTTCCGCTGCAGGGCCTCGCGGCGCAGTTCCTGAAGACGATGCAGGAGTATCCGCCGAGCCAGACGCCGGGCTCATTCAACCTGAAGAAGATCGAGGAGCAGCTCAAGTCGGGCGCGGGTTCCAACTGATCGGACCGGCGGGGCGCCGGGCTAGCGGCTGCACGCCGCCGGCGGTCCTGCTCGCTTTGCGCCCGGCAGGACAGAAGAATGGAGGGAATAGTGAGACTGGTTTCGATCGTTTGCCTGGCGCCTTTTCTCGTCGCATCCCTGCTCGCGCCGTCCGTGCCGGCGCGGGCGCAGTCCGATCCGCTCCCTTCGTGGAACGACGGCCAGGCGAAGCGGTCGATCGTCTCCTTCGTGAAGGACTGACCACGGCGGGCGGCCGCAGCTTCATTCCTGCGCCGGAGCGCATTGCCGTGTTCGACAACGACGGCACGCTGTGGAGCGAGCAGCCGGCCTATTTCCAGCTGCTGTTCGCGATCGACCGCGTGAAGGCGCTGGCGCCGAAGCACCCGGAGTGGAAGTCGCAGCAACCCTTCAAGGCCGCGCTCGACGGCGACATGGAGGCGCTCGCCGCTTCCGGCGAGAAGGGGCTGCTCACGCTCGTGATGGCGACGCATGCCGGCATGACGACCGGTGAGTTCCGGGAGATCGTGAAGGACTGGCTCGCCACGGCGCGCCATCCGAAGTCCGAGCGTTCGTACAACGAGCTGGTCTACCAGCCGATGCTCGAACTGCTGGCCTATCTGCGCGCGAACGGGTTCAAGACCTACATCGTCTCGGGCGGCGGCATCGAGTTCATGCGCGCCTGGGTCGAAGAGGCCTACGGCGTTCCGCCCGAGCAAGTGATCGGTTCTAGCATCAAGACGAAGTACGAGGTGCACAACGGCGTTCCTGCGATCGTCCGTCTGCCGGAGATGAACTTCCTCGATGACAAGGCGGGCAAGCCCGTCGCCATCAACCAGCACATCGGCCGACGCCCGATCGCTGCGTTCGGCAACTCGGACGGGGATTTCGAGATGCTCGAATGGGCGACTTCGGGACCGGGTCGGCGCTTCGGATTGATCGTCCACCACGACGACGCCGAGCGGGAGTACGCGTACGACCGCAACTCGCACGTCGGCCGGCTCGCCCGGGGGCTCGACGAGGGCCCGAAGCGCGGCTGGACCATCGTCAGCATGAAGCGCGACTGGAAGCGGATTTTTCCGTGGCAGCAGCGGAGACCCTGAAGCGCCCTCGCTAGGCGCCGTCCGCCGGCGAAGTAGACGCGCTAATCGGCCAGCCGCTTCGCCAGGTCGCCGAGCTTGGCGATGGCGAGCTCCAGCCTCGGGGTCAGCGCGTGCCCGCAGTTGAGGCGGATGAAGTTGCGGTACTTGCCGCTGTTGGTGAACATCGGACCGGGCGCGATGGCGATGTGCGCGTCGCGCGCCAGCTCGAACAGCCGCACAGCATCGGCCTGCGGCGGCAGCTCGACCCACAGCACGAAGCCGCCCGCGGGCTGCGTGATGCGGCAGCCGGCGGGAAAGTGCTCGGCCACCGCCTCGGTGACCTGCTGCACCTGCCGCAGGAATGCGGCGCGCAGCCTGCGCAGATGATGGTCGTAGCCGCCGTCGGCGATGAACTGCGCGATGGCGATCTGCGGCAGCTCCGGGGTGGCGATGGAGCTGATGAACTTGAGCAGCTCCACCTCCTTGCGGAAGCGGCCCGGCGCGATCCAGCCGATGCGAAAACCCGGCGCCAGGCTCTTGGTGAAGGAGCTGCACAGCAACACGCTGCCGGTTCCGTCCCAGGCCTTGGCGACGAAGGGGCGCGAGCGGCCGAAGTAGCACTCGCCGTAGATGTCATCCTCGATCAGCGGAATGCCGCGTGCCTGCAGCAGCCGCACCAGACGCTCCTTCTTGTCGTCCGGCATCAGGCTGCCGAGCGGGTTGCTGTAATTGGTGATCAGCATCACTGCCTTGACCGCCCCCGTCCGCTGGGTGGCGAGCTCGAGCGCCTCCAGCGAAATGCCTTCACGCGGATGCGTTGGCACCTCGAGCGCCTTCATGCCCAGGCTCTCGATGATCTGCAGCAGGGTGAAGTAGGTGGGCGACTCCAGCGCGATCGTGTCGCCGGGCTTCGCGACCGCGCGCAGAGCCAGGTTGAGGGCCTCGGTGCAGCCGTTGGTGACGACGATGTCTTCCGGGTCCAGGGTGCAGCCGAACTCGACGGCGCGCCGGGCGATGGCGGCCTTCAGTTGCCGGTTTCCGGTGGACATCACATAGCGCGACGCCAGATCCGGGCGCCGCCGCCCGATCGTGGCGAGCAACCGCTGCAACTTCTCCCCGGGATACAGCTCCTCGCTCGGTGTCGCGCAGCCGAGCGGCGCCACGCCCGGCGTCTCCGAGCAGGCCAGGTACTCCATCACGGTGCGATTCACGCCGACGAAGCGCGCTGCCGCCGGCGGCGAGGACGGGGCAGGCTCGGCGAGCTTGCGCCCGCGCGACAACACGAAGTAACCGGACTTCGGGCGGGCCTCGATCAGCCGCTGGTTCTCGAGGCAGCGGTAGGCCTGTACCGCGGTGGCGATGCTCACCCGATGCTGGGTGGAGAGTTGCCGCACCGAGGGGAGCCGATCGCCGGCCTTCACGCTGCCGGCGTGGATCGCATCGGACAGGCGATGGGCAAGCTCCTGGTAGAGGTGCGGCGAGCGGTCGTCCATGGCGTTCATCCTGATTCAGATCGCCCCGGCGCGACAGTCACAGAGACCGGCGCGGGCGACCATGACAGATGGCAGGGTCTCGCATCTGTATCGGCTCAAATTGTAGTCCAGTATGGCTGTATCGGCCCGGTTGCGCTATCTACACTGCCCGGCAACTGGCATGGAGCCCGAGGTATGCGAACCGATCTGAGCCGAGCCGATGTGGGGTGAACCGATCATTTCGTTGACTGCAGAACGGTCACTGCGCATCCGCGCCGGGAAACGCACACGCGTCGGCTGCGAGTCGGGTCTGGTGTGGCTTACGCGAGCAGGGGATCCGCGCGATCTGTTCCTCGCCCGCGGCGATTTCATCGAACTGGCGCCCGGGCCCGGGGTGATCATCGCCACCGCCCTGGAACCCGCCGTGATCCGCGTGACGCAGCACGGTTCGCTCTCTTGGCGCGAGCGGCTGGCCGGCGGTGTCAGGGCGCTCGGCGCGCTGCGACCAATGCGCATACAATGGTCCGCCATGTACCGGCCGCGCGTGCACCAACTGCACGCTCCTTCCGTCCCCATCAAGGTGTGCGATGCGATACGCCAGGACCCCAGCGCTGCGCTCCACGCCGAGCAACCTTGCGGTGCTCGATCTGGCACCGCGCCCCTCCTCGCTGCTGGCGGAAGTCCTGGCGGGCCTCGGTGAGCCGCGCAAGCGGCTGCCGCCCAAGCTGTTCTACGATGCACGCGGCGCCGAGTTGTTCAACCGCATCTGCGGCACGCAAGCTTACTACCCGACCCGGACCGAGCGCGCGATCCTGACGCGCCACGCCGAGGATATCGCGCGCCATCTGGGCGCGGGCGGCGTGGTGGTGGAACCGGGCGCCGGGGACATGCGCAAGATCCGCCTCCTGTTGCCGGCGCTGCACCCGCGCGCCTACGTTCCCATCGACATCTCGCCCGATCAGCTGCTGGAAGAGGCGGAGAGCCTGGCGCGCGAACAGCCGTGGCTGCAAGTGGTCGCGGTGAACGCGGACTTCCGCGCGCGCGAGCTCGACCACAGGCTGACGCTTCCCTCGGGCCGCAGAACGGTGTTCTTCCCCGGCTCGACGATCGGCAACTTCGAGCCCGGCGAGGTGTTGGACTTCCTGCGCCGCGCGCGCGAGCTGGCGGGCGAAGACGGCGCGGCGCTGGTCGGCGTGGACCTGCACAAACCCACGCCGGTCCTGGACCGGGCCTACAACGACCCGGAAGGCTACACCGCGCAGTTCAACCTGAACGTGCTGGCGCGGATCAATCGCGAGATGGGCGCCGACTTCGATCTGAGCGCGTTCGCCCACCGTGCCTTCTACAACGAGGCGCACGGCCGCATCGAGATGCATTTGGTTTGCGGCCGCCGCTGCACCGTCAGCGTCGCCGGCCGGCGCTTCGAGTTCGACGCCGGCGACACCATCCACACCGAGAATTCCTACAAGTACATGCCGGAGATGTTCGCGCGGATGGCGCGCGTGGCCGGCTTTTCGACCGCTCAGCGCTGGTCCGACGCCGGCGGGTGGTTCGGCGTGTTCCTGTTCAGCTGATCGCTCGCTTCTTGTTTTCGCGACCGGCCGGCCGGCGCGGCAGGCGGGGTAAGATGCGCGCACGATCCACCGCGGACGATCGACGCCGGCGGTGAGGAGAGCACATGCGTCTTTGCACCATCCGGCTCGAAGGGGAAGAAACCGCTGCCGTCTGCACCGGCGATGCCGTGGTGCCGGTGCGCAGCATCAATGCCCATCTCGGCCGCAGCTGGCCGACCGACCTGCTCTCGCTGATCCGGCAGGGCTTGAGCCCGGCGCTGCTGCGCGACGCCGAACGCACGCCGTGGATGCTGCCGGCGTCACAGGCCGCCTACGGTCCGCTCTACCGCCACCCGCGCAAGATCTGGGGCATCGGCCTGAACTACCGCGACCACGCGGCCGACCTGTCGGCGCCGTTTCCCAGCGAGCCGGCGTCCTTCATCAAGGGGGATCACACCATCATCGGACCCGGGGACGCGATTCAACTGCCGCACGAGTCGGAGCGCGTCACCGCGGAAGCCGAGCTGGGCGTGATCATCGGGCGCGAGTGCCGGTTCGTGTCGCAGGACGATGCGCCCGCGGTGATCGCCGGCTACTGCCTGATCCTCGACATGACCGCCGAGGACATCCTGCAGCGCAATCCGCGCTTCCTCACGCGCGCGAAGAACTTCGACACTTTCTTCTCGTTCGGGCCGCAGCTCATCACCCCCGACGAAGTGCTCGACGTGCTGCGCCTGCGCGTGGGCACCTGGCGCAACGGCGAGCTGCATCGCGAGAATCTGGTCGCCAACATGGCCTTCCCGCCGTTTTACCTGGTGTCCTTCCATTCTTATGTCATGACCCTCTACCCGGGCGACATCCTCAGCACCGGCACGCCCGGGGCGGTCGTCATCGAGCATGGGGACGTGGCCGAATGCCGCATCGAGGGCATGGGGTCGCTCGGCAACCCGGTGCGCCGCGGGGCGCCGGCCGACTATGCGATGCTCGCATCGGTCGGCGTGTAGACGTCGCTTGACCCGGCCGGCGCGTCGCCAGCGGCTTCTTCGGCCACGTGCAACCGCATGATCCAGCGAGCAGAATCGACCGCTTGTAGCCGCGACGCGACGGCCGCACGGCGATCACGTGTAAGTCCTTACACAACCGAGGATTCGTCTGTCTCCGGAAGGAGACAAGTCACACGGAACCGGTGATCAAGAGCTTGAAGAAGAAGAACAAGCCCAGCGCGACGAACGCGTAGGCGAGCACGTTGCCGCGCGAGGTCAGGCGCGGGTCGCGGTCGAAGTGGTGCTTTACCACCAGCGTCAGGGCGGCGATGCTGAACGCCACCAGCCACAGCAGCCCCGGGCTCTTGTCCCACAGGCGGTCGATGGCCTTGCTCAGCCAGCCATCCGGGCTGAGCGCCTTATAGGCGACCCCGCCCACGCCCAGCAGCGCGAAGCCCACCACCCCCAAGGCGACCGCGTCCTCCAGCACGCCGGCCGCCAGTTGCCCGAGCGTCTTCGATGACCTGCCCGACAGTAGCCGCATGCCGTGTTGACGCCGCCCGATCCTCACCTAGGACCGGCCGTGCAACGGCCGTACCAGAACCCAAAAAGCAGCTGTGCGCCCAGCGGGTTAGCGCGGAATGCCGGGGCCGCGGGCCGGCGGCAAGTGGTAAAATCCGTAGCCAGCCGGCGACGGTTCCAGGCGGGAGGCGAAGCGCGACTCGCGTCGTGCGCGGCTGAGGGGGCGATGGCCGACTACTTAAGGCACTCCATGAAACTGCACACCCGCTCGCAATCCGGGGAGAAGCCGCACTCGAACAAGCCGACCTTCGGGGCGCCATCGGGCGTCATGCCGCACTGTTCGGCGGCCGCCATCTGATTCGGTTTGGGCCGCCACTCGCACTGGTGGCAGGCGGTCAGGCCGGGCAGCTCCAGGCTCTCCTGGCGCAGGGTGCTCGGGACCCGGCTTTGCGCCGCCTGCGCCGCATCCTCGTCGTCCTCACCGGCGTAGGCCGTTGCAGTGGCCACACCGACCCCGAGCAGCACAGCAAATAGGACTCGTTTCATCATTCCACCCGCCGCCTCAATGGGCAGTATCGCACGCTCATCATTCCCGTCCAAGCAAGGTCCGGGCTTGCTGCAGATCAATCGCGTCGTGATGCGGACAGATCCGCTTGTGAAGCCGATCGCTCCCGCCGTGATTCGGCTTGGTCCGGTGGTGACGCAGATCGATCCCGCTGCGACGCAAACCGATCCCGTTGCGACGAACCTTGATCCTGGCACGCCGGATCCGCTGTTTCCGACCGCTGCGGCGTAGCGACTTCCTCGGGCAGCATGATGCCTTCGTGCGGGACGCCGCGGTTGCGTTTCCAGCCGGCCAGCAGGACGCCGCCGATGACGAGCGCATAGAGCAGCCACGACAGCCAGGGCAGCTGCTCGATGCGCGCGGCGACCAGCGGCTCGTGCAGGATCATCTGCGCGGCGGTCCAGGCCAGCACCGCGGCGCCGATGTACACGATGATCGGATGGCGGTCCACCATGCGCAGGATCAACGTGCTGCCCCACACCATGATCGGGATGCTGATCAGCAGTCCCAGCACCACCAGCGCAAAGCTGCCCTGCGCGGCGCCGGCCACGCCGAGCACGTTGTCCAGCCCCATGACCGCGTCGGCGATGATGATGGTGCGCAGCGCCGACCACAAGCCGGTGATCTCGCGCCCGCCTGCGTGACTCTTTCCTTCGTGCTCTCCGGACGCGAGCAGCTGGTAGGCGATCCAGACCAGCAGCAGGCCCCCGGCCAGCATCAGCCCGGGGATCTTGAGCAGCGCCACCACGATCAGGGTCATCGCGACGCGCACGCCGATCGCGCCGGCCGTGCCCCATACCACCGCCCTCATCTGCAGGTGCTGGGGCAGCTTGCGCGCGGCCAGCGCGATCACGATGGCGTTGTCCCCGGCCAGCACCAGATCGATGATGATGATCGCCAGCAGGGCGGAGAAGAACTCGGGGGAGAACGGTTGCATGCGGCGTTCGGCGTGTCGCGCGCGGCGCCGGCTCGACCGATCGAGCGCGTCGCCCGGCGCCGGCGGGCGCCTATCCTTTCAGTCGGTTGATTCTTATGACTTCAGGCAGCCGCCGCAGCCCGCGCATGATCTGCGCGAGGTGCATGCGGTTGCTGACCTGGAGGGTGAAGTGGATGTTGCTGTAGGCGGCGCTGTCGCCGGGCTCGACGCTGACGTTCTCGATGTTGGAGTTGTTGGCGGAGATCTCGGAAGCGACCTTGGCCAGCACTCCCTGCTCGTTGGACACCAGCAGCTTGATGTTGACCGAGAACAGCTTGCGCGTCTCCGGCGCCCATTCCACGTCGAGCCACTTCTCCGGCTCGCGCTTCATCTTGGCGATCACCGGGCAGTCGTGGGTGTGCACGATCATGCCGCGGCCCTTGCGGATGAACCCGATGATCGGGTCGCCGGGGATCGGGTGGCAGCACTTGGCGAACTGCAGCGCCAGGCCTTCCGAGCCGCGGATCACCACCGGGCCGGAGGCGGCTGCGGCCGGGGCGGCGTGCCCGGACGCGCTGGGCAGCAGCTTTCGCGCGATGACGATGGCGAGCACGCGCCCCAACCCGATGTCGGCCAGCACCTCCTGCCTGGACTTGGCGGCGCTCTCCTTGAGCAGCCGCTCCCAGTCCTGCTCGCGCAGCCCTTTGAGGCTGCCGCCGAGCGCCACCAGCGCCTGCGCCAGGAGCCGCTCGCCGAGCTGCGCCGACTCTTCGTACTGCATGGTCTTCAGGAAGTGGCGGATGTGGTGACGCGCCTTGGCGGTGACCACGAAGTTCAACCAGGACGGATTGGGCTTGGCATGGCTGGCGGTGATGATCTCCACGCGGTCGCCGTTCTTCAGCTCGGTGCGCAGCGGCATCAGCTCGTGGTTCACCTTGACCGCCACGCAGCGGTTGCCGATGTCGGTGTGCACCGTGTAGGCGAAGTCCACGCAGGTGGCGCCGTGCGGCAGCGCCATGATCTTGCCCTTGGGCGTGAACACGTAGGTCTCGTCCGGGAACAGGTCGACCTTAAGGTGCTCGAGGAATTCCACCGAGTCGCCGGTCTCGGACTGCATCTCGAGCAGATTCTGCAGCCACTGGTGGGTCTTGCGCTGCAGCTCGTTGAGCGAGGCGTCGCTGCTCTTGTACAGCCAGTGCGAGGCCACGCCGGCCTCCGCCAGCTTGTGCATCTCCTGGGTGCGCACCTGCAGCTCGATCGGGCTGGCGAAGGGGCCGAACAGCGTCGTGTGCAGCGACTGGTAGCCGTTCGCCTTCGGGATCGCGATGTAGTCCTTGAACTTGCCGGGGATCGGCTTGTACAGTCCGTGCAGCGCGCCCAGCGCCAGGTAGCAGGCCGGCTCGTCGCGCACGATGACGCGAAACGCGTAGATGTCCAGCACCTTGGAGAAGGACAGGCTCTTGTCCTGCATCTTGCGGTAGATGCTGTACAGATTCTTCTCGCGGCCGCTCACCTGCGCCTCGATGCCGGCCTGTTCCAGCTGGCGCCGGATCGCGTCCAGGATCTTCTCGACCACCTCCTTGCGGTTGCCGCGCTGCGACTCGAGGGCTCTTCTCAGCACTCGGTAGCGGTTCGGATAGAGGTTCTGGAAGGCGAGGTCCTGCAGCTCCTGGTACACCCGGTTCAGCCCCAGGCGGTTGGCGATCGGCGCATAGATCTCCATCGTCTCGCGCGCGATGCGCGCGCGCTTCCTGGGCTGCATCACGTCCAAGGTGCGCATGTTGTGCAGGCGGTCGGCGAGCTTGATCAGGATCACCCGCACGTCGCGTGCCATCGCCAGGAACATCTTGCGGAAGTTCTCCGCCTGCGCCTGCTCCTGGCTTTCGAACTCGATCTTGTCCAGCTTCGACACGCCGTCCACCAGCTCGGCCACCATGCGCCCGAACTTGTCGCTGATCTCGCCCTTGGTGACGGTGGTGTCCTCCATCACGTCGTGCAGCAGGGCGGCGGTGAGCGCCTGGGAATCGAGGTGCCACTCGACCAGGATGTTGGCCACGGCGACCGGGTGCGAGATGTACGGCTCGCCGGAGCGGCGGAACTGGCCGTCGTGAGCGGCCTCCGAGAAGCGGTAGGCCGATTGCAGCTGGCGCACGTCCTCCGGCTTCAGGTAGCTGGAGGCATCGCGAATCAGAAGCTCGGCCTCGGACATCGTCGGGTCACACCTTCGGTCCGCGAGCCCTCCGGGCAGCGTCGTCTGCGGCGTTTCGACGGCTCGGTGCGGGAGCGGGGAACGTGGGCGGACGCGGAGCAAGGGGCGCTAGGCCTGGCCCTTGTTGAGGATCTCGGTCCCGACCTTGCCGGCGGCGATCTCGCGCAGCGCGGTCACGGTCGGCTTGTCCTTCGCCCCCTCGATCATCGGCGAGGCGCCCTGGGTGAGCTGGCGCGCGCGGTAGGTTGCGGCGAGCGTGAGCACGAACCGGTTGGGGATGAGCCTCAGGCAGTCGTCCACGGTGATGCGGGCCATGGCAACCTCATTTCATCGCGTTGATCAGATCGCGGTGGCGCGTGAGCTGGGCGGTCACTTTCAGGCGGGCGGCGCGCACGATGCTGACCAGATCCACTACTGCCACGTCAAAATTCTGATTGATAATAACATAGTCGAACTCCTCGACATGGGCGATCTCGTGCCGGGCGTTGGCCAGGCGCTGTGCGATCACCTCCGAGGAATCCTGGCCGCGGGCGGTCAGGCGCCGGCGCAGCGCCTCGAGCGACGGCGGCAGGACGAACACCCCGATCGCCGAAGGGACCAGCCGGCGCACCTGCTGCGCCCCCTGCCAGTCGATCTCGAGCACGATGTCGCGCCCTTCCCGCATGCGCGCGTCGATCCAGGCCTGCGAGGTGCCGTACAGGTTGCCGTGCACCTCGGCGCTTTCCAGGAACTCGCCGCGACCGGCCATCGCCAGGAAAGCGTCGCGCGTCACGAAGTGGTAGTCCACCCCGTCGGTCTCGCCGTTGCGCGGTGCGCGCGTGGTGTAGGACACCGACAGCTCGACCTCGGGCTCGCGCTCGAGCAGCGCGTTCACCAGGCTGGTCTTGCCCGCGCCGGATGGGGCGCAGACGATGAGCAGGTTGCCGAGCATTGTCAGGTCAGGAGCGAGGCGCGAGGTGCGAAGCACGAGGTGCGATGTGCGACGCGAGTTTGCTGTGCGACGCACATGCTGGATAACGGCATGCCGAGCGGGAACTTGATGACCGGCCGTGGCGCATGTCGGCGCCGCGTGGCCGCGCCAACCGAAGTTGTCCTCGCGCCTCGCCGCCTCATTCTATGTTCTGCACCTGCTCGCGCATCTGCTCGATCAGCACCTTCAGCTCCACCGAGGCCTGCGACACGTCGATGTCCACCGACTTCGAGGCGAGCGTGTTCGATTCGCGGTTGAGCTCCTGCATCAGGAAGTCCAGGCGCTTGCCCACGGCGCCGCCCTGCTGCAGGATGCGGCGCGTCTCCGTCAAGTGCGTGACCAGACGCGACAGCTCTTCCTCCACATCCACCTTGGCCGAGAATAGCAGCAGCTCCTGCCGCAGGCGGTCCTCGTCCAGCTCCGCGGCGGCGTCGCGCAGCCGGGCGGACAGGCGTTCCTGGTAGGCCTGCACCAGCAACGGGATCTTCGGCTTGACGCGCGCGACCAGCTCTTCCATGCGCGCGACGCGCTCGAGCAGCAGGGCTTTGAGCTTGTCGCCCTCGCGCGCGCGGGAGCGGGCGAACTCGGCGAGCGTGCGCTCGAGCAACCCCTGCGTGCGGTCCTTCAGCGCCTCCAGCGGCAGCTCGTCGGTCGCCAGCAGGCCCGGCCAGCGCAGCACGTCGCTCACCGACAACGCCGCCGCCTGCGGCAAGCGCTCGCGCACGCGCCGGTCGAGCTCCACCAGCTGCTGCAGCAACGCGTCGTTGACGCCCAGCGACAAGGTGCTGGCGGGATTCTTCTGAAAACCGATTCGGCATTCCACCTTGCCGCGGGTGAGGCGCGCGGACAGCGCTTCGCGCAGCCCCGGCTCGAGCGCGCGCAGCTCGTCGGGCAGCCGGAAGCTCAGGTCGAGATAACGATGGTTGACCGACCGCAGCTCCACGCTGAGCGTGCCGAGCGGCACGTCCTCGGACAGCGCGGCGAAGCCGGTCATGCTGTAGATCACGCGCTTTCCTCGACTATACTGTGGCGGCCCACGTCCCTCAGGACGGGCATGACGGGCAGAACGAGCCCAGTGGGTTCCAAAAGATAGCACATAATCTTTCGGCATAGCCGCGGCTGCCGTGCACGCGCGAGCGACCCGATCCGGCGACACCTACGCGACCTGATGCGACCGAGCAATCGCGCCCCCGAAGAACTGCGTCCCGTGCGGCTGACGCGCGGCTACACGCGTCATGCCGAAGGCTCGGTGCTGGCGGAGTTCGGCCATACCAAGGTGATCTGCACCGCCAGCGTCGAGGACAAGGTGCCGGCTTTTCTGAAGGGCAAGGCGCAGGGCTGGGTCACCGCCGAGTACGGCATGCTGCCGCGCGCGACCGGCACCCGATTGCAGCGCGAGGCCGCTGCCGGCCGCCAGTCCGGGCGCACGCTGGAGATCCAGCGCCTGATCGGGCGCAGCCTGCGTGCGGTCACCGACCTGGCGGCCCTGGGAGAGCGCACCATCCAGATCGACTGCGACGTGATCCAGGCCGACGGCGGCACGCGCACTGCCGCCATCACCGGCGCCTTCGTCGCCTTGTACGACGCCTGCCGCGTGCTGCAGGAACGGCAGCCCGCAAACGCCTGGCCGCTGCGCGACTTCGTCGCCGCCGTGTCGGTCGGCATCCACCGGGGCGTGCCGCTGCTCGACCTCGATTACGAGGAGGACTCGGCCTGCGATACGGACATGAACGTGGTCATGACCGGCAGCGGCGGCCTGGTCGAAGTGCAGGGCACCGCCGAGGGCAAGACCTTCAGCCGTTCCGAGCTGGACGCCATGGTGGATCTCGCGTCCGCCGGCGTCGCACGGCTGATCGCCCTTCAGCGCGCCGCACTGGGCCTGTAGGGCGATGCGACGCATCGTCCTGGCCAGCAGCAACCCGGGCAAGATCCGCGAGATCCGCGCCGTGCTCGCACCGCTCGCTATCGAGGTGGTCCCGCAGTCGCACTACGGGGTGCCGGAAACGGGCGAACCGCACACCACCTTCATCGAGAACGCGCTGACCAAGGCGCGCAACGCCTGTGTGCATGCGGGCCTGCCCGCGCTCGCCGACGACTCGGGCATCTGCGTCGATGCCCTGGGCGGTGCGCCGGGGGTGCAGTCGGCGCGCTTCGCGGGCGAGCCCAAGTCGGACGAGCGCAACAACCAGCGGCTGTTGGAACTGCTCGCACAATCCGAGGACCGGCGCGCGCATTACTACTGCGTGATCGCGCTCATGCGCCATGCCGACGATCCGCAACCGGTGCTGGCCGAAGGCGAATGGCACGGAGAGATCCTGCGCGCGCCGCGCGGCGGCTTCGGCTTCGGCTACGATCCGCTGTTCCTCGATCCGCAGCTCGGCCGCAGCGGCGCGGAGCTGCCGATGGCGGACAAGAACCGTGTCAGCCACCGCGGCAAGGCGCTGGCCGTGCTCGCCCGGCGCCTGGTCGGCGGCGTGCCGAGCGCGTGAGCGCGTTCAAACGCTGAACGCGAGCCGCAGCAGCACCACCAGACCGAAGATCGCGATCACCGCCCCCGAGATGCGGTTGATCCAGCGCAGGCCGTCCGCGCTCAGGCGCTCGCGCAGCGTCCCCACACCGAAGCTCAGCAGCAGCCACCACAGCGCGGAGCCCAGGAACACGCCGAGCACGAAGGCCGACGCCGCCGCGTAATCCGTGCCGCTTTCCCGCAGCCCGAGCCCGGCGTAGATGCCGACGAAGGAGAGAATGGTGGCGGGGTTGGTCAGCGTCAGGAACACGGTGGAACCGTACGCCGCCAGCAGGCTGCGCGCCGGCGGGGTGTGCGCGATCGGCGCCGGCTGCGCGCGAAAGGTCGTCGCACCGAGGTAACACAGGAACAACCCGCCCAGCAGGCTGAGCCAACCCTGCTGGGACACCAGGAAGGCGCCGACGAACGTGAGGCCGAAGGCCGCAACGGCGCCGTAGGCGCTGTCGGCGGTGGCCGCGCCCAGCCCGGTGAGGAGGCCCGCGGTGCGCCCTTGCGCCAGCGTGCGGCGGATGGTGAGCGCCCCGATCGGGCCCACCGGGGCGGCGATGGAGAACCCGACGATGCCGCCCGTGAGCAGCGCGCCCGCGATCATGGCCAAAGTCTACACCGCGCGCTCGCGCGCCGGGCGGCGCTACTGCGGCGTACGCCAGAGTCCGATGTTGCCGCGGAACTCCACCAGCATGTTGTCCTGCACGTACGCGCCGAGCACGCGCCCCGGTGCCCAGCGCGGCTCCAGCGCCAGTTCCACCAGGCCTGCCTCGCCGTACGCGCCCGCACACACGGCGGCGACGCGGTAGCGCTGGTGCATGCTCTCTCCCGGCGCACCCCGCTGTGCGCGCGACGGCTTCGACCGGGCGCCGCGGGCCTCGCACGCGTCCAGAAATGCCGCCCAGAGATAAGGATGGATCTGCCGTTGCAGGCAATCCCGGGCGCCGTCCACGGCGAGCAGCGCCGCGCGCGCGCGCTGGGAAGGGCCGCCCAGGTCGCCGGGCAAACGAATGCGCACGGCGCCGCAGCCGAGGAAGTCGGCCGTGCCGTACCACCAGCCGTGCAGGTAGGACAGCCGTTCGAAGCGCGCGTCCATGCACACGGCACGCGCAGGCGCTTCGACGGAGCGGCGCGGCGCGCGCGGGGTGTGACGGGACGCGGCCGGGCCCATTCAGTCGCCAGATCCCCGCGTCATGTCGCCTGCGGCGGCCAGCCCGCTTGGCGGTGCCGCGCTGCACGAGACGGGGGATGCGGAGTTGGGGAAGTCCACGCCAAGGCGCGTAGCAAAATCCTTGCAAGCGCGGGCCGAATTGACAATCGAGTCAGACTTCAGCCGCGGACGTCCAGGCTGTAGCGGTAGAACTCCTCGTCGCGCACCCAGCCCTCCGATTCGTACAGCGCCTGGGCCGGAGCGTTGACGCAGGCCGTGGCGAGCTCCAGGCGCACGGGGGCGACGCCTCAGAACGGCGCCTCGCAGATCGCGGGCAGCGGATCGAGCGGGCGGCCGAACAGGAAGCTGCCGTAAGGGCCGGTGAGCATGAGCGCGTCGCCCCGGCGCGCGACTACGTCCGGCTCCCAGACCTGCTCCCAGGCGATGGCCGAGCCCTCCAGGCGCCCCACTCCGCGGAACAATCGCCCGCTGCGCCCGTGACGGCACTGGAACACGCGGCCGTCCGGTGCGATGCGCACCCAGGCGGATGTGCGGATGTATTGCCAGTCGCCGACCAGCTCGGCGGAAACCTTGGGTTTCGGCGAGGTGGCGCAACCGGCGAGCGACAGGATGACGGCGATGCCCCCTGCGCATCCGGCCCAAGCGCACCGGGGCCATGCGCGCGCAGCAACTCGAAGCGGAGCGTTCATCGGTCATCGACGCCACAAGTCGGTCTCGATTCCAGCACGACGTCTCCCGTTGGGCGCCCGGCGCGACGGCGCGCGGCGCGATGCGACAGTCTATCGAAAGCCGGGTTACGATAGGCGCGCCGTGCAAACTACTCGGGCAGATCCGGTCCCGTCCGGCGCGATCCGGCTGACCAGCCCTCCGCCGTTGGCCTTGTACGTGCACCTGCCCTGGTGCGTGCGCAAATGCCCCTATTGCGACTTCAACTCGCACGAGCTGCGCAGCCCCTCTGGCGCCGCCAGGTCGCTGGACCCGGAGCTGGAGCGGCGCTACGTCGCGGCCCTGCTGGCCGATCTGGATGCCGCCACGCCGCTGGTCGAAGGCCGCACCGTCCACACCGTGTTCTTCGGCGGCGGCACGCCGAGCTTGCTGTCCGCGGCGGGGCTCGACGCGTTGCTCGCCGGGATCGCATTGCGCCTGCGCCTGGCCGCGGACGCCGAGATCACGCTGGAAGCCAATCCGGGCACCTTCGAGGTGGAGAAGTTCGCCGCCTACCGCGCGCTGGGCGTCAACCGGCTGTCGGTCGGCATTCAGAGCTTCCAGCCCGCGCATCTGTCCGCGCTCGGTCGCATTCACGACGCCGGCGAGGCGTTCCGCGCAGTGGAGATCGCACGCGCCAGCTTCGACAACTTCAACCTGGATCTGATGTACGCATTGCCCGGTCAAACGCTCGCCGGGGCGCAAGCCGACATCGACCGGGCCATAGCGGCTGCGCCGCCGCACCTGTCCGCCTATCACCTGACCGTCGAACCCAACACCTACTTTCATCGTTTCCCGCCGAAACTGCCCGACGACGAGCTCGCCGCCGCGATGCAGGAGTCGATCGAGGAGCGGCTGGCCGCCGCCGGCTACGGGCACTACGAGACATCGGCGTTCGCGCGCGCGGGGCGCGAGTGCCGGCACAATCTCAACTACTGGCGCTTCGGGGATTACCTTGGCATCGGCGCGGGCGCTCACGGCAAGCTCAGCTTCGCGCAGCGCATCCTGCGCCAGAGGCGCTGGAGGAATCCGCGCGACTACATGGACCAGGCGCTGGCCGGGAACGCCGTGCAGGGGATCGAGGAGGTCGGCGCCGAGGACCTGCCCTTCGAGTTCATGATGAACGCGCTGCGCTTGACCGCCGGCTTTCCGGTGTCGATGTTCCGGGAGCGCACCGGCCTTGCGTTCGCAGCGCTGCTGCCTGCGCTGCGGCGCGCCGAATCGCTGGGGCTGCTGCAGTTCGATCGCCGGAACGTTGCCCCGACGCTGCGCGGCCAGCGCTTCCTGAACGATCTGCTGCAGCTGTTCCTGCCCGAGAAAGCCAGCGGTTGACCGCGGCGTATACTCGCGGTGCAACGACGCCGGGAGGTTCGCCAGGGGAGGTTCGCAATGGCAGCGCAGCGCGCCGAGATCACCGCCGACAGCCAGGTCGCCCGCATCTTCGAATGGCGGCGCGGCTTCAACACCATCTATCTCATCCACCTGGGCGTGCAGCTCGGCTTGTTCCGGGCGCTGAACGAGGCGCCGGGATCGACCGCTGATCAGCTGGCTGCGAAGCTGCGTCTGCACGCGCCTTACGTCGAGCGTTGGTGTCTCACCGCCTACGGCATGGAGCTGCTCGATGCGCAAGGAGCGGGCTATAAGCTCGCTCCCTTCATGGACGTGATCCTCACCGCGCCGTCGCACCCGCGCTATCTGGGTGGCTACGTGCAGCTCGGAGCGGAAGTCGCGGCAGAGGATTTCATGCGTTGTCTGCAGGCGTTCGAGACCGGCAAGGCGATCCCGTTCCAGGGTCGCGGCGACGCCTTCAACTGCGCCGTGGCCAGCTCCACCTGGGGGCTGCAGGTGGTCACCGCCAAGAAGATCCTTCCCGGTCTGGCGGGCCTGAGCGAGCGCCTGAATGGCGGCGGCCGGGTGCTGGAGGTCGGATGCGGGACCGGGAACCTGCTGGTGCAGCTGGCCAAGGCGTTTCCCGCATCGCAGATCGTGGGGGTGGACATCGACGCCGACAGCGTCACGGCCGCGCGCGGCCGCGCGCGCGACGCGGGCGTCGCCGATCGCGTGCAGGTGCACCAGGGCGATGTGGCGACGGCGACGGCAACTCAGGGGCGGCGGTACGACGCTGCCCTGATGGTGGAGGTGTTGCACGAGATCGCCGCCGAGCTGCGCCCCGCCGTGGTGACGGAAACCGCGCGCGCGCTGGCGCCCGGCGGGTGGATGGTGATCGTGGACGAGACCTATCCGGGAACGCTCGAGGAGGCGCGTCTGCCGGAGTTCAAGTTTCCGCTGCACACCGGCTTCGAGGAGATGCTGTGGGGCAACGTGATCCCCACGCGCGCGGAGCAGGAACGCCTGCTGCGCGACGCCGGGCTCACCGGCCGGATCGAGCGTTCGCTGATCGGCGAGGGGTTCACCGTCCTGGCGACGCAGAAACCGGCTTGAGAGGCACGCCCGCTTGCAGGTCGAAGCGATCGATTTCTTCTACCTGTCGATGCCGCAGGTCCTGGACATCGGCGACGGCAGCCAGGATGCGCTGCTGGTGCGGGTGTCCGGCGGCGGCTGCGTCGGCTACGGCGAGTGCGAGGCCGCGCCGCTGCCGTCGATCGCCGCGCTGGTGTGCCCGATGTCGCACAGCGCCTGCAAGCCGGTGCAGGCCTCGGTGCTGGGCGCACCCGTGGAATCGGCCGACGACATCCGGCGCATCGGCGACGCGGTGCGCGCCAACAGCCTGGATCTGCTGCAGGCCGATCACACGCTCTCGGGCATCGACATGGCGTTGTGGGACTTGCTCGGCCGCCGGCTCGGCGAGCCTGTCTGGAAGCTGCTCGGCTGGGAGCGCTCCTGGCCGAAGACGCCCTATGCCTCCGTGCTGTTCGGCGACACGCCGGCGCAGACCCTGGACAAGGCGCGGGCCGCGCGAGCGCGCGGGTTCGCGGCCGTCAAGTTCGGCTGGGGCCCGTTCGGGCGCGCCACTGCTGCGGCCGACGCGGACCAGCTCGCCGCCGCCCGGGAGGGGCTCGGAGGCGACGGCATCCTGCTGGTCGACGCCGGCACCGTATGGGTGGCCGACGTCGAGCGCGCCCGTGCGGTGCTGCCCGCGCTCAAGCGCGTGCGCGCCACCTGGCTGGAGGAGCCGTTCGTCTCGGGGGCGCTGGACGAATACCGGACGCTTGCGCAGGACAGCGCCCCGGTCGGCCTGGCGGGCGGTGAGGGCTCGCACGACTTCTTCATGGCCAAGCACATGATCGACCACGGCGGCGTGCGCTATGTGCAGATCGATGCCGGTCGCGTCGGCGGCATCTCGGTGGCGCGGCGGGTCGCGGACTACGCTCACGCGCGCGGCGTCACCTACGTCAATCACACTTTCACTTCGCACCTGGCGCTGTCGGCGTCGCTTCAACCCTACGCCGGGCTGCATGCGCACCAGATCTGCGAGTATCCGGCGGAGCCCAAGCAGCTCGCGCTCGATATCACGAGCACGCATCTGCGCCCGGATCGCAACGGACAGGTGCGCGCGCCGGACGCGCCCGGGCTCGGGGTGGAGGTCGATGTCGCGGGGCTGCGGCCTTACCTGGTGGACACGGAGATTCGCGTCAAGGGGCGGACCATCTATCGCACCCCGCCGTTGTAGACGACCTGAGCGGGGGCTCAGCCTGCGGCGCCGCCGCTCGCCACCGGCATGCCCTCCATGGGCTTGCCTTCCGACAGGTTCAGCCAGCCCTTGACGACGCGATAGATGACCCAGATCGCGGTCGCCGCCAGGATCAGGAAGCCGATCAGGATCCAGGTGGTCAAGCCGCCGACCACGCTCCACAGCAACCCCCACCAGAAGGTGCGGATCTGCCAGCGGAAGTGCGATTCGTACAGCGTTCCTGCGACGTCCGGCAGCTTGATGTAGTTGAGGATGACGCCGGCGATGAAGGTGATGCCGATGATGAAGCCCACCGCCTGGAGCGCGTACACGGCGGTGGAGATGTCCTTAAGGGCCTTGAGACGCTGAGCGTCGGCGGTGGCGGTCATTCGCGGGCTCCGGGCGCGGCTGAAAGCCGCATCCTACAACGCCGTGTGCACGCGCACAGCGGCCCGGTCGCGGCCGGCTATGCCTTGAATCGCACCACGATGCGCACGGCGCGCCCGCTCTTGCTGTTCCAGTGGGCGAAATTCTGGCATACCAGCTTGCCGGACTCGCCGTCCGCGCGTTCGCTGTGGCTGCCGGTGAAACGCCCTGCAACGATGTCCTTCCCCGCCGCCACGCGCGACTCGGCCCAGGGTTGCTGCGAGTCCTCGGGCCGCGCAAACAGCTCGACCGCCGTCACGCGCGCCGCCGCGGGCACCGGGGCGCACACCGCCACCTGCAGCGCTTCCTGTTCGGTGCACGGTCCGCGCTGCGTTGCGAACCCCACCTGCGCGCCCTTGCAAGGGGGAAGGTTGACGATGGCTGCACTCTCGAGCGGGACCGCGGCCGCGCCCGGGGCCGGCAGCTGCAGCTGCTCCAGGCGAGCCGCGGAGGCGACCAGCGTTCGCATCTGCTCCTGCAGCTCGGCGCGCAGGGCGCGCAGCTCGTCGCGCGACTGCTGCGCACGGTACTCGGCGTAGGCGAAACCGCCGACTCCCGCCGCCCCCACCAGAGCGAGGATCCACATCAGCGAGCGGAACCCGACGCCCGTAGTGGTGCGCCGATCGCTCGCCGGCTTTCGGAACGAGCTGAGCAGCGAAAAAAAAGCGGTGAACAACGTAGCGCCGGCGCCGATCATGGCGGCCAGGACGGTCTCGGACATTCCCATTGCACTGCTCCGCATTCGGGCCCGGCCGGGGCCGGACCGGCCCCCCGGGGACGGGGATCTGACGACGCTTATTCATCGGCCGGCGCCGGCCCTCGAGGCGACCGGAGACGGCTGGAACATCAGGGCAGAAGCAAGTTCCGTGTCACGCCGGGCCGGCGGCGACGATGCGGCGAAAGAGGAGATCCCACACGCCGTGGCCGAGCTTCACGCCGCGCTGCTCGAACTTGGTGCGCGGGCGATGCCCCGGCCGGGGGGCGAAGCCGGGCGCCGTGTTCTCGAGCAGCGGCTCGGCGGCCAGAACGGCCAGCGCCTGCTCGGCGTAGTCCTGCCAGTCGGTGGCCACGTGCAGAAGGCCGCCCGGCTTGAGCCGCGAGGCGAGCAACGCGACGAAAGGCGGCTGCAGCAGGCGGCGCTTGTGGTGACGCTTCTTGGGCCAGGGATCCGGGAAGAACACGTGCACCCCGTCCAGCGTCCCCGGGGCGAGCATGTGCTGCACCACCTCGGTCGCGTCGTGCTGGACGATGCGCACGTTGGTGAGCCTCAGCGCGTCGATGCGTTTCAGCAGGCTGCCGACTCCAGGCGAGTGCACTTCTACGCCGAGATAATCGACCTCGGGATGCGCCTGGGCGATGGCTGCTGTGGTCTCTCCCATGCCGAAGCCGATCTCGAGGACGGTGGGGGCCGTGCGGCCGAACGCGGCAGCGAGGTCGGCGATCGCCGGTGCGTAGGGCACTGCGAAGCGTTCGAACAGCGCGCCGTAGGCGCGCTGCTGCGCGCTCGACATGCGTCCCTGGCGCAGCACGTAGCTGCGGATGGGACGGCGCTGTCGCGATTCCGCGGTCCTGTCGTCGTGCCGGTCCAAGGTGTCGAGGTTGGATGGAACAGCGGACAATCCGTGAGTCGCGCGCCGTCGCTCGGATGGCGCCACCGGCGGTCCCGCGCCGCCGCCGGGCGCTTACGCGGCCTTGCCCTTGACCGGCGCGATCAGCCCGGCGGTCGGCGAGCTCGGCGCGGCCGAGTACGGCTTCTTCGCCATGCGCCCGGCGAGCCAGGCTTCCCGTCCGGCCTCTACCGCCTTGCGCATGGCGCTCGCCATGCGCACCGGGTCTTTGGCGGCGGCGATGGCGGTGTTCATCAGCACGCCGTCGCAGCCCAGCTCCATGGCGATGGCGGCGTCGGAGGCGGTGCCCACGCCCGCATCGACCAGCACCGGCACCTTGGCGTTGTCGATGATGATCTGCAGATTCCAGGGGTTGAGAATGCCCATGCCCGAGCCGATCAGGCTGGCGAGCGGCATCACCGCGACGCAACCGATCTCCTCCAGCTGCTTGGCGATGATCGGGTCGTCTGAGGTGTACACCATCACGTCGAATCCTTCCTTCACCAGCGTGCGCGCGGCGGCCAGCGTTTCCACGACGTTCGGGTACAGCGTGTGCGGGTCGCCCAGCACTTCCAGCTTCACCAGCGCGTGGCCGTCCAGCAGCTCACGAGCCAGGCGCAGCGTGCGCACCGCGTCTTCGGCCGTGTAGCAGCCGGCCGTGTTGGGCAGGATGGTGTAGCGCGACGGCGGGATCGCCTCCAGCAGGCTCGGCTCGTTCGGGTTCTGGCCGATGTTGGTGCGGCGGATCGCCACGGTCACGATCTGCGCGCCGCTCGCCTCGACCGCCGCGCGCGTCTGCTCGAAATCCTTGTACTTGCCGGTTCCCACCAGCAGGCGGGAAGCATAGGGCTTGCCGGCGACGATGAGTTGGTCCATAGCGTTCAACCTTGGAGGCCCGGCGGCCTCCGGTCACGTCAATCGATCACGGCGCGGTCGCGCTAGCCGCCGCCGACGGCCACCACGATCTCCAGCCGGTCCCCGTCCGACAGGTGCTCGTGCCGGAAAGTGCCGCGCGGCACGATCCGCCCATTGCGCTCCAGCGCGACACGCTTGCCGACGAGCTGCAGGCGCTCGATCAGCTCCGCCGCGGTCAGCGGGCCTTCGAAGTCGCGGCGTTCGCCGTTGATGGTGAGAGCGATCACGACGAAAATTTTACCATGAGCGCTGCGGCCAGGGCGCCTCTGGAATCGAGTACACTACGCCTCGCCGCGGGCGTAGTTCAATGGTAGAACGAAAGCTTCCCAAGCTTTAGACGTGGGTTCGATTCCCATCGCCCGCTCCATCCCGGTTCGCCTCCAGGCGCTGGCGCAGGGTCTCCCGATGAAGGCCGGCAGCCGGCGGCGCCTCGGCGCGAGGAAGAAATCGATCAGCGCCGGCGCTTTCTACGCGGCGGCGGTCTTCCCCAGGGGACGCAGCATTTCCAGCACGTCCGCGGTGCTGGCGACGTCCGCGTACTTGGACGCCATGTCGAACAGATTCACGGCGTGGGAGGTGGCGCTGCGGTCGTACACCGCATCGTACGGCACCACGCACCTGAAGTTATAGGCAAAGCCGTCGACCACGCTGCCGCGCACGCAGCCGCTCGTGGTGCAGCCGGTCACGACCAGGGTGTCGGCGCGCAGATCGATTAGATGGCTCGCGAGCGGCGTGGCGAAGAACGCGCTCGGGTGCTTCTTCGGCAGCAGCACGTCGCCGGCGCGCGGCGCGATGTCCGGCGGGAACTGGTAGCCGCGCTCGGGAATGTCCATGATCGCCGGCACCTTCTCGGCGAGGCGGCCGCTGTCGGTGGCCTTGTTCTTCGGCGCGACGTACGGGTAGAGCACCGGCCAGTCGTTGCGGCGGAACGCGGCCAGCAGGAGCGCGATCTTCGCCATCGCGTTCCAGCCGATCTCGCCGCACGACGTGGGATACTCCTCGATCGACTCCCAGAACGGCTTGGGGCTCGTGCCGATGGTGCGGTACTGCACGTCGATGATGAGGAGGGCGGGCCGCCGGCCGATGCCGGAAGGCCGCCCAAAGCCGGCGGCGTGGTAGGCGCGCTGCTCTTCCTCGCTGAGGATGCCGTCCCAGGGTTTCATCGCGCCAGCTTAGGCCCGCCCTATAATGCTCGTCAAATCGGTCATGACCGCTGACAAAGTGGCGGAAAAGCGCATCCCGGTCTACCTGCTGACCGGCTTCCTCGGCAGCGGCAAGACCACGCTGCTCAACGCGGCGCTGCGCGATCCGGCGCTCGCGCAAACCGCGGTGGTGGTGAACGAGCTCGGCGACGTCGGTCTCGACCACCTCACGGTGGCACAAGCGATCGACAACGTCGTGCTGCTCGACGCGGGCTGCCTGTGCTGTGTGAACTCCGGCGCCCTGCACGAGACGCTCGTCGATCTGATGGCGCGCCGCGCGCGCGGCGAGATCCCGCCTTTCGAACGCGTGATCATCGAGACCAGCGGTGCCGCCGACCCGGCGCCGCTGCTCCACGTGCTGCTCGGTCATCCGCTGGTGACGCCGGGCTATCGGCTGGCGGCTGTCGTCTGCACCGTGGATGCGCAGCACTTCCTCGCTTCGAGGGAAAACCATCCCGAGCTCGACAAGCAGGTGGCGATGGCCGACCGCATCGTGATCACCAAGCGCGACTTGGCCGACCCTTCTCCGGTCATCGCTTTTCTCCCCGACAGCGAGATCGTCGAGCGACCCTTCGTCGGCGATGCGCGGCCGCGCGGCCGGCTCCGTGCGTTAGGTCCGCTGCTGCGGCATGGAGGCGACGGTGCGATCCGCGCCCATGTGTTCCGGCCGCCGGCGGTGACCTGGGCGAGTTGGGCGGCGTGGTCGCGGCTCGTCGCCGAGCGCTTCGGCGCGCGCCTGCTGCGCGTGAAGGGACTGCTGCGCATGGAGGACACCGGCGAGATCGCGCTGGTGCACGGCGTGCAGGGCGTGTTCCACAAGCCGCAGCGCTTCCGGGACTGGCCGGACGCGGATCGCGCCAACCGCCTGGTCTGCATTGCGCGCGACGTCGAGCGCACCGAGATCGACGAAACCCTGAAAGAAAGCGAGATCCAGGCATGACCGATTTCGTGCTGCGCGGCGGCACCGTGGTGTTTCCCGACCGCGCGCCGGAGCGCCGCGACGTACTGGTGCAGAACGGCAGGATTGCGGCGCTGCTCGCCCCCGGCGCCGCCGGGCCGGCCGGCATCCCGGAACAGGGCGCGTCCGGCCTGCACGTCCTTCCCGGCCTCATCGACGCGCACGTGCACTTCGGCTTCGGCGAGAAGATCACCGAGTACTCGACCGAGACGGTGTACGCGGCGCAGGGCGGCTTTACCACGATCCTGGGCTACTTCCTGAACAACGAGGCGTATACCGATGTCTACGGGCGCGAACAGGAATACGCGCGCACGCGTTGCCACGTCGACTACGGCTTCCACTTCACCACCTGCAACGAGCTCCATATCCGCGAGCTCGGCGAGTACGTGAAGGGCTACGGCGTCACCTCCTTCAAGTACTTCATGAACTTCAAGGGGGAGGAGGGCCGGTACATGGGCCTGGACGGCACCGACGACGGCTACCTGTACGCCCTGCTCGAGGAGTCCGCGCGCGTCGGCCGCCCGACGATGGTGCTGCACACCGAGAACATCGAGATCGTGAACCGCCTGAGGCGCGAGGTGCAGGCGGCCGGTGGCCAGACGCTGAAGGACTGGGCCGCGGCGAAGCCGCCGGTCACCGAGTCCGAGCCCGCGCTGCGCGCCATGTTTCTCGCCGAGAAGCTGAACGCGCGCGTCTACTTTCCGCACATCTCGTCGCGCGAGGCGATCGACGAGATCCGCCGTTGGCGCAAGCGCTACGCCGACGTGACGTTCGAGGTTTGCCCGCACTATCTGACGCACCTCGAGACCTCGGATCTCGGCGGCCTGGGCCGCGCCAATCCGCCGTTCCGCACCCGGGACGACCAGGACGCGCTGTGGGAAGCGCTCGCGGACGGCACCGCCGACGTGGTCGCTTCCGACCACGTTCCGCGCAAGAAAGCCACCAAGGACAAACCGCTGTGGCTCGCTTCGCAGGGCTTTCCCGGCACCGCGACGATCCTGCCGGTCCTGCTGTCCGAGGGGTATCACCGGGGCAAGCTGCCGTTGCAGCGCATCTGTCAGCTGCTGACCGCGGGCCCGGCGAAGATCTTCCAGCTCGACCCGCTGAAGGGCAGCCTCGCGCCGGGCGCCGACGCCGACCTGACGCTGGTCGACTTGCAGCGCGAGCGCGTGGTGCAGGCCGAGGAGCTCGGCTCCTACAGCGACTACAGCCTGTACGACGGCTGGAAGTTCAAGGGCTGGCCGGTGCGCACCATCGTGCGCGGCGTGACCGTGATGCAGGACGGCAGGATGGTGGGGCCGGCGGGGCACGGCAAGTACCTGTTCCGCCGCCTCGGCGAGCCGCCGATCCTCGGCAAGGCCGAATGAACACTCGGCGCTTCACTTCATCGGCCCGGTCATCTGGGACGGCAACCAGGTGACGACCTGCGGGAAGCACCAGACCAGCAACACCGCCACGCACATGGCGCAGAAGTAGGGCAACGCCGCCCAGGCGATGTAGGGCAGATCGCGCTTGGTGAGGCCCTGGATGACGAACAGGTTGAAGCCCACCGGCGGCGTCACCAGGCCCATCTCCACCACGAACACCATGTAAATGCCGAACCACAGGGGGTCGATCTTCGCCGCGCTGACCACCGGCATCAGCACCGAGGTGGTGAGCACCACGACCGAGATACCGTCGATGAAGCAGCCCAGCACGATGATCAGGATGGTGAGCACCAGGATGATCTGGCCCTGCGTGAATCCCTGCTCGCCGGCGAGCGCGGCGAGCTTGCCGGGGACGCCGGTGAAGCCCATCGCGCCGGTGAGGAACATCGAGCCGGCGAGGATGAAGAAGATCATGCAGTTGGTGCGCACCGAGGCATACACCGCGGTGCGCAAGCTGCGCCAGGTGAGCGTGCCCGACCACCATGCGATCGCGGCCGCGCCGACCACGCCGACCCCGGCGGCCTCGGTGGCGGTGGCGATGCCGAAATAGAGCGAGCCGATCACGCCCAGGATCAGCACGACCACCGGGATCAGCTCGCGCGAGGCGCGCAGCTTCTCCAGGAAGCCGGTCGCCGGCTCGGGCGGGGGGACCTTGGACGGGTGCAGGACCGCGTCGCCGGCGACCACAGCGGCGAACAGCCCCATCAGCAGAACGCCCGGCAGCACGCCGGCGGTGAACAGGTGTGCGATCGGCACATCGGCGGCGACGCCGTACACGATCATGATGAGCGAGGGCGGGATCAGAATGCCGAGCGTGCCCGAGCCGGCGAGCGAGCCCAGCACCAGCTTGTCGTCGTAGCCGCGGCGCGTCAGCTCCGACACCGTGATGCGGCCGATGGTGGCCGTGGTGGCGGTGGAAGAGCCCGAAACCGCGGCGAAGATGCCGCAGGCGAGCACATTGGTGTGCGCAAGGCGCCCCGGCAGGCGCGACAGCCAGGGCGCGAGCCCGGTGAACATCTGGCTCGCGAGCTTGGTGCGGAACAGGATCTCGCCCATCAGGATGAACAGCGGCAGCGCGGTCAGCGCCCAGTCGGTGCTGCCGCCGAACACGGCGGTGGCGAGCAGCGCCCCGGCATTCGTGTTGGTGAAGAAGGCGACCGCCGCCGCGCCCACCACGATCATCGCCACCGCGATCCACAGGCCGCCGGCGAGCAGTACCAGCAGCAGGACCGCGAGGAAGGCGCTGATCTCGCCGAGGTTCAAACCTCAGGCCTCGCTGTGGTATTCGGAGGGCCGCTGGTACGACGGCGTGCGCCCGCGCAGCACCTGGGTCAGATCGTCGAGAAAGGCGAGTGCGATCAGCGCGATGCCCAGCGTCATGCCGGCGATCGGGATCCATTTCGGCAGCGGGATCTGGCCGATGGTGTATTCCTGGAAGCGCCACGAGTCGTACGACATCACGCCGGTCGACCAGGCGAACCAGGCCGATACCGCGGTCGCGGACGCCAGGCAGGCGACCTCCAGCGTGCGCCGCATCGCCGCGGGCACCTTGTCGAGCAGCAGCGTGACGCGGATGTGCGCGCCGGTGCGCAGCGCGAACGCGAGCCCGAGGAAGGCGCTCGCCGCCATCGCCAGGCGGGCGAAGTCGTCGGCGGAGGGCACCTGGGTGCCGATGAGGCGCGCGCCGATCTGCACCACGACCAGCGCGGCCATCGCCACCATGAAAAACGCAGCGAGCGCGGCGCTCGCGGCATAGACGCCGTCGAGCGCCCGCCTCATCCCCGCAACCCCCGTTTGCGCAATGCTACCGCGGAACGCGCTTGCGGTACTCGGCGACGACCTTCTGGCCGTCGTGCTTCGCCTTCTCCAGCCAGTCGCTCAGCATCGCCTCGCCGATCCTGCGCAGCTCGGCCTTGAACTGCGGCGTGATCGGGTCGATCCTCAGGCCGTTCCGGGCGAGGATCCCGGGCATCTCGTCGTTCTGCTCCCGGCTCCACCGCCAACCGCGCTTCTCGGCGGCCGCCGCCGCGTCGGTGAGCGCCCTCTGCACGTCTACGGGCAGCTTGCGGAACGCGCTTTCATTCACCAGCACCACGTTCTTCGGCAGCCAGGCGCCGGTGTCGTAGAAGAAGCGGGTGTACTCCCAGGCGCGCGTGGTCACGCCGGTCGGCGCGGAAGTGAACATCAGGTCGATGATGCCGGTGGAGAAGGCCTGCGGAATCTCGGTCGCCTGCACGGTGGTCGGAACGACGCCCATCAGCGTGCCCAGGCGCGCGGTCTGCGCGTTGTAGGTACGCATCCGCTTGCCCTTGATGTCCGCCAGGCTCTTCACCGGCTCCTTGGTGTAGAAGGCCTGCGACGGCCAGGGCACCGCGTACATCAGGCGCAGGCCCTGCTTCTGGAACAGCGCGCTGATCGGCGCCTTCGACACCTCCCACAGCGCTCCCGCCTCGGCGTAGCTGCTGGCGAGAAAGGGGATGGCGTCGATCTCGAACAGCGGGTTCTCGGGCCCGAGGTTGGACAAAAAGACCTCGCCCACGGGCACCAGGCCGGTCTGGATCGAGCGTTTGATCTCCGGGTTCTTGATCAGCGACTGCGCGCTGTGCACGGTGATCTCGATCTTGCCGCCCGAGTTCCGCTTCACCTCCTCGGCGAACTGGCGCAGGTTCCTGGTCTGGAACTCCGAGTCGGCGTAGGCGGTGGCCATGTCCCACTTGGTCTGCGCCGCCGCGGCTATCGGCAGCGCGAGCGCGGCGGCCAGCAAGGCTCGTTGCATTGCGGTTTTCCCCGTGAAGCGAGCAAGCGCGCCTGCGGACGATGCCCGCCGCTCGCGGCTTGGTGGACAGCGCACCGGATCGGCGCGATTCGTGTCGGACCCATCTTGGTGAGCGCGTCCGCCTTTGTCAACGGGACGCGGTACCATAGGCGCTCGCCATCGATGCGAACGCGCGATCCATGAGCGCAATGACCGCCACTGCACCGCTGCTCGACCGCAACGAGCAGCGCTTCCCGCTCGCCATGGACACGGCGATCCCGAAGATCCGCGAGCTGTACCTGGCTGCGACGCGCAATCAGTGGGATCCGCAGCGCGACATCGACTGGGACGCGCTCGATCCCGAAGCGATCGACGACGAGAGCCGCGAGGCGGCGCGCAACTGGTGGAGCCGGCGCGGCTGGGGCGAGTACGGCGCGATCTCCGAGAGCCCGGCGCTCAGCGTGAGGTTCACGCAGGACCGGCTGCCGGTGGAGATGGCGCTGTTCTTCGCGCTGCGCACGCAGGAGGAGGCGCGCCACGCCGAGACCTGCTACCGGATGGCGGAGCGGCTCGGCGGCTACATCCCGGCGCCGGTGCACGCCGACTTCACCAAGGCGATCGGCAGCCACGGCGTACGCAAGATGGCGCTCGACCCGGCAACCAGCGTCGAGCAGATCATCGCCGCGCTGGTGTGCGGCCTCGAGGAGTACGCCTTCGACTGGTTCAAGCTGATGATCGACAAGGCGTCGCACCCGGTCGCCAACCGCGCGCTGCGCATGATCCTGCGCGACGAGGTGCGCCACTGCGCGTTCGGCTGGCACTTCATCGAGGCGCGCCTGCCGCACATGAGCGCGGACCAGATCGCGCGCATGCGCCAGGCCTTCATCGACACCACGATCAACGTCGAGCTCGCCGGCTACCGCGTGCCTTGGCTCGCGCCCGACTCGCCGGCGACCGAGGAGGAGAATCGCATCGACCGCCTGACGCACGCCGCCGGCCTCGGCGCCTCGATCGAGTCGGAGGAGAAGCCGGTGTTCGTCGCGTGCGTGCAGCGCGTGCGCGAGCGGTTCGCGGGCCTGGGCATCGCGATCCCGAGGTTCACGCACCCCAAGCTGGGATCCTTCTGAGCGCGCGCATCCTCCAGGAGTTCCGCTTCCCGCTGCACCTCGAGCCGGCGGTCGAGAGCATCTGGGCGCTGTATAACCGCGCGAAAGGCGAGCGCTGGGATCCTTCCCGCTCGATCGACTGGGCGCGCTTCGACGCGGGCGCGATCGAGCCGTCCGCGCGCGAAGCGGCGCGCCTCGCCTGGAGCCACCGCGCCTGGCTGCTGTTCGGGCGCCTGGCCGAGACGCCGTCGCTTCTGGTGCGCTTCTGCCTGGAGCGCCAGCGCGAGAGCGACCCGAAGTACTTCCTGTCGCTGCGCGGTGCGGAGGAGGCCTGGCATCTCGACGCGAGCCACGGCTTCGCCGACCGGCTGGGCGGATTCATCGCCCAGCCGCGCGATCCGGGCTACGCCCAGCGCTTCAACCAGACCCTGCATCGCGAGGTGCTCGACCCCGACCTCGGCCTGGACGCCTACCTGGCGGCCTACGTCGCGCTGCGCGAGCACCTGGAAGCGGCGCTGCTCGAAGCCGCGCGCGTTGCGACTTCCGCTGCGGCGATGGCGCAGGCGCTCCAGCTGATGCTGCGCGACAAGCGGCGCCATGCGCAGTTCGGCTGGCTCTACCTAGGCGAGCGCCGGGCCCAGCTCGACCGCGCCGCGATCGCCGCGCGCGCGGCGCAGATGCTGGAGCGCTTCTACGCGAGCGGGCTGATGGTGCCGGGCTACCACCGCGCCATTGCCGGGGATGTCGCCACGGCGATCGACATCGTCGCCGCGGCCGGGCTCGGCGTCGCATCGTTCGCCGCGCAGAAGGCGGCGCTCGAGCGCGCGCTGGACGAAGCGCGGCAGCGACTCGCCGCGCTGTCGATCGACAGCGCCGGGCTGCGGCTCCCCGCCTAGGATTCCGGTCCGATCCCGGGGCACCCGGGCGAGCCCGCCACCTACCCGCGGCGGCCTCGCGCGGCGTGATAATCTTAGATCGGCCGCAAGCTTTCCTCGTTGCTGCTTCAGCAATGGGCTCGATCCACTGCCGTTGCAGGAGACCCGCATGCTCCAGGAGAATGTTCCCGACCTGTCCCGCTTCGTCGAAGCCGACCGCGCGCGGCGGGAGGTGTATACCGACCCGGCCATCTTCGAGCTGGAGATGGCGCGCATCCACGAGCGCGTCTGGATCTACTGCGGCCACGAGAGCCAGGTGCGCAGGCCCGGCGACTTCTACACCGTGCAGATCGGCCGCCAGCCGATGCTGCTGGTGCGCGGCGCGGACGGCGAGATGCACGTCCTCTACAACCGCTGCCCGCACCGCGGCTCGATGGTGTGCGGCGAGCGCCACGGCAACACCGGCGACTTCTTTCGCTGTTCCTACCACGCCTGGACGTTTCACCACGACGGCACGCTGCGCAACATCCCGATGATGGAGTCGGGATACGCTGGCACGGCGCTCACCCGCGACAATCCCGACTGCAACATGAAGCGCGCGCCGCGGGTGGAGTCCTACCGCGGCTTCGTGTTCGCCAGCCTGGCGCCGGACGGACCGTCGCTCACCGAGTTCCTGGGGCCGGCACGCATCGCGTTCGACGACATGTGCGACCGCGCGCCGCAGCGCGAGGTCGAGATCGTGCCCAACTGCTTCCGCGTGATCCAGCGTTCCAACTGGAAGATCTTCCTCGAGAACCAGCTCGATGCGCTGCATCCGTCGGTGACGCACCAGTCCACCGGCCGCGCCGCGCGCGACGTCGAGCTGATGATCGAGAAGGCCACCGGCAAGGCGCCGCTCGCCTACCACATGCTGTCGGCGTTCTCCACCGTCACCATCGACAAGTGGGACAACTTCCAGACGCTGAACTACCCCTACGGCCATTGCATCCTCACCGGTTACATGGGGCTCCGGCCGCAGGACCCCGATACCCTCGAGTACGAGCGCGTGCTGGCGAAGGCCTACGGCGAGCAGCGCAAGGAGCAGATTCTGTCCACCAACATCCACCACGTCCTGCTCTACCCGGGGCTGTCGGTGCAGTCGCCGCTGCAGCAGCTGCGCGCGGTGCGGCCGCTGGGCGTGGACCGGACGCTCACCGAGATCTGGCACTTCCGCCTGAAGGGCGCGCCCGAGCCGATCTACCGCCGGGCGCTCGCCTACTACAACCTGGTGAACTCGCCGTCCACGCTGATCAACGCCGACGACCTGGAAAACTTCTGGAAAGTGCAGCAGGGCCTGGGGAGCGACGGCGGCGACTGGGTGAGCTTCCATCGCCACCACGGCCGGGACATCGAGCAGGGCGGCGTGGTCCAGACCGGCGAGGGCATGGGCACCTCCGAGGCGCCGATGCGCAACCAGATGAGGGCCTGGGCGCAATACATGGCGAGGGCGTGAGGCATGGCGACTTCGAGCAAGGGCAAAAGCAAGGGCAAAAGCAAGGCGCGGCCGAAGCGACCGGCCGGAGAGCCGGCGAAGAAGTCGATGCGCAAGGCGGCGAGGAAGCCGGCGGCGGCGCGCGCGAAGCGCCAAGCGGGCGCGACGGCCGACCTGCATCACGAGATCGAGCAGTTCCTCTACCGTCAGGCCGAGCTGCTCGACGCCAAGCGCTGGCAGGACTACATCGATCTTTTCAGCGATGACGGGGTCTACTGGATGCCGGCCAGTCCGCAGGACACCACCTGGGACGGCGTGCCGGCGATCTTCGCCGAGGACAGGAACCTGATGACCGTGCGCATGAAGCGCGTGCTGCATCCCGACGCCTGGTCGCAGCGCCCGCTGTGGGGCACCAACCACGTGGTGGGCAATGTGATCCTGCAGCCGGCGGACGGTGCTCCGGACGAGGTGGTGGTGCGTTCGCGTTTTCACATGATGGAGCTGCGGCGTGACGACGTGCGCCATTTCGCCGGCGCCTACACCCACCATCTGAAGCGCACGGCGGACGGCCTGCGCATCAAGCTCCAGCGCGTGGACATGACCAACGCCCAGGCGGCCTACGATTACGTGCTGCAGGTCTGGGTGTAGCGGGAGCGCTGGGTGAACTACCTCCGATACGCCCTATACGCCGTCGGCGCCCTGGTGCTGCTGCTGGTCGCCGCGATGGGGGTCCTGGTCGCGACCTTCGACCCCAACGACTACAAACCGCGCATCGTCCAGCTGGTGAAGGACAAGACCGGCCGCACGCTGTCCGTCGCCGGCGATGTCGGCCTGAAGGTGTTTCCCAAGCTCGGCGTGCAGCTCGGCAAGCTGTCTCTGTCCGAGCGCGACGGCGGCGGCGAGTTTGCCCACCTGGAGGCGGCGCAGGTATACGTCGCGCTGCTGCCGCTGCTGTCCAGCCGTGTGGTGGTGGACGAAGTGCGCGTCGACGGCTTGCGCGCGAACCTGATCAAGTTCGAGGACGGCAGCACCAATTTCGACGATCTGGCCAAGGGTGGGCAGCCGCCTGCCGGCACGCCAGAGCCGTTCGAAACACCGGCGCCGTCCGAAACACCGGCGCCGTCCGAAACACCGGC
>Ga0187893_10003032_pt1 | contig 35245 bp, 32 predicted proteins | sample MA1701074metaG_FD_139574 | JGI IMG/M metagenome (GOLD analysis project Ga0187893, IMG submission 139574) | White microbial mat communities from a basaltic lava cave in the Kipuka Kanohina Cave System on the Island of Hawaii, USA - MA170107-4 metaG ...
CGCAGAGCTGCTCGACGTCGGACAGGATGTGGGAGCAGAAGAAGACCGTGACCCCCGAGTCCCGGAGCTCGCGGATGAGGAGGGACATCTCTCTTCTGCCGATCGGGTCGAGCCCGGACATCGGCTCGTCCAGAAAGACCAGACGCGGCCGATTGACGAGGGCTTGGGCGATACCCAGGCGCTGCATCATACCCTTCGAGTACTTCCGTAATGGAACGTCGGCGGCTTCCGTCATCCCGACTTTCTCGAGAAGCTCCCGGCTTCTTCGGCTTCGCTCCTCGCGGGAGAGACCGAAGAGCTGCCCGAAGTAGCTCAGGAGCTCCCGTCCCGTCAGGTAATCGTAGAAGTAGGGTTGTTCCGGCAGATACCCGACTTGCTGTTTCATCTCCGGGCAGTCGAGGGATTTCCCGAGGATGCGCGCCTCGCCTCCGGTCGGGAACACCAGTCCCATGAGGAGCTTCAACGTCGTCGTCTTTCCCGCTCCGTTCGGTCCGATGAGGCCGAAGATCTCTCCCTCGTCGACGTGGAGGTCGAGGCCGTCGAGAGCCCGCTTCTTCCGGAAGAGCGAGCCCACCTTGTAGTCCTTGGTGAGTCCGCGAGTTTCGACCGCGTGCACGTCTTACCTGTCGAGCTTTCTCGCTTGTTCAGCTCTCAATCGGGCGGTCCGGCGAGAGGCCAGAGGCCGCGGCATGGAAAGTCGGTTAATGGAAAAATCTTAGCACAGAAACCCGCGCCCCGGGCCCTACTGGAGCGTTTGCGTTCCCGGCGGAGGCGGGCAGGGGATGAGGATGCCGCTCTGATCGGTGAAGATGGCTCCCGAGCCGCCGCCGAGAAAGCTTCGGACGCCGGTGAGCATCGACATCGGCACGGCGACGTAGCAGTAATCGACGACCGAGTTGGGGTCGCAAGCCGGCCCCCCTGCCGCGGCGGCTCCCGCCAGGTAGTCCCGGGTATATCCGCTCTTGTTGTAGGGCGTGGGCCGCGCGACGTCTGCCGCGAGGAACTGCGGACCGGTCGGGGGGTAGTTGGGGATGCAGACTGCGCCGCCACCTTCCTTGGTCATGCAGCTCAAGTTGGGGGCGTAGAACCCGCAGTTGACCGAGGCGTAGGCCGCGCTCGCGGACATGATCGTTCGGGTGTCTCCGATGGCCTGGGCCTCGTTCGCGGAAACGCGCGCGCGCAGCAAGCTCGGAATGGCGATGGCGGCGATGATACCGATGATGGCGACGACGATGAGAAGCTCGATCAGTGTGAAGCCCGACTCTTTGTTCCTACCAACTTCGGACGCCATGAGACCCCCAACCCCGCGGTCTTCTTAACGTCCAGTGGCGGCGCCCCATCGGGGCGCCGCCACCGTTCGTGAAAGGTGCTTACTCGAGGAAAGTGACGTTACCGCCGGCGATTACCGGGCAGGCGGCGATGGCGGTGCCAGTCTGATCCATGTAGATGGCGCCCGAGCCCGTACCCGCGAAGGCCCGAACGCCCGTGAGAGCGCTCACCGGGGTCGAGGTGTAGCAGTAGTCGAAAGCGCTCGCCGGATCCTGGAACGTGGTGGGGATCACGCCCCCGTTGAGCGAGACGAAGCCCCGGGTGTAGCCCGACTTGGTGTACGGAACCGCGCGCCCGATGTCGGCGCCCAGGAACTCGGGAGCCGCCGCCGGGTAGTTCGGGATACCGATCATGCAGCCCGCGCCGTTGCGGCAGAGGCTGAGCAGCGGCCCGAAGAGCCCGCCGTTCGCGGAAGCGTACGTCTGCTGGGCCGAGATGACCGAGCGGGTGTCACCGACGGCCTGGGCCTCGTTCGCCGAAACCCGGGCGCGCAGCAAGCTGGGAATGGCGATCGCGGCGATGATGCCGATGATCGCCACCACGATGAGCAGCTCGATCAGCGTGAAACCTTTGTTGTTCTTCATTGTCTTTTTCTCTCCTTGAATCCGCGGGCGCGCCCGCGGATGAAATTGCCTACCCGTTCGTCTCCGACCCCCAACTGGAATCCCCAACCCGGGCCGCAGCCAACCCCGGTAAGCAAAGCCTTTCTGACCACGGCTGCCTGACAAAGCAACCGACGTGCCACTCCAAGCTCTCGATCGGCGGCGGGCCGAATCGCACGAAACCCTTAGTTTTCAATTAATTCCGGACTTGGAGGGTGTGCCGTAGAGAATTGCCGACAGTGCCGAATCCTCGTGTCTTCCCAAATTTTGGCATCGTCTCGATGCCAGTATTTGGCACGTGGGTGCCATTCTAGTGAAAGTCAGGGAGCAAATCAACGAAGACCGTATTTCTGGAGCAGGTAGCGGAAAGACCGGAGGTTCATGTTCAGAAGGCGCGCTGCCTTGGTCTGGACACCGCCCGCCTTCTCCATCGCGCCCATGAGAAGCGTCTTCTCGAGGGTCGCGACTTTTTCGTCGAAATCGACACCCTCGGTCGGGAAGGTCTCATCACCGGCGGCCGCGGGCGGGGCCGCGGGCCTCGTGCCGAAGTCGCGGACCTTCTCCGGAAGGCGATCGCGAAGGACGACACTGGAAGGCTCGAGGGCCACGGCCCGCTCGATCACGTTCTCGAGCTCCCGAACGTTTCCTGGCCAGTCGTAGGCCGACAGGCGCTCCATCGCCTCCTCCGAGATCTTGGTGACGCTCTTCTTGCTCGACGCGCAGGCCTTGGTGAGAAAGTGAGACGCGAGAATCTGGATGTCCTCCCGCCGCTCGCGGAGCGGCGGCATGTGAATGGGAATCACGTTCAGCCGGTAATACAGATCCTCGCGAAAGGTTTTCTCGTGGACCTCGCGCTCGAGGTCCTTGTTGGTCGCGGCCAGGATGCGGACGTCCACCTCGATCTCTTCCGTCGACCCGATCCTTCGGATCTTCTTCTCCTGCAGCACCCGCAGGAACTTCACCTGCATGGTTCCGCTCATCTCGCCGATCTCGTCGAGGAGGATGGTGCCCCGGTGGGCCACCTCGAAGAGCCCCTTGTGGTTGGTGCTCGCTCCGGTGAACGAGCCTTTGAGGTGGCCGAAGAGCTCGCTCTCGAGGAGGGTCTCGGGCATGGCGCCGCAGTTGATGGAAACGAAGGGCTCTCCCGCCCGCGGGCTTCTCACGTGAATCGCCTTCGCCGCGAGCTCCTTGCCCGTTCCGCTCTCGCCGGTGATGAGGACGGTACTGTTGGTCCCGGCGACCGCTTTGATGTGCTCGAAGAGCTCGAGCATCACGCGGCTTCCCCCGAGCATCGAGTCGAGGCCCTGGGTCTTCTTGAGCTCCCGCTTCAGGGTCTCGTTCTCACGCTTGAGCCGGACTTTCTCGAGGGCGTTGCGGATGTTCGCCTTCAGCTCCTCGATCTTGAACGGCTTCGTGAGGTAGTCGTATGCGCCGAGGCGCAGGGCTTCCACCGCCGTCTCCGCGGAGGCGTAGGCAGTCACCATGATGACCGGAACCGCCGGATCCGTCTCCTTGACGTGCCGCAGGACCTCGACCCCGCTCATGTCCTGCATCTTGATGTCGGAGATCACGAGATCGTACGACGACTTGTCGAACGTCTCGATCGCCTTCTTGCCCGACTCCGCGAGTGTCAGCCGATATCCCTCTTTCCCGAGCGCGATCTCGAGAAGCTGGCGCATGGATTCTTCGTCGTCGACGACGAGGATTCGGCTCAATCGAGTGTCCTCCGATCCAGGGGGAAGTGCACGGAGATGACCGTGCCCTTGGAAGCGACGCTATCCACTTGGATGACGCCATTGTAGTCCTTGACGATGCGGTAGACGATGGCGAGGCCGAGCCCGCTTCCGCGCTTGAAGCTCCCGGAGAACGGCTCGAAGACCTTGTGCACCTCTCCCCCCGAAATGCCGATGCCCTGATCGCGGAACGTCATCACGACGCCGCCGGACCCGTTGCGCGCGGCGGACATCTCGAGCCGCCCTCCGTCGGGCATGGCCTGGAGCGCGTTCCTCGCGAGGTTCCAGGTGATCTGCTTCATCTGGTTGGGATCGGCGAAGAGCATCACCGGCGTTTCGGGAAGCCGGAGCGCGATCTCGTGCTCGGGCAGGACCTCGGAGCTGTGTCCGAGGAGGGTCGCCGTCTCCTCCAGCACACGCCTCAAGTCGATCTCCCCGGGCTCGAAGCGCGGCGGCCGGGCGTAGGCGAGAAACTCGGTGAGCGTCCCCGAAAGCCGCTCGGACTCGCGAACGATGATGTCCATGAGTCGCTTCTCTTCCTCGCTGAGCCCTTCGGCCTCGGCCAGCACCTGCACCGAGCCGCTGATGGATGCGAGCGGGTTGCGGATCTCGTGGGCCATGCCCGCCGCCATCTCGCCCATGGTCGCGAGATTCTCCTTGAGCCTTACTTCGCGCTCGAGCCTCTTGATCTCCGTGAGGTCCTGGAAGACGAAGAGGAACCCGCTCTTCTTCTCCCCGTCGAACAGGAGGTGCGAGACGCTCATCCCGAGGTAGAGCTCTTCCCCCCTCCGGTTCAGATAAGCGCCCTCCATCCTGAGGAATCGCCTCCCCGCGAGCTTCTCTTTGAGCCGGTCGAGGAAGTCGTCCTTTTCCCCCAGGAGAACCTTCACGTCCTGGCCGATCGCCTGCTTGGAGTCGATGACGAGGATATTCGCCGCCGCCTCGTTGAAATAGTTGATGCGACCCTCGATGTCGGTGGTCATGAGGCCCGAGGTGATGGAGTCGATGATGGTCTGATTGAAGACCTCGAGATCGGCGAGGGAGTCCGACGCTTCCTCGAGCCTTCTCCCCGCGAGCCGCAGGCTCTCCGAGAGGTAGTTGGTGAGAAGGGCCACGGTGTAGAAGGCGAAGATGTTGAGAAAGACGGTGTAGGCGACCGCCTGGGGTGGAAGAATGACGGTGGGCCTCCCCGTCGAAGGATAGGGGCGGATCGCTCCCAGATAGAGCGCCTGCACCAGGGCCCCGTAGAGAACGGAGGCGACGGAGGCCGCCGCGAGCCCTCCGCGTCCGAAGAGGATGATGCTGGCCGAGATGATGCTGATGAGATAGAGGAAGGAAAAATTGCTCTCGATGCCCCCGGTGGTGTGGACGATGCCGGTCACGATGAGGAGGTCGCCGAGAACCTGCACGTAGGCGAGCTCCCGGCGGTAGGCGGCAGTGAACGGCCAGGCGAGCGCGTAGACGAGGGTCAGCAGATAGGTGAAAGCGATGAGGAGATAGAGCGGCTCTCCCGGCTCTCGAGGCCGCGTGAGGACTTCGGCGACGACGGCCGATCCCAGGAGGGCGGTCACCACGACCACCCGCAGCACCATCAGCCAGACGAGAGCGTTATCGGCGACCCTGCGGGCGGACTCCCCTGACTTCATCCCCATTCCCGGGAGCGCCGCGAACGGCACCCCTTGCGGCTCGACCCTTACGTCAGCTGGTTGATGAGGCTGAAGATGGGCAGGTACATCGAGATCACGATGCCGCCGACCACCGTTCCCAGGAAGAGAATCAAGACGGGCTCCATCAGCGTCATCAGGTTCGCGACCGCGGTATCGACCTCGTCCTCGTAGAAGTCCGCGATCTTGGAGAGCATGGTGTCGAGAGCGCCCGTTTGCTCTCCGACGGAGATCATCTGCACCACCATCGGAGGAAAGACGTCCGTCTGTTTGAGGGGACCGGCGAGAGACTGGCCGCCCTCCACGCTCTTCCTCGTCTCCATGATGGCGTCCTCGACGATGGCGTTCCCCGACGTCCGGGCGGTGATCTCGAGCCCGTCCAGGATGGGAACGCCGCTCGAGATGAGGGTCGAAAGCGTTCGGCAGAAGCGGGCGACCGCGATCTTCCGCAGGATCATCCCGATGATCGGCGCCCGGAGCATCAGCCGGTCGATGACCCGCCGCCCCTTGTAGGTCTCGTAGTAGCGCTTGAGGAAGTAGGCCCCGACGACGCCCCCGACGATCATGGGGAGCATCAGGCGCACCAGCCAGTTCGAAAGCCCGATCACGATCCGCGTCGGCAGCGGAAGCTGCGCCCCCAGGCCCGCGAACAGCGAAGCGAACGTCGGGATCACCTTCCACAAGATGACGCCCACGACCAGGACGGCGATGGAGATGACGGCCGCGGGATAGACGAGCGCGGATTTCACCTGCGACTTCAGCTTCACCGATTTCTCGATGTACTGGGCGAGCCGCTTCAGGATGGTGTCGAGGATACCTCCAGCCTCCCCGGCCGCGATCATGTTGGTGAACAGATCGTCGAAGACCTTGGGGTGCTTCTTCATCGCGTCCGCGAGAGACGAGCCCCCTTCCACGTCCTGGCGTACCTGCAGGAGCACTCGCTGGAAGTTGGGGTTGTCCTGTTGAGTTCCCAGGATCTCGAGACACTGCACCAGGGGAAGACCGGCGTCGATCATGACGGAGAACTGGCGGGTGAAGATCGCGACGTCCTTGGGCTTGATGCCTCCTCCGAACTTGGGGAGGGCGATCTCCTTTCCCTTCTCCTTGACGCTGGTGACGAGGATCTGCTCCCGGCGGAGCATGGCGATGACCGCATCCTTGGAGTCAGCCGTCCTCTCCCCTGACGTGGCCGCGCCGCTTCGCGTCTTGCCCTTGAATACGTAGGCCGGCATCGTTTTCTCCTCCTTGTCGCTAGGAGCGAGCGCGCTTTCCGAACTCTCTCCGGGTCATCGTTTGACGACGCCCGGACGCGTCGTGGTCTGAGTTGGAGCGGGCATCGCCCGCTGCTGGACCGCGGTCGGCACGCCCGTTCCGCGGTTGATCATGTCCTGGAGCTCGTCGGGAACGGACGACATCGCGAGCGCGAGCTGGAGCGTGATCTGCTTCTTGAAGTAAAGGGTCGCGAGCGCCTGGTTGAAGGTCTGCATCCCGTGCTTTTCCTGACCGGTCTGCATCGTGGAGTAGAGCTGATGGATCTTGTCCTCCCGGATCAGGTTCCGGATAGCGGAGTTCGGAATCATGATCTCCATCGCCAGCACCCGCCCCGAGCCGCTCGCCTTGGGAAGCAGCGACTGGCACATGATGCCTTCGAGCACGAAGGAGAGCTGGGCCCGGATCTGCGGCTGCTGGTGGGCGGGAAAGACGTCCACGATTCGGTTGATGGTCTGGGCAGCGGAGTTGGTGTGAAGCGTCGCGAACGTCAAGTGGCCAGTCTCGGCGATGCGAAGGGCCGACTCGATGGTCTCGAGGTCGCGCATCTCTCCGATGAGCACCACGTCGGGGTCCTCGCGCAGCGCGGCTCTGAGCGCGTTGGTGAAACTGTGGGTGTCGGAGTGAACTTCGCGCTGGTTCACCAGGCACCCCTGATGGTTGTGCAGGTACTCGATGGGGTCCTCGATGGTGATGATGTGCTCGCGCCGCTCCTTGTTGATCTTGTCGAGCATCGCCGCGAGCGTCGTGGACTTTCCGCTGCCCGTGGGCCCGGTGACCAGCACCAGACCTCGGGGCTTCTCGCAGACCTGCGCGATGACCGCGGGGAGCCCCAACTCCTTGAAGCTCCGGATCTCGTAAGGGATCGTCCGGTAGACGGCGGCGACCGAGCCACGCTGCATGAAGTTGTTCGCCCGGAATCGCGCAAGGTTCTTGATGCCGAACGAAAAATCGAGCTCGAGGGTCTCCTCGAAGCGATGCTTCTGGTTGTCGCTGAGAACGCTGTAGGCGAGCTGCTTGGTCTCGACGGTGGTGAGCGGCGGCATGTCGAGCACCCGCAGCTTCCCGTCCACCCGGATCTGCGGCGGAGAGTTGTTGGTGATGTGCAGATCCGATCCGCCCATCTCCAGCATGGTCTTCAGCAACTGGTGCAGGCTAACCGCCATGGAGTCTCCTTCGGACCGTTCTCGCCCTCACGAACCTATTTCACCGTCTCGCGCACGACCTCTTCGAGCGTCGTGAGCGAGTCCCGAACCTTGATGAGCCCGCTCCGCCGCAGCGAGATCATCCCTTCGTCCATTGCCTTCTGCTTGATCTCGATCGCGGACGCCCCTTCGAGGATGAGCTGGCGGATCTCGTCCGTGAGCTCGAGGACCTCGTAGAGGCCGAGCCGGCCTTTGTAGCCGGTGTTGTTGCAGTTGCTGCAACCTCGGCCCTTGTAGGCGGTGACGTCCTTCGCCTCGTCCGGAGTGAAGCCGGCATCGATGAAGCCCTGGACCGGGACTTCGATCGGGGTCTTGCACTCCTTGCAGATCCGGCGCACCAGACGCTGGGCGCAGATGAGGTGGACGGACGTCGCCACGAGGAACGGCTCGATGCCCATGTTCATCAAGCGGTTGATGGTGGAGGGAGCGTCGTTCGTATGGAGCGTCGAGAGCACCAGGTGGCCGGTGAGCGCCGCCTTCACCGCGATCTCCGCCGTCTCGAAGTCTCGAATCTCCCCCACCAGGATGATGTTCGGGTCCTGCCGCAGGAACGAGCGCAGCGCGGCCGCGAAGTTGAGGCCGATGGACTCCTTCATCTGCACCTGGTTGACGCCGGCGAGGTTGAACTCCACCGGGTCTTCCGCGGTCATGATGTTGGTCTCGGGAGTGTTGAGCTGGCTGATGGCGGAGTAGAGGGTATTGGTCTTGCCGCTTCCGGTGGGCCCGGTGACGAGGGCCATGCCCCAGGGCTTGAAGATCGCTTCTTCGAACTTCTTGAGCGATGCCGGCTCGAACCCGAGCTTGGTCATATCCAGCATCAGGTTCTCTTTGTCGAGGAGCCGGAGGACGACCTTCTCGCCGAAGAGGGTGGGGAGCGTCGACACCCGGTAGTCGAGCTCGCGCAGCTTCCCCTGATTGTTCATCCGGATCTTGATGCGTCCGTCCTGCGGAAGCCGGCGCTCGGAGATGTCGAGCTTCGCCATGATCTTGATGCGCGAGATGATGGCGTCCCGCAGTTTCATGGGCGGATTCATCACGACGTAGAGAACCCCGTCGATCCGGAACCGCACGCGGAACTCGCGCTCATAGGGCTCGATGTGAATGTCGCTCGCCCCGCGCCTCAGGGCGTCCGTCAGGACCAGGTTGCAGAGCTTGACGACCGGCGCCTCTTCCGTTCCCTTCTCGAGCTCGACGAGGTCGATCTCGTCGCCCTCTTCCAGGACCTCGACGTCCTCGTTGAAGTCGTCGGTCTCCACCAGCTTGTCCATCTCTTCCTTGATCTGAAGAGAGTGGACGGAGCCATAGTATTTCTCGATCGACTCCATGATGGCCGTCTCGGACGCCACCACCGGCTCGACGTTGTAGCCGGTCATGAACTTGATGTCGTCCATCGCGAACACGTTGGTGGGGTCCACCATGGCGATGGTGAGGTTCGCGCCGGCCCGCGAGAGCGGAATGATCTGATACTTCTGCGCCGTCTCGGCGGGAACGAGCTTGATGACGGAGGGATCGATCTCGAATCGGGCGAGATTGATCGAGGGTACTCCGTACTGCCGGGAGAGGAGCTGGGTGATCTCCTCGTCCTTCACGAAGCCCAGCTTGACGAGATTGAAACCTAGCTTCCCGCCATGCTGCTTCTGATACTGCAATGCTTCCTGGAGCTGCTGGGGAGTGATGAGATTCTCCTTCACCAGCAGCTCGCCGAGCTTTATGGGCATCCAAGAACTCCGCGGGCTGTTACAACTCGACTGGGCTTAAGTCTTAGTGAGCACAGTGGATTTCCGTGTTCAACAACTGTACCGCCTGGCCCTCAAAGTTGTCAAGGGGAGTTCTCGATTCCAAGTTCTCAGATCTCAAGGGGAAACGGTGATGCCGAACCACAAGGCCTCATCCCGAGAGCCGGTCGAGCCCTGGTAGGCAGCCTCGGCGACGACAAATCGAATCCTCACCCCCACACCCGCACTGAACGCCGGTCTCGCGCCCTCGCCCGATCCCGTCTCCGCCCGAACGCCTCCGCGGAGCGAGAGCACGTCGTCGAAAAACCGTTTTTCCGCTCCAAGCGAAATCTCCCGCCAGCTCTCGTCGCCCTCACCTTGCGAGGAGAGGTCGACGTCGAACGAGACGGTCGTCCCCCGCGGAAGGAAAAAGGCGGCGCCAGCGCGCCCGTGCCGCGAAAGGACGATCTCCTGCCCCGAGGGGAGAGCGAAAGCGGGCTCGAAGAGCCGGCGCCACATGATTCCGAGCCGCACCCAGTGGCGCGGCTGGTAGAGCGCTCCCAGATCGACGCTCGCCGTCGAGCTCGTAAAACCCGGGGCATCGAGAACACGATCCATCACGGACGCCGGAGTTTTCTCTCCGGGCGAGAGGGATGAGAGGGACTCGAAAAGCTCGTGTCCTTCTCCCCTCAGGTAGTGAACGTTTCCCGCGATGACCAGGTCGTCGAGCGGAAGCGATTGCAGGATGGAGACGGAGAGATCGAACGTCTCGAGACCCCGGCTCGAGAGCCGGCCGTCCTCGACGCGCGACGAGCTTTCGTTCGAGAACGTTCCCGCGACTCCCATGAAGGTGAGGCCGAGGGAGAACCCGGCGGCGCCGTCTTTGAACGTGAGGCCGTCGCCGCGATCCATCTCGGACTCACCCCACGTAACACCGCCGTGGACCGCGGGTCCGAAGGCGTAGCCCGCGGGGTTCCAGTAGAACGCGGTCGGGTCGTTCGCGACGGCGGTGAAGGCCCCACCCATTCCCGCGGCCTTGGCTCCGAAGTGGAGGAATCGATCTTGAGAAACGGCCGAGCTCGCGAAGCCGAAGGCGATCGCGGTCGCGACGAAGAGCCGGAGCACGCGCGTCACTATACTCCGGATTGACAGACCTCCCACGGAGGACTATTCTCTCTCGTACCGTTCTTGAAGAAGATGGGAACGAACGGCTGAATGCGGACGATCGCGGTCATCCCGGCCCGCTACCGCTCGAAACGTCTCCCCGGAAAGCCCCTCGCAGAGATTCATGGGAAACCCATGATCCAGAGAGTGTACGAGCGCGTCTCGCGCGCGAGCCGCCTCGACGAGGTCCTGGTCGCGACCGACGACGAGCGGATTCGAGCGACCGTCGCCGGATTCGGGGGCAAGGTGGCGATGACGTCGCCTTCGCACCAAAGCGGAAGCGATCGCATCGCGGAAGCGGTGGGGGACCTGGACTTCGATCTGGTGGTGAACGTCCAGGGCGACCTTCCTCTGATCCCGCCCGCGGACATCGACGCCGCTGTCGCTCTCGCGGAAGCGACCCCCGGGGTCATCGCCACTCTGCGCCATCCGATCGAGGATCGCGCGACGGTCTTGAATCCCAACGTGGTGAAAGTCGTGACCGACCTTCGCGGGTTCGCGCTCTACTTCTCGCGCTCGCCCGTTCCCTGGCCCGGCCCCGAGGGCTCGCCCATTCCGAGGGACGTCTACTTCAAGCACGTGGGCCTCTACGTCTATCCCAGGGAGAGGCTGCTCTCGCTCTCGGCTCTCGCGCCGACCGCGCTCGAATTGCAGGAGGGGCTGGAGCAGCTCCGGGCAATGGCGCACGGTGTTGCGATTCGTCTCGCGACTGTGGAAGAGGAGTCCGTCACCGTGGATACGGAAGCGGACCTGGAGCGTGCGCGCAGGATTGTTCTCGAGCTCGAAGGTTCGACCCTCAAACACGGAGTTTAAAAACACCAATGCCGGCACCCAAAGCAAAGTTCATCTTCGTCACCGGAGGAGTCGTGTCGTCACTCGGAAAGGGAGTCGCCTCGGCTTCCATCGGGCGCCTTCTCGAGTCGCGAGGCTACCGGGTCAACTTCCTGAAGTTCGACCCCTACATCAACGTCGATCCGGGCACGATGAGCCCGTACCAGCACGGAGAGGTCTTCGTCACCGACGACGGCGCCGAGACCGACCTCGACCTCGGACACTACGAGCGCTTCGCGGGGGTCGCGCTCTCGCGGACCTCGAACGTCACGACCGGACAGATCTACGAATCGGTCATCAGCAAGGAGCGCCGCGGAGACTACCTCGGCGGCACGGTCCAGGTCATTCCCCACATCACGAACGAGATCAAATCCCGCCTCCAGCCCGTCGCCGAGGAGGCCGACATCGTCATCGTCGAGATCGGGGGAACGGTCGGAGACATCGAGAGCCTGCCGTTTCTCGAGGCGGCCCGGCAGTTCCGCATGGACGTCGGCCGCGCGGGAGCGGTCTTCATCCACCTGACGCTCGTTCCCTTCATCGAGGCGGCGGGCGAGCAGAAGACGAAACCGACGCAGCACAGCGTGCGCGAGCTCCGGGCCATCGGCATCCAGCCCGACATCCTTCTCTGCCGCGCGGACCGGCCGCTCTCGCGCGACCTCAAGTCCAAGATCGCGCTCTTCTGCAACGTGGACGAGAAAGCGGTGGTGACCGCGAAGGACGTGGACTCGATCTACGAGGTGCCGCTTCACCTCGGAGAACAGCACATCGACGAGATCCTCCTCGAGATGCTCCAGCTTCCCGTGAGGGCCGCCGACATCGACGACTGGCGGGAGCTCGTGCGCCGCATCCAGAATCCGGCGGACGAAGTGACGATTGGCGTCGTGGGGAAATACGTGAGCCTCACCGACGCGTACAAGAGCCTGAACGAGGCACTCGCCCATGGAGGCGTCGCCCACAACCTGCGCGTGCGGCTGCGCTGGGTGGAGGCGGAAGATCTCGAGCAAGGCTCGCTCGCAGCCCTCGAGGGGGTCGACGGCGTTCTCGTCCCCGGCGGCTTCGGCCCCCGCGGAACGGAAGGAATGGCGGCCGCGGCCGGGTGGGCGCGGCGGAACCGCGTTCCTTATTTCGGGATCTGCTATGGCTTCCAGTGGGCGGTCGTCGAGTACGCGCGCTCCGTCTGCGGGCTCTCCCAGGCGAGCTCGACCGAGTGCCATCCCGATTCACCCGACAAGGTGATCTTGAAGCTCCGGGAGCTCCTGGGGGTCGAGGAAATGGGCGGCACGATGCGCCTCGGGGCCTACGAGTGCGTGCTCCAGGAGGGGTCTCTCGCCCATCAGGTCTACGGCAAGACGAGGATCTCCGAGCGCCATCGCCACCGCTACGAGTTCAACCAGGAGTACGAGCCCGTCCTCGCCGAGCACGGGCTCCGGCTCTCCGGCCGGACCCCCGACGGAAAGTTCGTCGAGATCGCCGAGATCCCGGATCACCCGTGGTTCCTCGCGGTGCAGTTCCACCCCGAGTTCAAGTCGCGCCCGCTGTCTCCGCACCCTCTGTTCCGCGAGTTCATCGGCGCGGCCTGGAAGCAGAAGAAGGGCGAGCTCCGGGGGGGCGGCCACGAGACCCGTGAAGAGTCGTCGGTCGCCTCTCGGCGCTGATAAGATTCCGCTCCTCTGCCATGCCAACCGAAACCGTTCCCGTGGGCGACGTCCTCTTCGGGGGAGGACGGCCGTTCGTTCTCATCGCCGGCCCCTGCGTCATCGAGAACGACGAGCACCCGTTCTTCATGGCGGAGCGAATCCGCGCGATCACGTCTTCCCTCGGCATTCCCTACGTCTTCAAAGCGTCGTTCGACAAGGCGAATCGGACCTCGATCGAGGGATTCCGCGGTCCCGGCCCGGAACACGGCCTTGGAATCCTGCGCGAGGTCGGTAAGCGCCTCGGCGTACCCGTCGTAACCGACGTCCACGAGCCTCACCAGGCCGAGAAGGCGGCGGGGTACGTGGACCTCCTTCAGGTGCCCGCGTTCTTGTGTCGGCAGACCGATCTCCTTCTCGCCTGCGCCCGCACGGGAAAGCCGGTGAACGTGAAGAAGGGCCAGTTCCTGGCGCCCTGGGACATGAAGAACGCGGTAGATAAGATCCGAAGCGCGGGAAATCCCCACGTGATCGTGACGGAGCGGGGCGCGACGTTCGGGTACAACAACCTGGTGGTGGACTTCCGCTCCTTTCCCATCATGCGGGAGACGGGCGCCCCCGTCGTGTTCGACGTCACGCACAGCCTCCAGCTTCCGGGCGGCGCCGGGAAGTCCTCCTCAGGACAGGCGCGCTACATTCCCGAGCTCGCCTCGGCAGGCATCGCGTGCGGCGTCGACGGGGTCTTCATGGAAGTCCACGACCGCCCGTCGGAGGCACTCTCCGACGGTCCGAACAGCTGCCCGCTCGACATCCTCCCCTCCGTGCTGAAGAGGCTCGTCGCCATCGAGCGCGCGATTCGAGAAGACTAGGTGCCCATCACGCGCGAGATCGCCAGGCGGGTCCTCGAGATCGAGGCCGACTCCATCCGAAAGCTCGTCTCCCGCCTCGACGAGAGGTTCGAGCGCGCCGTCGAGCTCATCTCGTCGTGCCGGGGCCGGGTGGTGGTGACGGGCATGGGGAAGTCCGGCATCATCGGCCGCAAGATCGCGGCGACCCTGAACAGCACCGGCACCCCGTCCTTGTACCTGAACCCTGCCGAGGCCCTCCACGGCGATCTCGGGATGGTGGTCTCGGGCGACGTCGCGCTCATGCTTTCGAACAGCGGAAGGACGCGCGAGCTGGTCGCGCTCATCGAGCCCATCAAGCGGCTCTCCGTTCCGCTCATCGCCCTCCTCGGGAACCTCGACTCGACTCTCGGGGAAGCCGCCGACGTCGTCCTTGACGTCTCGGTGGAAGAGGAAGCCTGCCCCATGGGCCTCGCGCCGACGGCGAGCACCACCGCCTCTCTCGCTCTCGGAGACGCGCTGGCGATGGCGGTCCTGGAAAGGAAGGGATTCAGCGCCGACGATTTCCGCACGCTGCACCCGAACGGACAGCTCGGATTCAAGCTCCTGCGGGTCGAGGACGCGATGCACAAAGGCGACGAGATCCCCAAGGTCAGGACGGACGCTCTCATGCGGGACGTGATCTACGAGATGTCGCGGAAGGGTCTCGGGGTCACGAGCGTCGTCGACGGAGACAACCGCCTCGTCGGCGTCATCTCCGACGGCGACCTCAGGCGCCAACTGGAGAAGGACGAACGGCTCCTCACGCGGACCGCGGGCGATTGCATGACGAAAAGCCCCGTGACCGTTCGGGCGAAGGAGGCGGCGACGGCGGCACTCGCGCTCATGGAGAAGCGCCGCATCACCTCCCTCATGGTGCCGGACGAGGAAGGCCGCATCGTGGGTGTGCTCCACCTCCACGACCTGTGGCGCCTCAGCGAGTATTTCTAGAAAGCCAGTTGCCTCTCTCTGGCGGATTGCAGCAGAACCTCAATCTTCCGTTCCGAGTAGCCCAGGAACTGGAACTGCTCGATCAAATGCGCCGTGCGCTCTTCGTCGTGGATCTCGACGAGAGCGCGGAGGAGCGGCTGCATGATGCTCTCGTTCGCCGGCTCCAGTTGGTTCGCTTGCCAGAGCGTGTCCGCCGCCTCCTGAAACCGACCCTCTCTCCCCGCGGCGTTACCGGCGTCCCTGAGCCGGTTTGCGAGCGGTGACGCGACACCTCTGCGCTCGAGGCCGAAGGTCTCGGCCTGCTCGAGGAGCCCCTGATCCCGGCAGAAGTCCTCGGCAGCCCTAAGGAGGCCCACTCGCGCGATCCGGCCGAGTTTCGGGCCAACGCGCTGTAAGAAGATCGACCGGTCGTCCGCGGAGAGCCCGCCTGCCGGAGTCGTCGCCGCTTTCCAGAGAAACCAGCCGATCGGGTCCTCGTCGGGGACGACCGGTGTCTTCGGAACGCTCTCGAGCGCCCGGCCTCCCTCGGCGTCGAGCAGCTCGAGGAAGACGTCGGACGAGGGCTCGAGCGACAGGAGTGCCTGGATTCGTTCGCGTGTTCCGCTTCCATGAGCGAGCACGGTGAACTTGCGTGCGCGTTCGGCCACGTTGCCTCCGAAAGCGGCCGCGTTGGCCAGAAGCTTCCGAGCGCCCTCGCGCTCTCCCGAAGCGAGCGCGATGCGGCCGCGGAAGTAGTCCACCTCCCCGGGCGTGAGGAGCGACTGCGCGGCGTCCAGAGTCCGCGCCGCTCGCCCGAGCTCGATCGCACTCTCGCTCTCCGGAAATCGTCCGCGGGGAGTGCCGAGGAGCTGTTCCATGACCTCGATGAGGAACTCCTTACGGTGCCCCTCGCCCACCAGGGAAGGGTGGAGGTATTCCCGCGGGAGGAAACCGGAGAGCTTCGCCGAGGTTTTCCCCGCGCGAGGTGAGTGAACTTCGACGAACGCGCTGTCATCGGTATTGACGATGCCCGTGGGAGGAGGGGGAGTTGCGAGCTCACCCGTGGCGAAGAGCCGGGCAGGTAGAAAGTACGGGTCTTTGAGCGCCCGCTCGTCGGCAAAGACGGGAAGTTCCAGAAGCTTCTCGATCCGGTCGGGATCGATGGACAACGGGTGGTCCGCCCCCACCAGGTAGTAACTCCCCGCTTCCGGCACGAAGTAAATCACGTAGTAGGGGAACACTTGAGAGAAGGCACGAAAGAGGCTTTCGACCGCGGGCGCGTCCATCTTGATGGTCCCGAACCACGTCGAGAAGACACCTTTCGGGCTCAAGTTCGCTTTCGCCAGCTCGAAGAACTCCCGGGTGAAGAGATTCGCCGAGACCCAGGGGTGCGCGGGCATCGAGCTTACGATGTCGTAGCGCTCGCCGCCCTCGTGGGCGGAGGTGAGGAGCAGGTGGCGCGCGTCGTCGATTTCCACTTCTACCCGGTCATCGTCGAGGGGACTCTCGCCCATGAAAACAGCCTCGACCGCCCCGATCACCCGAGGCTCGATCTCCGCCACCTTCACGCGCGGAACACCCAGCTCGGTCAGCCACTCGACGGTGACGCCTGCGCCGAGTCCGATGAGGAGCGCATTCGTCGGCTCCTCCACGTGAACGACGGGGACGAGTCCGACCAGCATGGACTCCGGATAATAGTGAGGGGGAAGCTTCGAGCGGCCTCCCTGTCCCAGTCCGTTGATGATGAGAAACCTCCCCGGTCCTCGATCCAGAACCGAGACCGTTCCGTCTCGCCCCTCGGCGAAATAGACCAACATGCGGCGCGTGCTCTCGTATCGCCGCTGGTAGTCGTCGAAGAGCTCCTTCGAGGTCCCGGCCTCGACCGCCATCAATCGGCTCCCGAAATCCTGGGGAACGGCGACGATCGCGAGGGCTCCGAGGGCGATTCCGCGGCCGACCCATCGATGCCCTGGTGCGGCCAGCAGCGCCCCGCCGACGGAGGCGGCGAGCGCCAGGCACACGAGCGCAATCAGGATGGTCCCTGCCGATCCGAACTCAGGAATCAGGACGAACCCGGTGACGAGCGAGCCGAGAATGCTTCCCACCGTGTTCGACGCGTACATCGTCCCGAAAGCTCTTCCCGTCTCGCGGGCTCGGGATTCCACGACCCTCACCAGCAGCGGAAACGAGGCGCCCGATGCCGCGGTGGGGAGCGAAAGAACCAGGACCAACAGCATGAGCTGATGGTGCTGGGGCATGAGGCTGGAATCGGCGCCGACCCCGAGATTCGTCAGGAGGTTTCCGATCCGCGGCAACTCGCGAGACAGGAGCCAAATCCATCCGAGGCTCGTGGTCAGAAGAGCGGCGAACCACAGGCCGAGGTCGGAATCCGGCGTGAGCCGGTTCGCGATGAAGAGACTGCCGGCCCCGATGCCAACGAGGAAGCAAATGAGGACCGCCCCGACACCGTAGACGGTCCCCCCGAGGAGCGCCGAGAACAACCGGGACCAAACGACTTCGAGACAGATGAACGAGAAGCCCGTCAAAAAAGTCAGGGCGAGCGCCAGACCCAGGTTCTTGCGCCGGGCGGCGCTCCGCGACGCCTCGTCGGCAGCTTCGGGCGCGGCTCCGACGGCAGGGGGCGGGGCGTCGTCGGGCTCGATGGTCGCGGCCGATCGTGAGTCGGCCACCAGGGCGGCGAAACCCGCAATCAGATTCAGAGAAGCAGTGGCGAGCAAGGACCGAAAAACTCCCAGCGCGGGCAGCAGATGATAGGTGAGCACGTAGACTCCGAGAAAAGCTCCAAGGGTGTTGAAGCCGTAGATGAGCGCCACCCCGCGAGCGCTCTCTCGATCCCGACGCACCATCGCACGACAGACGATGGGAAGGGTTGCCCCCATGAGCACCGTTGGAACCAGGAGCAAGGGTGCAGCCACCAAGAGCCTCGCAACCGCCCCGCCAAGGCCCGCGCCCGGCTCCAGGTAGACGAAGACCGCTCCCAGGTGCGTCATCAGGGGGTAGAGCGCGAGGCCCAGGATGGCGGTCGAGATCTCGATGACGCCATAGGCCCTCACCGGTTTCTGCATGGCCTCCGAGGCCCGTCCGCCCAGCCAGGAGCCGACCGCGAGCCCACCGAAAAAAACGGCAACCACCGTGGAAAACGAGAGAGTGGTGGAGCCGAAGGTGAGCGAAAGCAGTCGCGACCAGAGGAGCTCGTAGGCCAGGCCGCTGAAGCCCGACAGCAGCAAACAAGGGAGCAGAATCCTGTGTCGCATCGAGAGCACCTCCTGTGCTCCTCCCAGACCTTTGGAATTGAGAGTGAGGTCACCCGCTGCGGCAACCCGTTGGCAGTACCGTGTGCGTCTATCTTCTCACTGGCTGCCGCGGAGCGCGACCGGGCTGACTTTTGACCGGTGATGGTTTCCGGTATCCTTGAACCTTGAACGACGCGTTTCGCGCCAAGGCCGCCGCAATCCGGATGATTCTCTTCGACGTCGACGGCGTTCTCACCGACGGATCGTTCTGGCGCGTCGGCGAGGAGGAGGTGAAGCGCTTCCATTCCCGCGACGGCGTAGGCCTGGTCCTGGCGCGGCGCGCCGGTTTGAAGCTCGGCCTCATCTCCGGACGCCGCTCGGCGGCGGTCGCATACCGCGCCGAGGAGCTCCAGATGCACTTCGTCCGCCTCGGCTCCGGCGACAAGCTCCAGGCGCTCGAAGAGGCGTTGGCCCAGGAGCGGCTCGCGGCATCCGAGATCGCGTTCATGGGGGACGACCTCCCCGACCTTCCCGTCCTGCGCGCCGTCGGGCTCTCGGCCACGGTGGCCGACGCTCCCCTCGAAGTTCGTTCTCGGGTAGACTATGTGGCGAGCGCTCGCGGCGGCCACGGGGCGGTGCGCGAGCTGATCGAGCGGATACTCATCGCGCAGGGCCGGTTCGAGGAGCTCGTGAAAACCTATCTGGAGTGAACGTGGGGATCGTCAAGTCGCTTTTCATCCTTCTCGCTGGCGCGGCGCTCGCCACGTTCCTCTGGTCGAACTACGACCAGAAGGTGGTGGTCTACTTCACCCAGCAGTTCCGCACCGTCGAGATTCCCCTCGCAGCGGCGCTGGTGGTTGCCCTTCTCGGGGGCTTCCTCGTCGCGGTCGCGCTCTCTCTTCCCAATCTCTTTCGCCTCCGGGCCCGCATTCGCGAGCTCACGCGAAAGCTCGACCGGATCGAGAGCGAGAACGCGGAGCTGCGGAAGCTCCCCCTCGACGACGCGATCCCCGAGACCTCGGCCTCGCTTCGCGAATCCCGGGAGGGGGCGAGGCAGAACCGCCGCGAATCCTCCCCGCAGGCGGGCAAACCTCCGGGAGTCTGAAGTCTCGGAGGTGGGCTTCCCGGACGAGACTCTCCTCTTCGCGCTGGTCGCTTTCGCGGCCGGGGTCGCCGTCGGGCGCCTGTGGACCGCGCTTGACAGCGCGCGGCGAGCGAAGGCTGACGGGAGGCGGGCGTCTTCCATCCACTACATCCTCGGTCTCGATCTCCTCGCCTCCCGTCAGGTGGATCGGGCCGTCGTCGAGCTCACCCGAGCCGCCCGCGAGAACACGGAAGCGACGGAGATCTACCTCATCCTGGGAAACCTCCTGAGAGAGAAGGGGCAGCTCGAGCGGGCCATCCAGATCCACCAGAGCATCCTCCATCGTCCCGGGCTCCCGTCGAGCGAGAAGGCGCACGCACTGCTCTCTCTCGGCATGGACTTCAAGAGGGCGGGGTTCCGTGACCGGGCGATGGATACCTTCCGCGAAGTCGTGGCGCTCGAGCCGAAAAACGCCTACGCCCTCGTGAACCTCGTAAGGATCCACGAGGAAGAGCAGGAATGGGAGAAGGCCCTTTCGCTCCAGGAGGAGCTCTCGAAAGTCACGGGCGCCGACGATTCGACGATTCGGGCTTTCCTCTACGATCAGATCGGGCAGGCCGCCTCGGGAGCGGGCGACGAGGCGAAAGCGACTCGCGCGTTCGAGGAGTCGATTCGGATCGGCCCCGGAGTTGCCCCCGCGTATCTTCATTACGGAGATCTCCTCGAGCGCGGCGGGCGTCCGGAGGAGGCGGAGGCGCAATGGAGCCGGCTCGCGAGAGAGATCCCCCCTCACGCCCACTTCGCCTTCGAGCGGCTCCAGAGGGTGCGGGCGAAGCTCGGAAAGAGCGACAGCATGGAGAAGCTGTACCAGGACGTGATCCGCGAGGACGAGGGGGACTGGCGGGGCCGGATCGCGCTCTCCCGGATGAGGCGAAGTCAGGAGCGCTTCGAGGATGCGTTCGAGCTCCTCCTCGAAGCCGTGCGGCGGAATCCGCACGCCCTCGCGGTGCACATCGAGATCTGGGGCCTCCTGGGCGCCGACGAACGCTCCGCCACAGCACGCCTCGCCCGCTACCTCGACACCGTTTCGAAGGCGGCGCTCTTCCTGGACCCGTACCTCTGCATCAAGTGCAACTACCGCGCGAACGGAAACCTCTGGCGCTGTCCCCACTGCCAGGAGTGGAACACGTTCGTCGAAGAAAGGCTGGAGACGGCGGAGAGCTAGCCCGCTCTGCGTTGGAGCGTCGTGGCGAGGTCGTCGGTCTGCTTCAGCGTCTCCTCGAGCGAGCCGGAGGTATCCACGAGAAAGTCGGCGTAGGCGAGCTTCTGCTCGATCGGCATCTGAGCGCGGATGCGGCGCTCGGCTTCCTCTCGAGAGAGCCCGTCCCGCACCACCAGGCGCTCCCGCTGGAGCTCCGGGGGACAGTGGACCACGACCAGGACGTCGTACCGGCGATGGGAGCCGGTCTCGATCATGAGCGCGGCGTCGACCACCGCCAGGGGATCCGACGCCCGGTCCCGCTCCTCGAAGAAGCGCTCGATCTCCCGCCACACTTCCGGGTGAACGATGGCCTCGAGCTTCTTCCGAGCCTTCTCGCCGCCGAAGACGATGGCGCCGAGGGCTTTTCGATCGACGGAGCCGTCGGGAGCGATGACGCCTTCGCCGAAGCTCTCCGCGATGCGGCGGGTGACGGCGGTCCCGGAGCGTAGGAGCTGGTGCACCACCGCATCCGCGTCCAGGGTCGGAATTCCCCGCGCCTCGAGCCGCCTTCGGACAACGGTCTTTCCGCAGGCGATCCCGCCGGTGAGTCCGACTCTCAGCACGTCGTCAACCACGTCTCGTCCGGGCGAGGTCGAGCGTGTTCGAAAGGAGCATCGCGATCGTGAGCGGCCCCACCCCTCCCGGCACCGGCGTGAACGCCGCCGCGACCTCCATCGCGTCTTTGGGATGGACGTCGCCCACGAGCGTCGATCCGTTCTTCCGAAACACCTCGAGCCGGCCCGGATCGTCTCCAAAAAAGTCTCGGACCTGTTCCTCGGTCTCGGCGCGGTTCATCCCGACGTCGATGACCACGGCGCCCGGACGGAGGAAGTCTCGCCTCAGGATCGCGGCGCGGCCAATGGCCGCGACGAGGATGTCGGCCTCTCGGGTCACGGAGGCGAGGTCCCGAGTTCTCGAGTGGCAGACGGTGACGGTCGCGTGCTCGTGGAGGAGCAGCATCGCCATGGGCTTTCCGACGATATCGCTCCTCCCGACCACCACCGCACGCTTCCCCTTGATCTCGACCCCTTCGCGCCTCAGGAGCTCCATCACTCCCGCGGGTGTGCAGGGTCTCGGGGCGGGCCGGTTCTGAACGAGCTTTCCGACGTTCACCGGGTGAAATCCATCCACGTCTTTCTCGGGAAGGATCCGATCGAGAAACTCCTCGGAGTCCAGACGCTCCGGAAGCGGAAGCTGCAGGAGGATCCCGTCGATGTCGTTCCGCTCGTTGAGCTCGTCGAGCTTCGCCCGCAGCTGCTCGCGGCTCGTGCTCGAGGGGAGGATGACTCCCTCGGAGAAGAGTCCCGCCTCCTCGCACGCTTTCGTCTTGCTCCGCACGTAGAGTTGAGAAGCCGGATCGTCTCCCACGAGAACCGCCGCGAGCCCGGGCACGACGCCGCGGGCGATGAGAGGCTTGGCTCTCTCCTTGACCTCGTTGCGAATTTCCCGCGCGACTCTCTTGCCGTCGAGTATTCTTGCCGTCACTCTCTTGTCTCTCCCAGGTTCATCCACGTCCTAGCCAGTTGCTCCAAATCCTGAGCCGTCTTCAACGCCGAAATCACCGCAACCCCATCGAGCCCCGCTCGGAGGAGCGCCGGCGCCGTCTCGAGGGTGATGCCCCCGATGGCGACGAGAGGTTTCGCTGTGACCGCCCGCGCCGCCCGCGCGCCCTCGACCCCAAGCGTACTCCGTCCGCTCGTTTTGGTGGAAGTCTCGAAGATGGGACCGATCGCGAGATAGTCAACGGGGAGAGCGTCCGCCCGAAGCGCTTCCGCGACGTCGTGGGTCGACAAACCGATGATGGCGGAGTCGCCGAGAATCTTCCGCGCGCCCTCGGGTGAGAGGTCGTCCTGCCCCAGGTGCACTCCGTCCGCCCCCACGAGAAGTGCTATGTCCACGCGATCGTTCACCAGCAGCCGAATCCCGCATTCGCGGGAGACTTCGCGGGCCGCGAGTGCCCAGCGATAGAATTCCGCCCCCGAAAGATTCTTCGCCCGGAGCTGCACGAGCCGCACACCCGCCTTCGCGAGCGAGCGGATTCCGGTCGAGAGCGTGTCAGGGGTCTCGAGGGAGGCGTCGAGAATGGGGTAGAGCCGTGAGAACGGCGCTCTCCCCGACCGTGCTATTTCAGGCAAACCTTTCGAGAAAGCGCGTGCTGTACCGGCCCGCGCGGAAGTCCGGATCGTCGAGGATCCGTCGGTGAAGGGGAATCGTGGTCTTGACCCCCTCGATCACCGTCAAGCTCAGAGCGCGCTTCATCCGGGCGATCGCCTCCTTGCGATCGCGGCCGTGGACGATGAGCTTCGCGATGAGAGAGTCGTAGTAGGGCTGCACCATGCACTCGGCATGGGCGGCGGTGTCGACGCGCACTCCCGGCCCTCCAGGGACGTGGAAGGCGTGGATCTTGCCCGGCGATGGCGCGAACGTCACCGGATCCTCGGCATTGATCCGGCACTCGATGGCGGCACCCCGGACCACGATGTCCCGCTGGCGGTATCCCAGGGGCTCGCCGGCGGCGACCCGGATCTGATCCTTGACGAGATCCGCCCCCGTCACCATCTCCGTCACCGGATGCTCGACCTGGATCCGGGTATTCATCTCCATGAAGTAGAACCGCTCGTTCTCGTCGAGGAGGAACTCGACGGTCCCCGCACCCACGTAGCCTACCGATTGCGCCGCCTGGACCGCCACCCGGCCCATCCTCTCGCGGAGCCTCTCGGAGACCGCGGTCGAGGGAGCTTCCTCGAGGAGCTTCTGGTGGCGCCTCTGGATGGAGCACTCGCGCTCACCGTGGAAGACGATGGTGCCCTTCGAATCCCCCATGACCTGGATCTCGATGTGCCGTGGGTTGGGAAGGTACTTCTCGATGTAGACGTCTCCGGATCCAAACGCCGCTTCCGCTTCTCTCTGGGCCGCAAGAAACGCCTTGCCGAGGCCCGCCTCGTTCTCCACCACGCGCATCCCGCGGCCGCCGCCTCCAGCCGCCGCCTTCAGCATCACGGGAAACCCGATCTCGTGGGCGACGGAGAGAGCCTTGTCCGGGCTTTCGACCGCGCCCTCCGAGCCGGCAAGGACCGGGACCTTCGCCTTTCTCATCGTCGCCCGGGCGAGCGACTTGTCACCCATGAGGCGGATGGCGCGGGGCGAGGGACCGATGAAGCGCACGCGGCACGCTTCGCTCACTTCCGCGAAGTAGGCGCTCTCCGCGAGAAATCCGTAGCCGGGATGGATGGCGTCCGCGCCGGTAATCTCGGCGGCGGAGATGATGCTCGGGATGTTGAGATAGCTCTCGGCGCTGCGCGGAGGGCCGATGCAGACCTCTTCATCGGCGAAGCGGACGTGGAGAGAGTGGGCATCGGCCTCGGAGTACACCGCGACCGTCTTGATGCCGAGCTCCCGGCAGGCGGAGATCACCCGGAGAGCGATCTCTCCTCGATTCGCGATGAGGACCTTCTTGAACATGCGGAGGGCGGGAGGGGTCGAGTTCCGGCGGGCGCGGCCGCGCTATGCCCCTCGGAGCGCGAAGAGCCGGTCTCCGTACTGGACGGCCTGGCCGTTCTCGGCCAGGACCTTCACCAGCTGCCCGTCGTGCTCGGACTCGATCTCGTTCATGAGCTTCATCGCCTCGATGATGCAGAGCACCTGGCCCCTTTTCACGAAGTCGCCCTCACGCGCGAAGGGATCGGCCCCGGGCTCGGGCTGGCGGAAGAACGTGCCGACCATGGGCGACGTGATGTAGAGGAGGCCGTCCTCGAGGGCGGTCTCGGCGGCGGCGGGGGCGCTCGCGACCGGCGCGACCGCCGCGGTCTCCGGGGTCGCGGCCGCGGCCACCGCCGCGAGGTGCTCCTGAAGCGCGGGGCCAGCGAGGCTCTTGCGGATTTTGAGCTTCGTCCCGCCTTCCTCGAGCTCGAGCTCGGCGATGTTCCGCTCGGAAACGAACTCCAAGAGCTCCTTGAGTTCCTCGATGTTCAAAGTGTGTCTACTCCGTCTCGGAAAGGTCGTTCAAAGTAGCACAAGGGGGAAAGCAGGCGCAACGAAGCCATCACCACGCGAGGCGCCCGGAGGGCGCCGGTATTGGAAGCGCTGGGGGTTTTGTCCCAGCGCACTGAGTGAAGGCCTATACGAACTCTTTCTCGAGACGCATGGCGGCGCGCTTCATGTAGAAGCGCGCCTTTCCGTAGTTGCTCCCCTTCGAGAGCGCCCCCAGGAGAAGGTATTCATCGGTAATCGACACGGCGAGCACCGTGAACTGGTCGGTCGCAAAGGAGAGCTCCCGGAGAGGACCCGCGCCGAGCTCCTCGGAGGCCTGCTGGGTCGTGCGCAGAAGGGTCGTGCTCTCGGTCGCGATCATGTCGAAGTTGTGCCTTCGGTCGGAAATGAGCCGCTCGATGGGAATGCCGTCCATCCCCATGACGACGTATCCGATCGACCCCTCGACCCGCGCCGAGACCTCCTGCAGAACCTGCGAGAACACCATCTACTCCCCCCTCGACTTGCGGATCTCCTCGAGCCAGGCCTCGAGAACCTGAATGGTGCGCTCGTCCGCTTCATACGAGCTTGCCGCTGGCCTCCGCACGCCCGAAGGCGCGGCGGAAAGGGGTTCTCCGGCCGCTCGCGCGAGCATCAGGAGCTCCTCGATGCGGTCGCGGTACTGGGTCTCCTGCGGATGACGCTCGACGATCCGGCGGTACACGGCGAGCGCCTGGTCGAAGTGCCCCTGGCTCGCGTAGATCTCCGCCATCGTCGGCGTCTCGATCTCCGCAACGGGCGGAGGCGCCGACCTCGCCGATGGCGGCGCAGCGGGAGCCGGGGGCGCGGCCCGCGGAGGTGCGGGCGGAGGGGGCGGAGGCGCGGGTCTCCGCGGGGGCTCGGCAAGCGTCGGCTCGAGGAGCTGCCCGGATTCGATCTCGGTGAAAGACGGTGAACGTGCCGCGACCCGCGGGGGCGCCGGGGGTGGCGCCGGCGAGGGCGCCTTCGGGGGAGGCCTGTAGTCGCTCGTCTCGAGCACCATGGGCTCGTCGACCTCGACGAGCTTGATCGGCGGAAGACCGACCATGCGCGCAGTCGATTCGACTTCGGTGGTCTCAACTTCCGGCACAGGTCCGGAGCCCGGCATCGTTCGCTCCATGGGAGCGGCAGGCGCCGCCGGCGGCGGGGGGGCCGGACGCGGACCGCCCGCGAGCTCCGCCTGCACTTCCTGGATCCGCTCGCCGAGCTCGGGGTCCTCCGGGGCGAGCGTGCTCGCGACCTTGTACTTCTTGAGAGCCTCGTCGAGCCGCCCGAGCCGATGATACGTCTCGCCCAGGAACTTGTGCGCGAGGATGTTGTCCGGCACCTGCTTCAGGACGGTCTCGAACTCGTCCCGCGCGCGGTCGAACGAGCCCGACTCGAGGAGCGCGCGCCCGAGGGCGACCCGGGCCGATGGATACTGCGGGTGCTTCTTGAGCCCCTTCTCGCAGCATTCGATCGCCTGCTCCAGCAGGCCCGCCTTCCGGTACTCCTCGGCGAGCTGCACGAACATGCGGGAGCCCGGATCGGCGGCGAGCCGTTTTTCCAGCTCTTCGATGCGGCTCATGAGGCTAGGGCTTCCGAAGACGACGATAGGGCGGGGGCGTTCCGCCCCCGCCCAGGAAGTTTGCCGTTAGCGCCTACTCCACGTCCAGGGTGACGCTACAGGTTTCCCTCGCACCAGTAATGGATTCATGCGTTACCAGGATGATGGTGTATGTGTCCGGCGCCGCGAAGGCATGAACGAAATTGCGCCCCACATAGGTCGTGCCGTCCGAGACGAGCCACTCATACCTCGCAATCGGGTTTCCGTTGGCACCTGTGACCTGGGTCGCCGTGAAAGCGATCCCCTCGCCTACCTCATAGACGAGCTTCTCGGGCTCCCAGATGAAGTCGCAGGCCCCACCACCGGGGAACGACGGGCGGTTCGCGGCCCGGAGGAAGATCTCCGCCTGCGAGAACACCGCGCCGCGGAAGTTGGTGCCCGACTCACGCGCGGCGATGGTGACCGTGGTGTCGTTCTCCTGGTCGGTTCGGAAAGGCGCCCAGTACCGAGCCCGAGCGACGCCGTTGCTGTCGGTCACGTCGGATACGGGACCCGACTCGACTCCACCGGCTATGGGCCTGGGCCCGTTCACAGGCGCCAGGTTTCCGAGGTCCAGGCGGAGCGAGGAATCTCCACTCTCCTGAATATCGAACATGATCGTGGCGCCGGAAATACGCTCGCTGTTCGGCCCGCGCAGCACCGCCTCGATGACGGAGCTGGAGAATCCGTCGGACACCAGCGAATCGGGAATCGCGCGGATCTCGATCTCCCTCGCGGCGGATGAGGGTCCCGCGAGATCCGGCACCACCGGATCGTCGAGAAGGCAGGCCCCGTAAAGGACCGACGCCAGTAGGGCGAAGAGCCAGAGGCTCGATTTCCACATGTTCTCCTCCGAAACGAGACGATTCCGCTTCCGACTCATGGCGTCGCCGGGGCCGGGTTGGCGAAGTCGGCAAAGGTGATGTTCAGGTAGCCGGTCGCCGAGATGGCACGCCCGGCGGCGTCGTGTCCGAAGAAATCGATCCGCGCGATGGTCGAAATGATGGCGAAGTTCGTCGATCCCTGAAGCTCGCGCAGGGGTGTTTCGACCTTGGCCTGGTGGCGCACGACGATGAAGCCCCGGTCCACGTCCGCCCCGTCGAGCGGGACCGAGAAGTTCGCGGCTCCGTCGAAGGGATAGGGAACGTCGACGCCGGCGACGTTGCGGCCGTCGGCGCGGACGTAGGTCACGCGGTATCGCTCAAAGGTGACGGTGTTGATCTCACTATCGGCCTGCGTACGGTCCTTGATGAAGCCCCGCATGGTGACGATGGCGTTGTCGTTGAAGACCGAGCAGGCCCCCGGCGTCCCGAAGCACACGTCGGAGAAGAGGTCTACCGCCGCCTCCGCAAACCCGTCCGCCTCGCCGGCCTGACCCCGCATGCTCACGACGGTTATGATCGCGTTGGTTGCGTCGGCGGTCACGGTGTCCGGCTCGGTAATGCAGCCGGGCAGGAGGGAAAGAGCGAGAGCCAGGACGGGTAGCGCCCGGCCGTCGATCTTGAAGCTTTGTCTCATCGCGCTCATGGGGGTTCTCTCCTAAACCGTTTCCTTGCGAATTCGCGGGGTGAGGAAGATGAGGAGCTCCTCGTTCCGCGTGTCCGAGGATTTGCTCTTGAACAGGTATCCCAGAAGCGGGATCCGGTGCAGGAGCGGGACCATCGTCTCCGATTCCTGCGAGGTGTTCACGAAGACGCCGCCGATGACCGTGGTCGAGCCGTCGTCCACCAGCACCTGCGTCGTCGCCGCCTGGGTGATGATGCTCGGGATGCCGTTCACCGAGCGGCCGAAGTCGAGCGAGTCGTTGTTGACCTCGATGTCGAGGATGATGGTGTCGGCGGACGTGATCTGAGGAGTCACGGAGAGGTCGAGGACCGCGTCCTTGAACTGCACGGTGATGGTGTTGTTCGCGACCACCTGGACCGGGAAGGTCACACCTTGTTTGATCTCCGCCGCCTTGTTGTTCTGGGTGATGATCTTCGGAGCGGAGATGATGCGCACCTGGCCGCGGCGTTCCGCTGCGGAAATCGCGGCATCGATGCTGAAAGCGCCGCCGATGCTTCCGAGCGAGAGGCCGATGGCACCGGTAGGGGATCCCGCGAAGGGGAGGTTCACGGCGTAGCCGCGCTGTACGTCATCCGTCCCCTCGGTGAACTCCGGTGGAGCGAGGCCTCCCTCCGCCGGCGGGGCGTTGAACTGCCGGCCCGCGTTCGACCCGATGGACTGGCCGTCGAGCTGGATGCGGTTCGGGAACACCAGCTCGGTGGTGTTGCCAAGGTTCTGGGTCTGGTTGCTGGTGAAGCCCCACTGCACGCCGAGCTGGCGGGCGAAGGTCCTGGTCGTCACCACGATGCGCGCTTCGATCTCGACTCCGGGAATCGGCGTGTCGAGCGTATCGATGAGCTGGTTGATGGCGGCGACCTCTTCCGCGAGGTCCGTGTAGATCACGGTGTTGGTGCGCTCGTCGATGACGATATCGCCCCGGGGCGAGAGGTTCTTCTGGAGGAGGTCCTGGATCTCGGAGGCTTTGGCGTAGGAGAGGACGCGCGTCTGCGTGAAGAGATCGCCCGCGAGCGCCTTCTCCTCGGCGAGCCTGCGCCTTTCGGACTCCTCGGCCGCGAGCTCCGCGAGAGGGGCGATGCGGATGACGTTCCCCTCGACGGCGTAGCCGAGCTTGTTGGTCTTGAGGATGAGCTCGAGCGCCTGATCCCACGGGACCTCGACGAGCTTCAGGGTGATCCGGCCGGAGACGCCGGGCTGAACGACGATGTTGAGGCCGCTGATGTCGGCGAAGAGCCGGAAGATGTCCTGGATGTCGCCGTCCTTGAAATCGAGGCTGATGAGCTCGCCCGTGTACTCGCGCTGGCCGAGCTGCTGCGAGCCAGGGAGGATGGTCGTCTGGCTTCCGGGCTGGGGCGTCCCCGGCTGGGCAGGCGCCTGCGACGGAGGAGGCGGAGTGGGAAGAGACGGTATCGGATCCCCGAGCGAGGCAGAGAGGTCCTGCGCGGTCAGCGTCACGGGCTCGAAGGAGCCTCCGCTCGTGGGCGTGTACGCGGCGCTCGAAACCACGCCGCCGTAGGTCGTGCCGTTCGAGTTCTCGATATAGATGGTGCCCTTCTCGGGAGCGGGAGGCTCGGGCGATTCGTTCATCGACGCGAGCGCGGGTGTTTGAAACGCCGCTTCCGAGCGGGCGAACGCCACTTCGAGGCCAGAGTCGGCGGCAACGGCACGATGGGCCACGTTCTCGTCGAGATCGAAGACGACGCGGGTGATCCGGGGCTCGGCCGTGCGGAACTGCGCGACGCGAACGCGAGAGACGCCGAGCTCGTCGATGGTGAGGGCCGCCTTCGCTACGGCGTTCAGGACGCCGTTGAAGTCGAACACCAGACGCTTCGGGCCGTCGAGAACGAAGCTCGTGTAGTTGAGCCTCCCGTCGGCGCGGAGCGTCACCTTGAGGACGTCGCCGAGGAGCTCATGGTGGATGGCGCTGATCGCGGAGGCAGGCGCCGACGACGAAGCCTGCGAGCGGGACTTCGGCGGAGGGGCTAACGACTGCTCGCGGATCTCCTCGACCTCTTCCGCCGCGGGAGCTCCCGCGGGGGCCGCCCCCTTCTCCGCGGGTGCCGGAGCCGCCCGGACCAGGGTCTCGGGCGAGCTCGAAGGCGCGGCATCGGAGACGTCCGCGCCGTCGAACACGACGTTCAGCGCCTGCTCGGATCCCGTGATGTGGTAGGGAGCGATCGTCGCGAGCTTGATCTCGATCCGGGACAGCTTCTTGCCATTGACTCCGTCGAGACTCGTCGTCAGGACCGACTCCACTTCGCGGCTTCCGACCACGGTGCGGGGGGCGAGCGCCGTGATGTCGCAACCAGGAAGGTCGATGACCAAGGTGAGCGGATCCGGACTGTACTGCGTATAGAGGACGGCACCGGTGGTCTCGAACCAAACTCGAGTCTGGCCCGGCTCGACATGGAATCGGACCGCGCGGATGGTGGCCATTTCCGCGGGCACCGCCCCGACTTGAGCCGACACTTCCGTCACCTGCGTCAAGGCCACTAGAGAAGCGAGCGTCAGGAGACGGAGAAGTGACCTCGAAGGAATCATCGTTTGCCCTCCTCCACCGGATGAAGCGTTTTTTCCACTGTCTGGAATTTCTCGATGCGCAGCGGGTCGTTGATTTCCTGCCGGAATACGACCCCCGTGTCATCGATGGACTGAATGTTGCCGTCGTACAGACGTTCGCCTTCGCGCGCGAAGTAGCTCTTGTTGTCGGTTCCCTGAATCATGGCGATGTATCCGTCCACCGTCTTCACGAGCCCGCGAAGGCTCACTTCCTGAATGAGCATCCCCTGGAGGCCGGGAGGACGTACGTCCGGCGGAAGCACGTTGATCCCGAGGGCCAGGCTCACGAATGGATCGCGCCTTCCGCGCGCCTCGTAGCGGAAGCCGGTTCCTTCCGTGATCTCGATGCCCTCGGGCACGGGCTCCACGGGGGTCTGGCCCTCGGCGGCGGGCGGCTGCCCTTCCGCCGGCGGCGGTGTGGTCCCGGGTTGCGTTGCCGGCGGCGTCCGCGCGAACGCGGTCGCGGCCAGAAGGAGCAGGATGACCGCGAGCGCCGCACGTCCCGCGCTCGTCTCACGGATCGAAGAACACATGACTCTTACCTCGCGTGCTCCAGGCATGAACTCGATGAACGTCCTCGTACCCAACTACCTCGGGGCCGGGGCTGCGGGCGGTGCCGCAGCGGGAGGTGCACCGGGCCGGCCGGGAGCCCCTGGCGCCGGTGGAGGCGCTTCGATGAACACGAACGTGGTGGCGGTGCAGCTCGCCGTGATGGTCGACGCGATGGAGGGCTCCCTCTTGGCGTCGACTTTGAGGTTGCTCACGTTGACGATCCGCGAAAGCCGGCTCAGCCGATCGAAGAAGTAAGCAAGGTTGTGGTAGCTCCCGTCGAGGTCGAGGCTGATCGGCCATTCGGCGTAGAAGTTCTGAGGCTTGGTCGCTTCGGGCTTGAACCGCAGAACGTTGAGGCTGGACTCGGCCGCGAGCTGCTGCACTTTGCGCAGAAGGTCGTCGACCTCCTTCTGGCTCGGAAGGATCCGCGAAAGCGCCTGGAGCGTCGCTTCCTTGCGCTCCACTTCCCTCCGGAACTCGGGAAGCCGGGCGGCCGTGGTCTTCGCGTTGTCGACCTCCGCCTGGAGGTTCCGCTTGGTGGCGGTCTTGTTATCCCTCTCCGTCTGCATCGGCGAATAGAAGAAGTACCAGAACACTCCGTACAGGAGGACGCCGATGATGGCGAATACGACCACCTGGGTTCCCAATGACATCTTCCCCATGGCTATCTCCTCCTCGTCCTCACCGCGCACCGGCGGGAGCCGCGCCCGGAGCGGGAGCGTTGGGAGAAACGATCTGGGTCCGGAGCTGGAACTGGGTGAACTCCTGCTCCTCTCTTTGATCGACTTTGGCGTCGATGAGCTCGACGTTCTGGAACCACTCGTTGTCCTCGAGCTTCCGGATGTAGTCGGCGATGCTCACGTAGGAGGCGGCCATTCCGTCGATGGTCACCATGGGACCGGCTTGCTGCAGCTTGGTGAGCCAGACGAAATCAGGAAGCTCCGACGAGAGCGCGTCGAGGATCCGGACCGGCCCCTCGCGCTCGCTCTTGAGCCTTTCGATGAGCTTCTCCTTCTCTTCGAGCTCCGCGAGCTTGGCCTGGTACTTCTGGACCTCGACGATGATCGGGGCGAGGCGGTTCTTCTCCGCCGTGAGCTGGTTGATCTCCTCGTCGAGCTGGCTCAACTGACGGGTCATCGAGAGCCACTGGACGACGATCGCCGCGAGCGCGAGACCGAGGATGGCGATGGCCAGGAAAACGCCCTTTTTCTCCGAGCGCTCGCCTCCCGCCGGTCCGGTATCGATGACGGTGCCGCCACCCGCCGGGGCCTCTTTCGTTCCCAGGAGATTGACGCGGATCATCACTCACCAGCCTTTCTCATGGCGAGCCCCACCGCGATGGCGCACGCGGGGCCGACCTCCTCGAGAAATTCGGCATCGAAGTCCTTCGGGTTGTAGGACATGTTCTGGAAGGGGTTGAAGATCTCGACGCGCGTGTCGAATCTCTCGCCCATCGCCTCCGAAAGCCCCTGGATGCGGGCGCTCCCTCCGGAGAGGACCACGCGGTCGATGCGATCCTCGGAGGTGGTGGCCTTGAAGAAGTCGAACGTCTTCTGGAGCTCGAGGAGCACCGAGTCGGTGGTGGAGCGGAGGATGCCGGCGATCTGCTCCGCGTGCTCACCCTGCCCGTGCTTCGCGTTCTCGGCCTGCTCGTAGCTCAGGTTCAGGTCCTTCTGGATCGCGTCCGTGTACTGGTTTCCGCCGATGGTCGTGATGTCCCGGGTGAAGATCGAGTTTTCCCCGCGAACGACGTTGATGTTCGCCTGGCTCGCGCCGATGTTGACCATGGCCACGACCCGCCCCGGCTCGACGCCGTAGTTCGTCTCGTAAGCGTTCTGGAGCGCGAAGGCGTCGATGTCCATCACCACCGGGTTCCTGCCCGCCTGGGTGATGACGCTCGTGTAGTCGTTGATCTTATCCTTCTTGGCGGCCACCAGCAGGATGTCCATGTTCCCGCCCGAGGCGGCGGCGTCGAGCACCTGGTAGTCGAGGTTGACTTCCTGGATGTCGAACGGGATGTACTGCTCCGCCTCCCAGTGGATGGACTCCGCGAGCTCCTGCTCGCTCATGGCCGGAAGCTGAATCTTCTTGACGATGACCGAGCTTCCGCTGATGGAGGTGGCGACGTCCGTGGTCTTGATCTTGTACTCGGCGAAAAGCCGCTGGATGGCGTCGATGACGGAGGTCGAGTCCATGATCTGGCCGTCGACGATCGCTTCCGGGGGCAGGTACTCGAGGCCGACGGTCGTGAGCTGGAAGCTATCGCCCTTGCCCGGCTTCAGCTCGACGGCCTTGACCGAGCTCGAGCCGACATCGAGACCCACGAGATTTTTCTTCTTGCCGAAGAGACCCATGCGCTCTGGCTCCCTTACCTCAAGTTGAAGTCAGCGATACTTACCAGGAAGAAGTTAAAGTACTTTATGAGCCTACAGTATGAAGAAACGGGCTGTCAAGCAAAAATCGGCCACAAATGTACTGGAATCTTTCGGTTATTATGAGTGACGGATTCGCCGGCGTCAAGCGGGTTTTGTCATTTCGGTGGGGGTTTCCCCATGGAACGATCGAGCCTGCGGGAGAACCCAACCACATGGGGAACCGTGGGGAAGGCACCCTACATTTTGGGGCAACGCGCTCGATCGCAGCCCTCCCGGACCGTTTTCCCTTGACAACCTATATAAGAGGACCTAAATTACGCGTTTGGGCGATTTCAGTCGCCCAAATTTTTTTTCACTTTTTGCGCCTCGCAAATGAAGGGCCGTAAGAAAGGGCCATGTCGACCACGTTTCCCAAGAAGGCGGATCTGCTGAAGCGCAGCTGGCACGTCGTGGATGCGGACGGCCAGATTCTGGGCCGGCTCGCGACTCGGATCGCAACACTCCTCACGGGCAAAGACAAGCCGGGCTACGCGCCTTTTCTCGATACCGGGGATCACGTGATCGTCGTGAACGCGGAGAAGATCCTCCTGACGGGGAAGAAAGAGACGGACAAGGCTTACTTTCGTTTCAGCGGCTATCCCGGCGGAATCCGGAAAACGGTGGCGTTCGAGATGCGCGGCGCGCATCCGGAGCGGCTGATCGAGGAGGCGGTGCGCGGAATGCTTCCCAAGAGCCGCCTGGGGCGTGCGCAGTTCAAGAAGCTGAAAGTCTACCGGGGATCCTCTCATCCGCACGCCGCGCAGAAACCGGCGAAGCTCGAGGTCAAAACCCGCGTCGCCCGTCCGGGTTGACGTGAACCGTTAAGGAGCTCCATTCTTGGCGACACCGATTCAGTATTACGGCACCGGGCGGCGGAAGTGCTCGGTCGCGCGCGTCTACCTGCGGCCGGGAACGGGGACCGTGCGGATCAACGAGAGGCCGTTCGACAACTATTTCCGCAGCGAAGCCCTGAGGATGATCGTGCAGCAGCCGCTGCAGTTGACCGAATCTTCGGGGAAGTTCGACGTCCACGCCAACATCTCGGGCGGGGGACTCACCGGCCAGGCCTGGGCGATGCGGCTCGGGATCAGCCGGGCGCTCTGCGAGTTCAACCTGGAGCTTCGCTCCCGCTTGAAGCAGGGCGGGTTTCTGACGCGGGACGCGCGCATCAAGGAGCGCAAGAAGTACGGACAGCCCGGCGCCCGGAAGCGGTTCCAGTACTCCAAGCGGTGAGAAAGGGAGAGTTTCTTTGGCATCGATCACGATGAAGGAGCTGCTCGAGGCGGGAGTCCATTTCGGGCATCAGACCAAGCGCTGGAACCCGAAGATGAAGGAGTACATCTTCGGCGAGCGAAACGGGATCTACATCGTCGACCTCCAGAAGACGCTGCGGCTCTTCCGGGAGGCCCTCGCCTTCGCGACCGAGCTGGGCTCCCAGGGAAAGACCATCCTGTTCATCGGGACCAAACGGCAGGCGCAGGAAGTGGTCGCCGAGGAGGCCGCCCGGTCGGGGATGTACTTCGTGAACCAGCGCTGGCTCGGAGGCACGCTCACCAACTTCGTGACCATCCAGAAGAGCATCGGCCGCTTCAAGGAGCTCACGACGCTCGTCGAAGGGGGCGGCAACGATTTGACCAAGAAGGAAATCTCGCGCCTCGACAAGGAGCGGAAGAAGCTGGAGAAGAACCTGAGCGGCATTCAGGAGATGCAGCGGCTTCCCGACGCCGTCTTCGTCGTCGACGCGGGGCGGGAGCAGATCGCCGTCCACGAAGCGCGCAAGCTCGGGATTCCGGTCATCGCCATCGTCGACACCAACTGCGATCCGGACGTGGTGGACTTCGTGATTCCTGGAAACGACGACGCGCTCCGCGCGATCAAGCTCTTCACTTCACGAATCGCGGACGCGGTCCTCTCCGGGAAGGACATGGTCAAGGCCGCTTCCGAAGGACCTTCGGGCAACGGCGGCCCGCACCGGAAGTCCGGCGAAGAGATCGCCGTCCAGCCC
>Ga0187893_10003033_pt1 | contig 35235 bp, 28 predicted proteins | sample MA1701074metaG_FD_139574 | JGI IMG/M metagenome (GOLD analysis project Ga0187893, IMG submission 139574) | White microbial mat communities from a basaltic lava cave in the Kipuka Kanohina Cave System on the Island of Hawaii, USA - MA170107-4 metaG ...
GACTAGCTGCTCGTATGTCAAGTTGGGCGGAACCTGCCCGGCCGCGACAAACTGCGCAAATTGCGTTCTGTTCATAAACGCGACGTGCGTGTAGATCCGCGTCGGATCGATCCCCGCCTGCGCCAATCCGTCCGTCCACGTGCCAATGAACTCGGCGACAATGGACGCAACTTCGGCGCCCACGTTCGATGGCGCCTTACCAGGGCCGAAGCCCCGATTCGCGAGGGCGTGAAACCCCACCCTGTCGTTCGTGATCACGTCCTGACCCATGTGGGACTCCCAGCCCGCGATGACACCCGCGAAGAGGTTCTCCTTCCCCTGGGCCTTGAGGATCGCCATCTGCGAGACGATCTCCGCGCCGATCACGTCACGCGCGCGGCGGGTCACCTCCGCTTGAATCTTGGGCGCGTTGAAGCACATCCTCGCCGGAGGATGAGACCAGTCGAGTTTGAGCCCGGTGCTCAGTTTGCCGGAGAAGTCCGTCCACTCCACATTGGCGGGATCTCCGATGAGGTCGGTTCGTTTACTCCAAAACATCGACTCGTCGATGTGAAAGCCGACGGCGACGTTCTCGGCGAGTGCGATCTCGAAACCATCCTTGACGATCTGCCGGGCCTCGGCGTCGGTGTGGTCAAACGAAATCGGACCGAGGACGATCGCCAGCTTCGCGCGTTCCCCGCCGGTCATGCCGATCGTTGTTACGATGTCGCGCGCCATGGCGGCGATTTTCTCTTTGGGCGTGTAGATCAGGACCCGGTCGAACGGGATCGCCGGATCGGGTCCGCCTTCGAAAATCTGGAAGGCGAGGTAGCGAGCTTCGTTCCCCGTCAGAGGAGCGAGGCTTTCGGGTCCTGACAAACCGGAGACCGTCAGGAGCGGGCGATTGCTCACCACGCCGCCGATGGCGGCCTCCAGGGGGTAATCGCCGGGAGTGAGGCCGGGCGTCACGAAGTTTATCTGCGCCAGCCCCGCAAAGCCGGGCGTCATCCCGGCGAATTGCACTGTGGCCTTGGAGCCGCCCACGGAAACCGTCGTCGCCAGTGTTTCCCGAGACAGGGGCGACAGCGGCGCCACGGCTCCCGTGGCAATGGGGTTGTCCAGTGGTCCCGAGCCGATCAGATACGCAACCACCACGCTGCCCGGTTTGGCTCCGTTTCCCGCGCCATTCACGGTGTAGTTCTCGTTTACTACGACCGCGTGATTTTCGCCATAGGTGAGGATGCTCGGCGCGGCTTGTTGCACAGTCATCGGAGCCGCAGCGCTTGCCACTGTATTCGAGACGACCACGACCGAGGCCGTTCCCAGGCTAATCTCGTAGGGGGCTTGGAAAATGATCTGTGAGGCGCTGACATAAATCAGCGGGGCGGGTGCGCCGTTCACCAGCACTTGCACGCCACCGAGGGTAACGGGCAAGTTGGCGCCGCCGGGAGCGGACACGGGACTGGCAGCCAGGTTCGATCCGTAGATATCCACGAGCGATCCTGGCGAGACTGCCGGAGAAACGCCGGCGTGAATGACAATTCCCCCGCTATTGATCCGCGGCACCTGCCCAGTGGTCTGGCCCAATACGAAGCAGGCGACAGTCGAGATCGCGAGAATAGGCGGCAGTGCGCGCATTTTTGGAAGTTCCTCCCTGCAAGTTCGATTTTCGAGTCATTCGGACCGGTTCCGACGCACTCCTCCACCGCCCGCCATGATCGAACCAACACGCAACAAACGTATTGGAGAAGCCGCATCGGCCTATCATTTCGACCTGCCTATTACTGAGTGCGCAGGGGCTCGGCTTCGGGATTGCCGGGACCAAAATGCTTCAACATCACAAGCGCATCCGTGTCGCTGGGATTCTCTATTTGCACGCCCTCCTGCGCCGCGGCTGCTGTAACGAACAGCTCATCCTTCGTCATTTCGCCGAAGCGAATCATCGAAGGCGTCACGACTGGATGACCGCCGAAAAGCCCGTGGCCTTGCGTAATAATCAGCCCGTAGGCAGCGCTGTCCCGAATGGTCACGGTCCGCTTCGGCATCACCGTCAGTTCCTTAGCCGAATAGCAGGCGGTTCCGTAGGTAATCCATTTCTCGCAATATCCGCCGTCCTGCATGGCAGCGAGTGGCTGTACAGGGACTGGGAACAGCTTGTTGGTCTTGCCGAACTCGGGGTTCACGTTCGCGTCCCAATCCAGCATGCCGACCAGGAAGTCGAGATCGTGATGATACTGGGGCAAGACGTCGTTCACCAGCAGGCTCCAGTCCAGGAGGCGGCCCTCGACTTCCGACTGAAAAATCGCGAACACGTCGCTGTTCACCTGCGGCTCATATGTCACCAGGGATCCGGGAGCGTGCAGGATTCCGGGATTTATCTGCCATCCCGTGCCAGGCTGTAGACGGTAGGCGCGCGAATGAAAGAGAATGCCATTATCGCCGCGGCTCCAGTTCTCGAGACACTGGCGGACATCGTCCTTCGTGGTGCCGGGCTCGAGGCCCATGAACGTATAGGGAAAGTCGTTTCCCGTGAGGTTGTATTGCGGAGGGAAATAATATGCTTCGGGTTTACCGCGCCGCCCGACAAGTCTGGCAATCTCGTCGCTTGGGTGCATATGATGAGGGATCGGGCCCATGTTGTCGAAAAACTTGCAGAGTATATTCCAACCGCGCTCTCTCTCCATCACGGCAGAGCCAAGCAGAGAATCGCCGGCGACATCAACGGCGTCCTTCAGCAGAAACCGTGTTCCGTCGGGGAGGCGGACATAGCTCAGGCCCTCATCCGCCGAAGTCGCAGGACCATTGGAGGCTTTGGTCGTCGAGGAAAACCATCGCTCATCGATCCCGCCACGATGTGCGCCGAAGGCGTAAAGATCATGCGGATGCAGCCTCAATCTTCTGCCGGGAATCAGGAACGCACGAGGAACCCAGCAGGGTTCGAGTCTCAAAATTCCGCGTCCGGCGTCGATTGCCTCGCGAACCCTCGATCGGTCTAACATTGTTTCAGTAAATCCTTTTGAATCAATGCTCTATCGGAGGGCCGAATGAGCAGAGCGTACGCTGCTGGCAAAACATGGGCGCGCCTTCGCCGGACTCCGCATGCGACGCGTAAAGCGGGACTGGGAATCATTCGGGCCAAGCACTTCGTGCAACCGACCAAAGACACCAACAGCAGGGACCCCAAGGGTATCAAAACTATTTTCGTCTGTCAAGTTCTGAATGAAAATTCTTTTTACTTTGGCTGCGAGCTGATGTATGATTGAGGCGATGTGCGGCGGCACTCCTCAAGCGCCTCCGCTAGCATCGTGGAGCAGGACTTGCAGAATCACAATAACTTCATCAATGGACAGTTCGTGTCCACAGCACGTACGGACCGCATCACCTGCATCAATCCTTCGACCGGAGCAGCGATCTGCACTGTTCCGGACAGCAACGCGGCCGAGGTTGAAATGGCTGTGGCCGCCGCGGAAGCGGCTCAGCGCGAATGGGCGAGGAGGCCGGCCGTGGAGCGAGGCGCGGCATTGCGGGCGATTGCCGCGAAGATCCGCGAGAACGTGGAGCCGCTGGCCCGCGTTATTACCGAGGAGCAGGGCAAGGTTCTCAACCTGGCGCGTGTAGAGGTGGCGTTCACCGCTGACTACCTCGACTACATGGCGGAATGGGCACGGCGCATCGAGGGCGAGATCCTGGAGAGCGACAGACGCGGAGAGACGATCTTCCTGTTTCGGCAGCCCATCGGTGTTATCGCTGGTATTCTGCCGTGGAATTTTCCATTCTTCCTGATCGCGCGGAAGGCCGGGCCGGCCTTGGTGACCGGCAACGCCATCGTAATCAAACCAAGCGAGGAAACGCCGCACAACGCGGTGAAGTTCTGTGAGCTTTTGGCGGAGACGGCATTGCCGCCGGGCGTCATCAATGTGGTGCACGGATCCGGCGCGACGGCCGGGCACACGCTGGCCTCCTCTGCAAAGATCGGAATGATTAGTTTCACGGGAAGCGTCGGAACCGGGTCGGCCATCATGTCTGCGGCTGCGGCCAATATCACTAAGGTGAACCTGGAACTCGGTGGCAAGGCGCCGGCCATCGTGATGGCTGACGCTGATATCGACTTGGCGGTGAACGCCGTCAAGGCATCGCGTATTATCAACAGCGGGCAAGTCTGCAATTGCGCGGAACGGATTTACGTACAGCGCGGGATCGCCGAGCAGTTCATCGAAAAGCTGGCAGCGGCAATGAAACTGACCCGAGTTGGCGATCCGCTGGCTGATTCCTCCGCCGAATACGGGCCGTTGATCAATGAGGCCGGTTACAAGAAAGTCGATTCATTGGTACGAAGTGCGGTTGCTGCCGGGGCCTCTGTGGTTACAGGCGGCAGACGGGCGGAGATGGCGGGCGGTTACTACTATGAACCAACCGTACTTGCTGGCTGCCGCCAGGAGATGGAGATCATCCGCCGTGAGACGTTCGGGCCTGTGGCACCGGTGGTAACATTCGACGACTTGGACCAGGCAATTGAGTACGCTAATGAGTCCGACTACGGCCTTACCTCCGCCATCTACACACGCGATCTCAATACGGCACTCCGTGCTTGCCAGGAGATCCGGTTCGGCGAAACATATGTCAACCGCGAGAATTTCGAAGCGATGCAGGGTTTTCACTCCGGGTGGCGCAAGAGCGGCATCGGCGGCGCCGACGGCAAGCACGGCCTCTACGAGTTCACTCAGACTCACGTAGTGTACATGCAGTGTGCCGGTTGAGAATGGCGAGACTCGGTGAATAGCTACTTCTGACGCCTTTGGGTAAGTCAATGGGTGGCGCAAAAAATATGGAAGGAGCACCTGCTGCTGAAAGAGTTATGGCAAACCAAATTACTGTTCAACTCCGCCAAGTTGCGGCTTCAACGACCGAGGCGGTCATCCGCCAACACAACGTACTCGTCGATCGGCCGGCCACCAAGGGCGGAACCGATTCCGGTCCGATGGGTGGGGAGCTGTTTCTGGCATCGGTGGGAGGCTGCTTCATGAGCAATCTCCTCGCCGCGATCAAGGCACGAGGGGCGGAAGTATCCGATGTCCGAACCGAGGTAACCGGAACCCTCGCCGATTCGCCAGCGCGTTTTGCAAGCATCGAACTGCGTGTCATGGCGCAGAGCGCAAGCTCGGAACTACTCGAGAAGCTCGTGGAGATCTCCGACCGTGGTTGCATTATGATGAACACGCTTCGGGGCAATCTTGATGTCAAGATTCGGATCGCCTCCCCGGTCTAGCCAACGGCTGATTTTCGGCGTCGCCCCCTGACCGTAGCTGCATCATGAAAAAACCATCAAGACGCGTGCGCTCGGCTTTGCACCCGCCATTTTCGCTGGCGGGCGGGAACTGCGTTTCACGTACTCCAGCCAACGTCGTTGGCTGGCTTGGAGGCGCCAGCGGCCCGCCTGAGTATCTTGGTCGCCGCCGGAACTATGGACATTGAGCAACTGGCTCGGCGGCAACTCGCCGACTACGACCGTCATGATCCCGGTCGTGTCTTTGAGGGTTATTCCATTCCGATGTCAGTGGACGATGCCTATGCGCTCCAGATGGCTGTGGCGCATTTACGGGAGGAACGGGGCGAGCGGGTCGCTGGTTATAAGATCGGCTGCACCAGCCAGACACTGCAGGCACAATTAGGGATAGACCGCCCGGTGTTTGGGTGCGTGTTCGCCACCGAGACTCACAGCTCTGGCGTCGTCCTCGACCCCGGCCGTTTTGACGGTCTTGCAATTGAGGGAGAGTTCGCAGTACGAATCGCCACGGACGTCCCGGATGCGAAGTGGCTGCAAACCCATCCGCATGAGGCAATCTCATCGGGCTTCGCCGTGATTGAGCTTCACAACTATGTATTCCGGAACACGCCGCACAAAGTGCAGGAACTCATCGGTAACAATGCGCTTCATGCCGGCGTCGTTCTGCCGGCGTCCGAGCCGCCGTTGAGCGATCCCTTGGTACTCCTGGATTCCTCCGTCACGGTTTCCAAAGACGGGGCTATCCTCGGTACGGCGAGTGGAAGGGCGCTGCCAGAAGGACCGTTCGGCAGCGTGGTGCGGCTCGCCGAGCATCTCGCGAGGTTCGGCCGGTTTCTTCGGCGCGGCCAGATCGTTCTGACAGGTTCCCCACTTCCTCTATACCCGGTGGCTGCTGGAGACCTGATCGACGTGAGCAGCGACAGATCCGAAACCGTCGTCTGCCTCATTCGTTCATCCAGCGTGGACTCCTGCGGCGCGGCAAGCAAGAGGACTCCGTTGATGTAGATCTCGAGCCTCGCCAAGTCTGGACACGATACATTCACCAGGGTTACCGTCCTGCCCGAATCGCTGAAGAATCGTCGATTCACCTACCCTCACTGACCACAAACCCTCAGTGGCCGACCAACAAGGTGAAGATACTTCTCGTACGCGCGACGCCAATCGACGCCTTCCATAGGCTCGATCCGTTCCGTCAGGAACGAGCGCCGGACCAAAGTCCTAGCCTCGTACAGGTCCGCGATGGCGCCGGAGCCGATGGCTTGTGTCAGCACGTTCCCTGTGGCAGTGGCCTCAACCGGCCCAGCGATGACCGTGCGGCCAGTGGCATCAGCCACGAACTGGTTCAAGAGCTGATTTCGCGAGCCGCCGCCGACAATATGGATGATGTTGAAGCGGCGGCCGAGCAAGGACTCAAGCATTTCGAGCACGTGACGATAGCGCAGCGCCAAACTCTCCAGAATCGTGCGGGCCACCTCAGCAGGTGTCGTCGGGACGCGCTGGTCCGTGTGGCGGCAATATTCCTTGATGCGCCGCGGCATGTTGCCCGGCGAGACAAAGGCGTCCGGATCGAGGACTGCCGTAAAGGGTTGCGCCCGGGCTGCCCGCAACACTAGGTCTTCGTACGTGAACTGCGCGCTTTCCCGGGCCCATGCACTGCGGCATTCCTGCAGCAGCCAGAGTCCCGCGATATTTTTCAAAAGCCGCACCTTTCCGCCTGCTCCGATTTCGTTGGTGAGATTCATTTCAAGCGACCGTGCGTTGATGACCGGTTGTTCAACCTCGGCTCCCATCAGGGACCAGGTGCCCGAACTGATAAACAGCCAATCATCGCCCTCGGCCGGCACGGCTGCCACCGCCGATGCCGTATCGTGTCCGCAAGTAGCGTATACCGGAACCCGGTCCAGGGCCACCCGGTCGGCCAAAGCCGGCAGCAGGGGTCCAAGACAGGTTCCAGACGCCACAATTTCCGTTAGAATCGACGCGGGCAACTCCAGCTTGCGCAGGAGCTCGACGGCCCAACGCTTCCCGCGTGGATCGTAAAATTGCGATGTACTGGCAATCGTGGCTTCCGACCGCGCCACGCCGGTTAGCCAATAATTGAACAGATCCGGCATAAACAGCAAAGTCCGTGCTGATTCGAGAGCGGGGTCGCCGCCCGCCTTCATCGCATACAACTGGATCAACGTATTGAATTGCATGAACTGGATGCCGGTCTGATTGAATATCTCTTCGCGTGACACACAGCCACAGACTCCTTCCAGCATGCCGCTGTTGCGCGCGTCCCGGTAGTGGCGTGGATTGGCGCATAGCGATCCGTCGCTACCCAACAGCCCGAAGTCCACCCCCCATGTATCGACGCCAACGCCGTCGAGCGTTAGGCGCCGTTCTCTTCCAGCGATCTCCAGTCCATGAAGAATTTCGTGGAACAGGCGCAACACGTCCCAATACAACGCGGAAAGAACGTGGACCGGCGTGTTTGCGAACCGGTGCAATTCCTCCAAGCGGAGAATACCGTTCTCGATGGACCCGAGTATAGCTCGTCCGCTTTCGGCGCCGAGATCAAAAGCCAGATATCGCTTGCTCACGGTCGGAACGTCAATCAGGTCGCCTTCCAATACGGCTCCTGCCCGCCGTTCATCTGCTTCCGGATCGCCAACAAACGGTCGAGCTCGCCGGGGGGTAACGCGAACGGCTTCCCAATGTCCCGGACCACAAGAGTAATCCGCGCATTCTGCTCGATCAGCTCCATCCGGAGAGCCGCCTGACGAAGCGTTGCGCCGACGGCCAGAGCGCCGTGATTCTCCAGCAGAAAACCGTCGTGATCGGGAAGAAAGAGACCTAGCCGTTCCGCAAGCTCCTCGCTTCCAGGGGTCGCATACGGGACGAGGGCTACCGGCCCCAACAGCACCACCATTTCCGGGAGCGAGAGCTGGTCCAGCGGAACGCTGGCTGCAGCGAATCCTGTCGCTGTGGGCGGATGCGCATGGATCACCGCGCCCACATCCGGGCGCAGCCGATACGCGATCCGATGCATGTTCAGCTCCGATGTCGGCGAACCGGCACCATTGACTTTACCGCCTCTCAGATCACAGACCACAAGATCGTCCGTCGTCAGGCTGGATTTCTCGGCTCCATGCCTCGTACAGATCAGCAGGTCCTGCCCGACCCGCGCGCTCAGATTCCCGGCAAGGGCAGCGTGATACTGTCGGGATGCCAGGTATCTGGCTACTTCGATCATCTCTGCCTTGACGAAATCCACGTTCGGAGCCGCAGTGCGTGCGACACTCGATGTCCCTGTCTGTAGTGCGACGTCGCGATGAGACCGGCTTTGCATACACTTGATCATACAGCAGCTCCTCCCCAATCGGAAAAACTATTTTCATCACGCGCCCTTGACAGTGGAAAAAAATTTTGATAATGTCGGGCTGCGTTCGCTTGGTCCGCTTCCGTCGGGAGAAGCGAGCGCGTCAATTTCGAGGGTCCGCGTATGACAAAACGTTGTTGCTTGGCAGTTGTCGTCGGCATATGGCTCGCGTGTTCCCTTTCCGGGCAGGTTTCAACTGGTTCCATGGCAGGTGTGCTCCGTGATTCCTCCGGGGCCGTAATCCCCGGAACGAGCGTGGCCCTCACCAACTTGGAAAACGGCCAAACTCGGTTCGAGGAGACGGGTGCGGACGGAGCTTTCAACTTTGCTGCCCTGCCGGTTGGCTCGTATGCTCTCAAGATTGAGAAGCCCGGGTTCAGCGCATACTCACAACCCCGTATATCGCTCACAGTAGGCCAGGCGATCTCCTTGCCCATCGTGTTGACGGTCGGCGATGTCTCGCAAGCGGTGACCGTCACGGAAGACGTGGCCCTACTCAATACCTCTGATAGCACGTTAGCCCGGCTGGTCGACGAACGCCAGGTGGAAGGTCTGCCGTTGAATGGACGGCAGCCCGCCAATCTGGTGTTTCTCGCTCCCGGAGCCGTCAATCCGGTGCAGAACATCCCGCAGTCGAATACTGGAAATCCCGTGCTCCAAAACAGTCTGGTTCACCCGCGGGAAATCGCGCCGGCGCTGAACGGCGTGCGCGGCGACGGTGTCTATTTTTCGCTGGACGGCGTAAACAATATCGACCCGTATCAGGTTACCGGCGGGCCGTTTCCGAACCCCGATGCCACGCGCGAATTCAGCGTCGTCAGCGGCACGTACGGCGCTCGTTATGTTTCGGCGCCCGGCGGGGCTGTCAACATTGTTACCAAGTCTGGGACCAATGAGTTCCACGGGAACATCTTCGAGTTTGTCCGCAACGGAGCCGTCAACGCGCGAAACTTTTTCGCTGGCGCACATGACGATCTCAAGCGGAACCAGTTCGGCTTCACGGTGGGCGGACCGATCCTCAAGAACAGGCTCTTCTCGTTTGGCTCGTACGAAGGTCTGCGTCTGCGCGATGAAGTGAAAGGCCTTACCCAGTTTGTTCCCTCCGACGCCCAGCGGGCGGGAGATCTCTCTTCCATTCCTACTCCCATTCGTGATCCGGTCACTGGCGCCCCGTATCCTGGCAACCAGATACCTCTCAGCCAGTTCGATCCCGTCACGAAGGCTCTGTTGGCTTTCATTCCCCGTTCGTCGGCCCCTGGCGGAAGAATCCAGTTTTCGCGGCCCATCGCGCAGCGGGAGGATCAGGCCGTGGTGAAGACCGACTATCTACATCGCCAGCACGCGCTTTTCGCGCGCTATTTTCTCGATGACTTCACTTGGGATCCGGTCGGTATCTTGAATGGGAATCTGCTGGCGAGTTTTCGCGGGCAGTCGCATCGCTGGCAAAACGGCGCCTTAGGTCATACCTACACTGGCGGTAGAAACCTTGTCAGTGAGTTTCGCGCCGCCTACGTCCGCGACGGCAGCACAACCGTCGCCGGTCAAAACACGGTCAGCCTACCCGGTCTGGGAGCCAACTTTCCAAAGGGCCAATTCCCGACGATCCAAAGCCTGGCCGTCGTCGGGCTTTTCGCGATCAATCCGGGAAACTTCAATGGTTTCCCCAGAGATACTTTCGTCATCTCTGAAAACGTCCAACTGCTGCGCGGCCGCCATGAATTTGCCTTTGGAGCCGAAATCCAGCGGATCCGGGCCACCTTGCTTACCGACAACCTCCAGAACCCGAATTCGAGTTTCAACGGTCCGCTTTCGGGTCATGCCTTGAGCGATTTTCTGCTGGGAAGACCCACGTCGTTCGCGCAGTCGGACGGCATTTTTGTACGGGCCCGAGGCACATTGTGGGGGTTCTACGGCGAGGACAAGATTCGTGTCAGTCCCCGAATGACCCTCACTGCCGGAATACGCTGGGATCCTTATTGGCCCTTCCATAGTCTGTTCGGACGCATGCAATGTTTCCGCCCGCCTCAGCGCTCCAGCGTGTTTACAAATGCGCCTGCGGGACTGCTGTACCCCGGCGACACGGGCTGCAATGAAACTGGCACGAGTCCGAGCCGTGGCAATATCCAGCCTCGCATCGGCTTGGCGTACCGGCTCGACCAAAAGGGCGTCACCGTGGTTCGTGGCGGTTACGGACTCTACACGATGCAGTTCCCAATGTTCAGTTTCTTGGGGTTCGGGTTCGCTCAACCTTATTCGAGACTGTTTGCGGTCCCCGCGCCAGGATTGATTTCGGATCCGTGGGCCAACTTCCCCGGCGGAAACCCATTCGCTAACGGCTTCGGTTTGGACGATCTACCCCGGCCGAAAGATGCCGCCTTTATCCGGCCCGTGCGAGTGGGCAGCTTCGCTCCCGATTTCAACCTCGGTTACGTCCAGCAATGGAGTCTCACCTTGGAGCGGGCGCTGAGCCAGGACACTGTCGTGCAGCTCTCGTATGTTGGAACAAAGGGTACGCACTTGAGCTTGGTTGCCGATATGAATCAGGCCGTATTCATCCCAGGGCAATCCACTTTGGGCAACGTTCAGCAGCGGCGGCCGCTGCCGGACATCGCTCAGGCCATGATGGTCCGCTCTGAGGGCAATTCGATTTACAACGGCCTTCAGGCGTCCGTACGGCACCGGCTAAGAGGCGGTTTGACCCTCTCATCCAATTTCACGGTAGGGAGAACAATTGACAGTGTTTCCGCCAATGCCAATTTGATTCTGGCTGGCGCTCCGAATCAAATCCCCATCCCTTCCGATCCTCGAGCCAAACGTGGTCTTTCAGACTTCGATCTTTCACACAGCTGGCGGACTTCCTTCGTATGGCAGATCCCGGTTCGCCGAAAAGACCTGCTCGGCCGGATTGCCTCCGGCGTGCAGTTGGGCGGCATCTGGACACTGGATGCGGGTCTTCCCTTCTCGATCACTTCTCCTTCCGGCAATTCCCTCAGTGGGAACGGTCTGGATTTCGCCGATCAGGTTCCCGGAGTTTCTCCCTTCCTCGGAACTGATCGCTCCACCGGGCAGCTCATCGAGAAATACTTCGAGACCGCGGCATTCACCCATAATGCGGTTGGGACGTTTGGCACAACAGGCCGGAACATCCTCCGGGCGCCGGGAGTCAGCAACCTGGATTTTTCGGTGACCAAGGGATTCAGTATTACCGAGAGAATTCGGATCGTTCTCCGAGCGGAATTCTTCAATCTCACCAACACTCCGCAATTCCTTCCGCCCATCAACACGGTGGGAGTAGCTACCTTCGGGCAGATTCTCGGGGCGCGCGATCCGCGGATTCTCCAATTTGGATCGAAGCTCCATTGGTAGAGGCCAACACATGGAACGAACAGATGCAACCAGGACGCGACGAGGTGTGCTGCGCCAAGTAGCCTGCGCAGGAATCTCGCTAGCTACGTCGCAAGCGATCGGCGCGAACGATCGGATTCGGGTGGGAGTGATTGGCGCCGGAAGCCGGGCGAACAACCTCGTGAAACATCTGCTTCCTGCGCTGCAAGAGCCCTTCGCCGGGGTTCCTCAGTTCCGTACCAAGCTCATTCCCGGCGCAGAGGTCGTCGCTGTAGCCGACGTCTTCGAGGTGAATCGCGATCGAGCCGCGCGCGGCAGATCGGAGATCACCAAGTTTTCCGATTATCGCAAGCTGCTTGATCAGCGAGACATTGACGCGGTGATCATTGCGTCACCCGATCATTGGCACAGCCGGATGTTGATCGATGCCGTCAACGCCGGCAAGGACGCCTACATTGAAAAACCGGTGACACACTCGATTGCCGACGGACCGGCTGAAGTCAACGCCGTGGAGCGCAGTGGGCGCGTCGTACAGACCGGCACTCAGCACCGGAGTTGGAAGCACTATATCCAAGGGAAGGAAATCCTTGATTCTGGCGCTTTGGGAGACATCCGGATAGTGGAGTCCTATTGGTTCTTAAACTACAGGCCAGGTTTGGATGCGCTTCGCCGTTCGAGCATTGACGTGTCCAAGCTGGACTGGAAGGCATGGCTGGGACCCGCTCCCGATCAGCCCTTCAGCGCAATGAAATTCCGATTCTGGCGCTACTTCTGGGACTTTGGCGGTGGAGCGCTGACGGATTTGATGACACACGCCATTGACACGGTGCAATGGTATATGAATAGTCCGACTCCAGCCAACGCCGTCGCCACAGGCCGTGCCTACGATTTCGAGTGGGAATGCCCTGACACGGTAAGTTGCACACTGGAATATCCCAAAGGCTTTCTTGCGACCTACACCGGGAACCACGCCACTGGGATGGATTTCGGAAGCATCATTTTTCGAGGGTCAAAGGCCACGCTGGAGATCAGCCGTGCCGCACTCGCCGTCTACGACGAAGACTTGACCAGATCAATTGCTTCGTATAACCCCGAGATACGACGTTGGCGTCCGAAGCCGCGCCTCTATGTCGAATCGGAGTACGAGGGCACTGCTGACAACCTCCAGAATTGGCTGGACGCCATCCGGAGCCGCAAGACGCCCAATGCCAACATCCGAATTGGCGTCGAGTCCGCTCGCGCCGCTCACCTTGGAAACGCCGCGCTGCGGAGCGGCAAGCGAGCGACTTGGGACGAACAACAGCAGAGGATCGTCATCTGACAACCCCTATGAAATTCGCGCTTTTCTTTGTGCTCTTGGAATCCGCCCTGGCTGCTGGCGGCGGTTATGGGCCCCTGATCACGGACAGTACGCTGCGACATTATCTCGGCGACAAACAGCGCTGGAGCTTTCGCAACGGCCTTCTCACCGGCGAACAGGAAACGCCCGGCCGAGAGAGTTTTCTTCTGAGCAATGAACGCTTTGGAGACTTCCATCTGAAATTCTCCGCGCGGTGCGCGGGTGCGGGATGTCGGATCCTGGTTCGCGGCACGATCCAGCCGCCGTTCCAGCTCGCTGGATATCAGGTTGAAATCGGAAGCGCGGCCGGCAGCCTCTCTTATTGCAAACCGGGTCGTTTTGAGAGCGCCTCGATGAAAGCGGAACCGCAGAAGGAAGTCTCCCTCGTGCGGGCCAGTTCCGCGCCCCCCGCGGACGGTTGGAACGATTATGAGATCACGGCAGTCGGCGACCAGATCACGGTTCAGGTGAACAACAGGGAAGCCGCCAGAATCACCGAGGACCGCGGTTTCCGGGATGGGGCGATCGGTTTTCGCCTGGCGTCCGGCGGTTCGGGTAAGCTAGAATTCAAGGATCTGCAAATCAGGCTGCTGGGCAACGTGGTGCGGAAAGACAGCACAGCGTGGATCCGGGACACGGAGGAGTTATTGGAGTTGGCAAAGTCTTCCGAGGGATTTCAGCCGCTGTTCGATGGCGCTACTCTGAACGGCTGGCAGGACACAACGCGGTTTTGGTCCCCGCGGGACGGCGCGATCAGCGGCCAGCCTCACAATTCATTCCTCGTCACTGCAAAAGACTACGCGAACTTCGTTCTCAAGGCCTCCGTGCGGCTCCACCCCAAGAACGGAAATAGCGGCATCCAGGTTCGGAGCGAAGTCATACCGGAGGGCATGCGAGGGTACCAGATTGATATTGGGGATCCATGGTGGGGCCACCTGTATGCGGAGAGCACGCAGCGCGGCATTCTGATACCCGTGGCGGACCGGAAAAAGCGCATGCAGTTGGTGCGGGCTGACGATTGGAACGATTTCGTCATCGTTTACCGGAACGAACATATCCTGGCTCAATTGAATAACGAAGTGACAGCCGACCTGATTGATTACTACGGTGAGAAAACTGGAAAAATCGGCCTACAGATTCACGTAGGCCCTCCCATGAAGGTTGAGTATCGGAACATCCAGATCAAGGTGCTACCGTGATCTTATATGAACCGTTACTGGGTGCCCGGTCTGGTGATCGGGTTACGATCATACGTTACGCAATGCTCTTGCGTGCCGCGCTTCAAACGCGATGGGTTTGTGAGGCGGTACTCGAATGCGCGCGCAGTGGGCAATGGGCCGCAAGAGGAGTGGAACTATGAAGACTGAAGACATCTCACGCCGTTCCGCCCTCGCCACCGGCGCGGGCCTCCTAATCACCAGCCCCACTACGGCATTCTCCTACCAGGCGAACTCGAAGGCGTCCTTCGGTATCATCGGCGTCGGCGGGCGCGGCATCTATGTGGGAACCCACATGGCGAATGATTCGAATGCGCATCTCAGCGCCATCTGCGACATCTATCCCGACAAGATCGACCTGGGCAAGACCCGCCTGGCGGGGGGCGACAAGCTGCGCGCGTTCCGCGATCTTAACGACCTGCTGGCGTTGCAGGATCTGGACGCGGTGCTGATCGCGACCCCAGTGAATCTGCACCCTGCGCATTTTGAAGCCGCAGTGGCGGCTCGCAAGCACATTTACTGCGAGAAACCTGCCGGTGCGGATGTGAAGGGCGTCAAGCGGCTGATGGCCGCCGGTCAGAAAGCGGACAAATCGAAAACCATACAATTCGGATTCCAGCAGCGCTTCAGCCCCGAGTATCTGAAGGCCATGGACATCATGAAGGCCGGGAAGATCGGGTCGATGAAGATGATGATGACTTATTGGATTCTTGGCGGCCCTCCACCCGAGAAGGCCTTCACGTCGCCCTACGTCGGCACGCCGGACGAGAAGGTGCGTCACTGGGGAAGTTGGATGGAGACCTCCGGCGGTCCGTTGGTCGAGCAGGACTGCCACGGAGTAGACAACCTGAACTGGTTCGCGGGCGACAGGCATCCGCTGAAAGCCACAGGCACGGGCGGGCTACGCTACAAGGTGCCATACGGCGATTGGAACAGCGACCATCATCAGATCACTTACTTCTACCCGGACGGAATAGAAGGATGGTTACTTTCGGTGAAACACACAGCCGGTTACCGGGACGTGAAGGATCAGTTCTACGGTTCGCAAGGGATGCTGGAAACCGCGCGTACTTACTATAAGTGGCACGGCCCAATCCCGACCTCGCCGATCAAGAATGCCGACGACCTGCGCGATCGCAGCCTGATCGAGCGCGGTGATTCGAGCCGCGAGATCACGATCGATGCGATCGCACATTTCTTTCGCTCGATCGTCGAGAAGAAGCCATTCCACATGTGGCAGACATCGGCCGAAAGCACGCTGACGGCGTTGTTAGGCCGCATGGCGTACGAGACAAAACGCGAAGTAACCTGGGAGGAGCTTCTCAGGCGAGGTTAGCGAGCAGGAATCGGAGGCGTCCCAGGCGATGGATCGGCCTTAATATTTATGCATCAGCTAGTTAACGTATTGCAGACAGCACGCACCGCCACAATCGGCAACTGCGTTGTAAAGATCCGTTCGCATTACGGCGTGCTGAACCGTTCTCAGCGGCGACTCGCGGACTTGATCATTTCTGATCCAGGGACCACTCTGCATCTGGACTTAACGCGCCTGGCGGAAGCCGCCAAGGTGAGCCCGGCGACGGTAACCCGCTTCTGTCGCAGAGTTGGCTTCGGCGGTTTTCGGCAATTCAAGATAGCGCTTGCCCAGGAAATCGCGTCTCTTCCCGTGGTGTTTGAAGCCTTCGACCGTGCGGATGATGACGCGACAAGAGTGGAAAAGGTTTTCCGAGCGTACGTTCAAAGTTTGATCGATACGCGCGCGCTCGTCTCCGTCCCAGAGCTTCTTCAGATCGTAGATCGAATCACAAAGGCGGCGACAGTTTACCTCTACGGTATCGGCAGCTCGGGTCTGATGGCAATTGAAACCAGCCACCGCTTGGGATTATTGGGTATCCAGTGCCGGGCGCATGTCGACCCTTATGAACAGATTATCTCGGCATCTCTCTGCACCACGAAGGATCTGGTGATCGGCTTCTCCCACTCAGGCACCTCGCGCCAGACCGTCGAGGCTCTCTCGATTGCAAAAAAGCGAGGCGCTTTCACTGTCGCTGTGACCAATTACGCCGACTCGGCTTTGGCACGAAAGGCAAACATCTGTTTGCTGACGTCGCTCCAAGAAAAGAACATTCATGTAGCGACCTTGACATCCAGAGTGGCGCAATTGACCTTAATTGACTGCCTCTACGTCCTGCTGGCCAGTCGAGGTGTGGAAAGGTTTCAAAAAGCTACGACCCTGATTGAAAGCGAGCTTTCGAGGGTTTTGCGGACCGATTCGACGCCGTTCACAAAAGGGCGTCAGTGATGACGAGATGACGCGTGTGGGGAAAAGGATTCTGAACATCGGCATGATCGGGCGCGGATTCATGGGCCGCGCGCACTCCAACGCGTACCGCCAGGTAAGCCAGTTTTTCGAGCTCGACCACCGACCCTGTCTACAAGCAATCTGTGCGCGCGATCCTGAAAAAGCGCGGGTCTTCGCGGACAAGTGGGGTTACCAGTCGGTCGAAGACGACTGGCGTCGGCTCATTGAGCGGAAAGATATCGATCTCATCGACATCTGCACGCCGAACAATACGCATTTCGAGATCGCGGTCGCCGCCGCGCAAGCGGGAAAAATAGTGCTGTGCGAGAAACCGCTGGCCATGAATGCCGGGGAAGCGCGGCGAATGGCGCAGGCCGTGCAGGAAGCGAAAGTGCCAAACCTCGTGTGGTTCAATTACCGCCGCGTTCCCGCGGTAGTACTGTCAAGGCGGATCATCGACGAGGGCCTGATCGGCCGCGTTTTCCATTACCGGGCGACGTTCCTCCAGGACTGGACGATTTCCGCGGACGTGCCGATGGGAGGCGACGCGCTTTGGAGGCTGGACAAGGATGCCGCAGGATCTGGTGTTTCAGGCGACCTGATCACACATAACATCGACACGGCCTTGTATCTCAATGGCCCCATCGATTCCGTCTGCGCCATGGTGGATACATTTGTAAAAGAAAGGCCGTTACAGTCGGATCCCAGTCGGACGGAGCAGGTCAGAATTGACGATGCCTGTGCTTTTCTGGCGCGGTTTGCCAACGGATCCACCGGAACATTCGAGGCCACTCGGTACGCTCGCGGTCACAAGGCTCGCAAGACTCTGGAGATCAACGGCGAGCTCGGATCTCTGTGGTGGGATCTCGAGGACCTGCATCAGCTCCACTACTTTAGCCACCGGGATCCGGCATCACTGCGCGGCTGGCGGACCATCCTCGTAACGAACCCTGAGCACCCGTACATGGCGAACTGGTGGGTGCCCGGCTGCAACATCGGCTACGAGCATACTTTCATTCATACTCTGGCGGATTTTCTTAAGGGGCTTGAAACCGGCGAGGCGGTACATCCCACATTTGCCGATGCGCTTCAGACGCAGATCGTGCACGACGCCGTTCTGCGGTCGGCCGTGCAAAAGACCTGGGCGCAGAGTTCGGAGTCGTCGGGTTTGACTCTCTAGAGGAGGTATCTATCGTGGCGGAAGTAGTCTATCGATCAGAAGTTCATATCGAGCGCGTTAAAGGACCGCTTCGACGGGCCTATCTGCCGTCAGAAAAAGAGCCGGTACTATTCGGCGTACACGGCGCCGTAGCCGAGCACTATAAACTTCCGCCGGGAACGATTGATGAACACGCAACCACGCTTGACTATGTCGTTGCCGCGGCGGCGGGTTGACTGACCGGAACCTTTTGGAGGCGCGCTGGAGGCGCGCAACATTTCAGCTGCGAATGAGCGTCTGGTTTCGGAAGCCGTGGGAGAGATCGAGCTTCAAGGGCACGTGCTAGTCATCCGGCGTATTCATGTGAAGCTGCGATTGAAGGCCGAGGAAACTCACCGGGAGACAGCCACACGCGTACATGGAATGTTTGCGGAGAACTGCCCGGTGTATCTCTCTCTGCGGGATGCGATCCAAATGACAACTGAGCTGATTTTCGAGCCGTCATCATAGGGGGTTTTCTATCGGGAGAGATCCATGAAGAAGGGAGGGATCCGTGAAGAATACCAAGATCCAATTGGTCACGTCATCTGCTGGAGGGCGCGAAATGTACAGAGCTACTCTGTCCGCAGGTTTTCTGTTCGCCGCCGTTCTTCAAGGCCAAGTCACGACTGGCACGATTCTGGGCACCGTACGCGATGCCTCGGGCGCCGTCGTAGTGGGCGCGAAGATCGAAGTCACCAACCAACGAACCAACGCCTTGCGCGAGGTCACCACCGATGACCGGGGCGATTACACGGTGCCCGCGCTCTTGCCGAGCGACTACACCATCCGCGCCGAGGCCAAGGGCTTCAAGACTTGGATCTCCCAAGGCGTGGTGTTGCCGGTCGGGGGTGAGGTCCGGGTCGATCTTTCCCTGCAACTCGGCAACCTGACGGAACAGGTGACCGTCGAGGCGCTGGCGCCCCTGCTCCAAAGCGACTCCACGTCGCTCGCGCACGTCATCGACCAACGGCGCATCGTGGAGCTTCCGCTCAACGGCCGGAATTTCCTCGAACTGGCCGCGCTTTCCGCCGGCGCTTCGCCCAAGACGCCCTTCCGCGTCACCCAATTCGGCAACCGCAACCAGTACGTCACGATTGGAGGCGGGCGCGACTCCTCGACCAACTATCTCATCGACGGGATCGAGGCCCGCTCCCTGCGGTTCAACAACTCGTCGCTCCAACCCTCGATCGACGCCATCCAGGAATTCGAAGTCGAACGCAACTCCTTCTCGGCCGAGTACGGCCGCGGAGTGGCCGTGATCAACACGGCCATCAAGCCCGGCACGAACGAGTTCCATGGAACGCTCTACGAGTTCTTCCGCAATGACAAGCTGGACACGCGTAACTTTTTCGACGCGCAGAAACCCCCGTTCCGCCAGAACCAGTTCGGATACTCGTTCGGCGGACCCGTCCTCCGGGACAAAACCTTCTTTTTTACAAACTACGAGGTGCTGCGCACGCGCAAGGGAGGAACTTTCTTCGCGACGGTTCCCGAGCGGGCGCTGCTCAACGGCGACTTTTCGAGCCAGGCCCGTCCGGTCTTCGATCCCGCGACGACGCAGGTCGTGGGGGGAAACGTCATCCGCACCGCCTTTCCCGGCAACCGGATTTCGTCCAACCGGATTCACCCTTTTGCCCAGGTCTATAACACACTGATTCCGGAGCCAAACGTGGCGCGGCCGTCGCTCAACTACATGACGGTCGCCAGCGACGTGGATGACGCTGACCAGTTTCATGCCCGCGTGGATCATCGCTTCTCGGCCAGCGACAGCGTCTTTGGGCGCTACTCGTGGTACGACGGCATCCAGCTCGTCGCCACGGTGTTCCATCCCGACCCGCGGCCGCAGAGCGGACAAAACGCGACTCTACAGCACTTGCACATTTTCAGCCCCACGCTGCTGAATGAAGTCCGCCTGGGCTACAATCGCGCGATTCATTTCACCCGTCCGCTGCCGGTGCTTGGCGACCGGAACATCGTGCAGGAACTAGGCCTGCGAAATATGAATGGCTTGAAGCCGCAGTTTTATGGCATCCCCCAAGTCAACATCTCCGGGTTCAGCAACCGCGGGGAGAACGGCCTTAACCAGGGCGCGATCGAGAATATCATTACCTTCAACGACAAGATCACCATCAACAGAGGACGCCACGATTTCCGTGTCGGGTTCGAATTCCAGGAAATCCGCTTTCAGCAATACGGGGGGGTGTTACCACGCGGTGGTTTCAACTTTTCAGGAGTCTTCACCGATCCCGCGGGAACGACGCGCGCGGGCACAGCCCTGGCCGACTACCTGCTCGGGCTGCCGCTTTCCGGCAATGCCGGTACCGGCGACGCTGTCTTCAACCTCGAAAGCCGCGCCTGGGCGATTTTCCTGCAAGAGGACGTCCGGCTACACAGCCGGCTCACGCTGAATCTCGGCGTCCGCTGGCAGTACGACCGGCCGATGCGTGAGAAAACGTTCAAGGAGGGATTCTTCGCCGAGGATTTGGGTCTGATCGCCTACTCCAAAGAGCCTACCGGCCAGATCTTTAACGCTCTCCGCGGCAAGTTTGTGCCCGGAGCCTCAGTCCGCCGCGGCATCAACGACCCGGACTGGAACAATTTCGCTCCGCGCATCGGTCTGGCCTGGCGTCCGTGGGGCGACAAGACCGTGATTCGCGCCAGTTTTGGAATGTTTTACGACAACGTGAACGGGAACGAGTGGCAATTCTTCGGTCTGCTTCCACCGTTTTATGGGATCAACGCCATCTTCTCCCGATCCGACTTCCCTACCTACACCATGAGCGACATGTTCCCGGACGTCAACTCCCTCACTGACATTCCAGCGCCCTTCTCGGTTTTCCGCCAGGACCGGACGCCCTATTCCTTTCAGTGGAACTTCAATATCCAGCGGCGACTGGGGCGGTCCACAGCGGTCGAGATCGCCTACCAGGGCGCGGGCAGCCACAAACGTAATTTTTTAAAGCCGGAACGGCTTTGAACCGCCGGAGCTAGCGACTATAAGCGACGAAAATGAGTAGCTATCCGCAAGAGTTTCGATACACCAAGGAGCACGAATGGATCAAGACGGATGGCGCGATCGCCGCTATCGGGATTACCTTTCACGCACAGGAGGAGCTGGGAGACATCGTCTACCTGGACCTACCCCAGGTGGGAGCCCGGGTGGAGATGGGAAAGCCGCTCGGCTCGATCGAATCGGTGAAGGCGGTCAGCGACATTTTCTCGCCGATCTCGGGCGAGGTCACGGAGGTCAATCCGCTGCTGACGACCGCGCCGGAGAAGCTCAATCAAGATCCGCACGGCGGGGCTTGGCTCATCAAGGTGCGCTTAACGCGGCCCGAGGAAATGAGCCAACTCCTCAGCGCCGCGGACTATGAAAGTTACATTGGGGTTGAAAATGAGTAGGGCGATATCTTCTTGAGTCGGATTCCGGGCGCCGGATGATGATCGAGCCGCAAACGTGCTCAGCTTGCCAGTCAGGGGCCGCGGGCACCCGAGACACCCCAAAAGCTGGCGGCATCCTATGACGAGCCGCGATAGGAGCAACAGAATGAAAGAAACGAGAGGAGACCAATGCGTGCGATTCCACACTGCTTGGATCGCCGCATGCTTTCTGAGCCTCACATTGTTACTCACAGGCGGATTGTTCACCGGCCGCGCCCAGACCGACGTCGATTTTGTTAAAGACATTCAGCCGATCTTCGCTAGATCTTGTTATGGCTGCCACGGCGCAAAAACGCAGATGGCCAATCTGCGGCTGGATTCCAGGGCGCCAGCCATGGGCAGGGTGATCGTCGCTGGCAAGGCGGCCCAGAGCCCTCTCTACCAGCGTGTCGCCGGCATCGGCGACGCGGCCCGCATGCCGATGGGCGGCAAGCTCGATGCAGCCGAGATCGAGCTGATTCGCGCTTGGATTGATCGCGGCGCCGAGTGGCCCGATACAGGCGCTGCCGTTGCCGCGCAAGAGTCAAGACACTGGGCGTTCATCCCGCCGGTTCGCCCGGCGCAGCCCAAGGTGAAAGACACCAAGTGGCCGCGCAACGCAATCGACAATTTCATCCTGGCGCGCCTGGAGAAGGAGAGTCTCGCCCCATCGCCCGAAGCCGATCGGACTACTCTGCTCCGTCGCCTGAGCCTCGATCTCACCGGCCTGCCGCCCACGCCCGAGGAAATCGACGCGTTCCTCAAGGACCGGAGCAGGGGCGCCTATGAGAAGCAGGTGGATCGCCTGCTGACCTCGCCGCATTACGGCGAGCGTTGGGCGCGCGTTTGGCTGGACGGCGCCCGCTACGCCGATTCGAACGGATTTGAAAAGGACCGACCACGCGAAGTCTGGTTCTATCGGGACTGGGTGATCAACGCCTTCAATCGCAACATGCGCTACGACCAGTTTGTCATCGACCAGATTGCCGGCGATGAACTGCCGCATGCCACACAGGACCGGGTCGTCGCGACCGGGTTCCTGCGCAACTCCATGCTCAACGAAGAGGGCGGCATCGATCCCGAGCAGTTTCGCATGGAAGCGATGTTCGATCGGATGGACGCGATCGGCAAGAGCATCCTCGGGCTGACGATCCAGTGCGCGCAATGCCACAACCACAAATACGATCCGCTGACGCAGGAAGAGTATTACCGCATGCTTGCGTTCCTCAACAATACGGACGAAGCCGAGGTTTCTGTGTTCACGCCGCAGCAGGAGGCGCGGCGCCAGGCAATCTACCGCCAGATTGGTGAAATCGAGGCGGAGATGCGGCGCCGCGATCCGAGGTGGCAGGAACGCATGGCCGTATGGGAACAGAGAGTCGCGAACGATCAGCCACTCTGGACCGTGCTGCGCCCCGAAGTGGACGCCAATTCCACGACCGGTCAGAAATACGCCCTCCTGCCCGACGGATCGTTACGGGCGGGCGGGTTTGCGCCCACTAAGTTGAACCTGAAGCTGACGGCGAAGACCGATCTGCGGAACATCACGGCGTTTCGCCTGGAGCTCCTGACCGATCCGAATCTTCCGCTGAACGGTCCGGGGCGGTCGGAAAACGGGATGTGCGCCCTCACGGAATTCAAGGTAGCGGCTGCACCCGTAAGTACGCCGGAGAAGACAGAAAACGTGAAAATCGCGAGCGCCACCGCCGATATCGAGATCCCGGAAACGCAGCTCGGCCCGCGCTTCCAGGATGTCCCGATGGCAGAGCCGACTCCAAATACTGAAGAGCGTGACAGACCGGCTATGCCGAGCGTGATCGGACCGGTAGCCTTCGCCATCGACGGTAGGGCGGAGACGGGTTGGGGCATCGACGCCGGACCCGGTTTGCGGAACCAGTCTCGAAAGGCTGTGTTCGTCGCGGCGAAGCCGATCGACTTTCCCGGCGGCGCCATATTGACCTTTACCCTGCTGCAAAGGCATGGGGGCAATAACCCGGATTACGCCGACAACAACAACCTCGGCCGCTTCCGTCTCTCCGTCACGAGCGAGGGCGGCGTGACGGCCGATCCGCTGCCCAAATCCGTGCGCGACATCCTGGCGATCCCGCGTGGTGAGCGCAGCGATCAGCAGATCGAAACGGTCTTCCGCTACTGGCGAACGATTGCGCCGGAATGGCGCGAGGCGAACGAGAAGATCTTGCGGTTGTGGAAAGAGTTTCCGGAGGGCGAGCGGCAACTGGTCGTGTCGCCGCGCTCGATGGCGCGGAACACACATATCCTGGAACGCGGCGATTTCCTCAAGCCTGTGCGCGTGGTGACGCAGGGCGTACCGGCCTTCCTGAATCCACTTCCGGCGGGCGCTTTGTCCACACGGCTGACCTTCGCGCGCTGGATGGTGGACCGCAAGTCTCCCACCGCCGCGCGGGCGTTCGTCAATCGCGTCTGGCAGGTGTACTTTGGCACGGGTATTGTGGCCAGCCCGGAGAACTTCGGGACGCAGGGTGAGCCGCCCTCGCATCCAGAGCTGCTGGACTGGCTGGCGGTCGAGTTCATGGAGCGTGGCTGGGATGTGAAGGCGCTCATGCGGTTGATCACGACGTCTGCCACTTACCGGCAGTCTTCAAGCTCGACAGCGGAACGATATGCGAAGGATCCCTACAACCGCCTGCTAGCGCGCGGTCCGCGCTTCCGCGTGGACGCGGAGATCGTGCGAGATATTGCGCTCGCCGCGAGTGGGCTTTTGAACGCGAAAGTCGGCGGCCGGAGCGTGTTTCCACCCGCTCCGGCGTTCCTGTTTGTGCCGCCAGCCAGCTACTCACCCAAGCGATGGGAGGAATCCAAAGGCGCGGACCGGTTCCGCCGGGCGCTCTACACGTTCCGCTACCGGTCGGTGCCCTATCCGATGCTGGAGACTTTCGACGCGCCAAACGGGGACGCGGCCTGCGTGCGGCGTGCGCGCTCCAACACGCCCCTGCAGGCGCTTACGACTTTGAACGAGCCGCTCTTCGTGGACGCAGCCCGCGCGCTGGCCGTGCGTACGCTGGTCGAAGGCGGGTCTACCGATGAGCGGCGAATCAGCTACGCGTTCCGCCGCTGTCTCGCGCGATGGCCGACCGGCGAGGAACTTGCGGAGATCCTGAGCCTCTTGCGCAATGAGGAAAAGTACTTCGCCAGCGACAAACAAAACCCGTTGGAGCTGGCGGCGGGCGACGCGGTGCATCCGCCTGAGCTGCTGAAGGGCGTCACAGCGCCGCAGCTCGCCGCCTGGACGGTCGTCTCGCGCGTCCTGCTAAACCTGGATGAAACGATTACAAAGGAGTAACCCACCCATGAACTGTCAGGACTCGCTTTATCGCAATCGCGATGAGAAGCATCTTACGCGCCGCTGGTTTTTCGAGCAGTGCGGCGTGGGTGTGGGAGCGATCGCGCTGGGAGAACTGCTGGCCAAAGCCGGTTTCGCCGCGGATGCGAACGCCGTCAACAACCCGCTCGCGCCGAAGAAGCCTCCCTTGGCCGCGAAGGCGAAGCGGGTCATCTTCCTCTTCATGGCTGGCGGGCCGAGCCAGTTGGAGCTGTTCGACCATAAACCGCAGCTCACCAGGTTCGACGGGACACTGCCGCCGCCCGAGCTAGTGAAGGGTTACCGTGCGGCATTCATCAATCCGAACTCGAAGCTGTTTGGGCCAAGGTTTAAGTTCGCCAGGTACGGGCAGGCGGACGTGGAAATATCCGAACTGCTGCCGCACTTTTCGAAGATCGTGGACGAGGTGGCAATCATCAAGTCGATGACGACCGACGCGTTCAACCACGCGCCCGGCCAGTTGCTGATGAACACCGGGGCCATGCAGTTCGGGCGTCCGAGCATGGGTGCCTGGCTGACGTACGGGTTAGGCAGTGAATCTCAGGATCTGCCCGCGTTCGTGGTGTTCAGCTCGGGCAAGAAGGGGCCGAGTGGTGGCAATTCCTGCTGGGGAAGCGGATTCCTACCGACGATCTACCAAGGCGTGCAGTTCCGCTCCGCCGGCGATCCGGTGCTGTATCTGTCGAACCCGCGCGGTGTGGACAACCGAGTCCAGCGGCGGTCGCTTGACGCCATTCACCGCCTGAATCGGATGCGCCAGGGAGTCACGGGGGATCCGGAAATTGCCACACGGATCAATTCGTTCGAGATGGCATTCCGCATGCAAACGAGCGCACCTGAACTGATGAACATCGCGAACGAGCCCAAGCACGTCCTCGACCTATACGGGGCCGAACCCGGCAAGCCGTCTTTCGCCAACGATGCACTGCTGGCACGGAGGCTGGTGGAGCGCGGCGTGCGCTTCGTGCAGATTTATCACGAGGCATGGGACCAGCACTCGCAGATCGTTAAGGACATCACCATTAACGCCAAGGAGACGGACCAAGCCTGCGCCGCCCTGATCCAGGATCTAAAGCAGCGCGGGATGCTGGAAGACACGCTGGTCATCTGGGGCGGCGAGTTCGGGCGGACGCCGATGGTGCAGGTGTTAGGCGGCAGCGACGGACGCGACCACCATCCCAACGCATTCACAATGTGGCTGGCAGGTGGCGGCATCAAACCCGGCGTGGTAATGGGTGAAACCGATGATCTTGGATTCAACGTGGTCAAGGACAAGGTGCATGTGCACGACCTGCACGCGACCATCCTTGCGTTGATGGGATTTGATCACACGCGATTGACGTACAGATTCCAGGGCCGCGACTTCCGGCTGACCGATGTGGGCGGGAAAGTGGTGAACGAACTGATCACTGGCGAAGCGTAGTGTAAGTGTGAGCCACATCCCACATTCGCCGGTACGGTTCAAAACGCAGGTGCCCGACCGTTTCGCGACGGCTCCCGCAATTCACGGGATAGTCGCGGAGGCGCTCGCTTGAGATCACTCGTCGATTCTAGATTCACTAAGATTCACTTGGTGGCCACCAAGTTCAGAAAACGGTCAAGTTCCCGCAGCAACCTAATTCGCGGGTGAGGTCATCGAGATGCCTTTCAAAGCCCCGCCATGCCAACTCAAAGCGCTCCGCCCAGCCACCTCTTCCGGCAGCCAAGGACTAAGCAGGCTCAGTCCCGGAGCAGGCACGCGACCGAGTCTTGGTGAAAGGCGCTGTACCCGGCGCTCGATACTGGCAAGTTGATATCGTTGTGTGCCCCCGACCTTCGCGATTACCCGCGACGGCGTGTTGTAACAGCACAGCGTGGGGTCCACGCCCCGGCTGATGACTCGGGTACGACAACCTTCCGGGAGTACGCGCGCTAACCCTCCGATGAAAGATCAGCGCGATCCGATCCGGGCGGCCCACATCGACATGATGTCAGCGCCGGTGCAAAATCCCCATATAGCCGGTTGAAAATTCCCCACCCTCGGATGAGGGTATAGAGCGGCGGCCGATCCTCCCTGGAGGAGGGCCGCGAGTGCTAAGGGGAAGAGACATGCAGGAGTTGATGGAGATGAAGCGGGAGGGCCTGAGCACGCGGGCCATCAGCGAGCTAACTGGCTACGACAGAAAGACAGTGCGCAAGTATTTATTGAAACCGGAGGCGGTCCCGAGCTACGGACCGCGTGCGGTGCAGCCCAGCAAACTGGAGCCGCACAAGCCGTACCTGGAAGACCGGCTGAAAGCCGGGGTGTGGAACGCCCAGGTGCTGTTGCGCGAGATCCGGCAGCGCGGCTACCAGGGCGGTTGCACGATTTTGAAGGACTGGATGCAGCCGCAACGGGCGGCAGGGATGGCGACGGCAGTGCGCCGATTCGAAACGCCGCCGGGTAAACATTATGTTGAGTCCGGCGTCATGGTGAGAACGCGGCGGCGATCGGCTTTTGGCGCGGACGCGGCCACTCACCGGCCTCTTCTTGGCGCTACATAACGCGCTCACAGAGATTCGAGCCATTCGATCAGCCCTGAGGGAAGAGCCTCCACTGGCTGCGTAGGCTGAGGACCAGTTGCGGACTCAAGGGCCTTGCGCTTCATTTCGAGATCGGCCTGCACATAGACTTCGGTGGATTTCATGTCGACGTGGCCAAGAAAATCCTTCACCATCACGAGCGGAACGCCGGACTGAAGAAGGTGCATGCCCTTGGTGTGGCGGAATGTGTGCGGGCTGATTGCGGGACGACCCAGGCTGGGCATCGAACTGGCGGCAAGGCGCAAGTACTTCAGCAGAATGTATCGCGCGCCGTGTCGCCCCAACCGCATGCCTCGCCCGTTCTGGAGCAACGGCTCGTGGCCATCGGTATTGCGACCGTTGGTGGCGAGGAACTTACGAACGAGTTGAGCCGATTGTGGCAGCAAAGGGCACAGCCGTTCGCGTCGTCCTTTGCCACGTAAGCGGACGAACGGTGGCGGATCCAAGTGGAAGTCAGAGGGTTTCAGATCGAGAAGTTCTTGGATGTGCGCGCCAGTGTCGTAGAGAACGCTGAGGAGCACGTAATCACGTTCTCCATAACGAGCCGTGCGATCAACTTGCGCCAGCAGATGACCAAGTTCCTGCTCCTTCAGATAGCCCAGTACGGGTCGGAGGGCCTTCTTCGCCGGGATCGCCAGAACGGGGCTGCACAAAGCAGCCAGTGCGGGCTGTTGGCCGGCGATATAGCGGAAAAATGTTTGTACGGCGGCCAACCGGGCGTTGCGCGTGCGCACTGTGTTGGTGCGAGTGGTTTCCAGATGGCTCAAAAACTCCAGCACGACTGCAGCGTTGAGATCCTCGATGACGAGTTGGTCAACAGAGCGTCTAGACCGGGTTGCTGAGAACTGGAGCAACAGCTTGATCGCGTCCCGGTATGAGGTGCTCGTATGGGGGCTGACACCCCGCTCCACGGCCAGATACCGAAGGAAGAACGTCGACAACAGGGTGGCGAGCGGTGGGATCTTCATCAGCGGCTCTCCTCCTGGATGAGATAGCCGAATCGGGCTTGGTGCCGTCTGGTGATTTCACCCATGAGGCACCTGGGTGTTCCGCGTGGCGGTGAACTATCTCCTGGACGTGCGCAAAAGCCGCATGGAAGCGCAAGAGTACTCGTTCGCGCGGTTTGGGCGGGAACTGGATGAGAACCTCGCCGCGCCCAACGAGCCGGCGGACGATGCGCTGCTCCTTGAAGAAATCAAGATTGGCTGCACACTTGGCATGCTGCTCTGTCTAGACCGGCCGCATCGACTGGCCTACATCCTGGGCGAGATCCTCGAACTCGATCATAAAGAAGCTGCGGCCGCGCTCGACATAACTTCGTCTGCGTATCGCAAACGGCTGAGCCGGGCACGAGCCAAACTGGTGGCCTTTATGCGAGCGAAGTGCGGCCTGTTCGAGCGTGCAAATCCCTGCCGTTACCGCCGCCGGGTTCGTCATGCCATCGGAACCGGCCGGATCGATCCGGCGCTGCCGATTTTCGCACGGGATCGTGCGAAAGCGCGAGAATTCCCATCTGTGTTGGCCGACATTCGCCAGCTCGAGGAAGACCAGCGTGCGGCCGCGGTGTACCGCTCTCACACCGTGCCTTTAGCGCCGGACGACTTCTCCGAGTGGATCCGCGAAAGGCTCGCCCGGTACTGAGATACGCACCGGAGTCTCGGCCACTAATCGGGGAGATCAGACGCGAGAAACCCCACCCCCGGCTGACAGGCTCACTCCGATCTGTTGCTGACGGCTAGGCGGATACACCCTGCAGCGTCACCGTGATCGCGGACAAGGTTTTCAAGGGCTGAATCACCGTGCGAAAAATGTGAATAAAATCGATTCCAGCGCCAATTGCGGTGAGCGGAAGCAGGCGCCCCGAATCCGTGTAAACTATAGAAAGCACTCCAAAGGCATAGAGCACGTGTAAGCCTGCACCGTGCTTGGGGTGCAAGAGGTCCGGGTCCAAAACCCGGCGGCCCGACCAGTTTTCATTCTTCAGTTCTTTACGAAATTTCGACAACGCTCGAAATAGCGTCCGCACCTCTTGCTCGGATTGCAAACGGTTTGACCTTCTTCGGAGCGTGCTAAGTCTATTGCTTTCATGGCTGGCTTGAAGCAGAAGCGAGGGACCGTGACAGAAAATGGGGGTGCTCTCCGCGCGAAAATCGGCGCGTCGGACGACCGTGCGAAAAATCCGCTCGCACCTAGGGCCCCAGCTGACTGGCCTTCACCACGCACTGCGCAACCCGATCGCCGGGATCGAACCCGGCATGGTGATTCTGGACAAATGGACCCGGCGCGTTAGGGCGCCGGATGAATTGTGCAACAATCTGTTGCACAAATTGCGCTTTGATGCACTGGTCTGGGTTGCCAGCAGTCGCAGCGTGAAAATCGCGTTTGTGCATGCGCCGATCCTTCCTTCCGGGCTGGGCCCCAGGCGTAATCAGTAGGAAGGTGGCCTCAAGGGCGGGAATTTCTGCCCGCCTCTGTGCGTACGCTGCCTCCCCAAAAAGGCCTCCGCAAAGGGCGCGAGCCATTTATTCCGATCCCGTCCTCCGGCACACTGATGCCTTCAGCCGGCCCGTTCGGGGCGAGGGCCCCTTAGGATTTGGAACCAAGTCATGCTCGCGTCCCTCAAGTAGACAACTATTCAATTATGTGATTGAATACTGTCATGGACGCCGTATCGAAACGTGCCTTCAAGGATTCTCTCTTCGAACAGTTCTCCGTGATTGGAAAAGCTCTTTCCAGCGGACGCCGTCTGGAGCTTCTGGAACTCCTCGCCCAGGGAGAGCGCTCTGTGGAGGAACTCGCCGATCAGGCCGGACTGACGGCGGCCAATGCCTCGCAGCACCTGCAGATCCTGCGGGCCGCGCGGCTGGTAGCGGTGCGCAAGGACGGCCTCTACGTCCGCTATCGCCTGGCGAACGAACGGGCGCTGAAACTATGGCTTGCACTTCGAGACTTCGGTGACGCCGAGATTGCGGAGATCCACCATGTCGTCCGAAGCTACCTGCGGGATCGGGCGGACATGGAGGCAATCACTGTCGAGCAACTGCGGTTACGGATGCAACAGGGCAATGTTGTTCTCCTGGACGTGCGCCCGGACGCCGAATATCAGGCCGGTCATATCCGCGGCGCCGTGTCCGTCCCAGTTGCGGATCTGGAGCAGCGCCTAAAGCAACTTCCGAAGAGAAAAGCGATCGTCGCCTACTGCCGTGGCCCGTACTGTGTATTCGCGGATGAGGCGGTGCGGTTACTCACGGTTCGGGGGTACCGCGCGCAACGGCTGGAGATCGGATACCCCGAATGGAAGATGCTGGGCCTTCCCATCGAGGCCGCAGCCAATCTCGCAGGAGGGCCCGCATGACACAAGAGATCGACGTTCAGACGCTCCAGGACTGGCTCACGCGGAAGAAACCGGTGACGGTGCTCGACATCCGTCAACCCGAGGATCGTCAGCAATGGTGGATTCCAGGGAGCTGGCACGTGGACGCCTACCGTTCGCTGAAGGAGGGTTCGCCAGCGGCACTTCTAGGCACAAGCCTTCCCCCAGACCAGCCGGTTGTGACGGTGTGCGGCTCCGGCCGCGTCAGTCTCACCGCCGCGGAAACGCTGGCTGAGAAGCGTGGAATTCATGCGCTTTCGCTCCGGGGTGGAATGAAGGCCTGGAGCATGGCTTGGAACACGGCGTCACGTTCGTTCGGCGCCGTCGAGGTCACGCAGGTTCGCCGGACGGGGAAGGGCTGCCTATCATATCTGATTCGCTCGGGGCCGGACGCTGCGGTCATCGATCCATCGGTCGAACCCGAAGTTTACGTGTCGCTGGCCAAGAATAGCGGTGCAAACATCCGCTATGTGCTGGACACGCACGTCCACGCGGATCACCTATCTCGCGCCCGGCGCCTTGCGGCGATGTGCGGAGCGGATCTCGTTCTGCCACGCCAGGACCGCGTGCGGTACCCGCACAGTTCCGTGGCTGAAGGCGACAGACTGGCGCTTGGAGCGACGTCGATCGAGGTGCTCTCCACGCCGGGCCACACCGCCGAAGGCGTGACCTACCTGATTGCGGGCGCCGCCATCTTCTCCGGCGACACGCTCTTTCTCTCGGGAGTCGGCCGGCCCGATCTGCACGCCGGCGGGACCGAGGCCGAGCGGGCGCGGCAACTCTTTCGCTCCCTCGCCAGGCTAGCGTCCCTGGGCCGGGATCTTATGGTGTTTCCGGGGCACACATCGGAGCCGGTGCCCTTCGACGGCGAAGTGCTGACGGCGTCCATCGGGGAAGTCGTCCGCCGCCTCGGCGACTGGCTCGCTTCCGAGGAGGCGTTTGTAAGTCGCATCCTCGCACGGATTCCGCCAACACCGCCCAACTACGTTGCTATCTCGCAACTCAACGAACGCGGCGAGTGGCCTGAAACCGATCCCACCGACCTCGAAGCGGGAGCCAACCGCTGTGCCGTCAGCTAGCGCGATCGGCGCTCTGCCGGATCGTCACGATACGAAACTCGGCATCAGGGAAAACTGGCAACAGTTCAGTCTCCTGGTCCTTGTGAACGCGTTCGTTGGCGGAATGGTCGGTCTGGAGCGAACGGTTGTGCCGCTGATTGGCACACAGGAATTCGGCATCGGCTCGGAGGTTGTTGTCTTCTCCTTCATCATCGCCTTCGGTGTGGTGAAGGCGTTAGTCAATTTCGCATCGGGGTGGCTGGCGGACCGCTTCACTCGCAGAGCGGTGCTGATCGCTGGCTGGATCGTCGGGTTGCCGGTTCCGTTCATGCTCGGATATGGTCCCACGTGGAGCTGGATCGTCGGAGCGAACGTACTGTTGGGTATCAGCCAGGGCCTTGCATGGTCGATGACGGTCAACATGAAAATCGATCTGGCGGGACCCCGAAATCGCGGCTTGGCGATGGGGCTAAACGAAGCGGCTGGCTACGGCGCCGTTGGACTCACGGCGCTCGCCACCGGCTATGTTGCCGCCCACTACGGTCTGCGCCCCGAGCCTTTCTACATCGGAATTGGGTATGCAGTGCTCGGCCTCGTTCTTTCCATGTTCCTGGTGCGAGACACCCGCATGCACGCCAGTCTCGAGGCGAGCCTTCACCATGCGCACGCTGTGGTGCCACGCCCCTCCACGAGGGAGGTCTTCGCGAAGACGAGCTGGCGCGACAGGACGCTCTTCAGCGTGTCCCAGGCCGGACTGGTGAACAACCTGAACGACGGTATGTCCTGGGGCGTGTTTCCGCTCCTGTTCGTCGCCAACGGAGTGAGCCTGGAAGGCGTAGGGATCATCAAAGCGGTCTACCCAGTGATCTGGGGAGCTGGCCAGGTGATCACCGGGCCATTGGCAGATCGGATCGGCAGGAAGCCCTTGGTCGTCTGGGGCATGATCACACAAGCGCTCGGACACGTCGTGATCGGTCTCGGGTTAGCCAGCCCCTTCACAACCGGATTGGCGGGCTCGGCTTTGTTGGGTATTGGCACAGCGATGGTCTACCCGGCGCTGCTCGCCGCTGTGGGAGATAGCGCGCACCCATCGTGGCGCGCTACTTCAGTGGGTGTCTACCGATTCTGGAGAGACCTCGGTTATGCGGTTGGGGCGCTGATGTCGGGAGCCATCGCAGGTCTCCTGGGCCTTGTTTGGACGGTTCACGTGGCGGGCCTCCTCACACTCCTGTCCGGCCTGGTCGCGTGGAGACTAATGAACGAGACACTCGACCGCTAAGGTTGGGCTCGCTTCACCGATGTCAGCGGCTAGAATTGAAACCGGATTCCGACCTGCATTCGCCGAGCAGGCAGTGTCGCGACCGCTCGGCCGAAGAAGGGGGAAGTTAGGGCGCCAACGTAGTTCTGGTAGTTCACGCGGTTTCAGAAGGTTGAAGGCGTCAACGGAGAGTGTCACGGACGGGCCTTATCCTTCTTCGATGGTTCAAACCGGAGCTCGCGGTACTACAACGTCGAGGTCTAGCGTGTTGGAACCGAGACCTGTGTTTCGAGTGGCTCCCGACGGGCGATCAACGGCCATGCCGTCGTTGTTGTCGTCGGCGCCGGTAGTGACGTTGAATGGAGGTTCCGTCAGAACCGATGCGGGATGTGCCGACACGGTTCCTAAGAAGTTGAACTGATGCCGGCGGTCGGTGTCAGCGCGCCCCCACTCTCCGGCCGGCGCGAAGCTCGATGCGATGGCGCCGGATTTCCCACGAACATCCATCGTTTGGAGCCAGGCGCGGAGTTGCCGGGCATCACGCAATTCAGCGCCAGGGTCGACGGTTTATCCGCAGGCATACGCCTATTACGGTCTCGAATCCTACGGCAGTCGGGGCGGCGTAATCTTGGGAGCTTCGCCGGTCAGCAAATCCAGGAACGCAACAATCGGCGCTATCTCGGAGAAGCTCCGTCCCATGAGCGGTTCGAAATCAATGGTCAGCCCTTCGGGCGAAGCCGACGGTGTGCTGCGGAAGTAAAACTGGACAACCTGTTCGAGCGTCTCGAACGAGCCGTCATGCATGTATGGTCCTGTGCGAGCGACCTCGCGGAGGCTGGGCGTCCGAAAGGCATACATCTCCCGCTTGTTCCCTGTGATCGCGCCACGTCCGGGATCACGGTGGTCCACACCGAGGCGGTAGAACTTGCTATCGGTCAAGGCATGCCCACTATGGCAACGAATGCAGCCAGCATCTTTGAAAAGGTGGCAGCCCTCGAGTGCCTCCTCGGACAGCGCCGATTTGTCTCCGGCCAGGAACCGATCGAAGGGAGAGTTTCGTGTTACTAGAATTCGCTCGAAAGCGGCGAGCGCCGTCGCAATTCCCTCTTTGGTTACGCCCGTGCCGAACGCGGATTGGAATCGCTGTACGTAGCCGGGCACAGCACTGAGTTCCCGAACCAGTTCGTCGGGGTCTTGGTTCATCTCATCGGCAGCGCGGATTGGCGCCAACGCTTGATCCTCCAGGCTAATGGCTCTGCCGTCCCAGAAGTACACGCTGTACAGACCCAGGTTCAGTAGCGATTGAGTGTTGCGCTTGAGGGACTTTCCTCCAGCTCCGGTAGCGGTCTTGAGGCCATCGGTGAACGCCTTTTCCGGTTCATGGCATGTCGCACAGCTCATCTTGTTGTCTCCGGACAGGCGCGGGTCGAAGAACAGGAGCTTGCCGAGCGCAGCCGCCTTCGCCGCGGTGCCGTCATCCGATGGGCTGGGTACAGGCGGGGTCTGACTGAGTGCGGCTACGCACGCGAGCGAACATCCAAAGGCTGCGGCCGCAGTCAAACTCGGGCTCATGAACTTCACTGCTCCCGATGACCTCCCAATCGAGCATCGAGTGACCACGGCCCCGCGCCGGCGATCAGAAGAAAGATTGAACCCAGTAACATCGAATAATCAGTCCGGGCTTCATGAGCCATCGCCCAGAATCCCTTGCCGATAAGGATCGGGATTTTAGTGGAAGCGATCGCGACGCACATGTCGATGATCAACGGTATCGCTGCGACTCGCGTCAGCAACCCGACCAGGACCATGGCGCCGCAGACGATTTCTACAACTCCTACGAAAGGCGCCATGATCTCCGGCATGGGTATCCCGATCTTGATGAACCGTCCGACCCCGAGCTCGTTCGGAAAGAGGAACTTCTGGATTCCCTCAGACAGGAAGACTGCACCGACAAGCGCTCGGATGAGAATCAGCGCCGGTGAGCCCTCGGCCGAGATGACGCGAGTGAGTAGTGTCATTTCAGATTCAACCGCGCGGGGTGAACTGGCTCAGATCGTAGATGCCGATCGTCTTTTCAAGGCCCGCGACCTCTTCAACGATCTTGTGAAATCCTTCCTCGCCGAAGAGCTTGTGCTCACGCTTTTCGAATTCCTCACCAAGCGAATCATACTC
>Ga0187893_10003034_pt1 | contig 35234 bp, 34 predicted proteins | sample MA1701074metaG_FD_139574 | JGI IMG/M metagenome (GOLD analysis project Ga0187893, IMG submission 139574) | White microbial mat communities from a basaltic lava cave in the Kipuka Kanohina Cave System on the Island of Hawaii, USA - MA170107-4 metaG ...
GGGGGTCATGGAGTCTAACCCGTGCGAGTACCCGAATGCCCGTTGATACAGCACCCAAAACACCCCGATCCCCAAGATCGCCAGCCAGCCCAATTTCACCGGCTTCGAGTCGTACCACTGCGATATGTCATACCCTCGCCCCGAACTGTCAGCTGCCATGTCCCCTACCTCCTTGTGTTAAATGAAAGTGTGCAGCTACCGAATGCTAGATTCCAGAGAAAAGATCCCGCCACACGTTATGAGTTTATTCCAGTGGAAGGACCCGCGAAAAGGTGAACAAGTATCCGACAAAGCTTCAAGACGAGTCAAGCAAAATATCATGGGTGAGGCCAGCTAAACCCCTTGTAGACAGCGTAAATGGAAGGTCTGGCTTGTGCGCCCGCAGGTATACTCTTGTAGGTGTTGGAAGTCAAGGTGAGCCGGTGTGGTTTCTTGCCTCAGTTCTGCTTGCGGACCGGTCTTATGTAGGGTGTTCTGTTTAAACGGGAATGGTTCGGTCGACTACAGACGAACATTCTTCAATGAACGTGATCGCCGGGAGGAGGCAAAATCTCTCGCTCTTGATTGAGTTGGGTGACCTGCTGTAACAGGAAAGCAATATCCGTCCACCCCGACCCGTCGCCATCAGGGATCCATCGGCCCCGCAAATACCCGTAGCGGTCGAAGAGAAATTCCATGTGCTTCGGGCGTGTCCCTTCACCGAACAGGTCTGGAATGGAGAGGGTTCGACGGAACAGGGCATAGCTGCGGGCGATCTCTCGCGCGCCCTGCGTGACGACAGGAAAGGGCATATCGTGAACGATCGCGGCCAGTTCATCCGGAGGCAGGTCGGTCATGGGAACTGCCAAGATGGCCGTATTCTTTCCGGTGATCGTGGCGGCGGCTGTGCGTAATTGATCAAGCCGCCCGCGCGACTCCGGCCAGGAGAAGAGAACGAGCAGCACGGCTTGTTTCCCGCGAAAATCCTTCAAGGTGCCGCTCGACCCGTCGTGCCCCGTGTACGAGAAGTTGGGTGTAGCCATGAACGGTTGCTCGGGGAGAATACGGGGGGTAATGATTCTCGATTGATACCCTCGGGAATTCGCATGAAGAAAGTTCAGCACATCCCAACGCTCCTCCTCGGAGAATTTTTCGCCGAAGGGCGGCATGATCCCGTTGAAGCGACCGTAGGTCAGCCAATGGAAAAAATCACCCGCCGTGTGCATGGCGGTATGAGGCTCCGTGAGAAGGTCTACCGGTTGTTTCGGTAACGTCTTGGCCAACACACCGTTCCCTTTTGCTTGGGGTCCATGACAAGGAATGCAATTCCCGGTAAAGAGCTCGACACCGTTTGCGATGGAAATGGCATCGAACGGTACCGGGGTTTTCCTATACGTTTCCGAGTAGGATTGCACGGCTATGGGATAGAAGGTTGCGGCGAGTCCGAAGATTCCCAGGACTGCCGGCACCGCGATCCGCCACGAGGCTTTCCAGCTTTTCCGACGACCGAGAATGATCGTCGACGCGGTTAGCATGAGGAACACAATTCCAACCCCGACGAGAGTCCGTACAAGCCAGTCGCCCCACGTGGCGTCGATCGAGAAACGGAATGGATAGGGCCAGTTATCAATGACGTCATGCTTGGCGGGGACAGCATTGGCCAGTAAGGTCGCAACAATCACCAAGAGGATGGCGAGGAGAAACTCGACTTTGACCCATGCCCTGAGCTTTTGTCCGGCCGCTACGGCTGTTTCAGAACTCCGCTTGAGTGATGGTACCCAAACAGACTTTGCTCGCGAGGCAATGGAAAGAATGACGGCAAGTAGCGTCACCTTTGTGATGAGGAGCCAGCCATAAGTGGTTGCGACCAGTCCGGCATAATTGGTGTCAATCATGCGATTGGCCACAACGACGCCTGACGCGACGACGACGATCATCGTTGGGAGAGCCATCGCTGAAAACCGGTTCAACACGTCGCTGGCGCGCGCTCTTTCTTCGGTCGAGCCTGTCGTGGCGCCGGCGGATGAAGAGGCGACCAGGATGACTCCCGGGAGGCCGCCGAACCAGGCGCTGGCCACGATAAGATGTACGGCATAGGACAACGTAACGAGCAGCGCTTGTTCTTCGGCCGCCGAATGGCTGGCGAGTGAGCCGAGGGCCAAGGTCAGTGCAGCGGCCGACGCACACAGGACGTAGCGCCATCGTGCCGCGGATGCATTCCGAACGTACAGGACAATCGCAAGAACCACGAGAGCGCTGGTCGCACGCAGGACCCAAATAAGGCCGATCCTGGTCTTTTGCAAGAAATCCAACCAGGCTTGCGGATTCCAGGCATTTTCAGGGACTCCGGTCGCTTGCGCGGTGGTGGTCGCCAAAAGACCGAATAGCCCAATCAGAATCGCGAGTGCCAGCCAGGGAAAGGTCTTCTTCAGGCGGGTCGGCCACGGATGTCCGGAGCCGGCGAATGTCTGCTCGGCGATTGCCAAAAAGACGCAACCACCGATCAATAGCATGTTGGACGCTAGTTGCAGAAAGCGGAACAGCGCACCGGCAGCCTCGATCATTTCCTTTGAGCTTCGCCCTTTACGGTAAAGTCGAAGGCAGATTCGACTACGTGACCATCGACGGAGAGGACACGAAACTTTACGGAATACTTGCCGGGCGCCAACTCCGGTAATGGCAGGAGAATCGATTTCTGGTCATCAGGGGCGAGGATGGGTTTCAAGTCGGTGATCGGCTGCTTCTTGGCATCGAGGACCACGAGCGAGGCGTAATCTGCCTCAATCTTCTCGTTGAACCACAATCGCACTTGAGTCGGCGACTTGGTGAGGACGGCTCGTCGTGGAGGCTCCGCCTTGACCAGCATAGAATGCGCAAAGGCCGAGGCGATGGGCATTCCCAGGGCGAATGTCACGATCAAAATGAAGCGCACAAACGTACGCCTGCGTGGTGAGCCGATCATTATTCCTCCTCGTGCCCGATTGCTGCGCCCGAGAAAACGTGACGCATCTGGCTGTTTAGAGTATCGCTTCAGCGATGGGTCAGCCGCCTACGGCACGGGTGATTTCCGAAGGTTTACGACGATCGCGAAAGGCGAAGAATACAACGACAGCGATACCGACCAGGACAGGCACAATAAGCATCATGTAGTGTTGCAGGTGTGAAACGGCTCCTGTTTCACCGACTGAAAAAGGAAAGCGTGAGACGTGCTCGCGCTTTTCGCCGATTGATACCAGCCCGACGAACTTACCGGGCTTGTCAAAGTTGTATTTCACGTCGATGGATCCGGTCGGGTAAACCTTGGCAGGGAGGTGTGTGACTGTCACGGCTTCGAGATTGTCCTCTGAGCCGGTATCTTTGATGATACGCACTTCCACCGGGAGCGAGCGAAGCTCCTGTTCCACATAATCAAGAACCAGGACCGTGTTTCCCAGCCCCGGTAGTTCCTGGCAGAATTGCTTATCGTAATAGCTGTCAGGCTGGTAGCTGTTGAAGTACATCTTGTAGGGTCCGATGTGCAGGACACAGGTGTCTGTCGCCAATTCGTGTCCATGCTGGGCCAGCGCCGAGAACGGAGCTGCGACCAGAAGCAACAAGCAACACCCCCATACACGAATCAGAAAGTGACGGGACATTTTCAAACCTCTTCTTTCTCTGGTCCCTATCATTCGTAGCGACTCTGTCGCAGTTGAGACCTTAGGAAACCGCTATTTGAGACGGTTTGCGGCGATCGCGCATGAAAAACACAATCCCCACTACGATGAGCACTGCCGCTACGGGAACCATGTAGATGTTTAGGAATTTTGAAAAAAACTTCGGCTCTCCTACTGAGAATGGAAACCGGGAGATATGCTGCTGCTTGTCGCCCACGGTGACCATGCCGACGAACTTCCCAGGCTTGTCAAACGTGTACGTAAAATCGATGGAGCCATTGGGATACACCTTTGCTGGAAGGTGGAAGACCGTATTAGCCTCAAGATTGTCCTCCGAGCCGGTGTCCTTGATAATGCGAACCTCGGCGGGTAGCGTGCGAAGTTCTTGTTCGATGTAATCCAGGACGACAATCGTTTGGCCAGTCGCCGGGATATCTTCACAAAATTGCTTTTCCTGTGTGTTCTCAGGTTGGTAGCCGCTGAAGTGCATCATAAAGGGCCCAACCGTGAGTTTGCACATGTCCTCGGCCATGGATAGCCCACCGTGAGCATGGACTTGTGAAGACAGGAGAGCACCCATGGCAAATACCGCACACCCAACCGTCAGTTTTAGGTTTACGAAAGGCTTCATGAGTGATCCCTCTCTGGAATGGTAAAGTGAACGCTTAGATACTGACATGTCGCGCCTGGCTGCTCATGTGCGACGTCGTGCAAACCAACCCCGCACTTTGACCGACTTCGAGAGCTCATACCCGACTATCCCGAGTACCAACAGCAATGCCAAAGGCCCCAGTGCTGCGCGTCCGAGCTTTGAATAGTCGACCTGTTGCACTCGCAGCAAATACGATGAAGGGCTCAGCCCTTCCGCTGTGATGATGACCTTATACAGGCCCTTGTCCAATTTGGCTTCGCCCCTCACGACACCGTCCGGGTGAGAAGCCGGCTTCCAAAACGCCACTGTCTTGGCCTCGTCTTGCTCGTTTTCATTGACCCCTTGGACGATTTTGACCCCAACCTGCAGTGTCCGCAGGCTTGGGTCGACCAGGTCTACGACCAGGAAGGTATCGCCAACATCGGGGATGTCCGTGCAGTATTGAGCTTTCGGCTCAATTTGGGGTTGGTATGCGCTGAAGTGCACCAGGTTGCCACCGATTCTGCGCACGCATGTGTCCTCTTCGATCGACACGTTTCCGTGCGCCACGACGGTGCCGGGGCTCAATGTCGCCGCGAAAACGAATAGAAAAAGAAGCGGGCCGATACGTCTTGCCTGCTTGATCATGAGGTCATCTGTCGTGTCAAATTCCAGACGGTCGATATTCGACGGAATTTACCATCCTGCAGACCGCTCTTTCAAGTAGTCGAGCCACACCTATCGGTGCGCAGCAGAAGACTGCCTCACTCCGGCTATGGGCGCAGCCCATGAGACTGAGAATTCATGTCATCTGAAACTGAGAAGTAAACTCGAAATGGAACTATTTCTCGAGTTGACGATATCGATCAGACGTGGTGATAATGGCGAAAAGGCAGCGGGCTTAGCAAGAAAGGAGAACGTATCATGAAAGCAAAAGAAGGGGTCATCAACATCCTCAACAAAATCCTGACGGCGGATTTGACCGCCATCAATCAGTATTTCGTCCATGCCAAAATGTGCGAGAACTGGGGGTATGAACGCCTCCAGCATAAAGTGCGTGAACGGAGCATCGATGAGATGAAGGATGCCGATGAACTCATCGGTCACATTCTGTACCTGGAAGGTGTGCCCAATATGCAGCGAATGAACGCTGTCCAGGTCGGCGAGACCGTTCCTGAACAGCTTAAATTGGACTTGAAGGCAGAGCAGGAGATGCTGAGCTTACTGAATGAAGGCATCGTGCATTGCACCAAGGTCACCGATTTCACGACGCGGCACATGCTCGAAGACATGGCGAAAGATGTCGACGCCCATATCGATTGGATCGAAACTCAATTTGATACCATCAAACAAGTCGGCCTGGAAAATTACCTCGCCGAACAAATCAAGAAAGAATCCTGAGGCCGCATGAAAGCCAAAGAAGGCGTCGTTGAACGTCTCAATCAGGTATTACAAGCCGAATTAACGGCTGTGCACCAGTATCTGCTGCATGCCGCCATGTGCAAGAATTGGGGATATGAACGGCTGCATGAGTACTACAGCCATCTGGCAACCGAAGAAGTGCAACATTCAGCCGGGCTGATGGACCATATCTTGTACCTAAACGGGACGCCGGATGTGGAACAGCTCGATACGGTCGCACAGGGGCGGGATGTCGCGGCGCTGTTTCGAGCCGACCTGGAGTTCGAACGTGAAGATGTTGAATTGCTCCGAAAGGCAATCGCACATTGCGCCAAGGTCAATGATTTCACAACACGTCACCTGCTGGAGCATATGATTGAGGATTCGGAAGAGCACGTTGACTGGTTCGAAACGCAACTGCGGACGATCGAGCAAGTAGGTCTCGATCGATTTCTTTCGGAGCACATCAAGAAGTAGTTACTCGTCCATCCTGTTCGGTACGTGCGGTTCACAAAAACCGTAAGGGCAAGAGTCCGATCTCTTACAACGCCGGTTGCCTACGGGCGCCGTGAAGTAAAACATGCCTGATGCTCAAGTCGCCGTGATCGCGGAGCTCTCGCGATCACGCGCCCAGCGTTTTCAGCCATGCTTTGAGTCGTCGCGTTCGAACCGACCTGGCAAGTCCCCGTGCCTGTCCTCGTTGACGCTGGAATGAGCGGCACTTGAGGCACCACAGCGAGGGGATCTGATGCCCGGTCGGTTGGTTGCATCGCTGGCAGATCATGATAAGTGTTTCTGCATTGGACGTGTGATTCACCGGCTCCACTCTCTCAACGGGAAGCAGTGTCCGCTCTCATCAGATGGGTGTGCGGTGCCTCTCGGGAATCCTTCTTCAACACTAAAAGAAAAATCCTCAGCATCCCGCCGGTTGAGTGGGGGTGGCAAGGGTCCTCGGGAGGTGAGGCCCCTTGCCTGTAAAGTGGGAGGGATGGGGGCTCCCACTTCGGGACTGGTGTATACGGTAGGTCGCCTGTGTTAGAGGTGAAGAGTTTCATTCAAACCTGTAGTCTCCATCTTTCCTAAGAGTTCACCCAAAAGACTGACGACAAAAGGGTCAAATTGCGTTGCTGAGGCTACCCGGAGGATTCGAAGCGCGATGTGATCCCGGAGACCTCGATCATCGACACCGGGAATATCAATGGCGTCGAATGCGTCCGCAACGGCCAGGATTCTCGCTCCCACGGGAATAAACTCTCCTCTCAGACCATACGGGTAACCGGACCCATCCCAACGCTCATGGTGGTGTGCAATCATAATGGTTGCATCGCGGAGGAAGGAAAAGGGTTCAAGTAACGTGGCTCCGAGCCGTGGGTGGTTTTGAATCGCCACGTAGGATTCCGGATCGAGCGACCCGCGCTCGGATTGTAAATGGAGCGGCAGCATGAGAAGGCCGACATCATGAAGCAGGGCGGCCAGTTTCAGCTGGTGTAAAGTTACGGCATCGAGATGCGCTGCTTCCCCGATCCAGAGGGCGATGACGGCTGTCTGTTGCCCGTGTCCTGCTTGCCAAGGGAGCAATAGATCGAGCTCCTTACTTACCTGACGAACGAGGATACTTTCGAGGTCGCGGCGGGATGTATGTGGCAGATAAAGATGATCGATCTTTCTGAGCATGCCTTGAATACTCAGGACGGCTGGCTCAACTTTATCTGGCGTGTACACGCGCATGACTCGCCTCCGTAAAAACGAAGAGCCCGGGACCACCTGCGTGATCCTGGGCTCTGGGTGAATAACCGCTGGCCGCACAAAACGCTTATGACTTGCGCTGGTGCCTATTATTCTTGAGGTCGTTTATCTCTTATCGGAAGACCTTCCGGGCGCCTAGATGCGCGCAAGGGAATGATCATGATCTGGAAGTTCACGGCCATTGGGATAGCACCAGCCTGCCCGCTTCTCCTTCCAGGATAAGTCATGGTGTTCCGGTCCCCCAGCCTTCAATTGCTGAAAATGGGATCACGATAATGCGCTTGCACCGCTTACATTTCAGTTCCAGCCCTTGTCCACATACCTTGGCGATCAATTGTCCGCACTCGCAACGAGTCTCAAGGGCCTGAGAACGGTCCAGCGAAGCAGTTTTTGCAATAGCCATAGTTCTTACTGATCGTGAAATGATATTGAGAACGATTATTAATATCTTAATAGGTATTTCGTTGTCAAGCGGAAAATTCTTGGGAGAGGGACGGATCGGACCGTCCGGAAATATCACAGTCGATGACGCGAAAGGATGGCTGCCCTTGTATTCAGTACGGTCCGTTTGCGGTGAATGACTGCCGACTATTGATAGTCTTCATTCAATGCCTTGAGGAAAGCGGCGAGCGAACTGACATCTTGGGTGGTCACGGCAATTCCACCAAGCTCCGGATCTCCATTCCGAAGACTATTCGCGCGTTGGAGATCCGATATCTCTCGGTAAAACTCCACGACCTGCTCAAGCGTATCGAATTGCCCGTTGTGCATATAGGGTGCGGAATGGCTCAAATCGCGAAGGCCTGGTGTCTTGAATCTGGCGATGGCTCGATCCAGTAACGTTGAATCGGATAGAGGGCACGGCACCTGGTCATCGCACAGGATGACGTTGATTTTTGACTGCGTATTTGGAATGTCTGGGTTGGCGAAAATGTTCCAGACACCCAGATCGGTTAGGGCAGGGTTGCTCAGCACAGGGATCGCTCGGAAACGTTCTGAGGCGGCGGGATGGTTCTCAGTGCCGGGAAGGAAGGCATCGTAGTTTCCATTACGAGTGGCAAGATCGGGGATCACGAGAGCGGAAAATGTGTTGGCACCGTGAATGCCGTCGTACTCTTTTTGTGTCGTGCCCGTGTTGTGCAGCTTGAAATCGGTAAAGTTAGGTGCGGCATGGCACGCGAGACAATTCCCGATCGTGCCTGCAGTTAACTCGCCCGGTGAAGCGGGGAGCGTCGCCGGCTCCGCTAGGAACATCTTCAAACCGGCCAGCTCTGTCGCGCCGAACTCGAACACTTGAGCGTGAAACTGAAACCGTCCATTCGATCGGTTAGGATTGGACGTCACGAATCGAGGGGAGAAGCTTGGTGCGTTGATGAGCGCCCGGAGCCGTCGGCTATAGGATAGCGGAGATTCATTTGGATCAGGCCGCTGAGGTAAGCCGTTGATCGTCAAGAAGACATCGAATGGTGACCGAATCAACGCCCCGCTGTCCTCGGTCTGTGAAAAGAGAAGACCCTTCACATACGCTGAGACCACTCTCACGACCGCGTCGAAGATTTCTTGGTCGCTGGCCGATCCGACGAAAGCGCGAAATTGGGGAGGCAGACGCAGCTCCTCAGGAATGTTCGGGTCGGTGCCGGTGAACAAAACTCGATAAGACAGGCCGGTGTCAGTCAGATCAAAGGAACCATCGTCTCCTCGGACCACCTTTGCGACATGCGCGATCGCTTGAGCTTTTTCGCCGTGAAGCCAGCCGAAGTTTCGGCCGGTAAATGTCGCCGTGACCAGTTCCTCCATAGAATTGAATTCCGCATCGAAATGGAACAAAACGCCTCCGGGCCGATTCAGACTTGCATTAACCAGAGGAGGAGAGTTTCTCGGCGCGTGCGTCTTACCGTCGGCTCGTGCAGGGATAGGACTTCGGCGCGCAAAGTCGGCATAGGTTCGCATTCCGCCGCCGGGAGACGACAGGACATCGTCCACCAAATGGCAGGCCCGACAATTCATCGACAACCCTTTGAACGGTCCCGGGTTGATCGGTGCTCCTAAGGTTTCAACCGTATCGACCACACCATCACCGGCTTTGGAATTATTGACGTCGCCCCCATTGTCCATGAAGACTTTGAACGCCTGGGCAAATCGCGTTTCAAGAAACAGCCGCTCGCCGACAGCCTCCTCAGCGCCCGGTGTGCCTGTGTTTGTAATTGGTGGGGAGGAATTTTCGGGTCCTGAACAAGCAGCCAGGCCGACCATTAAAAATGAGATGTGTAAAATGGTCAGCGCTGCAGAGATATCACCCGGATTATGTTTGCGACTCATGGTGCCCCATGTCTTTCTGCTAAGGAGCGATATGTGGCTTCTACGTCTGTGGACTTTTCTATCTGGCGTCGTATACGCACCCAGAAGGCCAGAGCTCCACGGAAGCACTCTGAAACAATCTGTGGCTCATCTGTTAATTTATCGTTCCTGTTGGTGTTTGTTTCCCGCCAATGGTCGACCGAGCACCCACATTTCGTACAGTGGAACGACCATCATGACCAGAAAGCTGATGGTCATCAGAGTATCGCCGGTGAGCATCGAAACGACGAATATGGGCGAGACATAGCTGATCAGCCATGGCGACAGAAGATCAAGCATCACGCCGCCGAACCCGGCCCAAGTAATCGCCGCTTTCAACGTATGGCTTGCACCGGTCAGATACATGACGTGGATCAAGATCATGAACACGACCGGCATCGTAAAGAGATGGAAGTGGGTGATCTCCGCGAGCTCTCGAAACGACATGGGCTCCCCAAATGTCGTATCAGACCCTCGATAGTGCTCAGCGATGCCTTGAGGTGACAATCCCGTCATGCTATGGGCCCAAAAAAAGGAAAAACAAAAACCGACGAACATCAATAGCAAGAACAATGTGTACAGCATCCGAATATGGCGATCGGAATCGCGCAGCTTAAATTTCTGGTTGAAGTTTCGCATGCAGGGACGCGGGGTCCGCTCGATCTAGTTCCCAAATATGGACGGCAACAAACCCCTGTCTTTTTTGGCGGCCAGTGTGTCGCTGCCGATCCCGGCCGGCTTCAAGTAGAACTCATCGATCAACACGAGCACGCGTTTAATGCCCGCACTCATCGAACGCACGGACATCGTGGCGCCGCTGATATTGATGATGTCTTTGTTGATCCGAACCGGATCGAGGACGGATTTGCCCTCATACTGGGCGTTGAATCGCTTCTGACGAACTTCGCTCCCACGCGCTTCCCGAAACACAAGGAGCTCAATATCGGATACCAAACCCTTGTTATCGACACCGACCATATACGTCATCGGTTTATGTTTGCCGATGGTATTTTGGACGACCGCATAGCCGTCGACCTGATCTCCGGTTTCACCGATGTAGACCTCGAAAGACTCTTCCGGAAACTTCCAGCCGATCCGGTCCTGGATAAGGGACTTTTTCTCGGAGCCGAGCCTGATGACATCTCTCCGAATCCGTTCGGAGTTCGGAAGCATGAGCTTGATGCCTTCTTCTTCCCTTAAGTAGACCTCAGCCATGTTCATTTCTTGGTCGGTCAAATAGCGCTTAAGATCGCTGTCCCAAATACGTTCGGCACCGATCGATGGAGTCGGCATCACGGACAAGATGATGAACAAGCAGACGAAGCCAATAATCATGGTGACACCGCGCAACCTTTTTCTTTGAGACGCACGTTGAGTTTTTCAGTGACCTCGTCCATCACTTCTTCCGATGGCTCGACCGGCCACCATCGTGTTGCCTGCTGAGATACCCCGCCCCTGGCATGCCATCGTTGACGGGTCTCCAGTACATTCACTGAGGACACGTCATGATCCTGCTTGACGGCAATCGTCAGACGCGCACGTTCACGGTTGCCGAACCCCTCCCGTCCAAAAATTCCATAGGGTTGTCTTTTCCCTTCCATTTCGACCCATGCTGTCTCAATCGTTCCATTGCTTTTATTCTCAGACGTGACCGAATAGCCCTTCATCGTTTCTGAAGTCGTTTCCCAAACGGTGTCGTATGGGCAGACAAAATACTGATCTCGCCCACCGCTGAAGGATGCACAGGCTGCTAACGTTAAAAAAAGAAGGAAAACAATCACTCGCATGGATCAATTCTCATGATTTCAGGTTAGGGGAGGCCGGTAAGGGCCGGCCTCCCTGAGTCTTTAAAAATACGTTGCTGCCGAAATGACAAGTGCACTGTCATGAACGCGTTGCCCGTTATTTGGGTTAAATGATTTGGGCAGATATTGATAACTTATCTTGAACACCGCATCTTCGACCGGGCGGTAGTTCAAGCCGAACGAAATTTGCTCGAGCTCACCCGAGTTCTCTCCCTTGTTCCCTAAGTTCAAATTGACTCTGTCGTATCGAATCACACCGGTGAATGTCGAACCTTCCCCGAAACGTTTTGGCGAGAGTTTCGTTAAGAACGAAGGCATGAAGTGGTAGTTGCCCTGGACATAAAAGCCCTGCAGCCTTTCAGGAGGGGTGCCCAGTGGGTTCAGTGTGCCCACGCCCGTCAGTAAGCTTCCTGGAGAGATACCCTGGAACGTACTTCCTGGAATAGCTCGAGTGTTGTTTCTTGCATAGGCCCAGGCCGCCTCACCGATGAGTTCAAATGGTCCCTTTTGAAGAGTCCAGTCTATGGCAAAAATACTCAGCGGGTTGTAGCTTGTGGGCGATCGATTTCCAAAATAACCGGAGCCAGCGATTTCGACCCCGAGCACAGGGCTAAAAGCCAGACGACCGGCAACCGTTTTCCCATTATTAATGTCCAGTCCGTCGGCAGAGCCACATTTTCGCTGGCGGGCTTCTTTTGTGCCGGTTTCTTCGTTCACTCTCGGCTCCCCGTCATTGCCATAGCCGCAGGGACCGGTCGTAACATAGACTTCATAATCCAGCTTGCCGGTTCGACCGGGATAGAACGTCCCGTAGAGACCGGCGCCCGTTTCTGACAGAGTTGATGGAATGATGAATTGGCTGACCAGCGGCCGATCGGTCAAATCGTTTAACGGTGAATCGTGCAGAAGGTTAAACTTGCCGAGGGGAATCAGAATGATCCCACCTCGCAGGTTGACCTTTTCATGTATCAAATAGTCGATATGAGCGAACTCCAAGCTGATTTCAACATCATTGGTCGCTCTGATCCCGTGTTCAATCTCAATTTCCGAAGCGAATTTCACATGTTCGGTGATGTCTGCATAAATAAATGGCACGAATCGTTGCTGGTCGAAGCCATTCGTTGTGCCCTGATTATTTCGTATGTCTTCAAATCCTGTTTCGAGCACCGGTTTACGATGGGCCCGATATTGAATGTCGAAATAGCCGCCGACGATGGCTTTCGGGAACGACACGAACGGTTTGGCGTATACGAGCCGTCCAGATCCGCTTGTTCCGAAAGACAAGGGCTGCGGCTGGTCTGTTCGGCGCTCTCTGGCGACTTCTGGGAGGGCTCCTATTCCCGGTTCGGCGGCTGGTGCGGTCGGCCCTTCGCGACGTTCCATCGGCCCTTCGCGCCGTTCATGTTCCTGCAAACGTTTTTCCACTGCTTCGTCGACCATTTTTTTGATTTCCTCAGGGGTCAAGTTTTCCGCTAGTGCCGGCATAGCCGGTAAGCAGATGATCACGAGAGTCCCGAGGATTGACCGCATCTTCATCGGTATCCTCCAGCGTGTTTAAAGTTGTGGTTTGACTCGGGACTCGGGGGTCTCTGGTCTTGTGCAATAGCGGAATGAAATGATTGGAGCAGCTACATAGGCCTCCTTGAACAACTTGGGACTAGGCTGAAAAAGCCTCCCATCCTTCGATGGATGAAAAGGGGATCATGACCATACGCTTGCAACGTTTACATTTCAGTTCCAGCCCTTGTCCGCAAACCTTGGCGATCAATTGTCCACACTCACAGCGTGTTTCCAAAGCGTGATTGCATTCCAGTGAGGGAGTTTTTGTGATAGCCATCGTGCGCGGTGACTGACGCCCTAAATTGAGAACGATTATTAATATCTCCATCAGTATTCGTCTGTCAAGTGATTAATTTTCATTGAGCGACCTGCCATTCCCTAGCAGCTTGTCTTATAATTTTCGTATGGAGACGATCCCGATGTTGCAAAGAGGTTTACTCGGTGGCTTGATTCTGAGTGTAGTAGGCTGCGCAACAGAATTGCCTTCACTGGTCCATCAAGATCAGGTCACGGGCAACTTGGTTGTGGGGAGGGTCTTCACGGTCCTAACAGGGGAACGGGCTCGACGGTATCTGCCTCAAGTTCGGTTTCTTGAATTGGAAAACCAGGATTCTCTAAAACGTTTTCAGGTAGAGATCGAGTCTCCGGATCAACGCTTTGCGGTCAGTTTGCCTCCCGGGAGGTATCAGCTCACCCGAGTCCAGATTAGTGAAGGTCCGTTCATGTCCATGGCCGATTTATCGATGGCGCTTTCCGTTGGCGCCGGTGCTATTACGTATGTGGGGACCTGGAGATTCGGAGTCGATTCGCCGCGCTATGGGCGGATGGTTGCGGTCTCTGTGGTTGCTGATCAAACAGAAACAGTACGGGTATGGGGTTTTCTCGATGATCAGTATCCGACCTTCGATAGGCGCTCCATGGTCGAAATGCTTCCTCAGCCGTCACAGATGGAAGTGCGGCTTTACGAGGTCATGCCTTACCCTCGGTATTCGAGATATTTCCGCCGGCACTGGTGGTAAGGGCGACGTCGCAATGATGATGCCTCACCTTCATGCCATTTTCGTAAGCATGTTCTGTTTCGCCATTCCTATGGTGGCTAGCTGTGTATCAATACAACCCGCGTCCCCACCCATCGTTTCGAAACGTATCCAGATGCACATGGGCACTCTGGTTACAGTCACGGCTGTGGTTTCCGACAAAAACGTGGGTGATCGAGCCGTACAGGCGGCGTTCGACGAAATCAAGCGGCTCGAACAGCTACTGAGCACCTGGCGTTCTGACAGTGAACTCTCACAGGTGAATGCACAGGCCGGTCACCGGCCTGTGCAGGTGAGCCCTGATACATTCCAATTGGTGCTCAGAGCTCTGGACATCGCAGCGCTCACACATGGTGGGTTCAATATTGCTCTTGGCCCTGCGATTGAAGCCTGGAGTGTGACCGAGGAGCAACGCATTCCCGGTGATAAGGAGTTGCAACAGCTGAAGCCGCTCGTCGATTGGGCAAGCATTCAAGTTGATAAAGAGCGAAGAATGATTTATCTGCCGCATAAGGGGATGCGCATCGATGTCGGGGGGATTGGCAAGGGGTATGCGGCCGATCGGGCAGTGGAGGAGATGAAGCGGGCAGGAGCCAGGGGTGGCGTGGTTGCCGTATCAGGAGATATCAAAACCTTCGGTAGCTTGCCGGACGGAGGCGGGTTTCCGGTAGGGATCAGGCACCCACGTGAAGAAGGTACATTGATCGCCGTCATCGACTTAAAGGATGAAGCGATTTCAACGGCAGGTGATTACGAACGGTTCTTCGAACGAGATGGAGTCCGTTATCATCACATCTTGGATCCAGACACGTTGCAACCGGCACGTGCTTGTCAGAGCGTCACGGTGATTGCCAAGGAAGGCGTGATGGCTGATGGACTGGATACGGGGATCTTTGTGTTGGGCCCTGAGCGAGGAATGGCCTTGGTGGAGGACGTACCGGACGTTGAAGCTATCATTATCGATGCTGAAGGAAGGGTGACCGTATCGTCTGGGCTTCAAGACAGGCTGCGTGTCCCATGAAAAATTGGTCTATGTCCGCATAGGACAATGAAAGCATCCAACGGGTTGCTTGCAGAGACCGTAAACCTACCCGATGGCATGAGCCCCATCCGTGATGGAAAGTGATTGAAATTTTATAGCAGCTCAGGTTCGTGCCGGGCAGCCACATGCTTGCGGCTGCCCGACGGTCCTCCATTAGAATGTCCAACGTGCTCCGGCTTGCCAGAGCGCCGGAAGGCCGGGGTAAATACCTCGGGTACGGTCCATGATGACGTCCTGTCCGAGCATATTTTTCCCCGTGAAGAAAAAGGTCGTATTGATCCTCTTTATGTGTTGATTGACCGAGGCGTTGAGCATGCACCAACCCCGGACAATACCACGTTGTCCGTTTGGAGTCGGAATGACGGTATTGCGGTCGTCGGCGAATTGATCGCTGACGCATTGGGTTTCCACCCTGGCGTTAAACGCCCCGAGGCTAAAGGCTCGGTTGGCATAGCTGATCCCAGCTGAGATCAAGTGTTCCGGAGAGTAGGGCAGCCGATTTCCGCTGGTGTTGAAGATTGCCGATTCACCGGGCAGCAGGGCAGAAGCCGCCAGGGAGCTATTACGCGTTCCTCTAAAGTCGGCTTGAGCGACCCAGGTGTAGTTGAGATCGAGGGTGACATCTTGATCGTCATTCCGTCCGGTCATGGCGTCAAGGATGTCCAACTGCGCGGCAACTTCAGCTCCACGATGTTGCGTTTTCCCGGCGCTGGTCAAGGTCGCGCCGGTGCCACCGGCGACAGATTGAGAAATAATTTGATTGTCGAAGTCCATCTGATACCCGGTAATTGAATATCCGAACCACGGCGTCAGGTTACCCCGCACCCCCAATTCGTAGGTCCAGTTCAATTCCGGTCCGAGGTCGACCACTTGTCCAGTGCCGGTAATGGCGTCTGAAATGAGTGGAGGCGACATGCCGCGATGGGCACCGAAAAAGATCGTGTTGTTCTTGAAGGGAGAGTAAGTCACGCCGACTCCCGGCAAAACTTCGGTGAAGTTGGTTTTTCCGTATGTTCCCTGGCCGTTGTTCGCCAGGCGATTTGTTTGATCATAGCTGATGTGTTCGACGCGGAATCCCGGTGTCACCGTGAATGGGCCGAAGAACAACCGCTCTTGAGCAAAAAAGGCATAGGCGTTCGTCGTGCGGAAGTTATTTTCTCCCAAACAAGTGGTCGCAGGGGCTGGGACGATGCAACTTGAAGGTAGTCCTGTACCCGATAGGTTATTAAGCAGCTGCTTACGATCTGATTGCTCGAAGGTATACCGAGCTCCAAAATCCGCCTCGCCTTTTATTCCCAACAATGAGTGCAGATAGTGGAACCGTGGCTCGATTCCCCAGACCCAATATTCCCGTTCATTCGTAAAACGCCGGTTTGCCGGTACAACACTGAAGGAGTCTGCCTGGAGAGAGTTGCCGTTTTGTATGCCGCCGACCGGAGCGCCGTTGGCGTTCACACCTTGTTGAGACTGCCGAGACCAGTCCCGTTGAATGTAATGCCCGAAAAAGTTGGTGGTCGAGGTCAAATTTGCCGAGAACATGTGGTTCACCGCTACATGATAACCGAGCCGCAGAAAGTCGAAGTGATCGTTGGTGAAGGGGGTCTGCCGCTCTCCGCCTCGGGTGGCCCAATCCGCCTGCGTGAGCCCCTGGTAGCCGATCCCAGAGTTCTCTCGATAGTAGTTAAATTTGGCTAGAATTTGTGTCTGATCACTCAATTCCTGGACTGTCTTAAGAGTCAAGTCATCCACCCTGGCGCGGATGTTGGTAAATCGTGGCGTGTCGGTTTGATAGTGGGTGTAATCGACCAAGTAGCCGCCCCTTCCCCAGGTTCCTCCGTAATCGAAGTGCGTGTTCAAGTAGTTCAGATTGCCGCCCCAGACCTGAAAATGACCTTCCGGAGTCTTCGGAGGCATACGGGTAATGAGGTTAATGACACCTCCGATCGTTTGGGGTCCATAGAGCAATTGGCCGCTGCCTTTCAGGACTTCGATCCGGTCAAACCGGAAAATCGGCGGGAAATAATATGACGACGGATCGGCGTACGGCATGAGCATGATTGGGACGCCGTCCTCCATGATGTGGACCTTTCGGCTACGGGTCGGATCTAAGCCACGGATACCGATGTTGGGCCTGATGCCTAAGCCGTCCTCGTCGCGCACATGAACGCCCGGCACCTCTCTCAAGGTTTCGTTGATCGTAAATCGGTGGTTGTTCTGAATGGATTCCGCCGTGATCACCTTCCCCGAGCCGGGGATATGGTCCAGGGCCGTCGGTGCGGTCCCGATAATTTCAGTCAGTGGAATCTTCAGCGGCTTTTGGTCTTCTGTAGTCGGCTGTGGAAGCACCTCTTCAGGGGGAGTTTGGGCTGCTGGCGCACTTTCAATGGTAACGGAATCCGGTCCAACAACACGATAAGTCAGGCCTGTTCCAGCAAGGAGTAGTCTCAGCGCGACTTCCGGGGAGTATTGGCCAACCACAGCCGCGGATTGTTGATCTTGTATAAGGTCCGTTCTCGCCAAATAACGGATGGCGCTTTGGCTTCGAAATGCTTCGAGCGCCTGAGGGAGCGGTTGACGCGGTATATCGAATGTCAGAGCCTCAGGAGACAACTCGACCGGGGTCTCAGCAGTCGCCTTGAGCAGATTCCCCAGTCCCAGAAATAATAACCCAACGAGAACGAAACATGACGCCTTGGTTCGACCCATGTGTATCTCCTTTTCCGTCGTCGGCAATAGTGCAGGAGTGAGTTCTATGAAGAAGGACGAAACGAAGGAGAGAAATTCCCTATTAGTTATGAATAATTTTTACAATCAATCTCAAAATTGACGGATATCACATTAAGGCCTGGGCCTGCAAATTCGATAGCATATCTATATTATCAATGTGTTATAAGGAGACTACGGTGAGGTATGAGGTAACTGGTGTCACTCGAAACGGATGGGCACTTTTAAGCATTTTGAGAGACTGGTCGGGGTCGTTTAGGGAAAGGCTGCCAGACAAGCGAAGGTCTCGTAATGAAGCAGTGGCGATCACAATTCGGCCGGGTCGATAACGATTCAACTCCTCGACAATCATGCTCAGGGGCATGTCCGTGAATGAAAATTCACCTTTTCGCCATGACATGATCTTGAGCACATCCGCAGGTTCCGGTTCGTTCAGGATCTGATGCTCGTCATAGGTCATCCGGTAGCCGGCCGGTATGTCCCAAACATGATCATCGTGAAGCAGTCGAACAGCGCCCTCGATCACCGTGACTGTCATGTTGTCCGCATGATGGTCAATGTTGAATGTCGTGCCGACAGCCCGTACAACCCATCCATCCACCGTGACTTCGAATGGTCGCGCGGCGTCAGGGGCGACTTCAAAAAGCGCTTCTCCTTGTGTGAGAGTCAGGGCTCGACGGCGTTCGGATAGGTTCACTGAGAATGCCGAATGTGTATTCAAAAAGACGGTCGATCCGTCAGCGAGGGCGACGGACTTCTGCTCACCGGTTGCAGTCTTGTAGTCGCTCAACCAGACCGTGAGCGTGGACCAAAGTAACATGGTGGTGATGATGACGAGAAACGTAGCGGCCATGGCGGGCCAGCGCAATCGAGTGGCCGATCCAAAGATCAAAGAGGATACACGGCGTGTAGCGAACCCGACTTGCGTCGATTCATGTCTCTCGCGGGTGACTTGGCCGGTCAATCCATCAAGGGCGTGCCAAAACCGCTCGGCATCCCGGAACTGTGCTTGGTGTACAGGACTTCGCGCATGCCAGGCCTCAAACTCTCGACGTTCCTCGGCAGACATGAGGCCTGAATGGACGCGCAGAATCCATGTGTTGGCTTCGTCCCAGACACGCGAGTGCTCGTTGTGGTCTGAAGAAGTATGTTGTGGCGACATATCCGCTTGAGCGTGTAACAACCAACCCGATGAATGGTAGGAACCCACACTATGATAGTCAGGAGCGTTGTGCCGACTCAATGGAAATCTTTCCACTTCTTCACAACCGGCCATCGAAGGCTTCAAAACGGGCCCGGCAATGAGTGATGGCCTTGCTGAGATGGTGCTCTACCGTCTTCACCGATATCTGTAATTCCTTGGCGATCTCCTCGTAGGTTTTGTGTTCGAACTTGAACATGACGAATGCGGTGCGACGCCGAGCGGGTAGTTCGTCGATCGCTCTGAGTACGGCAGCTAGGCGTCGCTTGGCGTCGACGGCTGCCTCGGCATTAGGAGTGGTGATCGGCACAGTCAGCGCTTTTTCCAGCGGTTCTGATCGAGGCAACGCGCGATCCTTCTTTCGCAGATAATCAATCGCGAGATTCTTGGCAGTGGTGTAAAGAAAGCCTCGTGGATCCCGGATCGCCTCCGGCCTGGTCAGGGTAACGATACGCAAATAGAGTTCTTGAACCAGGTCAGCCGCAGCCGAAGGGCAACGTACTCTTCGCGTGAGAAAGTGCAGCAGTTCGGTGTGTTCGGTCTTGGCAAACTCAACAAGTGAGTCGAGACGGGATGCACCGGTTGACGGAGTACCGTTGACAGCCGAGCAGGACAGGGGGAAATGAGTCACCCCGACCTCATCACATGAATCAGACATCGCTCTCGCCTATCAAATGGGGCCGCGAGCTCAAGGAACGCCTAGGTGCCATGTTACCGAAGGGAATAGCTGATCGGCATCAAGATTGCTACTTGCGGTTTCCCCAAGGGATGGTCCAGTTTTAGCGGAGAGGCCTTTTTCAGAGTTTCAATCGCGTCGTTATCCAGAATCAACCGCCCCGAGCTCTCTTGCACGTTGACCATTAACACTTGACCATCGTCTCTGATGACGGCGCGGAGGACCACTCTGCCTTCCCAGCGATTCATTCGAGCCATGACGGGGTAGTTTTTGAGCTCATTGATTCGCCCTTGCAATGCCCTCATCAGCCACCCATAGTCCGCCTTGGCTGCGGGCGCCGCCGTTAAGGGAGCTGCGGAAGCCACGACCTGTTCGGTCGCAGGCTGCTGGAACTGCGCCGGTGTCTCGCTTGCTGTCTCGATGGTGGGTTGTTGGACGACTGAATCGGTGATCGATTGGCTGGTGAGCGGTGTCGCGGCCGGCGTCACGGGTTCATTGAAGGCTCTCTCGGTTGCGGGAGCCGGTTCTTCGACGACCCGTTCCTGAGGTGTTACTGGCGTCTCAACTCGGCTGACTTCATGATATTCGACGGTTTTCGAAATAACAGTAGAGGCGGTTTGATGGACCGGGATAACCTCCTGGATGGTTTGAGTGGGCCGATGTTGAGCCGTCTGTGGCTGAATAGGTTTCGTCGTTGCTTCCATCGCTGTCGATCGGGATTTCATCGACTGCGGATTCGGTGGAAGAGTCGGAATTGCCGGGGCGGGAGGATCCGCTGTTGGTTGAAAGCTCGGAGATTCCAACAGTGCCACGTTCCACTTGAATGAGTCGGGCTCAAGCGACGATGTGAATACGGGCATCAGCGCGAGAGCGGCACCACCGATCAGCGCATGGAAAACCACAGAATACACCCAACCCTGACGCTGCAGGTGAGTGTGGTCCGGATAGTGAGAGGAGAGCGAAGTCACGATTTCACTACTTCAAGACTGACTTGCCCAAAGCCGAGGCCTTTTAGTTCATCGACCACCTGGACGAACCGTTCCAGGATCGTCACTTTGTCGGCACGGACGACCACCAGCGATTCCCTCGGTTGCCGCTCAAGCACCATTCGCAATCCATTTTCAGGAACGGCGGAATCGTTCAGATACATCTCCCCTCGCGAGGTTAACGTGATGACAAGCGGCACGTCTTTCCTATCGGAAGCTTCAGTCGCTTTGGCTAAATCGACAGGAATTTGGCCGGTACTGATGAACGTGGCCGTCGTCAACACGATCACCAGCAAGACCAGCATGACGTCAACCAAGGGGATGACGTTGATTTGGTTCAACTCCTCATCCATGTTGCTGGGTTTTATAGAGGGTGATCAGTTCAGCGACGCGTCTCCGGAGGGCGTTGTTCATCACCACGCAGGGAATAGCCACCAGAAGCCCGACAGCCGTGGCCTTGAGCGCGAGGCTCAACCCGACCATGACGGAGCTGACGGCAATGGTTTTTGAAGTTCCCATGGTGTGGAAGGTTAACATGATTCCGAGGACCGTTCCCAAAAGCCCGATATATGGCGCATTGGCGGCCACTGTTCCGATAATGACCAACCGCTTCGTCAGGGCGATTTCGAAAAGCTGTTGATTAGGGTATTGAGAAGGGTCAATTCGCCGGTAAAACTGCCACCGTTCGACAGCCACGGCTACGGCCCATACGCTTAGGACAAGCAGCAGGCCGATAACTCCATAATCCACGATTTCTTTCAGCGCGTCCAAGACGACATGTCCTCCCCTTCTATCTTCTTGATAATGCTTCTCAATACCACCCGTTCTTCAACTCTGTCAATCGAAAAATTCAGTCTGGTTTGGAATCCCCCCGCTGACCTATGTTGGGCGAGCGCGGGAGAGCGTCGGCATCAAACAGGACCGTATGCGTCGCCGACACCCGCACCTCAACCGGTGTTCCCTCCTGGTAGACACTGGTCGAGTCTTCGCTGCTGTGGATAACTTGGCCCGAGGGGAGTCGGACGGTATATAAATTTTCAGACCCTCGGAACTGGCGACCCACAATCCGGGGACCAGCCGATTGGTCGGGGGTCAGGTGAATGTCGTCCGGGCGAATCATCACCGCGACAGAGGTTCCTTCCGCCCGGTTGAGGGGATTGGGGAACTCTCCAAGTTCAGTATGGACCATGGCCTGTCGGATTTTCCCAGGAATAAAGTCGGCTTGTCCCACAAAGTCCGCGACGAAGGGGGTCGCCGGGATGTGATAGACAAGTTCGGGTGAATCGAGCTGTTCGAGGCATCCGTGATTCAGCACAGCGATGCGATCAGCCATTGCAAAGGCTTCCTCGTGATCGTGGGTTACTAATAATGTCGTGGTCTTCGTCCGGCGGAGGAGCGCATGGACTTCCTGCCGCATTCGGCCGGCCATGTCGGGATCCAGATTGCTGAATGGCTCGTCCAGGAGGAGTAAGACCGGGTGTTGCACCAATGCCCGCGAGAGGGCCACTCGTTGCTGTTGCCCTCCCGACAATTCATGCGGATAACGACGTTCGAGCCCTTCGAGTCCCGTCAGATGAAGCATCTCCTGGACGCGCCCTGTCCGTTCGCCCCGCGAGAGGTGATGGAGTCCAAAGGCGATGTTGTCATCCACACGCAGGTGAGGAAACAGCGCATATTCTTGAAAGACCATGCCCACACGGCGTTCTTCGGTCGGAATGGTTTCGGAAGGAGATGAAACTGACCGGCCCGACAAGAAGATTTGTCCGGATCGCACCGGCTCAAATCCGGCGATGGCGCGCAATACGGTCGTCTTACCGCAACCTGACGGACCGAGCAGGCAGAGGATTTCGCCTTCTCGCACCGAAAACGAGATGCCCTGGATTGCCGGCCGGCGTGGGTCGTACGCGCAGGACACGGAACGGAGTTCCAAAATAGAAGACGTCGGTTGGTACAGATCGGCTTGACCGTCAAGCTGACCAGTCTCCTTCCGGGTCATGTGTGATGGGGAGTTCATCGTGTTCTACGCGGCCCGCCAATCGCGCGATAGCAGGAGGGCCAGTGCCGGAAGGCCAACGAGCACAATCAACAGTGCGGATGGAGCCGCCAGTTGATAGTACTCCTCGCTTGCCTCCAGCCAGACACGGATGGCCAATGTGTCGAACCCCACAGGCCTCAGCAGCAACGTCGCAGGAAGCTCCTTCATCGTCTGTAGAAAAATGAGGACCCATGCCACAATCACCCCGTTACGGATCAGCGGCAGCGTGACACGTCGCCAAGTTTCCCGGACTCCGAGCCCTAAGGTACGGGCGGCTTCTTCGAGGTTGGGGGTGATCTGTTGGATCGATGGCTCGAGCGATTGGAGGCCGGCGGGCAGGAAATGCAGCACATACGCGACGATCAACACGATCACCGTACCATACAAGAACGGCATGACGTTTAAAAACAGGACCAGTACCGCAAGCGCCGCGACGGGTCCCGGCAGAACATAGCCGGCATAGGCCGCCTGCAAACAACCGAGATTGAGCCAGGTCGGTTTCCGGTTGGCGAGATACGCGAGCGGCAGTCCAACCAACACGGCAGCCGCCGCTGCCAGACTGGACAGTAGGGCGCTGTTCCAAATAAAACCGAAGAAACGAGCATCGAGAATCGCCTGGGCTTCCGAGGACAGACTCCACATCATCAGCAGATAGGCAGGGATCCCAAAGGCCAAGCCGGTGACGGTCGCAAGACAGGCCGTCAGCGCCGTCGCGTGCCACCATTCACACTGGATTCGTTGAGGCGCTCGATAGCGCCCTGTTGTCTGGTAAAAACGGCTCTTACGGCGAAACCAGCGTTCGGTCAGCAAAAACAGCAGCGCAAGCACGACCAGCAAGATGCTCAGGATGCTCGCTGCTTGATTGTCCGAACGCCCGGTCATTTGCTGGAAGACGGCGTAGGTCAATGTTTGATAACGCAGCAGGGACACGGCGCCGAAGTCCGAAACGACATAGAGAACGACGAGTGCGACGCCGGCGACTATCGAGGGGCGTAACAACGGCAGGGTCACACGCAGCATGGTGCGCAACGGGGATGCGCCGCACGTCCTGGCCACTTCTTCAAACGATACGTTGAAGCTCAAGAGCGCGCTGCGTGTGAGCAGGTAGACGAATGGAAACGTATCGAGCGCCATGACGACGGTGACCCCCCAAAAACTTTGGGGAGAGAGGATTCTTGATTGCGGACCTGTGACCATTTGCCAGAGATGTTCCACAGGACCGCCGTAACCCAAGAGGTAGTTGTACACATAGGCCAGGACATAGGTCGGCATCGCCAGAGGAAGCACGAGGGCGACTTCCCAAAGACGCCGGCCTGGGAACTCGAATCGCGTGACCATCCAGGCGGTCGATACGCCGAGCACAAGCGCGAGCAAGGCCACGGCGCCTGCCAGGGAGACCGTATTGAGCAGTAGTTCGGGGACACGAGTTGTCCAGAGGCGGTGCCAGACCGTGGAGTCGGCCGATAAGGCTAGGGCGGTGACATAGCCCAACGGCAAAAGAATCAGCGCGGTACTCGCCAGTACGGCGAGTTGCAGAGGTGACACAGATAATCGGCGTACGGCAATCACAAATCTACGCGGCGATCTACCGCATCCCCACTTGCTCGATGAGCAGAAGCGTAGGCTCCCGCAGTTCGGCGAGTTTGGTCAACGGCACGGAGGCCGTCCGGAAGGTCTTCCGTTCGACAAGTGACGAATCGGCCTTGACCTCAGGATGGAGCGGGTATTCTTTGTCGAGGTCGGCGAACATCTTTTGACCAACCTCCGCGACAAGAAACTCCACCAGCAGCTTGGCGGTGTCAAAGCGGGAAGTGTGTTTTAGGATGCCGATCCCTGCCACATTCATGATGGCCCCCATCCCGCCTTCCTGTTGATCGGGCATCATCACACCAAGTGGGGCAGTCGGTTGAACGGCGAGATGTCGATAGACATAGTAATGGTTCACCACGCCTAGGGCGACCTGACCTTTCGCAACCGCATCGACGATTTGCGAGCTCTTCTGGTAGACGTGAGTTCCGGCATTATTCCGGAGCCCCTCGAGAAACTTCTTGGTTCGATCGTCGCCCAAACTGGCGCGTATGACCGAGACACCCGCTTGCAAGTATTCGCTGCCGGCGTTCGGGATGGCAATTTTGTCCTTCCACCTAGGATCGGCCAAGCTCAGCAACGAGGTGATCTGGTCAGGCGTCACCATCGTGGTGTTGCACACGATGATCCAAAACCGACCCGACAAGCCGATCCAGCTGTTGTCCGCCGCGCGAAATTGAGGGGGAATCGCCTGTTCGACCTCCGGCATGCTCAAGGGACGAAGGAGTCCGGCGGTGCGTGCCGTCTCCAGACTCCCGGCATCATTACTGATAAACACATCGGCTGGACTCCGGTCGCCTTCCGCCTTTAACCGATTCACCAACTCGTTCGTTCCGGAGGAAAGCAAGTCGACCTGAATGCCGGTCTTTGCCGTGAACGCATCCAGGACCGGCTTGATCAAGCGTTCCGATCGTCCGGAATAGACGATCAACTTATCGGCGGCGGAGACTTCAGGGGGAGTTGGAAGCCATAAGACCGCCAGAAGACATGCCGCAAATAGGCCGGCAAAGTTGAGGCGCACAGGAACTCCGATCGTGCGAGAGCATTGTCTGGGCCATCGATACATGACTGATCCTTATTTCCAGAGGGAGGCAAGTTGAAATGAATAAGCTGCCTCAAAAAAATACCAGAAAAAAGAGGCGGGGATCAATGACGGCAGCGGGAACAGAGACCATAGAGTTCCAGGCGGTGAGTTTGGATGGTAAAGCCGTTACGTGATGCAACCTCTTCCTGTAGGCGCTCAATGTCGCAGTTCTCGAATTCCACGATCTTCCCGCAGCCGGTGCATATGAGATGGTCGTGGTGGCCCTTATGAGAGATATTGTCGTACTGAGTCTGTGTGCCGAAGTGCCGGGCTTGGGCCAGACCGGCCTCACAAAACAGGTTGAGTGTGCGGTAAATCGTTGCCAAACCCAGGTGCGGATCTTTTCGTGCCAGCTGGTGGTACATCTCCTCGGCCGTGATGTGCTCCTGCTTGAGAAACGCATCCAGGATCAGTTCACGCTGCCGCGTAAACTTGAGTTGGTGTTTCCCCAGATGGTCCTTCAGTACTCCCATTTCTTTGGTATGTTTGGACATCGCCATGAGACTCCGCCTCCTAGACCGGGATTAAAGACGAAATGGAGCAGCCGGTCAAGAGTGTTTCATACGAACCTATCCAGGAGTCCAGCTGCCTTTGACGGCTGCTCTCCGGCTGTCTATAGTAAAGCCGTCAAACAGATTGGTGGAGAGACGTTGCGAACACCCAATCAGATTACCGTCGACCGGGCGCTGTTGCTGTATGTCCTGCAGCTTGCAGAACGCCATGGTCAACTGAGCGATGTCAAGTTGCAGCAACTCTGCTTTCTCTGCGAGCTCCAAACCTTTGCCAAGGGCGTGCGCGCATTCCACTTTGAATTCTTTCGGTTTGCCTATGGAGCCTTCAGTAAAGATCTCGATAACGACCTGACTTCCCTTCGCAGGAAAGGAAGGGTCGAAAACTTCATCGTGTCGGATCAAGCCAAGGACGAGGCGATTCCCTTGCTGTTGAAGGGGATCGAAGGGGTAGAGGCCAACGAGAAGGTGAAAGAAATTATTGATGCTGTTGTGGCCACATATGGCCCTCAAGATAGCAGCACGATGACGAACTCAGTGGAATTAGTCCAGCTCAGTACGCCGCAGGACCCGGAATTCAAGATCCCCATTCGAGACATTGTCTTCCATACGACTCTGCTGGTACCCCATCGGATCGACGTGCAGGCTGAATTTACCTTGACCACGGCAAGCTTGTCAAAGCTGAATGCCGCGCTGGGATACGATAGCCGGCCAGCGGTAGACATTCACAGTTGGTAGAGTTCACCGTACTTCTGTTCCACATACTTCAGGAAAGGCTCAGGACTCACCGTGGAACCGGTCACCCGTTCGGCAAGATGTTCCGGCGTGAACATGCGGCCCCAGCGGTGGATCTTTTGTTCGAGCCACCGGCGCAACATCATCAATCGCCCCGCTGCAATCTCATCCTCTAAATGGGGTATCTCCAGCTTGGCCTGCTCAAAGAACTGTACGGCATAGAGATTCCCGAGGGTATAGGTCGGAAAATACCCGAAGGCGCCGAACGACCAGTGCACGTCTTGCAACACCCCTTCGGCCTCGGACGGCGGAACGATGCCTAAGTATTCCTTCATCTTGTCATTCCAGATACCCGGTAAATCGTCCGGCTGGGTCTTGCCTTCCACGAGGTCTCGCTCGATCTCAAGCCGCAGCATGATATGGAGATTGTAAGTCAGCTCATCGGCCTCCACACGAATCAACGACGGTTTCACACGATTGATCGCGGCATAGAACTGCTCGGCATCGATCCCGCGCAGTTGCTGGTGAAAGGTTTGCTGCAGAATCGGATAAAAAAAACGCCAGAAGGGGCGGGAGCGCCCGACACAATTTTCCCAGAGACGGGATTGGCTTTCATGGATGCCGAGGGAGACCGAATCGCCCAGCGGCGTGCCGAAGTACTGTTGATCCAGTCCCTGGTCGTACAGCCCGTGCCCGCCTTCGTGGATACAACTGAAAAGGCAGGACTGCAATTCATGTTCATGCACGCGGGTCGTCACGCGCACGTCGGTCGGATGGAACGAGGTGGTGAAGGGATGCGCCGAAAGATCCAACCGACCCCGCTTGAAGTCATACCCCATCGCGATCAGGACCAATCGGCCGAACTCCAGTTGCCGATCCTGATCGTAGGAGTGACGCAGGATATTGTCATCGATGTGAACCCGGCTCTGAGTGATTTTTTTCAGCAAGGGCACCAGACGGGCTTTGAGCGCAGCAAATATCGGCTGGAGGCCGGCAATGGTCGAGCCCGGTTCATAGACGTCCAACAGCGCGTCGTAGGGTGACTCCTGATAGCCGAGATAGTGCGCTTCTTCGCGTTTGAGCTGGAGCACGGTCCGAAGATTCCGGAGAAACAGGGAAAACTTGCTTTGTTCTTTCGCTTCCGCCCATACCTGTTGCGCGAGAGAACATTCACGGCTCAGCGTCACGACGAAATCCGACGGCAATTTCTTCGCGCGGCTGAAATCCCGCCACACTTCCCGCAACAGCGATCGCGACGGCTCATCCCAGGTTTCACCGGCCTGGTTAGCTGCCTGACCGGTCTCAGGATTCACCCACTGTGAAAGAAGAGCCTGCACCTCAGAAGAGACCAGTTTCTGATGGGCCAAACCTTGAAGCACGGCGATCTGCTCAGCCCTCGCTTCGCCCCCACCGACAGGCATGTAGGTTTCCTGATCCCATGACAGCACCGAAGCGGCGCTGTTGATGCGCTGAATTTCGAGGAGTCTGGTTGGGAGGGGTTCTAGCATGGCGAGCGTCTTCAATCCGGCCTCCTTCTCGTTTCACTATGCTAATATCCGATTTCGCTGGCGCGGAACTTCGCAGTGTACGCAGCACTGCAATCTTTTTCAAACCATCGAAAGGCATTCTGATGAACACACTCGTTCCGTCCGAGATCGAAGCGTATGCCGAAGCGCATTCCATACCGGAGTCTTCTGTTTGTCGGGCCCTCCGTGAAGAGACCCATCGGACTATGCAGCATCCTCAGATGCTGGTCGGCCCGCTGGAAGGGGCATTTCTGAAAATCATGACGCAGCTCGTAGGTGCAAAACGAGTACTCGAGATCGGGATGTTCACGGGCTACAGCGCGCTGTGTTTTGCGGAAGCCCTACCGCCGGATGGAACTGTCTTTACTTGTGAGATCGACGAACACTCCGCAGCGTTGGCTCGGCTCTATATTGCGAAGGCTCCGTTTGGATCTAAGATCAATATTCGAATGGGTCCGGCCCTTGATACCATGAGAACACTGACCGGCCCGTTCGACTTGATCTTCATCGATGCGGACAAGACCAATTACCTCAATTACTACCGGCGTTCGCTCGAGCTGCTTGCTCCAAACGGTGTCATCTTGATCGACAACGTGCTGTGGAGCGGAGAGGTCTTGAAGCAGCCGCCGCCGGATGAGTCCACTGCCGCGATTCAGGAGCTGAACCGTACGGTCTCGGCGGATCCGCGTGTGAGCGCGGTACTGGTCACGATTCGGGACGGAATCCTGATGGTGAGACGGACTCGGATCTAGCCTTTCCCCGCCGCGGGGACTGCGTTGACCTCTTCATTTCGTTACGTATAGATTGGCAGTGCGCGAGAGCTGAAAGCCTCTGCATTGCTGAAAGACTGAGCCGCTGACGAGCAAGAGATTATGAAACCCCATGCCTTTGTCGCGATGCCGTTCGGTGTGAAGAAGGACAGCCAAGGCAACGACATTGATTTCAATCGCGTCTATGCCGAGCTGATCAAGCCGGCACTGGAGTCGGCGGGGCTGGAGGTGTTTCGGGCAGATGAAGAGCAGCGCGCCGGAGGGATTTTGCCCGATATGTTCCAAGAGCTGCTCATCGCCGACCTCGTTGTCGCTGATCTGACGATCGACAATCCCAATGTCTGGTACGAGCTCGGTGTGAGGCATGCGCTGCGGGCACGCGGTGTCGTGCTGATCAGCGGCGGACAAGTGCCGATGGCATTTGACCTTTATACCGATCGCAAACTGCGCTATTCCATCAAGGACCGTGGCCCGGACCTCGCGACGTTGGAGCAAGATCGGGCAAAGCTCACCGACATGGTGAACGCCACGATGGAGTCGTGGCAGGGTCGCAAGGTAAGCCCGGTGTATCACCTCCTCCAGAATCTGCAGGAGCCAGATTGGAAATCACTCCGTGTGGGTAACGTGAGGGAATTCTGGGAGCGGTATGACGCCTGGGAACGACGCATCGCGTTAGCCAGGAAGGCGGACCAGATCGGGGATGTTCTTGTGCTTGCCGATGAAGCACCGATCGCGGCCTTTCGGGCCGAAGCCTGGGTCGCAGCCGGTGAGGCGCTACGAATGGCAGAGCGATTTACCTTTGGGCTAGAGCAACTCGAAAGAGGCCTCGCCATTGAACCGGGCAACCTTCGAGGGCTCCGAGAAAAAGGGATATGTCTCCAACGTTTGGCGGTAGAGAACAAGCCGGGCCATTCGCTGGATCGGGTACGGAGCCATTATCGTGGGGTGTTGGAAACTTTTCCCAACGATCCCGAAACCTGGGCCTTACTTGGTCGAGTCGACAAAGATGCCTGGGTATCCGCGTGGCATCGACCCGAGCGAACGCCCGAGCAGATGAAAGACGAGGCCGCCTATGAAGATGCGCTACTGCGTGCGGCGATTGAAAGTTATGCCATCGCATATCGTTGCAATCCTGGCCACTATTACTCCGGCATCAACGCCCCTCACGTTGATGCATCTTTATTGGTATCTGACGAACGATCCGCGATACGAGAAAGAGATGGCGACGATGGCTGGAGCTGTGCGATTTGCCGCCGAATGCGAGCAACATGAATCCCAACGGTTCTGGGCCCTCGCAACCATGGGGGACCTCGAAGTCCTCGTCGGGACACCGGAAACCACCAAGGCTGCCTATAAAGAAGCCATTGCTATGAATGAAAGAGATTGGTCTGCCCTGAACTCCAGCTTGGCTCAATTGCAGTTGTTCCAGAACATCGGCTTCCGGCTGGACAATGTGGCGGTTGGTCTCGCGATCTTTGACCGTGCTTTACAGAAACTCACGGCGCCGGTAACCAAGTGGCAACCAAGGCAAGTGTTCCTCTTTAGCGGACATATGATTGATAAACCGGGACGGCAACCGCCGCGGTTTCCTGCCTCCAAAGAATCTGTGGCCACGCAGAGAATCACTGAAGCTTTACAGAAGCTCGGAGCTGGTCCGGGAGACCTTGCCCTGGCTCCTGGTGGCTGTGGAGGTGATCTTCTTTTCACCGAGGCCTGTCAGCAGCGAGGGGTGAAGGTGCAGTGGCTGCAGCCATACGACGAACCGACCTTTATTCAGAAGTCGGTGGTCTGTTACAGCGAAGCCTGGCGAGAGCGGTACCTGAAGGCCAAAAACTCCCTGATCTCCGACATTCGCTCAGCGTCGGAATGCCTAGGCCCGACTCCTAAGGACGTCGATCCCTACGAACGCTGCAATCTTTGGCTCCTCTATACGGCCTTGTCATACGGCATCAGCAAGGTGCAGTTTATCTGCCTCTGGGATGGTGGCGGAGGTGACGGCCCTGGAGGTACCGCTCACATGTACCAGGAAGTGAATCGTCGGACAGGTCAGGTGACTTGGATCGATACCCGGGGTCTCTAGCGTATGCGAGGAGATGGCGAACTCTTGAAGTTCATACCTGTCGCCTTCAAGTAAGTTGTCTCTTGTTGTGATGCATGATAGGGGTAGCGCATTTTGTGACGAGCGAGGTTGCATAAGGAGGATTAACCTGCATGAAGATACCAGTGTTCGTGTCGTGCCCGACCACGTTATCCGAAGCGCAGCAGGGATCAAGGAAGCTCATTCTTGACATGCTGGAAATGCTGGAGCTTGAACCTCGGGCCATTGGGGTGTCTGATTTTGCCACTCAGTTCCCCCTCCGAGAAGTTGCGGTTCTTGCTCGCCACTGTTCCGGCGGGGTGATTCTTGGGTTCGAACAATTTCGAGTCCAGCAGGGAATTCGGAAGTACGGGACTGCGAAGCAAAAGGAGGTCACAGACCTTATCATATTTCCCACTGAGTGGAATCAGCTTGAGGCAGGTGTGTTGTTTTCTGCCGGCCTCCCACTTCTCGTCTTTAAGGAGCCTGGATTAGCCGGAGGTATATTCGATTTGGGAGTGTCCGATGTGTTTCTTTATGATATGCCTCGATCAACGTCCTCCGATGCTGAAAAAAGGCAACTCTCTTCTGTGTTTCTGAAGTGGCAGGCGGATGTGCGCCGACATTACTACGAGCACTGTTTTAAGTGAGTGTGTCGGTAAGGAGTTTAGCCTTGGTCAGCCCTCGATGGCTTTCTCCATATCAACTGACCCAGACCCATTTCGATACAGTGCTGTATCGGTTTAGATTCTCCATCGGTTTTCATCAAGCGTTCACATAACCCTCCGCTGACTCATCCGATCTATCCGGAAGCATTAAAATACTGTATTCTCCCTACCGCAATACGTCCTCATGATGACATCGTGCCGTGGAAGCTTCCAGATCCTGAGTGGCAAGATGTTTGCTCAGCTCATCGTCAGCACATCTCTCGGGCTTTATCCGTATCTGTTGCATGTATTGCGGGCAGATAAGAAGGCCAAGGCAACGAAGCTGGTGGGCACGTTTGCAGCAATGGCCTGATTAGTCAACACCACCACAGAAAGGAGTCCATATGGCAAAGCGAGCGGTACTGATCGGGATCAACAAATACCAAGTTCCAGGGGCGGATCTCAGTGGGTGTGTCAATGACGTGACAAATTTGAGTGAGGCGCTGAAAATCTACTATGGCTTTACCGACAAGGACATGACGACACTCACCGATCTGAAGGCGACGAAGAAGGCGATGCAAGCCGCCATCAAAAAGCTGATTGGAAGCGGGAAGAAGGGCGATGTCCTGCTGCTCCATTATTCAGGGCATGGGTCAAACGTGCCGGATGATAACGGTGACGAAGCGGATCATCGAGACGAGATCCTATGTCCGACCGATTTGGATTGGAAGGATCCATTACGTGACGATTGGCTCCGGAAGACGCTGGGGAAACTTCGAGCGGGAGTGAGTCTCACGGTCATCATGGACTGTTGCCACTCCGGTACCATCACGCGTGTCATGAACCCGCCGGACTCCCCTCGAAAACCACGATTCCTTCCCTGCCCATTGGATCTGATGGCGACAGAGTCTGGACGGAAATTGCGGGGAACACTTCGCGGGCAACTGGGAAAGGCGCCTCGCGGGCGTAAGCGGAAGAGCGATATTGTTAATGCCGATATCCAAGAGCTGCTCATCACCGGGTGTCGGGATACTCAAACATCCGCCGATGCCCACATCGGCGGCTCGTATAACGGGGCCTTGACCTATTATTTAGTCGAGTCGATTAAAGAGGCCGAGGGCAAGCTGACCTACCGAGAGCTGCATCAACGCACCACTGCAAAACTCAAGAAGAACGACTTCGATCAAGTTCCCCAGCTCGAAGGGCAACGCACGTCGTTCGATCGCCCGTTTCTCAGCTAGGGGAGGGTGCAAGGGCAACGGCGGCCATCGGGCCGCCGTCACTCTCAAACATTCTGCTGAGGCCACCGGATCGGTTTTCTGTAAGGAAGGACTCGCCGATGAGCACAAAACAGAAGCAGATCATGCAGAGCGAGCCGGATCGTCGGATCCATGACATGGATTGGGAACAGTTTGAAACTCAGCTCTCCGGTTCAGCGCGCCGAAACAAGGCCAGAACCATATCGGACCAGGTGTTGAGGGATCACTTTGGACCTGAGAAGCTCGAACGGCTGCAACGTCTAGCCGATCGTGCGAGATCAGCTCGACAAAAGCGCGACGCACTGCGAGGCAATATCATCTTCATCCCCGGCATCATGGGGTCCGAGTTGACCGTCACGGAAGATGGCGATGATGACACCGTGTGGGTCAGTTTCTTACGGCTGATAGCAGGGGGAATTAAGAAACTACAACTTGATCCCGACGGGTCGCAAGAGGCCGATTCAACTTTGCGTGTCTATCCCAGTGGGCTCGACAAAGATAGCTATGCAGAGGCGATCTTGTGGCTGAAAGCGAACTGGAACGTTGAGCCCTTTGCCTACGACTGGCGAAAAGATCTGGATCAGGCGGCGGAAGGCTTGAAAGGTCTCGTGGAAACGAAATTCAAAGACCAACCGGTCCACCTTGTCGCCCATTCCATGGGAGGTCTCGTGTCCAGGAATTTTATTCGGCTGTATCCCAAGATGTGGAAAGCCATGTCGGAGCCGAAGAAGGTACAGGGCGGTCGCCTCATTATGCTGGGCACGCCGAACTACGGTTCGTATGCCATTGCGCAAGCGATGGTGGCGAAAGACAAGCTTGTGAAGTGGTTGGCAGCGGCAGATCTACGACACGACTTGGACGAAGTGCTAGATGTCCTGAACGGATTCGTGGGGAGTTACCAGTTACTCCCTGCATACGCAAAGCTGTCTGTCCCAGAACAAAGTCTCTACGATCGAGGCACTTGGGGCCGGTATCCCATCCTGGCTTCCCACCTCAATCGGGCGCGCAAGTTCCACACGGACCTCGATGTGTCGGCGACGACCGATCCGGAGCGTATGACGTATATCGCCGGTTGCAATCAGGAAACGGTGTGCGGGGTAAAGATCGATGCGCCCGGCATGTTCGAGTTCGACATCACGTTGAAGGGAGATGGTCGCGTCACGCATGCGCTGGGGCTGCTCCCCGGTGTGCCGACATATTATGTCGACGAGATCCATGGTGACCTCCAGAAGCATGAACATGTGCTTGAGGCCATCGATGAGATCCTGCGAACCGGTAAGACCGGCGCATTGGCGACGGAACCAGTCGCCGCCCGCGCAGTCCGCTCGGTGCTGTCCTCGCGTGTTCGTGCCGTGCAAGATCGGCAGGATGCCGAGGAGATTCGCCAAATCGCGGAAGCGACGAATGCCAACCAAAGCAGTGCCGCAGAGCGCCGTCGGGCAGAGCAATTGCTCAGGCAAGCTGTCATGGTGCAGGCCTCTTCAAAGGTCCGAGCGGTGACGGATTCAGTCCCGGCCGAAACCTACGCAGTGCGGAAAAAGAAAACTCAAAGAGAAGAGCCCATCACCCTGAACGTTGAAATCGTTCAGGGTGACATTCGCGATATCAAGACGACGGCGGTCGTGGTCGGGCACTACAGAGGGGTACCACCCGTGCGTGCGGTTGGAGCGCTGGACCAGGCGCTGGAGTTCTGGATTTCCAAGGCCGTCAAACGCGGCATCATCGGTGGCGGGCTCGGCGAAGTATTTCTCATCCCCAATGTGCGCAAATCTCTTGCTGCCAATGCCGTGATCCTCGCCGGCATGGGCGAATACGGGCGTTTCAATCGGGAGGACCTGGATCTCCTCTTCGCCAATGTCACCTATGGCGTCACTGCGCTCGGATGGCGTGAATTCGCCACGGTTGTGGTCGGCTCGGGGGAAGGTAATTTGTCCTTGGAGCAGGCGATCGAAGGCATGCTGCAAGGCGTGGGGTCAGCGCTCAGACAACTCAAGGACCAAGGGCATCTCGAGACCCTGCGTATCGTGGAGTACGACACTAATCGCTTGAAGGTGATCAAGGAACTGTTGAAGAGAAGCTCACAGAACCAGAAGGTAGTGGGTCAGTTTGAATTAGCGGATATTGCCTCTGCTTAAGCGGTCATGTAAGCTGGAGGCATGAAGAAAAAACGACCATCCAACGACCCCAACGTCATCGCTCACGACATTCTGCAAGCTATCACCGGCCA
>Ga0187893_10003035_pt1 | contig 35223 bp, 64 predicted proteins | sample MA1701074metaG_FD_139574 | JGI IMG/M metagenome (GOLD analysis project Ga0187893, IMG submission 139574) | White microbial mat communities from a basaltic lava cave in the Kipuka Kanohina Cave System on the Island of Hawaii, USA - MA170107-4 metaG ...
ATATTCCAGAGTAACCTGAAACTCCTGAGTATCCACTTACTCCTGAGTAACCAGATGATCCAGGATTATCACCACTAAAACCACTTACTCCAGAATATCCAGATACACCTGAATAACCTGAAGTACCAGAAGCACCAGAATAACCAGAAGCACCAGAATAACCTGAAGTACCAGAAGCACCAGAATAACCTGAAGTACCAGAAGCACCAGAATAACCTGAAACTCCTGAATATCCGCTTACTCCTGAATATCCGCTTATTCCAGAATAACCTGAAACTCCTGAATATCCACTTACTCCAGAATAACCGGATATGCCAGAGTAACCTGAAATGCCTGAAGCTCCTGAGTAACCCGATACGCCAGAATATCCACTGATTCCTGAATACCCAGACACACCTGAATAGCCTGAAGTACCAGAAGCACCAGAATAACCTGAAACTCCTGAATACCCAGATATTCCTGAATAACCAGAAAATCCAGATACTCCTGAATAACCAGATACTCCTGAATAACCAGATACTCCTGAGTAACCACTTACTCCAGAGTAACCTGATATTCCAGAGTAACCTGAAACTCCTGAGTATCCACTTACTCCTGAGTAACCAGATGATCCAGGATTATCACCACTAAAACCAGAATAACCTGAGGCCCCAGAACCACTGCCGCCTGTACCAGATGGTCCAGGAGGACCTGAGAATCCGCTAAATCCGCTAAATCCAGATACTCCTCCCCCGCCTGGTATTGGTAAACGTGTTGATGTTATACCTTTAGATTTTTGGGTTGTCAATAAGTTTAATGGTGTGATTTGTAATAATAGATCTTCAACTGGAAAATCTGGTGTAATATTTGTTGATTCAGACCAATAAAGTCTAAAATTTGAATCTGTATTAGATTTAGTTGTAACTGAAATTATTTGTGCATCTAAGTTAAATGTTCTTATTTTTACAGCATGTGCGGGTTTAATTGTTCTACTTATTAATTCATCTCGATGATGGATTGTTAAAGAGATAGTTATTGCTACATTGCCATCATTCGAGAATACTATAGCAGCTGCATTACTAGTTAGTAAATTTGAAGATTCTGTAGATGTGGATGTACCACTTACCAGATTGACCATAAATAGTTAATGTATCTTTGGTCAATAGTGGGTTGTGGTTAGTACCTCATTTCACAATTACAACGTTTAAATTCTAACGTTGATACGCGCTGAATTATAATATCTAATAAAGTACGTTGTTCTGGCGAGAGTTTGTCCATTAATGCTTTACATACATTACAGCGAGATTCTGTGTCATTAGCAATAAGAATATTACAAATATCACATCTGTTATTTTTATAAAACTTTAATATGTGGTCAGCATGTGCCATTTAAAGTCCCTCTTGACCACATCGTTGACATTCCCAGCCGTAATGACCGCCATGACCCATTAAATTATGATTGATGATCCAACATATTGGGCGCAACCACCACCTATTGGGAGGTGGTTGATGACCACACAATGTGCATTTATTGGGAGGTGGTTGATGACCACACAATGTGCATTTTTCTTTCATTTAAATTTCCTTAATTTTATTTTTCTTAATTTTCGCTTTGTTTATAATATAATATTCTAAATTTATATCTATTAAATTATCTAATTTCTCAAAGAACTCTGGATCATGCATAGTTATTTTATGAGTAAGATATGGCCATGTATGGGAATTATGCACACATGTATCTCTTAAAATGCTAAGTATATATAATGATCCTTTACAATATTTTTCATCGCGTTGGATACGCACATGCAAACTAGAAGCATAAGAATTTAATGGTATTAATATAAATTGTTCATCTCGATTCTCTCTCAACCAATTTCCAATAAGTTTGGATTCTAATGATAATTTTGGGCCTTTTGTAGGTTGCATAAATTTATCTGCGGTTTAACCACAACTTTCTCCATAATATGTAATATTCCGCAAGTGGCTGTTTTACACCCTTTGGTAATAATGATGGTGGTCGGAACATTTTAGGTAATTCTACATCTTTAAATTTTAATTTAGTTCCTTTTGGAAATTGATATTTGCCAACATTTGGATAACCTTCCATAAGTTATATTTGGGATTAGAATGGTTTAAAGAACACTGGTTGAGGTTGTTTAGATGGTTTTATTGAATTTATTCGTCTAGGATTACGTAATAACCAATGATATGAACTGCCAACCTTCTTACAATCATGAATTTCAACAGTACCAATGATTAACCCACGCTGTAAATTTCCAGCAGAAACTCCATTATAAGTTTTTAAAGTTGCATAAATAAAAATCGAGCCACGTATATTAGTTGATCTTGATCTATATTCGATTGTTTTCGTGCCGTTTATGATTTGCTCAGCATATGGTTGACGCACACTAAGTGCCAATTTGTTTTTCATACTTTCTTTCTAATTTCACATTAAGTTCCTTTGGACGCAATCTTGACGAAAATCTTGCCAGCCTCTTCCGCTTTGCAAGGTAAAATCGTCAAGAATTGCGTCCAAATTACATCGGAAATGGATTTGGAAAATCAAGTTGAAGATTTTTCAATCACCTCCTTCGGTTTCAAATCTTCAACAATTTATGATTACCAATTTTCATAATTAGTTAAATTTAATTCATTATTACATATACTGCACTTGATCTTAAATACGGTTCCTATACTTGTCGGAGTAAATTCATAAGAATATTGTCCTCCTATTGCTCCGGCATATCTTTTGTGGCATTTTATATGTTTTTTGGATTTCTGCCATGAATTAATTTTCTTTATGTCATCTTCTGTTATTATGTAAAGTCCACTTTTAATAGTGTCAATTAAATATTGAACATGCTTTTTCTCTAGAATGTCTGGGTAATCACTATCACCAGATATTTCATACCAAGATTCTTCATTAGTTTTATCTAATAATTTTTGAATGTTACAAATATTGAAATCAGATTTTTTGTTTGATTTCTTTTTCATATTTATGATATGGCATTTCTCCAGATTTTAATCAAGAGATTCTCGCGGAACTCAACGAGTTACACCGTAAGTATGGTGTGTACCGTACCCCGGAGGGAGATGCCATTACCCCTATTACACGGCAGCCTTCTGCGTTGCCGTGATACTTGCGTAGGATATTAACTTGCCCAACAACGTCTCGATGACCGGAAAAACCACAAGGACATTCATAGACACGCCATTTTGGCTTATTTCTTACACCACAACTAGGACACGTCTTACTCGTCCATGCCTCATTTTGCATGTCTGTTTTCCAACCAAGCCTCTCAGCCTTATATGAAAGCATATGCCGAATTCGTCCAGTTGGTGCTTGATGCATTCGCTGATTTTGGACTTTGCCCCAATCCTTACCGATTCTGATATTTCGCAGATCGCCAATGACCAGTGTTCGCACTCCTCTTTCATGGAGAGTGTTTATCGCCACTGATGTCAATTTGTGTTCAATATCATTAATTTGGTTGTTGAGACGTTTGAGCTTCTTCTGTTTAGATATAATCAACTTCTTACGACGTTCACTTCCTTTCTTCTTTTGATCAATTTTAGATGATAATTTAGCTTTTAGTTTCTCACGATAGCGGCGCTTAGATCGAAGAACGCCGCCATTTAATAGTAAATGAAAATCATTGGTGCCGAGACAAGCTGGGTGAACTTCACCGAGATCACAAGAAGCAATCAATCCTTCTTCATGTTTTCTAATTTCTTTTTCGTATGTGGCCCGAAGTTCATATTCACTGTCATTCCAGCCTATTTCGACTTGAATTGGAAGATCAAATTTCCAATCTTTGATAATAAATGGTTTAGTTCCTTTCGCATTTGATAGAACTAGATTATTATTGATAATTCGAATAGCAACTTTCTTCCAGATCACTTTGAAGAATTTTTTGGGTTTGTGTGGAGGTCTAGCAGATTGATTTATTTTACGCACTGATCTCCATGTTTTAAGCGCAGAAAAGAAACATTCGATAATTTTCTGTGCAGATTGAGAATACAAGATTGTTGATTTTCCATTCTGCAATCTTTTCTGCATTCCATATTTTGATAGCCATATATTTTGACGGCGAATATGACGCCAGAACCAAATGACGCAATTAGTATAAATTCGCCCTGCTTCAAGACAAAGTTGGTTAAGTACATCGGATTGTCCAAGTTTCATCTTGCGAATAATATAGGCAGTTTTTATATACTCAGCACTCATAATTCTTACAATATTTACTTCAGAGTTGATTAATTATTAAATACTTGTGATTTATTCTAAACATAGAATAGGTAGAACATATTGTATCAACTCTATGAGAGATTAGTGATATTTGGAGGTGGTTGATGACCACACAATATATTTTTCTCTTTTCATTTGTGATATTTCTCTTTTCATTTGTGATATACATTTGGATAAATATATAACATGAGATTGGATGATCTTACTGGGTCGAAACAATTCCAAATTCAGTCATTTTCAATTATCAAAGATCCTCCAAGCTTGTATTATTGTAATTTGATGATATACAATGATGGTGCTCATTGGCATGAATACTGGTACCCCAATAATATTAGTCAATTATATAAAGCTAAGGGTTGGTGGAAGAATATATATGGTAAACCAGGTCGTGACCATATTATGTTATATAACTGGCTAAAGAGAAATGGCAAATTAGAATTAATATGAGGTGTGAATGAATTATTCCCCCTTTTTGCGGTGGTTGTTAGTGATAGTAACGTTTTTAGTTGGTTTCTTTTTTGCAACTAAATATGGATTGATGACTGCTATCTATTATAAAGATGATTCTAGAATTTGCTTTGTGATATTAGGAATATTGTTATTAACTTCGGCATGGTGTGGAAAATTAACATACAAGCTACATCAACACACTAAGGGAGAATGTATGGATACGGTCATATTGAATAAATTAGAATCGACAGCCGATTTTGGATGGTTTATTGCTGATATGTGTTTATCACTTGGTATGTTAGGTACTGTTATCGGTTTTATTATGATATTGGTTGATGGATTTACTGGTGTAACTGCTGGTGATGTTGCAAGTGTTCAGAAATTATTTACTGTATTAAGTGTTGGTTTAGGTACTGCATTATACACAACATTGATTGGGCTTATAGCTAGTTTAATAGTAAAAATACAATTTTTCAATTTATGCCATACAATTGATTTAATTAAAATTGGAAACAAATGAGATATAAAATAAAGAATTACGATAGTAATACGACTTGGTATGATTTAATGATGAATATGATTCTTGGATTTTTAGCTATGTTCGTATTGGCATTGATTCTAATCAGTATTAAATCATCTAAAAATGGAGAAATAGAAGCACATGTAGAATTTTTAATAACTTCAACATGGCCATCAGATTTTGATGATGATATAGATTTATATGTTGAAGACCCACAACATAATCTTGTATGGTTTAAATCTCTAGACCGTGGTTTAATGCACTTAGAACGAGATGATAGGGGATGGTTTAATGACAGTGTTGTTACACCATCTGGCAAGATTATATATAATGAAAATAGAGAAGTTGTAAGTATACGAGGATTTATTGCTGGTGAATATGTTGTAAATATCCATGCATTTGCTAAAGTAGATCCTAGACCTGTACAAGTTACAGTACGTCTGGAGAAAATTAGGCCATATTCTACAGTTACAATTAAAACTATTTTATTGACATTTATTGGTGAAGAACGAACTATATTCAGATTTGTAGTAGATGAACATGGAAATGTTACTAATATAAATACAATACCTAAACGTTTTACAAGAGTTAAATAATGAGTATTATAATACCAATAATGTTTCTAATTTTAGTTGTGTCAATGTTATGGGTTGTAATTCATTTGAAAGGGAATTGGTTAATTAAAGCTGTTTTAACATGCATTATACCATGTTATAGTGTAATAGTATGGTATTCAATTCCTACATTTGCTGGTTGGGCGTCAAATGATAAATTGCCGGATAAGTTTGAATTGAAATGGGTTGTTATAGAAGAACCTAATTGTAATTCAGTTGGTAGTATTTATGTTTGGGTTATAAGTGTTGAACAACAATCAAGTTTTTTGACTTTATTAGGATATAATGCATCAGCTAGTGAACCTAGAGCATACAAAATTCCATATTCACGTACAATGCATGAACATCTTAGTAAGATGTTAACACTTATTATAGATGGACGCATTGTAGTTGGTGTTGGCCAACGTATTCAATATGAAGCTGGAGGTGGTCAACGCGCTGAAGGTGAAACTGATGAAGATTTCTTCGAATTGCCTCCTGGGTGGCATGAACATAAAGATTAATATGCAACGTATTTCATTGTCACAAATAATTTCTCGTTGGCTAGATGATAATAGACATAAATTTAAATTTAATTTTGAATATGTTGAATGTAAGATAATATTAATTATAAAGTATGTAAAATTTGTTGTGGCAATTGTTGATGATGATTCTGTATCAATAAGTGAATTAAGTTTATTACATGCTTCAGATCCAAAATTTTTTGAAAAGTTAGAACATTCATTAAATTCTGCATATAAAGCTATGATTATTATTGATTTAAAGATTTATCTGGATGGTATGGATAGTTTGAAGGATTTAAGTGATTTATGACATTGGAAAATGTAACGTTGAAAGACATAATTAAAGATTGGGTTCAAGATAATGAATTAATTGTTATTCAAGATAATGCGATCTTTCTTCAAGATATGCAGTATTATGTATTTGAAATTTTGGATAACCGATTAATTTCAATTTGGCCATTTCAATTTGAAGATTTATTTGTTTCTGATCCGAAATTCTTTGTTAAATTAAAATCATTTATACATGCTGCTCTTGCATATGTTAAGACATGGAAATAAATCTGTTTGTGATATTAAGTGATTGGTTGAAGGAAGAATTTCCTAACCAATTTATAATTAAAAAGGGAATGGATTGTGTTGGTTACATTTATTATAAACCATTAATGTATTTCTGTGTGGAAGTATTTGAAGATCGAATTGTGATACATGATATCGATTTTGGAAGACGATATAAGGGAGAAGATCTAATTATCAGAGTATGTGATGAAAAGTTATTGCCATTGTTATATAATAAATTATACATGATGTCGTTGGGATTCAAAAAAGCTATTAGAGGAAGGGATCAACGGAAGAAATGAAACAATTTAAAATTGGGAATCCTAATCGTGGATATGTTAAATTTTCTGCAAAATCAACTACAAAAGCGTGGGATATTGGATGTCGAAAGTTTAATAAACAATTTAAAGTTGAAAATTGCCCTATAATATTGTATGAGATAGAGATGATGCAAACAATAAGATTTAATAAAGTGTGTTGGAATGAGGATTGCTCCATGATAATTTTTGGATATAGCGACCAAAAATATTAAAATGTCTTATAATAAATTTATTCGTAATATTGTTGGTTCTAAATTTAAACCTCTCCTAGAAGCAGTTCTTAATGAATCATATATTTCTGATTGGGAATCAAATTCAAAATGGGGCATTGATGAGAATGGTAAACATATTGGTAGTAAAGACATTACTATTGATGTTGCAGATTATGTAAATGCAACTTTACCTGGATCTAGCATATCTAAATCTGGTTATGTGTTTTTACCTATGACTTTTGCATTAAGTCGTAGTGCTGGTAATGTTGTGTTAAAGCATATATCATCGGCAATTAGAAGTGATGGTAAAGTAATATTATCAGCATATCCTGGATATGGTGTTGATATTGATGAATATAAAGGTGCATATCCAGCATCAATGGTTTCGAAACTTCCTGCAGATGCTAAGCGTGAAGTTGAAGACCAATTAGGGAATGGCTGGATTATTTATGCAGTAAATGGTGAAATGTTATCTGATTTAGTCAAAATTCCTGCTGGTATGGCAAAATTTGATACTAAAGAAGCGCACGATAATCCTCTTCAAACATTTTTAAATTCTTTATTGTCTAAAACTAAAACAACAGATGTTGATGCTCCTGAATGGTTAATAGAAATATTGCAAGAGATTGTTAAGGTTGCTGCAAATAATCCAAATATAAAGGCATATATTAGTGGTATACATCCAAGAGGATTTGAAGATAGTTTAATATTATCCTCTGAAAGTGGAGATTCAGTATTAGTATTAACTCAAGAATATAGTAAAGCGGCGTATGTCTTTAAGAAGAAAATATGGATGGAACAAGCTGGAGATCTTCTAGAAGATAAGTGGGATAATATTGTTGATATTAAAATGAAAGAATTTCAGAAGAAGTATAGAGGTAAAGTAGGTATCCATGGAGATATTCCGGAACCTGATCCATCGGTAAATGTTATGCCAAAACTTGCATTACGGAAATGGTTGCAACAAATGGAAACTGATTATAATATTGAGCAAGGATATGTATTAAGGCGAGACTATCGAAAAGATAGTATGATAAATTTAGTAAATAGTGGCGTTAATTACCAAGATGGACTTAGAATGGCCGACCGGACTTAAAGGAAGGTATTTCTCTTAATTTCGACGATTTCTCATGATATTACAGCAGCCTTTGAATTTCTGGAATTAGAGAAACATACTACAGAGAAATTCAGAAAATGAATCAGACACACGTATTAGATACATCAAGCAAGGTATGGAAGGTATATAATATACCTGATAATATCATCCATGGGGAACATAATAAGATATATTCATATCTAGTTCGATATATTGGAGCTACTGGTGTAAATTATGTGAGACCAATATATTATATTGGATCTTTGCAGATTGATAAGGCCCAAGATATAAATGGGTTAACATTCTATTTAATAACTAATTGGCATTTTCCGCCAGCTACAGTCGAAGTAATTAAAATTGAAGCAATTAAAAGTCAGATATGGATTGAAGGTAATGAGGATAAATGGTTAAATTCAATTGATCAAATAATTAAATATCAATATCTTGTACCTGGGATGCGTGATATAAGTAAACAATCATCCTTTGTTCGTCAAGCATACAAGGATAAACCATTATCAAAAACTAAACGAGAATTATTTAAGACACAACAAAAATTGCAAGATTTGGCTTTTGATGAACAATTGGATAGATTATTTAATCTTGATCAGTGAATAATCTAGTGGTTTCAATCGCTTCTTTAAGACTAACACTTAATATTTTTATACTTTCAGGATGATTTAGATCAATTTCTTGATCTTGAGTACCATTTCCAATTATTAATTTGGTGTTTTTAACTTTAATTATACACCATCTAGCACCAGGCTTTGATAGATCATCTCGAAGCCAAATTCTATCACCTATTGATTGGATGGTAATTCTATCAATCAAATTTGATTGTCTTAGAGCTTCTCGAATTACCATTGTAATTAATTGATCCATTATACTATGTATTTGAACGAGATGCCAAAAACTAGCAGATCTATAGTGTCTGTTGGATTGTATTGTTGTAAATGTGGATTCCAACAGACGATATGGAGATTGGCGAGTCGGTTGAGAGATAAGTATCATATTAAAACATTATATTGTTCTAGATGTAATAGAAAGACTGCTCATCGTGTAATTAATGAAAATATAACATGAATATGAATAAAGAATGCGATAATTGTAAAGTTAATAATGCTACTTTTTATATCATTGATTTGATAGGTGGAGTTAAAAATGAATTATATTATTGTCAAGAATGTGTAATTAAATTAGGTATACCAGATGTAACAAATATCATAGATTTACTTGATAAATATAAATATGAAATTCCTGATATAACATGTGATAAATGTGGTATGACATTACAAAAATTTGAGGAAATACAACGTGTTGGTTGTGAAAATGATTATGATTTATTTGCATTAGGCTCAATTTTGAAAGATTATCATAATTCAGATCAACATATTGGTAAAATTCCATCAAATCACAAACAACAAATTGAAGATTTGAAAAGTGCTCTAAATGCAGCAATAATTGTTGAAGATTTTGAAGAAGCCGCAAAATTACGTGATGAAATTAGGAAATTAGAGAAAGAATAATCTTGTTGTTAGATATTAAGGAGATATTATGTGATTATTAACTTTGGCAAATACAAAGGCATTGATATGTCTTCCTTACCTGAAAGTTATCTTAAATGGTTAGTTGAAAATATTGAACCATGTGAAGTTCGTGAAGAAGCATGCAGATTATTAAATAGTTCAGATATAAAACAAGAGAGAGAATCTAAATCTCTTGAAGAGCAAGCAAATGAGATATTAGGTGAAAAACCAATTGAATTATTAAGACGTAGATACTACAAACGTAAATAAGGTATGTCTGATTTAGATTATGCGTTGAGCATAATCAATAAAGAAATTATTGCTGCAAATAGAGTTATTCCGTTAATATCTGACCAGTTTCAACATGCTGTTGATTTATGTCGAAATTGTGTTGGTAACATACTATTCTCGGGTACGGGCAAGAGTAGCATAGTAGCTCAAAAACTTGCTGCTACATTATCAAGTCTTGGTAAACCGGCATGGTTTATACATCCTAATGATGCTGAACATGGAGATATTGGCAAAATTCGATCTGATGATATTGCTATTTTGTTATCTAATAGTGGTGAGACTGGTGAAATATTAGTATTAATTGATAGATTGAAATCTAAGGGATGTAAATTAATTGGAATAGTAGGTAAATTAAAATCAACAATGGCGTCTAAAGTTGATGTTGCATTAGAACTTAGTGATATTGAAGAAGCTGGTACTGTAAAAATGGTGCCTACATCTAGTACTACTGCTATGATGATTTTAGGTGATGCATTGGTTTTAACAATTGTAGGACCAACATTCACTAATGATGATTATCGTAGAAATCACCCTGGTGGGACAATAGGCTTACGTTTATCACGAGTTGATGATATAATGCGTAAAGGCAATGATTGTCCAATAGTTGATAGTTCAATGACTATTGTGAATGCAATGTTAATTATTACAGCAGCACATGCAGGTGCTGCTATAATAGTTGATAATGGGTCTATTAAGGGTATAATAACTGATGGTGATTTACGGCGTTTTTATGAACGAGGTGGGCAAATCAATTCTGCATTGGTTAATGAATGTATGACTACAAATCCGATTGTAATTGAGAGCGGAAAGTTAGTTGAAGATGCTTTGATATTATTTAAAGAGAAGTCTATTGGAGAATTGCCAGTAATTGATGGAAATAGTCCAATTGGGCTTGTTACGTTGAAGGATATCGCAAAATTGTTGTAAATCTTCGGACTAGAGATAAATAGAATTTTATAAGGAGAATTATGGCATCTGCGCAGAATCAATTCATGGGAGGTGAATCCATCCTGACCTCAAATAACAGTATTACTACTGTTATATCAAGAGCTGATATACCGGAGTCTTCTTCTGGACAATGTTTAATAAGAGCATCTGCAAGGAGAGTATCTGATGGAGCTTCTAAGCATTGGCAATTTGTGTGTAGTTTTAAACGTGATGGAGGTGATGTAGTAATTACTTCATCAGCAAATTTGCTTTCTGCTTTTGGTGATACATTTGATTTAGCTGCATTGGTTTCATGTTCAACAACTGTTGATGCTTCAGGTAGCGATATTCGTGTTCGTGTTACTGGATTAGCATCTACTAATATTTTATGGGCAGCATTTATGGATGGTTTCTATGTATATGATGTGTAACGTAATATGGAGAATATATGACTAATAAACGTAGTGATGTAATGAAGAAGCATTGGGCTTCGGCGGCTGGCAGACGTCATCGAAGGGCTTTAGCTATGGCTGCACATTCCAAGGCTTTAGAGAAGCTAGCTACTGCAAATAGAAAGCGCCAATCAGCTTTAGAGTACTGGTCATCGTCTCGGTCTAAGTCTCATCGAAAGGCTCTCAGTCGTGCTATGAAGCGCTATTGGGCAGGGTAATTTAGGTGGGGGTATATGAGGTGTAAACTGGAATCGGCTGTGATTTCTTCATGGTTGATAGCAGTAACAGCCTAAACTGTCTCGAGCCATGGCCATATACCCCTACCAAATATATGAAGTTATGTATATTATATGAGGACAAGAAACTTCAACATATAGGAATATTTATTAAACTTCCCACTGAATTAGGTAAAAAATTTCCTGATTTAAAAGAAGATGATAGTCCAGCCCATATTACAGTACTATATTTAGGCGATCAATCCTCTAAAGCTGAAGAAGAGATTGTTGAAGCTGTTAAAGAAGTAATTAAATCTACTGATCCATTTGAATGTGAATTAGGCTCATTGGGTTATTTTAAACATGATGAAGATGATCAGAAGATAGCTTATGTGAAAGTTAAATCTGATGATTTACGAAATCTACATCATAGATTGGTTAAAGCAATGAACAATCATGAGATAGAGTGGGAAAATAAATGGCCCGAATTTAAACCGCATGTTACTTTGGCTTATATGGATGATTTGGAAGCTGTCTATGATGGTAAAATCCCTAGTGGATCGTGGTTATGTGATGAAGTTGAAATTTGGGGATTTGACAAAAAGTACAAGATAAGGTTTAATAATTAATGAGATTAAATTTATTACATCAACCCCTGTTAGAATACATTAAGAAGATTGGGCCTAAGAAGTGGAGGGTATATTCTGAAAAGGGGAAGAATATGGGCACATATGGAAGTAGAGCTGGAGCGAAAAAACGATTGGGCCAGATTGAATTTTTTAAAGATAGATAATCTCCCATAAGTATCTAAATCTGCAATGGGAACACCCATCCAGATTATTGAGGAATGGTGGCAACAATTCATTCAACATTGTAAGCCTATAGTGGATTTACAATTCCAATCAAATAATGATTTCATAGATAGAATATGGAGTGGTTGAATTGAGTTAGTTAGAATCGATGGCTTGCGTGTTAAGTTTGTGAGAGATATAGAGAGAAGTGAAATTGATATAGATTTAAATATGTCTGATCCTCAATTTTTTGATAAATTAGAGAGAACATTTTATGATATTGGAATATTTACGAATGACAGATCTCAAACGACTCGTTAAGGCAATTCGGGTTAATTTAACATCAGACTTATTGAAGAAAAATATTAAATTAATTTCAAATAAGAAGAGTGCCGGACATTGCTATGTTGCGAGTGAAGCCTTATATCATCTGCTTGGAGGGAGAAGAGCAGGATTAAAACCAGTTCATAAACGCTTGAAAGGTGGTATACATTGGTGGTTAGTATTTAAAGGATTAGTGATTGACCCTACTGCAGATCAATTCGATAATGTTAATTATAGTAATGGGGTAGGGTGTGGTTTTTTAACTAGGAAGCCTAGTAAACGTGCTAGAATGTTAATTGCGAGAACTAAGAGATATTTTAATAGAGGAGAATAATATGGCTGATTATAGATCTGACTATGAACTTAGAGATAGATTTAAATGTCTTAAAAAGGGGTGCAATTATACTGGAGATGGTGAGTACTTAGATGGGGTAAATATTTGTCCTTGGTGTTATGGAAAATGGTTAGAGGTTAATTTTGGATTGCAAGAAATTAAGAAATCAAAGAGATCAAAATGATACAATTAGTTAATAAAAAGATACATTCATATGATATCTTTATTGGTAGGCCATCAATATATGGCAACCCATTCAAGATCGGCCCTGATGGTAATAGAGAAGAAGTTGTAATGAAATATCGTAAATATTTTCATGACAGAATCGAAAGTGATCAACTTTTTAGAGAAGCTGTGGAATTATTGCGCAACAAGGTTCTTGGTTGTTTCTGTACCCCTTTACTATGTCACGGTAGTGTCTTTGTGGAATATTTAGAAGTATCTGACAATAATGATAGATCCATCTAACATTACTGATTATAATAGGTCAGATTCTGAATTGGAACGATTTGCGTTGTTTTCTATAGCAGTGGCTGGTAAAACTGCTTTTATTATAGCTAAACAGTTAGAAGCTTTTTTGTCATTGGGAAATGGCAATACTCCTTTCCAACGAGTCCGAGATTTAATAAGTCGTGGTAAATTGAATTGGGCACTTCGAAAGGCTAGATTAGGGAAATATAGCATCTTAAATAAAGCTTTTCGTCAGATTGTAAATGTTGATGTTAGAAATTGCACTGTTGATATGTTAGAAAATGTTCACGGGGTAGGTCCAAAAACAGCAAGATTTTTCTTACTACATAGTCGGAAAGATCTACGCATTGCAGCATTGGATACTCATATGTTACACTATTTGCGTGATCAGGGGTATGATGCACCAACATCAACACCCTCTAGTAAGAAGAAATATGCTGAATTGGAACAGGCATTTATTAGTGAAGCTGACAAGCATAATATGTCGGTGGCTGATTTTGACTTAATGATCTGGAATAAATTTGGACGGGTCATTAAAAATGGGTCTTGATGAAATCATTAAAGATTGGGTTAAAGAGAGATTTCCAATACGTCGTATGATGGCATATGACATTCATGAAGTAGATGTTTACACTAATCAGGATCGTGTTGATCTAGAATTCCCACTAGAGCATGTAATTGGTCATATTGCGATATATGGTCACATCAGAGGTGTAATTTCATCTACATCGGTTATAATGCATGATAATTTGCAAACCAGAGATAATGAAATAATATATTCATCAGATCCTGATTTTTTTAAGAAATTAGAAAATAACATAAAACGACAGATATATGAATTTAGAGAAAATAATTAGAGTAATAGAGTAGGGGAAGTCATGGGATTAGCGAAAATTGTAAAAGTGGTAGTTGCAATCGTTACAATGCCATGTTGGGCACCTATATTGGCGTATTTTATTTTCTGTAGGAAGGTTTTCAAGTGAATATTGACCCAAGTATTATTGTAAATGTTAATACGGAAGCTAACGTAGCATATTTCAATACATTTCTTAATACATTGAAATTTAATCCAAGATCAACTTCTCATAAATCAATTACTTTAGATCCTACCGCCCAAATTGTTTCTATATTGGAAGGAATGTCATATAGATTAAAGTATAAGATTACTTCTCCAGAAGCTGTATATCTTTTCGATTTAAATAGTTGGCGTATATGGAATCCTCAACATGTCATTATAATTGATATGAGATATGGATGTACTTTATCTGTAATTTCTGATAATTTGTATGCTGATGAAATTTTAAATGATTTGATTAATAAACTTGAAAAGTACTTGATTAAGAATACTCATGAAGATGGTGTATGGGCTGATTTTACATATATGAATTCTGATGGGATGCAACGTCATCGTCAATTTTTAAAATGCCCAGAATGGTCAACTATTAATAATAATTATACACATCAAACACAATTAGCATTAAATAAAATAATTTCTATGAAATCACCATGGGAACGTGGTAGTTTGATGATTTGGAATGGCGAACCTGGTACTGGTAAAACGTTTGCTGTTAGATCATTAATGATGTCTTGGCGTGACAGATTTAATTTTGCTATTATAGTTGATCCTGAACATTTGGCAGCTGATCCTGGTTATTATTTTTCAGTTGCGAATGTTTCAACAGAAATGCCAATTGCTCAAACTGTAAATCTTACAAATAAAGCCACTAAGCGTACATTATTCATAATGGAAGATTGTGCGGATTTAATAATGCCAGAAAGTCGTTCCGTACATTTTGATAAAGTTGGTAAATTGTTAAATATAACTGATGGACTTTTTGGTCAAGGCCGTGAGGACGTATTCTTATTGACTTTCAATGAGAAGATTGATAGAATTGATTCAGCATTTACAAGACCTGGGCGATGCATTGATAAAATTGAATTTGGAAAGTTTTCTGCCGATGAGGCACAAAAATGGGTTTCATCACAAGATCTGCAGATTGATAAACCAATTGGACGTTCAGAAGAATTTACTATTGCTGAATTATATGCTAAGCGAAAATGCTAAGAAGAAATGAGGGATTATGGATCAGAAAGTATGTTTAAATATATTAAATATTATTGAACCAGTAAATATTTGTAATACTCAATTAGTTGAAGTTATATTATTTAATACTGTTGAATGGTTATGCCCAAATTGTGATTCCAACAAAATACCTAAAAAGAAAGATAATCAATCGATAGTGGCTAAAAAGCTTGGATTTACCACACAGACTCCAAATGAATCTAAAGATAAGAGAGACGATAAAAATGATACTACAGTAATTTACATTATAGATGATTCTAATGATCCAAAATAGTCATAATTAAATATACAACTATAGAAACAACTAAACGTGTTTGGACTAGAGCAATAAGTTACCGTGTGATATCAACTTTTATCGCATTAATGATAACATGGGCCATAACCGGTTCTTTTACTACATCGTTAATATTAGTATTAATATTAGCAATCATTCAAACCATGTTTTTTGTTGTGCATGAACGTGTATGGTACTATTGGATATTTTGGGGAAAGAAATGATTATTTTTGTTTACACCAAGAATATATATGCAATCCAATAATACTCATTAAAGTTATAACGGATATTGACACTGCAATGACCATGATTATATGGATATATTGTACTGTTTCTAAATCTGGCATATAATTATATATTAATAGTATTTTACAATTATGAATGAATCAAATAATCCAATCGAAGTAAAACCGATGGAATCTAAATCAGCAGAAGTTAATACTGTTGATACAGTTAGACCTAAAAGCAATTGCAATAAATGCAATGGCACTGGTAGATTAGGATATATTAATGGAGATTTGAATAATCCATTAATTTGTCAATGTGTTGTTAAGAAATTTCAACAACTTAAGGAACAGGCTAAGGTAAAATCATGCGAGCAGAAGTCGAATTAGCGCGAGAACATAATACATGTGGATTCCTTTATCCTAAAAAGGGCCTATGTAATGCGGAAGCTCCATATTTCCTAAGTTCTGTTCAAGGCGAGTTGCCATCTTGGAGATGCAAAAAGCATCTTATACAGCAGTTAGATTATATACTTAATTGTCCAAATAAATCGTACGATTCAACAATTTCTTCTTAATTATTGCATTAAGAAGTTAAAAATATCTTCTGCTGATCGTTTACCACCAAGCAAAGAATAATTTTGTGCTGCTTTTCTAGCAATTTCTGCTTTTCTGTTGGTTGGTATTTTGGCAACATATTGTTTTGCTGTATTTAACCAATCACGTTCACTTAATCCGCGTTTTTGTTCTACATCACCCTGCGCAGGTCCTGAAGTTGCCATTTGATTTAATTGAACCATTTGGTTCTGTAATTTTCCGAGTGGTTCATTAATATGATTGAAAGCATCTTGTACCCAATACAAACGTCGTGCTTTAACAGCTTTGTCAATTTCATGAATGTATTTGTCTAAATCAACTAAATTAGACAAAACTTCGCGTCGAGTTGTACGATTTTCCAATGGAGACCACATATATGCTAATTGAGGTGTTTGTGCTTGAGGTTGTTGTGCCTGCACTTGTGATGCTTGAGGTTGTGCTTGAGGTTGAGAAGATTGCATTATTCCTTGTGGAATTGGAATGGCTTGGCCAGGTACTATAGCTTCGGATAATTTACCTAATTTCATTATCGTATGTTTGGTGACAACTACACTACCTAAAGTGACTTCTCGATACTCAAGCGTTGAAGGCTCCATCCGAGCCTTAAGAATTAAGTGTCTTATTAAATCAATGATATCATGGATTACCTATTACATCGCCTGGTTGAGTTCCATTTGCATCACTCATGATTTTAAGGCATTTTTCTGGATGTTCTAAAGTATCGCCAATAGCTAGGAGATTGTTATTCTCAATATATCCAGAAAAATTTAATTGTTTAAATCTTTGTACTGCTTGTTGTGCCTCTAATGTCTTAATTTCATTTCCAATTAACCATGCGGTTGCTCTATATAATTTCCAAAATTTCATATGTGGTGAAAATGTATTGATATCGCGTGGTTCTAGAATTGTAGCAATACAATATTTGGTTTTTTGAATATAATCTGGATTATATCGTGCAAGCCAAAAGTAACCACTGGCTATCCATTTATCAAATGATGAATGAAGCTCTTTACATAAATTTATACTATTTAATAATATTGTTTCATAGTTTGAATTATTGATCTTTTTTAATCGATGTGCATACATTTGCAAGTATAAAATATTAACTTGTTTGGTTCCTTGTTTAATTATTATATCCATTAATTGATTTATTTCTGTTTCTGATCGTTTGTTTAAGAATAGTTCAAAGAAGAATCTATTGATGTGATTGATTCCACCATTGTTTATTGAATTTATAAGTTTTTTAAATCCTAAAGTTTTATACGTTTTGTACATTCCCATTGCTAATCTTTTAGCCTCATCCTTTGGAATTCTCAACCATGGATCATATATTATATCATTTCCACGCATTTCGTTACCTTTAGATATACCGACACGCATTCCATTTTTGTTAATCCAAACTTCTTCAAATTTATGGTTCATATTTTATTTAAAAATATTATATACTTACATACTGAGGATTCTAATGAAGAGGATATTTATCGGCTTTGATGATCGTATGCCGGTAGCATCTGATGTATTAGCATATTCACTTAAGAAACATTCATCTGAACCATTGAACATAACTTTATTAAAATTAAATGAATTAGATCTTAAAAGGCCATTTGACCCATTACAATCAACTCAATTTACTTATACTAGATTTTTAGTTCCATATTTATGCGATTATAATGGGATAGCATTATTTATGGATAATGATATGCTTTGTTTTACAGATATATGTGAAATATTAAATCTTGATATGTCGGATTATGCATTAAGAGTAGTAAAACATAATGAAGGTGGAGGCGGTGGAATAACTTCATTAAGTGATGTCAAGATGGATGGTCGTGTTCAAACTAAGTATCCTAGAAAAAATTGGTCTAGTTTTATGTTGATGAATTGTGCAAAATTGCAATGTTGGTCAAAAGAAACAATTGAAACTAAACCACCAGCTTGGCTTCATAGGTTTGAACCAATTTCGGATGAATTAATTGGTGATATTGATTATACTTGGAATGTGTTAGATGAAGTTAAATCAGATACTAAATTAGTTCATTATACTAGCGGTGGAGCTTGGTTTAATGAGAGAGCTGATTGTCCTGGCAGCAATCAATGGTATCGATATTACTATGATATGATGAACAATAGGTGATGTATGCATTTGACTAATCGTTTATTTTGGGAATATTGTCAAAATAAATATAAACGTTATTTTTTATGGAAGGGTAATGACATATTAGAAGTTGGAAGTTACGATGTTAATGGATCTGTTAGAGATTATTTTACAAATTATGAAAAATATATTGGAATTGATTGGCGACCTGGCCCTGGAGTAGATTTAGTTTGTTTCGCACATGAAATGAAGTTTTCTAACCAATTTGATACAATTATATCAGCATCGATGTTAGAGCATGATCAATATTGGAAACGCAGCATTTCTACTATGGTTAAAAATTTGAAAGAAGATGGGATATTATTATTAAGTTGGGGGGCTGCATTAAATCATGAACATGATTTAGAACAAGCTGATGATGGCGGATTTCATCCATTACCAGCTGGATATGTTATAAATTTATTACAACGATTAAAGATATATGTTCATGAATTTAGATATGAAGGTAATCAATTTAGAAAATATGTTCGTAAAAAGTATAAATCAATAAACCATGGTCATGAAGGTATGGGAGAAGTATGTTTGGTAGCTTTCAAGGACAAAAGATTTGCCATAGGTAAACGGTGTATTGATAGATTATTGCCAGAAGACAATGTATTTGGTATAAAAACGTTTTGATGTATATAAGTATATGAAAGTTGGCGTTTTCCATACCGAAACTTCTAAAAATGTAGCAGATGCTTTGATGGTTGGCATTGCGAAATGTGGACATGAAGCTATTCTTACTCCACCATCAATTGATGATATGAATGTTATTGCATTTTATGGTATGAGCCCAGAACATTCTGCATTATTCAATATAATGAAATCAAAGAATAAACCAACAGTAATAGTTGATGCGCCATATTTTGACAGAAAGCCTAAAGCTCAAGGGCATCTAAAAGTCAGTGTAAATGGTTTACATCCACATAAATATTTTCAGAAATTTAGACACTCTGATGATCGTTTTAAGGTATTAGGCGTTGGAGTTAGACCAATGCGCCGTGGAGGTGATTTCATTGTATTAGCTGGGATTGGTCCTAAGAGTTCTAATTATTATGGCATAAAGCATCAATCATGGGATATACAGGCAGTTGCTACTATTCGTAGTCATACTGATAAACCAATAATTTATAGAGTTAAACCAAATCATGTACATACATTTAAGAAAATTCCAAGAACGACATGGTCTGACACAAATAGACCTCTTGTAAAAGTATTAAATGGTGCATGGGCAGTTGTAACTCATCATAGTAATGTAGCTGTAGATGGAATTGTTAAAGGGATTCCTTGTTTTGCACAAGATGGTGTAGGAACAGCAATTGGATTAAGTGATTTAAATATGATTAATAAACCAAAAATCGTATCATTTGAAGAACAAATGCAATTTCTATATGATTTAGCATATACTCAATGGACATTAGAAGAAATGGCTTCTGGACAATGTTGGAAGCATTTAGAATCTGAAGGATTACTGCAATGAAAATCAATTATATAATTGCATGCTGGTCTGGGATGCGACGTGTGAATCCACAAGCATATATTGATGATAGAGCGATATTCCTTCGGAAACATTTGAAATATATGCGTAATCTCAAACATTCAATTGATCAAATTACAATAATCATAAGTGATAATCCTGATGAACCAAAATCTTACAAAGATTTCATAAATCGATTGCCACAAATGATAAATAATACTAAAATTGAAGTTATGAGGCGTTCAAATATTGGTTATTCATATGGTGGATATTCTGATGTTTTTGAACGATATCGTAAACAATTTGATTATTATTTATTGATGGAAGATGACTATGTGTTTATGCTTGATAATTTTGATGATATAATGTTGAATGATTTTAAAGTTGATGATAAAATTGGATCAGCAACTTTTTGGTTATGTGAAGATTTTAAATATAGGATATTATCTCGTACTAGGAAATTAAATTTTGAAGATAGGAAATCAATTGCTGATGCAATAAATAAATATTTTCCAGATACTTTTTCATTTCCTAGAGTGGCAGTTGGACTAGTTAAAAGTGATACTTTAAATGATGTGTGGGAGAAGTTTGGTACATTACCATATGCTAAAAGTAATGCACATGGAGCATGTAAATTAGAAGGACAAATTGGTTTATTTGCTGCAATGCAAATGGTTGGATGGAAATTAGTTGATACAAATATTAATTATCGTATAGCAGCTTATTCTCCAGATGGAAAAATACTTGAGAATGGTCCTATAGATAAACCATTATTATTAAATCCAATTCAAGCATTATTATGAGAAATATACCATTATTCAAAGTTTTAATGTCCCCTACAGCACCGGAAGAAGTTAGTAAAGTTTTAATGTCTGGATATATCGGTCAGGGACCAAAAGTTGAAGAATTTGAGAGAGTATTGCGTAGACATTTAAATTATGATTATTTAGATACTACTAATTCAGCTACTGCCGCTTTACAATTAGCTGTTCATTGTTTAAATTTGAAAGATACTGATGAAGTATTGACCACCCCATTGACATGTAGCGCTACTACATGTAGTATACTTGCCAATAAAGTTAAACTTAAATGGGTTGATATTGATCCAGAAACAGCAAATTTAGATCTTTTGGATTTAGAACGAAAAATTACACCAAATACAAAAGGAATTATGGTTGTCCATTGGGGAGGCTATCCAGTTGATATAGATGTATTAAATGGGATTGTTGACAGATGTGAGATGCGATATGGTTTTAGACCAGCAATTATAGAAGACTGCGCACATGCTTGGGGCAGTTATTATAAGAAGAAACACGTTGGTACATTTGGCAATTGGTCTGCATTTAGTTTTCAAGCTATAAAACATTTGACGAGTGTTGACGGTGGTGTGCTTCTTTCTCCATCTTTAGAAAGCCATAAACGTGTGAAGTTATTACGTTGGTACGGTATTGACAGAGAAGGAGAAAGGCGAGATTTTCGATGTGAAGGAATCATACCAGAAGCTGGATTTAAGGCTCATATGAATGATGTGAATGCTACTATAGGTTTAGCAAATTTCGATTTATCACTTGATGCTGTTAAAAAACATCGTGATAATGCTGCTTATTATAGAAATGCATTATCAAATGTGTCTGGAGTTAAATTATTGACGGAATATCCTGATATAGAATCAGCATATTGGATTTTCACAATGAAAGTAGAACGCCGCGATGATTTTATGCGTAAAATGTCAAATGCTGGAATTTCTGTGAGTAGAGTACATGAGCGTAATGATAAACATGATTGTGTGCGACAATTTAAAATAGCTTTGCCGTCTTTAGAGCAGTTTATTCAAGAAATGATTTGTATTCCAGTAGGATGGTGGGTGACTTCAGAAGATCGTGAATATGTAGTAGATACTATTAAACAGGGTTGGTAATGTACATTCATAAGAATAATTTAGTATTACGCAAAATTGAACGTAATGATCTTCCAATATTGTTAGCTTTGAAGAATGAGAGTTGGTTTGGTACTCATAAAGTTTCAATATTAAATAGCAGTGATCAAGAGAAATGGTTTGATCGTATTAGTGGATCACATACAGATTTAGTTCTAATTGCTGAAGAAAGACTTTCAACTCGACCTGATAAGAGGGTTGGTACATTTAAGATTGCTAATATAGATTGGTTAAGTCGTTCTTGTGATGTTGGACATGATATCTTTAGTCATTCGCGTGGAACTGGATTTGGATATAAGATTGTGGAAGCTGGTATAGATTTTTGTTTTGAAATTCTAAATATGAATAGATTAGCTGCAGAAGTTTTAGAAAATAATGTAGCTTCGCAGAAGACGTTGTTTGGTGGAGGATTCTTAAAAGAAGGTAATAGATCTAAGGCAGTTTATAAGTGCAATCAATATTTAGATAGCATAATATGTGGCATCATACGTGACAATTGGCAGAATTTAAAACGTGTAAAAGATTATGGTGGGCTTTGTAACCAATCATATACACCATTAAATGGTAAATAGTCTAGAATAGTATTTATCTGCATTATCCAAATGATAATTATTTGCAATTGAATAACATCTATCAGATAATTCTTTAAACTTATTAAAATTGTTATATAGTTTATCTATTTTAGAAAATATTTCATTTTTATTACGAACAACTAGAAAATTCAATCCAGGATCAGACGCAACTACTTCCATAAATGATACGGTTGGATTAAATAGGCATGGTATACCATAAGAGAATAGATTAGTTAATTTAGTCGCTGGTTTGAAATTTCTGATATATTCATATTTTAAACCTAATTTTTCCATTGCCTGAGATATATAAATTACTCCTAAATCTAGTTTCATAGTTTCATTTTCTACTGTAGCAATTTTAGATCCGCCAGCTTGAAACCATGTAAAATTGCGCTTTATACAGAAATTAAGCATTTCATTGGATATATCAAATTGTTTTACCATACCGATATAACCAATTGTTTTAATTGATGGAATTGATTTTCTACGTCTGGCAACATTGGTGTGTAAATGAGGTATTATTATAATTTTACCATTATAAAATTTTTTAATATGTTGAGCATGTGATTCATTACTTGCAATTACGTAATCGAAATTTGAATTTAAATTATTCCAATTCCAATTATCTATCATATCATAGGCTATCTTAGCTCTGCGTCTTTTGATATATGATATGACATCTTGATTGATGACTTTCACAACAACGCAGATTGTATTTTGATCCATTGGAGTATTTTCAACTTCTCCATGAGTTACACAATACACATCATGTCCTGCGCGTCTTAATGCTTGTGCTGGCATTGTACCACGCATGTGCATTGAAGCTGTTGTATTATTATATGTTATGAATACAAATTTCATTGTTTAGGAATGATTGCACATAACCCATGTAATGTGCTGAATACTCTCATTTTATGTCTTTGAGTTTCTTGAATATTTAATAATTTATCTAATGGGTTTGATAATCCAAATACGTCAGCTAAAACATATCGTTCCCAATGTCCAGTGATACTTGTAATTGGATCATTTCTAGATATGGTCATTTGTGGATTGCATAATATCTCTCCACAATCATGTATAATTAAAAAATGATTGTCTGATTGTAATGTTTCTAATATGACATTTTTAGTGATATCATATGGATGTGCATCTAGATAAATTAATGTTGGTGTTTTATAATTATCGATTACGTCTTTCTTAATTGAATTAGTGATATCTTTTAATATTAGTTGAGCCTCTGATGGTTTGAAATATTGTACACTATTAACTATATCGTAACATTTTATTAGAATGTTTTGTTTTAGAGTTGTTTTTATGTCAATTATTCTACGTGTTGATTTACCCAATAATGTTCCAATTTCAACAATTGTTTCTAATTTGTATAATTTCATTATGATGAAGATTATAAAAGTTTCTTCAGTATTGAGGGTTTTATATTCTCCAAGTTTTTTATGATTGTGTTGTGTATGGATATCTAAATATTCATACCATAAATTGTTTATAATATCTCTGGTTACATTAAAGTATATGCATAATTCATTAAAGATTAATTCTTTATCGATTTTATCAGGCCACTTTAATTTGTACATGTTTCCTCTATTATCTAAATTTGAGAATTGATATTATTTGTAATATTTGTAGTATTTTACTATTATTATAGGATTAATCAATGATATTGCTATTACTTTTGTTAATACAAATTCCGCCATCTGACGAATCTAATAAAATATATGGTCCTATGAGTATTCATGGACATTCTTTTTTCCAACTTACTACATCAGACTTCATACCTAATGAGCCTATAGTTGATTTTGATTATTTCAAAATAACTGGTTCAATTTCTAGTATATTTAATTATGACAAAAATCATAGAATTGACACAGAAGTTAATACAATTGAAATTGAATATTGGAAGCATATGACAGACCGATTTGTTGTAGGTACTACATTGTCTACTACATATGTCGGTGGTGGATTTGTGGATAGATTTATTAATGAATTCCATAGGATATTTAATATTCAACATGATCGATTTGATTTTCCAGATAATAAATCGACAGTAGATTTTGGGGATTCAAAAGATTTACATGCAATTTTCTTAAATGATCCAACTTTGATGTGTAGATATAAATTAATTAATGGTGAAAATTATGGAATTTTAGTTGGTAGTAGACTATCATTACCAATTGGTAATAATGTTGGTTGGATAGATACGGATTGGCAGGGTAGTATTGAATGTGCTGCTCATCTTAAGATTTCAAATTTCTACTTTTATGGTGCAGCATCATTAGTTAGAGTAAATTCTACAATATTTGGTTTTGATCTAGTAAAATGGCAAGCATCATTGATACTTACAGTAGATTGGCAATGGTCTGAAACATTATCGTTTATAACACAAATACAATTATGTTCATCAGCAGTTGATATTGATAATAATGCAATTTCAACTGAAATTGCTGTTGGATTTAGACTTGAAATTTCAAATGGAGTTGAATTTGAAGTTGGGGCTACAGAAAATCTGTTTACATATGATAATTCAGTTGATTTTGCATTTGGCATTGGGATAATATTTAAGAAGTGAGGACTTCATGAGAATAGCTCTTGATTTGGATGGAACTTTGTTATGTTACAATGGTTGGGTAGATCAAAAACATTTCGAAGGTCCAATTAAAGGTGCTATTGAATTCGTACAAGAATTATTGAAACGTGGACACGATGTTAAAATTCTAACTGCTAGAACTAATCATGAATTGGTAAAACAGAAGATTGTAGAATACGGTTTTCCACCATTACCTGTAACTAATATTAAACAAGGTATAGATTTATTAATTGATGACCGTGCTATATCTTTCCCAGGCCCTCATTTCTATAATGATATCGAAAATACTGTAAATAATATAGAAAAGTGGAAACCATGGTGGGAAAAATGACGCTGTTTAAGATGCATATTGTTGAGAAAGATCGGACGGCCCCTCTGAGATACGATGTATGTATCTATTGTGGTAATGATGTGGATGCGCCATTTCATCTTCGTAATAGCGAAAATAGCGAAATTTGTGATACTTGGGTCGGACCATGTAGTTGTGGAGCATGGCATATCCAGGGTGAACAATGGAATAAAGCTAATGAAGGCAATAAATATATTGAAGAATTCATCAATAAAGTATCTAATCCAGATTACAAATTTACTACCAATGATGAAAAATTATTGCAATTCTTTTTATGATTAATAACTGAATTTGAGAACATCATGAGTGATTTCTTAGTTTATTTAATGTTCACACTATTAGGATTAATATCCGGTTTCTTAATAGGTATGATTATTGGATGGAATACTGATCCTATTAAAAGGACATCCCATAAACCGAAAATTGATCCAGCTGATTGGTGGAAACATAAACCAATGAAATTTGATCGTAAGAAATTATGAGTGTATTGAATAGACCAGTATTGGTTTTAAACGCTCGTTGGCAACCAATTTGTACTACAAATGTCAAACAAGCTATAGGATTAATCGCTAGAGGCACAGCTAAAATTGTAGCCACTGACGATTACCAAGTTTATGATTTGATATCATGGAATGATATATCTAGAATAAGAGTACAAATGGGCGGTATGATTAATTCAGCTAAGTTATCATTATTACCACCTGAAGTAATTGTATTATTGAATTATGATGGGATAAATGATAGGGAAGTCATATTTTCACGGCGGAATCTCTTCAAAAGAGATAATTATAGTTGCCAATATTGCAATAGAAAACCAGGCTCCTCAGAATTGACAATAGATCATATTAAACCTAGATCGTGTGGTGGTAAGAGTACATGGGAAAATTGTGTAGTAGCATGTGTGGAATGTAATGCTAAAAAATCAGATTTATCACTAGAAGAATCAGGGTTAAAATTACGTAAATTGCCTAAGAAACCGACTTGGAAATTGTTAACTCCTATTGCACAGATTAGATGTGAATCGTGGGAGAAATTCATTGATAAGGCATATTGGAATATTGAACTACAACCGTAGATAGGTAATTATGGATAATTATCAAAGTCCTCTAGTAGAACGATATGCATCTAAACAGATAACTCAGTTGTTTTCTAATGACCATAAATATAAGACATGGCGAAGATTATGGGTTGCTCTAGCTAAGATTCAACAGAGACTTGGACTAAATATCACTAATAAACAAATAGATGAATTATTAGATAATATTAATAATATAAATTACGAGTCAGTTAATGAATATGAAAAAAGATTTAAACATGATGTAATGGCGCATATTTATGCATATGGTGATTTATGTCCAAATGCGAAGTCGATAATTCATCTTGGAGCTACTAGTTCATTCGTAGTTGATAATACTGATTTAATAATATTACGAGAAGCTTATAATATTATTAAAAATAAGTTATTGACAGTTATAAATTTATTATCAAATTTTGCATGTAATTATTCTGATTTACCTACTGTTGCATTTACACATTTCCAACCAGCGCAGTTCACTACAGTTGGGAAAAGAGCGTGTCTATGGATTTATGATTTATTATTGGATCTTGATGATCTCAACGATAAATTGATGAATCTCAGATTTTTGGGTGTGAAAGGGGCAACTGGAACACAAGCTAGTTTCCTTGCTTTATTTGATGGGAATGAAGATAAAGTTAGAGAGTTGGATTTGCTAGTTGCCGAGGAATTTGGGTTTAGTAAGACATATCAAGTTACTGGACAGACTTATTCACGGAAAATAGATAATCAAGCCAATAATGTATTAAGTGGGATTGCCCAATCAGCGCATAAATTTGCTAATGATATACGTTTGTTACAGCATCTTGGTGAAATTCAAGAACCTTTTGAAGTTGAACAAATTGGTTCTAGTGCTATGCCATATAAACGAAATCCAATGAAATGTGAACGCATGACATCGTTGGCACGATTTGTAATGTCATTATGGACAAATTCAGCATTCACAGCAGCTTCTCAATGGTTTGAACGTACTTTAGATGATTCTGCTGGCAAGCGTATTGCTATTCCAGAAGCATTTCTTGCGACAGATGCAATATTGAAATTGCATTCAACCATTGTCAATGGTTTAATAATTGATCCAGATGTAATAAATAGCAATGTAAAGAAGCAGATGCCACTAATTGCAACTGAAAATATTTTAATGGAAGCAGTAAAAAATGGTGGAGATAGACAACAATTGCATGAACGCATTAGATCATATTTTATGCATTCAAATTCAGATGCATTAGAACAAATAATGAATGATCCAATGTTCAAAATGGTAAATTTTACTGATGTTTTAAATCCAATGAATTATATAGGATGCGCTAAATCACAAGTAGATGCATTCATTAATCAAGAGATAAAGCTAATCAATATTCAAACTGATCAAGATATTGAAGTAGTGATTGTTTAATTTAGAATAGATTAGTGATAGCGACCTTTATTAACATATCACTTATAACTTTATCGTAACAAGTTTCACATAAATATGCTACATGTTTCTCTTCATCTTTTTGAGAATCGTACCCCCAATGGGCTTTAATCTCAGCATATTCATAATTAAGATATTTCTTACATGAAAGATTACATCTGTCACAGATGATGTCAATAAGTTCAAACTCTTCTTTAATGACTTTTCCCATTATTTTTGGCATTTCCACTCGCCCAATTTAAAAATCTTTCTCTATCACTAGGATTCACTAGAAATGAAATACGTTTAGTACGTCTTTTACGCTTGTCGGTCCCTAATTTGCCAGGATGTCCTGATAACGGTTCCCAGTGGCCTTGTTCATACAACAGTGACAGTCGCATAAAATATATTTTATGAAGCTATCAAGTTTGTATAGCACAGCACCATTTAAGAAGATGGGTCTTGATCCTCTTCAATTTGGAAAAGTTTCTAAAAAATCAAATTTTCAAATTCAACAGAGAAAACCATATTTTCGTGGGCGCAGTATTTTAGGATTTAAACAACCAAAAATTGAAAGTTAAATATGCAAATATATCATAGAACTTCGCTTCCTCAGGATTTCCCCACCATCAAGATGATGGTTGGGGAATATATATGGCATTAAGGGATTCAATAATTCATAAATATGTTGTGACAAGTCCAACAAGTGGAAATTTGTTTGGATTTGATAAAGATTCTATTATATATTTACGTAAATTATTTAATGGTATTGATTTGAATCTGAGTAGTAAATGGACTATAAGTAGAATTAAGAATGGAAAATTATCAGTTAATCCATTAGATGCACCATCTATATGGTCCAAGCGTATTAGTGATACATCATTAATTAGGACGTATTTCACTAATAATGCAACATAATTTGTCTACGTGCATTTCTACGTGGTTTAAAACTAATCCAATCTCTAATTGGGAGATTCGTGAGGGCTTATAATTTATGATTAAAGTCGTGAGATATCCAGGAGAAGACACTGATCATTTCTTAAAACGCTTCAAAAAAGCAATTGAGAAAGCGGGACTGGTTAGTGAATTAAAACGTCGTGCTTATTATGATAAAGAAGCTATCCGTAAAGAAAAGGATAAAAATCTTCTGCGTAAGAAGGCAGCACGTGCTGCTCAAATGGAGAGAACTAAACCAAGCAAAGATCAATTAGAATGATGATAATACATGTGCATCAGCCAAAATTAAGTTTAAAAGTCTATTTTAAACCTAAAGCTGCTGTTCCAATTCGATTGAACTTTACTGATAATATGACAATTAAAGAACAATGGAAACTGGCACAAGTATATAACAAAGGTCGTCGTTTAATTTTTAGTCGATGATCAAATTTACAGTAGATATGCATTGCATGCGAGGTATAACTATGAATAAATTGCAACCTATGATATGTAAAACATCATGGCATGCGAGTGCATATAATTTCCAGGATTTTGGATTTTGAAGATTCTAGAGGTTTTGACCCCAAGGGATTTCTAGAAATATAATTATAGTGGGGCGTATAGTTATCATGTTACGTAAAACATGAATGTAATTGATATTTAGGGATTATTAAACTAATACTTCTGACTCCAAGGATTTATTGGTATTATTATTGAGAAAGTGGAGCGTGTACCGTTTACGGAACTTCGGTAATGGATAATGAATACAAGAGAGTTGTAAAATTTGAAGGGCAATTATATCGTATAATGATATTGCCAATATTTAGTCTATCGACTCCAAATAAATATAATGAATCTAGGATGGTATTTGATTGGGGTAAAAGTTTGTCACATCCTAGTGCGAAAATAGGATTCGCTTTCATAGCATCGGGACAATATATCAATCGTATCATATTTGATGATCATAGTTACTATTTAGTTAATAAACCTAGAAAATGTCGAAGCGGCAGATTATCTGCCAGAGTAGTTCCTAAATCAGAAGTTGATCCTAATGATTTACTCATAATATCAACTTTATTGGATTCGAAATGATTAATGTAAATGGTATATTCTTTAAAAAGAGAGTTATTCGACCATTAGTTCCAATTATTCATGGACCAAAGTTTTTGCGGCCACATGGTGTTCGTGATATCCCAGCTGAGATGCGCTTGATAGCACGCATAGTTATGCGACTTAACAACATGTCAGGCCAATTAATATAGGCAAAAATATAATAAGATGCCACAACCACCGTTTCGTGCTCCGACACCAGACAGTCTCAAATGGGAAAATATTGAGAAGCTGTGGAAAGAAATAGGTGTAGCAAAAAAGACTAACGATCCTACACAATGGGATCAATTAGTTGGAAGAGTTAGTACTGCATTAACTGATTGGAAAACGACTGCTGATTATTGGCCAGAACAAGTGCGTAAATACATGATAGTTCATCGTCATGCTCCAACCGTACGAGATGATGAACAAAAGCAGAAATTGATCGATTATATGCACACCTTTTGGGCCGCTGCACCACAAGAAGCTAAAGATGTTATAAAGTGGAATCTTGAACATCCTACACAACAAAAGACTTTACGTGTACCAAAAGCAGAGATGATACAAAGTTTACAAAATACACTTGAAGGTATTCGTCAAGGTGATTGGAATGCTTATCCTAGTCAAGTTAAAGTTGTAATAAGCCAATGGGAAGATGGAGCTAAAAGGGAACAGCATGCTTTACAGACTATCAAACGTCGTTTAACTGAGCATCTTGAAGGCGTTCAAGATGAAAAGAAACGGGCTGCTTTAGAAAAGCGGATTAGTGATCTTGATAAAGTTATTTCAAATACGCAACATGAATTAAGGCAAGCAATTGGAGAACATAATCGGGGAGATATGTCTAAGCCAGATTTTGAACGGCTGTTGAAGAAAGTGGCTGAACGTATTAGGGGTAATGAGCGTGAACAAAAGAGTATTCAAAGACGCTTAGTTGGTGTTCAGAAACCTGAAAGTCGTGCTAAGATTGAAGTTTGGTTACATGAGATAGATAATGGTCTCAGCCCAGATACTGCTGAAAAATTTGGATTGCTACCAGGCGCAAGATTGCGTTCAAATGAAGAAATTAGACAATTGATAGTTGATAAAGCTACAAATGAAGGTAAATATGATGCGCTTACTTGGATTATTACTAATATAGCTCATCCAGTTAAAGTGTTGCGAACCAAACAACCATATGAACAGCGTCCAATGAAGCCACCTTATGCACCTCCTAAAAAGAAAGTAGTTCCACTACCAGGTGAAGAAGAGGGTATTGAAATAGACTTTGAAACTACTCCAGAACCTCCTGCTACAGAATGTCAGATATTTATGAAGATGATTTCTGAGGAGAAATTTAATCTTGCTAAGAAATTCTGGCTTGAACCATATGAATTATCTGTTGGAGATTTAGTTATTTTAGAAAATGATTTAAAAGGTCGTATAAGATCTGTTGATAATTCAGAATTGTATATTGATCTGTTTAAAAACGATTTGGAAATAATTTCAACAAAGGTAGGATTACATCAAGCATATCCATATTTAGTAGGATAATATGGATATAAAATGGACAATACATGTAGGATCTAAGCGATCCTCTTTCTTGTATACTGAGACTGTGAAATTAGGGACTATCGCTGCACGAGATGCCTATTCTAATCTTATTATTGATGCTGAAATTTTAGTTGATAAGCAAGAATTAGAATCTATTACAAATTTACCTGATATTGCTACTGCTCTTCAACAAGTTGTGCGTCCTACAATGCCAGTCTATACTGGTAAGGATTGGAGAGCTAAACAATCAATAATGCGTGATATACAATGGCAGAAACGTCCAATTATTGAATATATAGCATCAACATATAAAGATGAAATTATTAAAGCAATCAATTCAAAATTTAACGTTATAAATGATGATTGGCGGAAATTGCTATTTACCAATCCTAAATATAAATTAGAATCAAACACAATACAATTATCATATTCGGATGATAAAAATTGGCGGTCTGTTTTTGTTCAGATAACTTTAGATTTGAATAAATTAATTGAAAAATTGGAAAATGAATTTGAAACAGCATTTGAAGCTGGGACAATAAGCAATGTAAGCAATCAAAAAGTGTTCAAATCAACATTGACAGGATTTGAAACATTGATGAAAGAGTTGGACCCATATGCTGGAGCGAAATTGAGCACCACTAAAATTCACAATAGAGAAATTGCTGATGAACCTGGTTATGATTTGGCGATTCGTGAAGTGATCTATGAACGAATAGAGAATTTTATAGAAATGTTTTATAGTAATGCGAAAATTAATCAATTCACTGATGATGGATTAATATATTTCACTGCTGAAGATATTGATTCTGTTGAAGAAATTGCTTCGGATATTGAGTAAAAGCTTGATTTGCTGCAGTTGTTTTAATATTTGCAAGTTGATCATCATTTAATCCAACCACATTTTTAGCAATGGAATATTCGTTAGAAATTGAAGTGTTAAAAATGGCAGGATCGTCGGTTCCAAGTGTTACTGCGCATCCAAAATCTAATAATTTATGAATTGGGTGCTGTGATAAATCCTTAACAACGCCAGTTTTATGATTTGATGTTAATGCAATGTCGAATGAAACATCATTATCGATAGCTAATTGCATTACATCACGATTGTTTATTGCTGATATACCATGTGCAATACGGTTTACTTTCAATCTTTCTATAGCAACTTTTATGTTTTCAAAAGATTGGGTTTCACCAACATGGATTGTTAATCCTTTGTTAGCTTTTCGCCATTCGCAAAATATTGGTTCATAAATATCAGCATTGAAATATTGTTCATCTCCAACTATATCTAATCCAGCTAATTCAGATATATTGGTTGCGACTTCAATTATTTCTGATTGATTTATTGTCGATCCATATTTTAATCCTAGTATTGGGGCCGTTGTTATACCATATTTAGTATTAGCAACTTTTAAACTATCAATTATCAACCTAATCAATTCTTCAGTTGACATATTTAGATAATGGCGATATTTGTCTATTGTAAATCTAATTTCAGCATACACAACATTATTATTAGTTAAATTTTTAACTATTGCATCTGATGTAGCATATATGCGTTCTTCTGACCAATTGATGTAATCTAATATTTTGAATTTATTTAAAAAATTCTCAAAACTGAATACATTATCATCATAATAAGTCATTGCTTTTTGAACTTCATCATATTCAGTTGAAAGATATCCATCTTCCACTAGAAATTTAAATATCAGTAATGGTGGTATTGCTCCACCATAATGAATGTGAAGATCCATCAATTGTGTCATCATATCACCAAATATAATTTATGATCGGTCTAACTAACCATATTATAGTCACTATCATAAGAAATGTCGCTGGATTGTCAATTCTATCAAGAAACAATCAACGCGCAATAACATATCCACCTTCATATAACATTAGTTACTCATTGCCAACTAATCGTGCATCTAATTTTCAAGACTTATATGATCCATCTAAGCTACATAGAGTTATAAACATAATGAATTTTTATAATGTACCTTCTGTTAATTTTACACCATTTGATAGATTGGATTTAGTAAATCCATTATCATTGAATTGTATACCCCAATCGGGTGATGAATTAGTAATTGTATACAATCCATTATTAGTATTAAATACTCAATTCATTGTTGATAATATTTCAACTCACATATTGCCTGATAAAAATGTATTATACAATGTCAAATGTAGGTAAATATATAATATGAAATTATATCTAATCACTGAAGCTGATAGTGGTCGGATATTTAATTTTGATTATAATAAATTTAAAACTGATCCTAGACCTAGACTATTATTACTAGGTAAATGGCGGCATCCATCAACTAAAAAGACTTTGTTGGCTGGTATAAATCTCCATTATCTTGATGACAATCAAATTATAGATCTTAGAAAACAATTACCATATATATTAGAACCTCGTAATTTGAAATCAAGATATTGGCGAGGGCGAGAAGTTTTACCTGATATCTTTAACGATAGTTATAGAACATATGATCGTAATGAAGTTGGAACTATCACTAAGGATACTTTAAAATTCTATAAATCGCCAGAAGAATTAGAGAAGGCTGAAATTATGCCAGCTAAACCTAGTATCAAACCATCAATTGAACCATCAAAGCCTTCTTTGAAACCTTCTCCGGAAATTGAAGTTGAGCCTGAGAAAGAATTAGATGTTGAACCTGAAGTAAAATTGAAACCAACAATGGAGGAACCACCAGCTGAACAAGAGGAACCAAAAACCAGTCCCGAAAGTGTTAAAGGCACAGCGCCTGTTGCCGAGGTCGAACCCGAAGTGGCGGAAGCGCCAATTGAGCGATCAAAGTCTGGAGAGCCTGAAGAACAAGGTTCAGAACCATCTTCAGTCCAGCGACGCATGCCTAAAGCACAAGAGATTAAAAAAGAAATAGAAAAACAGAAATTAACTAACCCTCCTCCTCCACCAGAACCTCCTGAGGAAATTAAAGGAGCGATGGGGATGTTTAAGAAGCCGTAATGCGTCTTTCTCTATTATTTGAGGATAATCTTGAGCTCCATGATAAAGATGAATGGGGGGAGATCAGTCAATTTATCAATGTTGCAGCTAAGAGAGGGAAGAGAGATCCAGAATTAGAGAGA
>Ga0187893_10003037_pt1 | contig 35218 bp, 31 predicted proteins | sample MA1701074metaG_FD_139574 | JGI IMG/M metagenome (GOLD analysis project Ga0187893, IMG submission 139574) | White microbial mat communities from a basaltic lava cave in the Kipuka Kanohina Cave System on the Island of Hawaii, USA - MA170107-4 metaG ...
CCAACGGCGTCCGCAACTGGGCCCCCGCGGGCCACGTCACACTCAATCCCGCCGACGGCGGCGAGCGCGCGGCGCGGAGCGCATGAGCAACCTTCAGGCGACAACTACCTTGACACCTACCGCGAGATGGACGCGCATGGGCTCAACTCTACCGCAACCGCGATCGGCACATTGTCATGGACGGCAACCTTTGGGTTGTGATGTGTCCGATAGGTTGTCTTTTCTGAACCTCCCTGCGCCGCATGAGCACATCGGCCGCGCCGTCCCCGTTGCGGCGCGTATCCCCGTCTGCGGTACCGTGGTCGGGCGATGCTCGGCTGGACGCGGTTGCTGCCGGAGAGTGACCCCACAACCCTGATGGCGCTCTCGCTTGCCGGCATCATCGGCTGCTTTCTCCTGAGCAACCTCGCCGGATCGAGGCGTTCGCATCGGTGGCACTACGGGTTCAAGGCCTGCGCGTGGGTCTTCGGGCTCGGGTGCATGGTCGCCACCGTCCTCGCTCTCTTCACGCACGTTCCGGCCTTCGTCGCGTGGCTCGCATGGGCTCTCGTCGGCGTCGTGGTCGTTGCGCTGATCATCGCGGGCAAGCGACGGCGACGAGGTCAACGGGAGGACGGTGCCGAGGCGTCGTAATCCGTCATGGCGGCAGCGCACAGGCATCGAGCCTCTGGGAGAAGAGCGGTGGCGGGCGGACGGCGCGGGGCCTCTGGAGGACCCGATGCCGGTCTTCGTGCGGCGTCTGCTGGATCGCTTCATGGAGGACGCGCGCATCGCGTGCCTCTTGCGGTCGGCGCGGTAGCGGGAGCGCATTGATTCGCGCGCGGGCGGCGGGCGTGCTCGGAACGGGCGCGCCCACCGCCTCGGGCGACCCCCTAGGCCAAGGCCATTTGTGAGGGGTAAGGGGGGCATTCTGAGAGCCGACCGTTCCCCGCTAGCAGCATAGGATGTGTCCAGAGAGGGGAGGGAGGGGTGTCGGCACCAGCCCCTAGAATCGAGAGGTTCCACAGCGAGGAGGTGTCGGGTTCCATGATCGCGCGAGAGAGTCGTAACGGCCCTGAGCGGCGCGTGAGGCGCCTGACGGGCGTGCGGTCGTGCTACGAGACGGGCATCGGTGTTGCCTACGTGGGGGACTCTAGGGATCTTCTGGCGCGGCTACCGGAAGGGTCCGTGCACTTGGTCGTAACGTCGCCTCCCTACGCGCTGGAGTTCCAGAAGGAGTACGGGAACGCGTCCAAGGATGAGTACGTCGCGTGGCTGAGGCCGTTCGCGGAGCAGATTCACCGCGTGCTTCGCGACGAGGGCAGCTTCGTCCTGAACATCGGCGGGAGCTACAACCCGGGCCACCCGACGCGGTCGCTGTACCACTTTCGGGTTCTCTTGATGCTGTGCGACGAGATGGGGTTCCACTTGGCGCAGGAGTGCTTCTGGTTCAACCCAGCGAAGCTCCCGGCCCCTGCGGAGTGGGTGAATGTGCGCCGCATTCGGGTGAAAGACAGCGTGGAGTACGTCTGGTGGCTGTCGAAGAGCGAGTCGCCAAAGGCCGATAACCGCAACGTGCTAGTGCCCTACTCGCCGGATATGGTGCGGCTGCTCAGGCGAGGGTACCGGCCGAAAGTCCGACCCAGCGGGCACAACATCACCGACAAGTTCCGGTTCGACAATGGGGGCTCCATTCCGGCGAACCTTCTGGAGTGCGGGAACAACGAGAGCAACTCGGCGTACATCACGGCGTGCAGAGAGTTTGGCGTCAAGCCCCACCCTGCGAGGTTCCCTGCGAAGCTGCCGGAGTTCTACATGAAGCTGCTGACGCAGCCAGGGGACTTGGTCGTTGATCCGTTCGCGGGCAGCAACACGACGGGTGCTGTCGCAGAGGGCCTCGGCCGCAGGTGGATGGCCTTCGAGAGCAACCGGAAGTATCTGGAGGCCTCTAAGGTGCGATTCGGAATCCAGCGTAGAAAGCGGAGCGCGGAGTCGGCATGATCCGCGACGCTGGGCAGCTTGTCGCCTGCGTCCGAAAGGTCTTCGGGGAGCGGATGCCGCCGAAGAGACTCCACGTGCTGCTTGCCGCCGCGGATGTCGTGGGCGGTGCGGACGTGAGGGAGACGGCGAAAAAGTACGGGACGAGCCCTGGCTACCTGACGAAGGCGGTGGAAACGGGGGACTGGTTCGAGGCCGTAGCAGGGAGCCAGTTGCCGGGCCTTTCATCCGAGGGAGAAGATGTCGCAAGGCGCAGTCTCGGCCAGCTCTTGATAGGGTCGCTGGCCGAGAGGGCATTCGAGGAGATATACGAAGAGGCGCTCAGCACCACGGAGTTCGTCCTAGATGATGAGCGCAAGTCGCGGTCGGACACGGATTACCGGGTGCGAAACGGCAGCGGCCGGCCCGTCTTTCGCGTGAACATCAAGTTCCACGGGTCCGTGTTTCGGAACGCCGCGGAGTTGGTCGGTCTCGAACCGGAGAACTGCTTCGCTCTCGCCACGTACAAGATTCATCAGGCGCTTCAGAAGCAGGAAGAGGAGCATCTGTCGTACGTCTTCCTAATCGTGGGCGTGCCTGGATTGACCGGGCGAGCGGTCGGCGATGCGATAGCGGAGGACCTTGTGCATCTGTGCGCGATCGCGACGGAGACGAAGGTCGCGTCGGTTCGTGCCGTTGAGGACGCGATCGTTGCCCACGTGATGCAGGGAGCCGGCGAGTTGTCGGAGTTCTTCCAGCAGATCAGGAGCGCTCCGTGGTACGCGCTGTCGGCACGGCGTGCGATCAATCTGATGCGCGATCTGCTCTTCGAACGCGTATTCGCGTTGCGGGTGCGGAACTTCGCGAGGAACTACCGGAACGCGGAGCTGGACATGCACTTCGCGTTGTCGAGCGATTTGACGCCGCTGAGGGACTTCCTTGCGGTGCTCCGTGAGGCCGGAGTACAAGGGCTCACGAGCCGGCTTGAGCGCGGAACGTTCTAGGGCGCGCGTCTTCCGGACGCAAGCCCTTCCGCGAGGAGGTGCGTTGAGTGGACCGAACCGGCGCGCCGACTCACGGTTGAATGACATTGGCGTGCTGCAGTAGAAGTGGTCCGAACGTGGATAGGAGCATCAGGCGAGGCCATGCGAGTTGAGAACATCCGGATCGAGAACTTCCGAGCATTCAAGGGTGCTGACGTTCCGATCGGTCGTTACACGTGTTTGGTGGGGCCGAACGGCAGCGGCAAGTCGACGATCATCCGGGCGCTGGACGTGTTCTTCGGAAAGGGCAAGGAGCTTCAGCGTTCCGACTTCCACCATGGGCACACGGCTGAGCCGGTCCGGATCTTCGTGACCTTCGGGGGCCTCTCCGACGAAGCTAAGGAAGTTCTTCGGCATTACGTGCGCGATGGGCAGCTGATCGTCGAGGCCAGAGCGGTCTGGGATGAGGGCAGGCAGGTCGCACCCATCGTGCAATACGGGTTCCGAAAGGGAATGGCGGCATTCAAGCGGTACTTCGCTGCGGCGAAGGGCGGCGAGAGCGTTGCGACGCTCAAGGGCATTTACGCGAACTGCGGGAAGCAGTCCCTGAGCTTCCTGACGAGAAGGTCAAGCAGAGGATGGAGGATGCGCTCAATGCGTTCGAGAGTGCCCATCCGGACTTATGCGCGCCGATTGCGAGTCAGGACGAGTTCTACGGGATCGGCGGGAAGGGCATGATCGCCAAGTACATCCAGTGGGTGCACGTGCCGGCCGTGAAGGACGCGGCGACGGAAACGACCGAGGGGCGAAACACGTGGTTCGGGCAGTTGCTGCAGCGGGCGGTCCGTGCAAAGGTCAAGTTCGACGAGAGCTTCGGCAGCATCAAGCGAGACGCTGAGGCCAAGTACGCAGAGGCACTGAAGGAGCATGAGGGCGTCCTTGGCGACTTCTCGAGGAGCTTCACCGAGAAGATGCGTCGATGGTCGACCCCGTCCGCCTCGCTAAGGCTTGAGTGGGATCGGGGCAACGTTAGCTTGCCGGTGCCGCAAGCCATATTGCGAGCGGGCGATGGGGGCTTCATTGGAGACCTGTCGCTACAGGGGCACGGGTTCCAGAGGTCGTACCTGTTGGCGCTTCTTCAAGAGCTGGTCGAGGGGGAGGGGAGCGAAGGCCCGATCCTGATGCTCGGGTGCGAGGAACCGGAGCTGTATCAACATCCGCCGCAGGCGCGGCACCTTGCGGGAGTCTTCGAGGAGCTGAGCAAGGGGCGAGCGCAAGTACTGGTGTGTACGCACAGTCCGTACTTCATTTCGGCCGAGGGCCTTCCGGACGTCCGACTCGTACGGAAGGACATGACAAGGAGCAGCGCGGAGGTGGGTCACTCAGACATGGCGCGGGTTACGGGCCGCCTGAAGAAAGCGAAGGCCGCTTGTGGAGGCACCGTTAGCGGGACGACGATGAAGCTCGCGCGTGCGCTCCAGCCCGCGATGAGTGAGTTGTTCTTCGCGCCCGTGCTGGTGGCCGTTGAAGGGCTGGAGGATGCTGGAGGATGCTGCGTATCTGACGGCGCACCTCGAACTGAGCGGCCGTACGACAGAATGGCGGAGACACGGGTGCCACATCGTGGTGGCGGAAGGGAAGAGCAAGCTTCCGTTCGTCTTAGCGATCGCGCAGGAGCTGAAGATCCCTACGTTCGTCATGTTCGAGGCGGACGGTGATGAGACGAAGGAAGCGCAGCGGAGGAAGCACGAGACAGACAACCTGAGCCTGTTCGCGATGTTGGGGCTGGAAAGCGACGGTGCCTTTCCGAGGGCGGACGTGTGGGGAGAGAGTTTCGTGGTGTGGGCGAAGTCGCTCCGGAGTGCCGTGGAGGAGTGTGTCGGAAACAACGGATTGACAAAGGCCGAGGAGGCAGTGCGGCAGCGCGAACGTCTGAGCGACCCCGGCCTTGAGAAGAACCCGATGTTCGTCGCAGAGGTCCTGGCTGAACTGAAAGCCGTCAAGGTCGAGTGTCCGGTTCTGGACGAACTCGTGCGGAAGATCACCGGATTCGCTGAGGCTGTTGGGGACGCAGCGAAGAAGTGAGGAGATCGTCGGAATCCCAAGGATGCCGAGACAGCAAGGCGGCCGAGGGGGCGGACGGTCGATCTGCCGACGGCTCTGGTGACCGTCCTGCGCGCTCTACGGGCCTCTCAGGGCGTGCCGTGGGGCGGTCGCGAGAATCCGGTCTCCAGTTGGCGGACGGCCGCGCGTGGACGGGGGAGGCCGTGCGGCACCACTTCGAGACCGCACGAGCGCGGTGCAAGGTGCTGCCCGATTGGCCGGTGACGTCGATCGCGCGCGAAGGATCGTGCAGGAGGAGTTGGAGAAGCTCGATCCGAAGAGACACTCCGTGGACGCACCGAAGTACCCTGGGTTCGCGGAGCGGTTCTTGGCGTTGGTGGATGGCTCGCACTCGCATCCGGAGTAGCGCAAGAGGTGGCTGTGCTCGTACGGCAGGGGTACCAGCGGGGGCACCAACGGCATCTGAGCGGGACGACGACGAGCTCGCGATTCGCCGCAAGTCGTTATGGCGGCAGCGCATAGGAATCGAACCTACCTACCGGGCTTGCGCCCGGCACATCGGATTTGAAGTCCGTGGGGGGCACCAGCCCTCCGACCGCTGCCGTATTGTCTAAACTCTTGCGGGATCGAACCTTGTACCCGCACCGAGCCATCCGCGCAAACCCGTGCCGAGGCCCCGTGGCGCCGTCGGTGTCAGGAGAGCCCTCGGCCGCACCCGGGCGCGATGCGGACCAACGGGCGTCGCGCAGAAGCCACGCGCGTAGTCCCTGCATGAGCCGGATGGCGGTCGGCTGCCTCCTCCTCGCCTCGCTCGCGCGGGCCGAGCCGGACCGCGCCAAGGAGATCGACGCCTACCTCGCGCGCTGCGAGCGGTTCGGGTTCTCGGGAAGCGTGCTCGTCCTGCGCGACAAGAAACCAGTCATCGAGCGCGGCTGCGGCCTCGCGGACCGGGAGCGCGGCGAGCGCGCGGCGCCCGACACCGTCTTCGAGATCGCCTCCGCCACGAAGCCGTTCACCGCCTGCGCGATCCTGAAGCTCGCCGAGATGAAGAAGCTCTCCCTCGACGACCCGATCGGGAAACACCTTCCCGACGTCCCCAAGGACAAGCAGGGGATCACGATCCGCCACCTGCTCTCGCACACGTCGGGCATGTCGAGGATGGGGGGCGGCGGGGGCGGAGACGCCGCCGCCGCGGCAAGGAGCTACCTCTCGAAGCCGCTCGCCCGGAAGCCCGGCGAGGCCTTCGAGTACTGGAACGGCGGCTACGCGCTCCTCGCGGCGATCGTCGAGCAGGCGAGCGGGCAGTCCTACATGGACTTCTGCCGCGAGCGCCTCTTCCGCCCGGCAGGCCTCGAGAACACCGGCTTCACCGGCGACGCGGATTTGGCGAAACAGGCGGTCGGCTACGACGGGGGGCAACCCGTCCGGCAAGCGGCCGGGCACCCGTACGGCGACTACGGATTCCAGTACCGCGGGATGGGCGGCATCGTGACCTCCGTGCAGGATCTCCGCCGGTTCCTCGACGCGTACGAGAACGGGACGATCCTCTCCGCCCAGAGCCGCGAGCTCATGGAGACCAGCGTCACGAAGAACTACGGCCTCGGCTGGGGCATGGCGGAGACCAAGCGCGGCACGCTCCGGATCGGACACGGCGGCGATGTCCGCGGCTTCCACGCCGAGATCGAGCGCTTCCCCAAGGAGCGCGCGGCCGTCCTCGTCCTCTGCAACGTCGAGGGCATCCCCCTCTGGACGATCGCATGGAACCTCGAGGCGCTGCTCTTCGGCGAAGCGCCGCCCTACCCGATGCCGCCCGCCGCCGTCGACCTTCCCCCCGAAGCGCTCGACCGTCTCGCCGGCCGGTACGGCGACGTCCTCGTCGAGCGCCAGGGGAACGGACTGCTCGTGCGCGGCGGGCCGGCGGCGAAGTTCGCAAAGGAGATCGCGGCGGCCGAGGCGGTGGTCGAAGCCGTGCGCCGCGGCGACGCGAAGCCGGTCGCCGCCGTCCTCATGGAGGGCATCCCGAAAAGCTGGCCGACCACCCTCGTGAAGATGATCTGGCCGGGCCACGTCGAGCGCTTCGGCGAGCTGAAGGAGGCGAAGACGCTCGGCGCGTCGGAGCTCTCGCCCGGCCGCGTCCGTGTCCTCCTCGAGCTCCGGCACGAGAAGGGGACGCCCTGCCTCGAGATCGTGTTCCAGAAAGGCAGGCTCAACATCTTCCGCCTCGACGCGACGCGCGAGGGCGTCGGCACCTTCTACCTGCCGACCGGCCCCTCGAAGTTCACGGGGTTCTCCTGGGACGGCGAACAGCCGCCCCCGCTCCGCTTCGAGGGGGAGGAGCTGGTCCTCCCCGGCGTGCGCGCGCGCCGCTCCCCGTGATGTGGGGGGGCTTCGGGGGCCATAGGGATGCCCCTTGCGGAAGGTCCTCGAGCGCCGTTATTCAAGGGGGGATGCGCCGGAGGTTCCTGCTCCTCGGAGGCTTGGCCCTCGCCGCGGGCGCCGACACGGCCCCCGAGGCCCCCCCCGATCCGCCCGGCGTCGACGCGGCCGTCGCCCGGGGCGTGAAATGGCTCCGCGACGAGCAGGACGCCGCCGGCGGCTTCGGCACGGGCCCCGGCGAGACGGCCTTGGCACTGCTCGCGCTGCGCCACTCGGGCGTGCCGGCCATGGACCCCGCGTGCGCGCGCGCGGCGACGCGGCTCGCACGGCAGCTGCCGGACGGGACGGTCTACGGCGCGGCGCTCGGGATCCTCGCGCTCGTCGAGCAGGGCGAGCACAAGGATGAAGTCGAGCGGCTCGTCCGGGACCTCGTCCGCGGCCAGTGCAAGAACGGCCAGTGGACGTACGCGTACCGGAACACGGCGACGAAGCGCGGCGGCGACAACTCGAACACGCAGCTCGCGTCGCTCGCGCTCGCGGTCGCCCGCGCGCGCCGGATCGCCGTGCCCGACGAGACCTTCGCGCGGCTCGACGCGTTCGTCGTGGGATCCCAGAACGCCGACGGCGGGTTCGGCTACTCGTACAACCAGCGGTGCAGCTCGTACGCGTCGATGACCGCGGGCGGCGCGATGATGCTTGCGCTGTGCGGGCCCAAGGACCGCGCCGAGGTGAAGCGCGCGTTCGCGTGGCTCGCGCGCGACTTCGACCCCGCGAGCAACCGCGGCGCGGGCGTCGCCTTCGGCAACGCGAAGGGGCGGCGCGGCGACAACTTCTGGAAGCACTATTGGCTCTGGTCGCTCGAGCGCGCGTGCGGCGCCGCGGGCGTGAAGGACCTCGAGGGGCAGGACTGGTACGCGCTCGGCGCGCGCCACCTGCTCGACCGGCAGAAGGAGGACGGCGGCTGGCGCGACCCCGAGCAGCCGCTTCAGGCGACCTGCTTCGCGCTCCTCTTCCTCAACCGCGCCACGGTCCGGTCGCTCACGCCCGCGCCGGTCACGACCACGCCGGGAGGAAGCTGAGGGGGCCTCGGGGGCCGTCAGCGGAACCCGGCCAGCGCTTGTTGCGCAGCCGCGCAGAGCGGCTCGTCCTTGCTCTGCGCGGCGATCCGCAGCGTCGCCACCGCGGCCTTCAGTTGAGGCGCGTTGGGCAGCGGCATCGCGAGCGGGCGCGCGATGCCTGCGGCTGCCTCGAGGCTGAGGAGCATGCACGCGGTGCTGTGGCACGGGCCGCGCCGGTTCTCGGGGAGATCCCAGCTGCCGTCCTCGCGCTGGCTTGCACAGAGGGTGGCGATGAGCTCGTCGGACTTGCGTCCCGCATACCACCTCGCGCGCGCGGCGAAGAACGTCGACTCCGGGTTCTTCGCCTTCTGCTGGACCCCCATCTCGAGCGCGGTGTGGAGGGCGGTGTCCGCCTTCGGGTCGCCCCCGGCCACAAGCTGCACGAGCGCCTCTTCCCCGAGCGGGAGCTCGGCGCCCTCGACCTTGAGCGAGCCCTGCCCGAAGAGCCCGGCGAACCCGGCCTCGGCGATCCCGAGGGCGCGCCAGCCGTACCCACTGGGTCCGGCCCCGTGCCGCAACGCACGCGCCTTGAGCGCGCGCTCCGCGGCGGCCCGGCACTCGGGCTCGCCGGTCACCCGCGCCCCGGCGCAGAGGGCGGGGAACACGCCCTCGACGCTGCCCGCCGGGACATGGAAAGGCCCCTCGACGCCGTCCGCGGAGGCGAGGCAGCGCAGCCCCACGCGCACGCCGGTCGGCGGGGGGCCGTCGCCGGTCTCGAGCATCGCGAGGAGGACGAGCGCCGTGAGCCGTGCCCGCTCCTGCGCGAGGTCAGAGGGGTCCCCGGAGCCGAACTCCCACCATCCGTCCGGCCTCTGCTGCCGCTCGAGCCACGCCGTGCCGGCCTTGATCGCGCGGGCCGCGTCCGCGGGCACTTCCGGCGCCGGCCGATCGCGCTCCGCTGCGTCACGTACGATCCGGCCGAGCGCGAGCAGCGCCTCGTGCTGGTGGCCGCGCTCCGGGTCGTTCGCGAGGTGGATGAGGCCCGGGATCGCGTCGTGCGCGCCGCGCCCGATGCCGCCCAACGCCCGCGCGGCCTCGCGGCGGACGCCGGTGTCGGCGTCGTGGAGAAGCTCGACGAGCTGCTTGACGGCCGCCTCGCCCCCCGGACCCGCGGCGCCGAGCGCCACCGCGGCCATCGCGCGCGTCTTCGCGCTCCCGTCCGCGAGCGCCGGCAGCGCGACGACAACGACGCGCGCGCCGAGATCGAAGCTCACCCCCTCGAGCAGGAGGCGCAGCGACGGGTTCCCCCCGGCCTCCCCGATCAGCCTCGCGACGGCGGGCGGACCCGCGACCACAAGCGCGTCCCGCGCGGCGAACCGTTCCGCGGGGGTGCCCTTGCCGAGCTCGATCAGCGCGGGGATCGCCGCGCGCGCCGCCTCGGGGCCAGCCTTCGCGATGCCGCGCGCCCGGTCGATGCCCGCGTCGTCCGCCGCCGCCGCCACCGCGAGCGCGAGCAGGATCGCCGCGCGCATCAGTTCCTCAGCCGGGCCCGGACGAGTTCCCGCACCTCGGGCTCGGCCATCTCCTCGAGGCGGCTGCGGATCTGGCGGGCAGCGTCCATGCCGCGCAGGTCGCCCGCGGTCGCGCGGCAGTGGGCCTCGTCGAGGCGCGCCTCGAGCGCGCGCAGGACGCGCAGCCGGCTCGTGTGCACCGAGAGGCGCGCGACGCCGAGGCCGAGCCAGAGCGGGAGGTAGAGCGGGTTCGACGCCGCCTCGCCGCAGATCGCGAGCGGCTTCTTCGCGCGGCGGGCAGCCTCGGCGATCGCGTGGAGCGCGCGGATCATCGACGGGTGGCAGAGGTCGAAGTAGCGCGTCACGCGCGCGTTCGTCCGGTCGACCCCGAGCATGTGCTGGGTCAGGTCGTTCGTGCCCACGCAGAGGTAGTCGGCGGTGCGCGCGATTTCGTCCAGCTGCATCAGCGCCGACGGGACCTCGACCATCGCGCCGAGCGGCGGCACGGACAGCCCCTCCTTCCGGAGCAGCTCACGCACGGCGCGGAACTCCTCGACCGAGCCGACCATCGGGACGAGGACGCGCGCGTTCGAGCCCTCGACCGCGTGGAGGATCGCGCGGGCCTGGGCGCCGAGGATCTCCGGGTGGTCGAGCAGCAGCCGCAGCGACCGGTAGCCGAGGAAGGGGTTCGGCTCCGGCGCCTGGCCGAGCGCCGGGACGAGCTTGTCGCCGCCCGCGTCGAGGAGCCGGAAGGTGACCGGCAGCGGCGCGACCTCCTCGACCACGCGCCGGTAGAGGACGTACTGCTCGTCCTCGCCCGGCAGGTCCGGGCGCATGAGGAACCCGAACTCCGTCCGGTAGAGGCCGATGCCGTCCGCCTCCTCGGCGCGCGCCCGCACGGCGTCGCCCCAGAGGGAGACGTTCGCCTCGAACCGGATCCGCCCCTTGCCCGCCCCCGGGTCCGTGAACTTCGTGCGCAGCGCCTCGACGCCCGCCGCCGCGGCGCGCGTCGACTCGGCCACGAGCGACGGCGGCGGCCGGAGCACGATCTCGCCGGACGCCGCGTCCACGAGGACGAGATCGCCGTCCTGCGCCTCGTGGATGAAGTCGCCCAGGCCGACCACGAGCGGCAGGTCGAGCGAGCGGGCGAGCAGCGCCGCGTGCGACGTCGCGCCGCCGCCGCCGGCGAGGATCGCGCTCACCCCCTCCGCGCAGAGCGAGACCATGCGCGACGGCGCGAGCAGCGGCAGGACGGCGACCCGGCCCTCGAGGGTGATCGTCTTGCGCTCCCCGGGCGGACGGGCGTTGCGCAGGAGCCGCGCGGTCAGGTCGCGCACGTCGTCGGACCGCTCGCGGAAGAAGAGGTCGCGCAGGTTCGCGAAGCGCGCGACCACATCGTCGCTCACCCGCAGGATCGCCGCGTACGCCGACGTCCCGCCCCCGACCGCCCCGCGCATCCGTCCCTCGAACGTCGGGTCCTCGAGCATCATGAGCTGGACGCTGAAGACGAGCGCCGCCTCCTCCGCGTTCCGGTCGCGGAGCCACTGCTGCATGTTCAGCAGCTCGTCGCGGGCGCGCGCGAACGCGTTCTCGAGCCGCGAGATCTCCTCCTCGACGCTCCTCGCCGGCGGAGGCTCGCGCGGGACCCGGTCCACGAGCCGGAGCACCGGCCCGCCGACGACGCCGGTCGAGCAGGGCGTCCCGTGGTAGCGGCGCGGCCCCGTGTCGGGCGCCGGCTGGACCGCCGTCGGTTGCTCGCCCGCGACGAGCGCGAGCAGCCGCGCGTTGTCCACGACCGGCGCTACTTGCGACGCGATCGCGGAGAGCGCGCGCACCTCGTCCTCGGTGAACCGGCGCAGCTCGCGCGTCTGGATGTAGAGCACGCCGATCGGGAGCCCGCGCACCTGGAGCGGCATCCCGAGGAACGAGTGGAACGGCTCCTCGTGCGTGACCGCGAGGTACTTGTAGTGCGGGTCGCGCGGCGCGTCCTCGACGACGACCGGCCCCATCTTCTCGAGCACCAGCCACGTAAGCCCCTCGCCCTTCGCGAGCCGCGCCTTGCCGACCGCGTCGGCGGAGAGCCCCTCCGTCGCCGCGAGCGTGAGCGTCGTGCGCGCGCCGTCCAGCAGGTAGATGGCGCACACGTCCGCGCGCAGCCGGCTCGCGATCAGCCGCACGACGCGCACGAGCACCTCCTGGTGCGAACGCGCCTCGCCGATGATGCGGCCGATCTCCGAAAGGAGCAGCAGGTGCGACAAGTGCCCCAGTCTAGCCGGGAAGGGAAGGGGGGCTGGGGGGAAGGGAACCGGAAAGTCCTACCGGAAGGGAGCGAGCGGGGCCGGGCGCACTTCCGGGTCGTCGAGCGTGCCGCGGACGCGCAGCGGGAGCAGGCCGGGGACGACCAGCGCGTTCACGGTGCCGTCGAGCCCCACCTCGATCTCCTTGACGCGGATGCCGAAGGGCCTTGCCTCGAGCTCGAACGGCTTCGGGCGGATCGTGCCGTCGCCGACGTCGAACGTCACCTCGAGGTCCTTGAACCGGAAGGGCTCCCGGAGGATCGCCTTGTCGAGCCTCAGGGAGAGGAGCGGGAGCAGGATCGAGTTCTGCACCTCGATGTCGTAGAGGTGCGCGCTCCCCGCGCCCGCGAGCGTCCTCAGGATCGCGACGTCGGTCGTGTCGTCCGCGGCCAGCTTCAGATCGACGTCCGCGCGCCCCGTGAGCGCGCCCGCCTCCTTCCGCACGCGCAGGAAGGGGATGACGAACGAGAGCGGCCGTCCGATCCGCTCCGTGAGCACGAGGCCCTTCGCGTGGGCCTCGCCTTCCCACGCCATCCGCTCGTCCTTGGGCATGAGCCTGCCCGCCGCCCGGACGGTCCCGCCGTGGAGCCCCGCGACGAGGTTCCGGACGACCAGGATCCCCTCCTCGAGCGCGACCTCGCCCTTCGCGTCCTCCCAGACGAAGGGGCCGAGGCTCCACCGCGTAAACGTCACCTGTCCCTTGAGGCCCGTGGGGGGGCGCTCCGCGACGAGGCCGTCGAGCCGCCCCTCCATGTCGAGCCCGACTCTCTCCCACGACGTCGCGCCGACCCTCAGGCTCTTGCCCTCGACTCGCGTCCGCAGCACGTAGGCGCCGGAGCGACCGCCCCCCAGCTCGTGGACGACGAGGTTCTCCGCGAGGATGTTCCCGCGTTCGGCTTGAGACGCGGTCAGCGAGAGGTCGGTACGCACGTCCTCGAGCGCGCCCTTCGCGAGCCGCCCCTCGGCGCGCGCGAGGATCGCCGCCTTCCGGAGCCGGCCGCCTTGGACGCGAACCGACTCCGAGCGCAGCGACGTCGAGGCGACGAAGTCGCCATCGGGACCGAGGTCCACCGCGATCTCGTCCACCACGGCCTCGCCGCTTCCCTTGAGCATCGGCGCGTACGGCGCGATCTCCTCGAGCCGGGCGCGGCCCTCCAGCCTGAGGGTGAGCCTTTGCCCGAGCGTCCCCGCGCCTTCGAACTCGGTCGCCCGGCTCGTGAGCCGGATCCTCCGCAGCGTGACCGTCCCGTCGGCCGGCAGGGCATCGAGCTCGAGCCGGGCGGCCCGCGGCGGGACGCGTTTCCCGTGGACGACCATCGACGCGTCGGTCGTGCGGAGGTCGATCCCGAGCCTCCAGCGGCCGTCGTAGCCCCCGACCACGTCCGCCGAGACCTTGCCTTCGGGCGCGAGCCGCGCGACCTCCGGCGCGAGCGCCGCGACACGCTCGAGCGAGGCGACGACCAGGAGGCGCCCGGAGCAGCTCCCGTCGCGGCCGAGGGAGAGGTCGCCGAGACTCGCGCTCACGCCGAGGCGCTCGAGCGCGATATCGGGGGCGGCCACGAGCCAGCCCGCGTCCTCCTCGCGCGCCGTGAACGCGACGTGGACCCGCTCCCGTTCGACGCCGCGCCTCTTGACCTTCGCGGTGAGACCCGCGGACTCGATCGTGCCGCGGACGTTCCACGGCGCCCTCGAGAAGCCCGCGCGGAGCTTCAGCGGCCCGGCGACGTCTACGGGGAGGAGGCCTGCGAGGAGCGGCTGCTGCTCGATCGCCGCGACATCGAGCTCGACGTCGCCCTGGCCGTCCGCGTACGAACCCTTGAGCGCGAGGCCGTCCGCGGTCGCGCGCAGGGTCGCCTTCCCGTCGCGGTAGGCGCCGTCGGCGGAGACGCGCGCGAGGTCCCACGCGCCGTCCCCGGTCTCGACGTGGAAGCCGTCGATCGTCGCCGTGCCGGAGATCCCGTCGTTGTCGCCGGTCGCGTCGATCCCGACCTGCCCCCGAAGCCCCCTCACCTGCCTGAGCCCGAGGAGGCGCGCGTGGAGCGGGTTCAGCGCGAGCGTCCCCTTGACCTTGCCGTCGGCGCGGACGTTCCCGCTCCTGAGCCCCGTGACCGTGCCTTCCGCGGCGAGACCGTCGAGCTGCGCGCGGGCGACGCGGAGCGTGTCGCGGTCCTCGGAGAGCGCGGCGTCCACGTGCAGCTCGCCGCGGTCGATCGCGAGGTCCTCGGCGAAGAGGCCGCGCGCGAGGAGCCCTTCGACCGTAGCGTCGGCCTTGAGCGACCGGTCGAGGAGCTCGAAGGCCTGCACGCGAAGGCGGCCTTCGAGTGACGCGCCCTCGCGGAGGATCGGCCGGAGGTCCTTCAGGTCGACGTCCGCGCGGCCGGAGAGGCGGAGCTCGGCCCCGACCTCGCCCTCGAGCGAGACGCTGCTCTCGAACGCCTTCGCGGTGAGGCGGCGGATCGCGATCGCGCGGTCTTTGACCGTCACGTCGAAGCGCGCGTCGAGGTCGGGGGTCGCGAGCGTGCCGGAGACGTCCGAGCCATTGCCGCGGAGGTCGACCCGGAACGGGCCCTTCATGTCGAGGCCGAGCGCCTCCGGGGGCGCCTGCGCGGTGACGTGGACGTCGCGCGGCGGCCACGCCCCGCGGCCGTCGAGCGAGAACGCGCCGGACGCGGTCCGGAGCGCGACCGCCTCGAAGGCGACCCCGTCGCCGTCCCGGCGGACGCGGCCCGAGAGCTCGGCCCACGCCTCGTCGATCCGGCCCGCGCTTAGGCCCGCGGCGCGGAGTTTCACACTGGCGCCGTCGGGCGAGCCTTCGGCGTGAAGGTCGAGCGTGCCCTTGAGGCCGTGGACGAAGGGTTCGAGGAGCGAGAGGTCGATCCCCTCGACGTGGACGATGCCGGTGGGGCCTTGGGGCCCGAGGCGGAGGGCGATGTCCGCGCGGCCCGGGCGGCCGGCGACGTCGAGCGCGGCCTTCACGTCGAGCGTGGTCGCGGCGGGCGTCGAGTCGAGCCGGAGGTCCATGTCGCGGACGCCGACCGTGACGAGGCCGTCTTGCGCGTCGAGGATCACGGGGTCCTCGCGGAACGGGTCGATGGGCCGCGGCTGCGGGCGGCGGACGAGCCGCTGCACGCGGATCGAGGCGTCGGTGAGCGTCAGGCGGAAGGGCCGCGCCGCGCGCTTCGGTTGCGGCGGCCTTGGCTTCGCGAAGCCCGCGACGAGGTCGTCCACGTTCGTGCGCCCGCCCGCCTGCTCCTCGAGCCGCACGACGAGCCCGTCGATCGCGACCGCGCTCGCGCCCGAGAGGACGAGGCTCGGCAGCGCGTCCTCGAGCCGGACCGACGCCGCCTCGAGGAGCGGTTCGTCGAACTCCGCCGTGCCGTTCCGGACGACGAGGCCCGTGACCGTGACGCCGGAGGTCCAGCCCGCGTCGAGGCCTTGGACCTCCACGGGGCGGCCGAGCGCCTCCGAGATGCGGCCCGCGACGAACCGCCGCGCGACGCCCGTCCTCGCGAGCAGCGGCGCCGCCGCGACGAGGAGCGCGACCGCGACGAGCGACACGAGGAGGATGCGCCGCCGCCGCGACACGGGGCGGTACTCTACCAGCGGAACGCGGTCGCGGTCGTCGCGGTCCCGGTGGCGGCGTGAAGGGGTCTAGGGGAACGTGAACCACCACGCGGCATATCCCATCGGCGCGCTCAAGTGGACGAGGGCGACGATCCACTTCGCGCCGCGGGACTTGGCCCTGCCGAGGGCGAGGAAGCCGATGCCGGCCGAGAAGAGCAGGAAGAACAGCCCCCAAACGAGGGAAACGAAGAACAGCCAGCCGAGCGTGTTCCATGTCCACCTCGGCATCTCGATGTGCCGGACCGCGAAGAGCACCAGCACGGGGAACCACGCCGCGATCCCCATGGCGCACAGGCCCAGCGTGCTCTCCGGAAGTGGTGCCCGGGCGGAGTCCGCACGCGGCCGCCGCGAGGGCAGGCACTTGCACAGGATGGCGACCGCGACGGCCGAACTGACGAGGAGGGCCGCGATTCGCGCCGGCTCGGGCCCCTCCGCGTCACCGAGGAGCCCCAGGCAGTAGACGATGATGCCGCCGAGGACTGCGGCCGAGAGCAGGAATCCCGCCATCCGCACGCGCGCATCCTAGCTCCGCTGCCAACCTGGAGGATACCGGGCGCGTCGGCCGACCATTCGCGAAATCCGCCCGGGCGCTCCCGATCCGCCTGGAGCCTCGATGGGCCTGCGATAGGCGAGAATGCGACGCGTGGAAGCCGTGTACATCCTCCTGGGCGTGATGGCAGCGGGTGCGATCTGGCTGTTCAACTCGGCGGTGCGGCTCCGCAACCGCGCGCGCGAGGCCTTCTCGGGCGTGGACGTCCAGCTCAAGCGACGTCACGACCTCGTGCCGAACCTCGTACGCACCGTCGGGGCCTACGCCCGCCACGAACGCGAGGCGCTCGAGGAAGTGACGCGGCTGCGCGGCGCCGCCGAGGGCGCGACCGCGATCCCCGAGCGGGAGCGCTCCGAGCGCGGCCTCGGGCAGGGGCTCGACCGGCTCCTCGCCTTCGTCGAGCGCTACCCCAACCTCAAGGCCGACGCGAACTTCCGCCGGCTTCATGGCGACCTCGTGGAGGTCGAGGACCACCTCCAGTACGCGCGGCGCTACTACAACGGCGCGGTGCGCGACTACAACACGCGGATCGAGCAGTTCCCCGCAAGCCTGCTTGCGGCAGTGCTTCGGTGGCGTCCGCTCGACCTCTTCCAGGTCGCGGAGGCCGAGGAGCGGGGGGCCCCGCGCATCCAACGACAGGAGCTCGCATGACCAGGTTCCTTCTCGCGCTCTCCGTGATCGCGGCGACCGCGCAGGCGCGGTCGATCGTGATCGACGACTTCGCCGCGGAGATCACCGTCTCCGCGGACGGGTTCGTCTCCGTCACCGAGACCCTCCAGGTCTCCTTTGCCGGCTCGTGGAACGGGATCTACCGGTACATCCCGTATCGCTACACGTACCCGAACGGCCTCCGCGCGACGCTCCACCTGGAACTCGAGTCGGTGACCGACGGGCAGGGCGTGCCGCTCTGGCACGAGACCTCGCACGAGGACGGCGATCTGCGGTTGAAGATCGCGGTGCCGGGCGCGCAGGACGCAACCCGCACGGTCGTGATCCGCTACCGGTCTCGGAACACGATCCGCAGCTACGACGAGGACGCTGGGTACGCACAGCACGACGAGCTCTACTGGAACGTCACCGGGAACGGATGGCCGTTCCCATCCTGCGCGCGTCCGCGACCGTCCGGCTCCCGGAAGGGGTGCAATCCCCCGACGTGCGTTCCGCGGCGTTCACGGGCCCGTACCGGAGCCGCGCGTCGGAGCAGCGGACCGAGACGCTCTCCGACGGGCGACTCCGGTTCGTGACGACCGCGCCGCTCAGGGAGCACGAAGGGCTGACGATCGTGGTCGGCTTCCCGACGGGCTTCGTGAAGCACCCGACGTGGAGACAGGAGGCATGGTGGCTCTTCGCGGCCAACTGGGGGGTCCTCTTCCCGCTGGCCGCGGCGATCGCCTGGTTCGTTCTCTGGTGGCGCCGGGGGCGCGACTCGCTCAGGGCGGCGACGATCATCCCGGAGTTCGAGCCTCCCCATGGCCTGCGTCCGAGCGAGATCGGGGTCGTCGCCGACGACCGGCTGGACGCGCGCGACGTGAGCGCCTGCATCGTCGACCTCGCCGCCCGCGGCTACATGGACATCGACGTCCGGGGCAAGGAGCCCGTCTTCCGACTGAAGAACACCGCGTGGCGCAAGGACGGTCGCCTCACCGGATACGAGACGACGATCCTCGATGCGCTCTTCAAGGACGACCGGGTGATCGGGTTCGCCCGTCAGAGCCGGCTGGGGAAGGCGATGGAGGGGATCCGCAACGCGATCTACAAGAGCCTCGTCACCCAGCGCTTCTTCCGCGGACGACCCGACGAAGTGCGGCAACGATGGCTCGGGTGGACTTGGGCCGTCTTTGTCGCCGCGGCGATCGCCGGCGTGATCTGGGCGACCTGGTGGGTCATCGCGCTCCTCCTCGTGCCCTGCGCGATCGTGATGTTCCGCTGCGCCGCGCGCATGCCGCAGCGGACGGAAAAGGGCCTCGACGCCCTGCGCCGGATCCGCGGCATGGAGGACTACCTTGAGACCGCCGAGAAGGAGCGGCTCAAGGACATGCCGCGGAGCCACTTCGAGCAGCTCCTGCCGTACGCGATCGCGCTCGGGGTGCACGACCGCTGGACGGAGCTCTTCGAGGAGATGTTCACAGCGCCCTCGTGGTTCGTGGGCGCGGAGGGCACGACTCTCCCCGCGAACTTCTTCCGATTCGTGCGATCGACGCGCGTCGTTACCTTCTACACGCCGCCCCGTTCGCACATGTCGGACGGCGGTTTCGGCGGCGGCGGCGGATGGAGCGGCGGGAGCGGCTTCAGGGTGGGCGGCGGCTTCAGCGGCGGCGGATTCGGAGGGGGCGGCGGGGGCGGCTGGTAAGGCTGGCACCCCGGGAGGGACTCGAACCCCCAACCCCCGGATTAGAAATCCGGTGCTCTATCCAGTTGAGCTACCGGGGCGTACGGTCATCGTACCTCAGCCCGGGCGGGTGATCCCGACGATGCGGTCCGGCGCGACGTCGGCGAGCGCCTGCTCCGCGCCGTCGGGCCAGACGACCGTGAGGCGGTCCACCTGCTCGACCTGGCCGAGTCCGAAGTGGAAGCGCGGGTCGCTCGTCGCGAGGTAGGAGCCGCCCGCGACGAAGTCGCGCGTCCATCTGCGTCCTCGCGCCTCGACGACGACCCGGCGCGCGCCCGGCGCGTCCACCGTGAGCCAGTGCCCCCGCCGCTCCGTCTTGTTGTGCAGCACGGTCGGGGGCGCGTCGATGTTGCTGATGACGAGGTCGATGTCGCCGTCGTTGTCGATGTCGCCCGCGGCCACGCCGCGGCTCGACTTCGACGCCAGAAAGCCGGGCCCCGCGTCGCGGCTCGCGTCGGCGAAGCGGCCGTCGCCGCGGTTCGCGAGCAGGAGGTTCGTCTGGGCGTAGCTCGTCGCGGCCTCCGGCACCGCGTCCGCCTGCGGGTAGATGTGCCCGTTCGCCACGAAGAGGTCGAGGTCGCCGTCCAGGTCGAAATCGCCGAACGCGGTGCCCCACGAGAGCGGCGCGTACGTGGGCCCCCGCACCCCCGCGGCCTCCGACACGTCGGCGAAGAGGCCCTTGCCCTCGTTGCGGTAGAGCGTGGACGAGTCCTGCGCGAAGTTCGTCACGAAGAGGTCCGGGTCGCCGTCCTCGTCGTAGTCGCCCGCGCTCACCCCCATCCCCGCCTGCGCGAGCCCGTTCGCGTCGAGCGCGGCGCCGCTCCAGAGGCCGACCTCCTTGAATCTGCCGCCCCTCTCGTTGCGGTAGAGATAGTTCGGGTTCGAATCGTTCGCGACGTAGAGATCGAGGTCCGCGTCCGCGTCGAGGTCGAGCGCGACCACGCCGAAGCTGAAGTACGCGCCGACGTCCGTGAGCCCCGCCTTCGCGGTCGCGTCGGCGAACTTGCCGCCGCCGAGGTTCTCGAAGTACGCGTTCCGCTTCCCCTCGAGACCGAACGGCCCGAGCATCACCTTCACGCCGTGCCAGTCGAGCGTCGGCTTCGCGCGGAGGACATCCTCGAGCGTGGCGTCGATGTACGCGGCCACGTAGAGGTCCTCGTCCCCGTCGCCGTCCGCGTCGAAGAAGACCGCGCCCGTGGACCAGCCGTCGATCCCCGGCGGATCCTTGGCCCGCGCGAACGTCCCGTCGCCCCGGTTCACGTAGAGCACGTCGGGCCCGAAGTTCGTGACGAAGAGATCGGGGTCCCCGTCGCCGTCGACATCGCCCGTCGCGCCGCCGCACCCCCAGCCGTCGTCGCCGACGCCCGCCTTCTCGGTCACGTCCTCGAACGTGCCGTCGCCGCGGTTCCGCCAGAGCGCGTTCCTCCCCTTCTCCTTGACCTCCGCGCCTTCGAGCCGCCACCCGTTGACGAGGTAGAGGTCCAGGTCGCCGTCCAGGTCGTAGTCGAAGAGCGCGAGGCCGCTCCCGCCCGATTCGAGGATGTGGGGCTTGTCGCGCCGCCCGCACCAGGTCACCGTGTCGACGCCCTTCACCTCCACGAAGTGGAACGCGGGCGCGGGAAGGGGAGGGGGCGCGGGGGAGGGGTCCGTGCCCCCGCAGCCCCCCCCGATCAACAGCGCGACGAGCGCGCGCCTCATCCCCCGAGCAGCGCGGTCGCCACGGCGCCGAACTCCTCGAGCGCCTTCTTCCGGTCGGCGTCCGTCGTGGCCTTCAGGTACGCGGCAGAGGCGGCAAGGCACTTCTTCTTCGCTTCGATCGTGACGACCACGTAGCCGGCCTCGTAGATGCCCTTCGCCTCGCCCTCGGCGTTGTGGTGGTGTCCGCCTTCGAGGAGCCGCTTGCGGATCCCCCCGACCGCGTTGTCCCCCTCGTTCGCGAAGAGCGCCATGTGGGCCGCGGCGGCTTCGTGGTCGCCGCTCTTTGCCGCCGCCATCGCCGCGTGCAGGTGGCCGTCGAGGATCGTCTTCACGATGCCGGTCTCCGCGTTTTTCGTCGCGAGGATCGCGTCCGCGATCGAGTTGTAGGTGTCGACCTCGGGGCGCGGGGTCTCCTGCGCGAACGAGAGAAGGGCCATCGCCGCGAGGGCGATCGAGACATGCATGCGCTTCATGGGGCCTCCTTGGATGCGGCGCGATTCTACGCCAGCGGCTACCTGCGGCGCCGGATCTCGCGCGTGAGCGGCGGGCCGCCGCGGAAGCGGATCTCCTTGCATTCGACGGCCGCGAGCGTGTTGACCATGTCGACGACGCCCTGCCACGGGACCTTTGCCGAGGCATCGATCTCGTAGGCGTACTTCGGCCCGAGCGCGCGCACCACGGGCTTCAATCCCTCGGACGACGAGGCCACGTTCTGGCCGAGGGTGTACGAGAGCTCGTCACCTTGGCGCCGCACGCGGATCTTGACCGTCTCCTTGGTCGGCTCCAAGGTCATCCTCTCCCCCGCGCCGCGCGGCAGGAACGCCTGGAGCTTGTGGTCGAAGCAACGGAAAGGCAGACACATGAAAAAGATGATCAGCAGGAACGCCATGTCGATGAGCGAGGTCATCTGCAGCTGATCGTCCTCGGGGCGCGGCATGCGTCGCATGGGGGATACCTCCGGGCAGGTGCGGACGCGCGCGCAGGGGACGCAGGTAGGGTAGCACGAAGAGGGGCCCCGTCGAGGAGACCCTCTTCGTGCGGTGGTCGGGGAGGTGGGAGTCGAACCCACACCTGAACCCCCCAAAGGTTCCGCTCTACCGTTGCAGCTACTCCCCGGGGCCTGCCATCGTACCCGCCTTCGCCGCGCCGCGCGCGGCTTCGGCGAAGCAGGCCCGCCTCGCGGTGGACCGCCGTCCGCGCCGCGCTGCCTCCCCGCGCCCCCCTGACTCCCCACTACTGGGCACGTCGAGGCATGACATGGGGCGGCGCCTGGCCGACGAAGCTCCGGAGGAGCGGAGGCGGCTTGCGCCTGTCGGGAACGGGGGAGACACTTGTGCGGATGAAAGTCCTCGTGATCGGCAGCGGCGGACGCGAGCACGCGCTCGCGTGGAAGATCAAGCAGTCGCCGCGCGTGCGCGAGGTCTACTGCGCGCCCGGCAATGCCGGCATCGCCGCGACCGCGCAGTGCGTGGACATCGGCGCGACCGACATCGACCGGCTCCTCTCGTTCGCCCGCGAGGTGGGGATCGACCTCACGATCGTCGGGCCCGAGGAGCCGCTCTGCCGCGGGATCGTGGACCGGTTCGAGGCCGCGGGGCTCCGGATCTTCGGGCCGAGGAAGCAGGCGGCCGAGCTCGAGGGCAGCAAGGTCTTCAGCAAGCGGATCATGACCCAGTACATGATCCCGACCGCGAACGCGCGCACGTTCGACGACCCCGAGCGCGCGCGGCAGTACCTCCAGGCGGCCGACTACCCGATCGTCGTCAAGGCGGACGGGCTCGCGGCCGGGAAGGGCGTCTTCATCGCGACCGACTTCGACGACGCGTGCCGCGCGCTCGACGCGTGCATGGTCGAGAAGACGCTGGGCGAGGCGGGCCGCCGCGTCCTCGTCGAGGAGTACCTCCAGGGCGAGGAGGCCAGCGTGCTCGCCTTCACCGACGGCAAGACGATCGCGGTCCTGCCGACCGCGCGCGACTACAAGCGGGCATTCGACGACGACGAGGGGCCGAACACGGGGGGCATGGGGGCCTACTCCCCGTCCGAGCTCACGGACGACCTGATGGACCACGTCGTCGGGCAGATCCTCGTGCCGACCGTCCACGCGATGAACCGCGAGGGGCGACGGTACAAGGGAATGCTCTACGCGGGCCTGATGATCACGAAGGGCGGCCCGAAGGTGCTCGAGTTCAACGTCCGGTTCGGCGACCCCGAGGCCCAGCCGGTCCTCATGCGGCTCCGGTCCGACCTCGTCACGCTCCTCGAGGCAGTCCTCGACGAGCGGCTCGACGAGGTCGACCTCGAGTACGACGACCGCGCCGCCTGCTGCGTCGTGCTCGCGTCCGAGGGCTACCCGGGGCCGAGCCGGCTCGGCCGCCCGATCTCCGGGCTCGACGCGGTCGAGACCGGGCCCGACCTCCAGGTCTTCCACGCGGGCACGGCCCGGCGGGGAGACGAGGTGGTCACGTCGGGCGGACGGGTCCTCGGCGTCACCGCGCTCGGCAAGGGTGTCGCCGACGCCCGCGACCGCGCCTACGCCGCGTGCGCGAAGATCGCGTGGGAGGGCTGCCGCTACCGGCGCGACATCGCCGGGGGTCGGTAACCGGGGGGACGCCGCGCGCGTTATCAACGGCATGCCGCGACTCCTCCCGCCTGCGTTCGTCCTCATCGGGCTCCTCGGAACCGCAAACGCGGGAGACGAAAAGAAGCCGGCGGCGAAGCCCGCCCCGACGCGCTCCGCGGACACGGGCAACGCGACCGGCGACCGGGTCGATCGCGAGAAGTCGATCGCGAACCTCCTCCTCTCGCGCCGCCTCACGGTCAAGTTCGAGAAGGCGACGCTCGACCAGTTCGTGGCCCACCTGCGCGCCGCGACCGGGATCAACATCTTCGTCCACAAGGGGAGGATGGCGAAGGACGGCGTCGACCCCGACGCGATCCAGATCGACCTCGACGTGCACGACGTCACCGCCGCGGACCTCCTGAAGCTCGCGTTCGCAGGCGTCGACGTCGGCTTCCGGATCGAGAAGAACGTCCTCATCGTCACGTCGAAGAAGGACGCGCGCGGAAAGCCCGTCCTGCGCATCTACAGCGTGGCCCACCTGCTCATGCCGATCCGCGACTTCCCCGCGCCGGACATGAACGTCTACCCGAGCAACTATGAGCCGCCGGAGCCGCCCGAGCCCGAGGTGACACAGACCTACGAATCGTCGGAACAGCTCGCGGAACTCGTGCGCACGTTCACCGGCGAGGGGACGTGGGAGGACGAGGGCGTGCAGGTCACCGTGTTTCGACGCCACCTCTTCGTCCGCACGTACCCGTCCGTGCACGCGGAGATCCAGCGCTTCCTCGACGAGCTTCCCGGGTAGGAGGCTGCTGTTGGACCCGCGTTCGGGCCCCGACGCGCCCCTCCAGCCTCCAGCCTGCAGCCTCCCCGGTTAGCATCTACGTGCGTTGTCGGAGCACGAGCAGGCCCTCGAGGTCTTCCGGAAGTTCCTCAAGTCGAAGGAGCTGAAGATCACGCGCCAGCGTGAGATCCTCCTGCGGCGCATCTTCGAGTGGGAGGTCCACTTCAGCGCCGAGGACCTCGAGGACCGCGTCAAGGGCGACGGGATCTCGAAGGCGACGATCTACCGCACGCTGCAGCTCCTCTGCGAGTGCGGGCTCATCGCCGAGGTCGCGCTCAAGGACGACCGGCGGATGTACGAGCATACGTACGGCCGCGACCCGCACGACCACATCGTCTGCGTCGACTGCAAGAAGGTGTTCGAATTCGACGGCCAAGCGCTCGCGCGCATCGAGGCGGAGATCGCGAAGCGCCTCGGCTTCGCCCCGATGGGGCACCGCCTTCGCATCGAGGCCAACTGCGAGGCGCTCCGGCGGACGGGCAAGTGCGACCGGCAGGAAATCCGGCTGAGCTAGGCGCCGACGAGACGTTCATGCGCGCGGCCCTCCGCGAGGCGGAGGAGGCGGCGCGCCAGGACGAGGTGCCGGTCGGCGCGGTGGTCGTCCACGGCGGGCGGATCATCGGCCGCGGGCACAACCAGCGCGAGATGCTCAAGGACCCGACCGCCCACGCCGAGATGATCGCGATCACGCAGGCGGCGGCGGCGCTCGACGGCTGGCGGCTCGAGGGGACGACGCTCTACGTCACGCTCGAGCCCTGCCTCATGTGCGCCGGCGCGATCGTGAACGCCCGGATCCCGAGGGTCGTCTTCGGCGCAAAGGACCCGAAGGCAGGCGCGTGCGGGTCGGTCTACCAGGTCGGCCTCGACGCGCGCCTGAACCACAGGTTCGAGACGACGCCGGGCGTGCTCGCGGGCGAGTGCGCGGCACTCCTCCAGGCGTTCTTCGCGAAGAAGCGCGACGGCTGAGCCGGGGGGCGGGGGCGCGGGGGAGGGGGGCGTCGGCGAGGCCGGGCGCCTACTTCATCTCGACCGGGACCTCGATCTCCGAGGGCACCTCGCGCACGATGCCCTCGAGCTTTCCGTCCGGCGCGAACATCAGCTTGAACTTGTTCCGGCCGCGGCTCATCTTCACGTGGTACGCGGTCACCTCCCGCTTGCCGTCGCGGATCTCCTCCCACTTCGTCGCCTGGCCCCCCGAGAGCGCGGACATGGCGTGGCTCCTCACGACCTCGGGGACCTTGCTCGCCGGGATCTGGATCTCCTCGCTGTAGAGGACCCCGTCCGGCGTGAACATCGCCTCGACCTCCATCCCGTTCACCTTTCGGGAGAGCTCGTAGTAGAGCTTCCCCCGATGCGACTCCTTCTCCGCGTCGTCGAACGCGCTGCCGGGGTGGAGCTGGTCCATCGCCTTGCGCACGGCCGCCGGCACGCGGTCCGGGGAGATGTGGTACTCGACCTCGGTGTGGCGTCCGGACGCGTCCACCTGGACCTCGAGCTTCTCCGCGTCCACGGCGCTGCTGTTCTCCCAACGGGCGTGGCCGCCGCCGCGGCAGGCCGGGAGCACCGCGAGCGATGCCAACACAACGGTTCCGAAGAGCCTCCGCATGGTTCGTTTCCTCCGTGCCGGCAGGCCCGCCCGGCCCGCCCGGCACCATTTTGCGACTTCCGCGCCAGTCTCGCCATCGGCCTGCCGCCGCGCTCGCGGGGCCACCACGCGCGTCCGTGCCCCCGCCCCCCGGGGGATTGCGGTCAAGGGCGCCCGCCAAAGAACCGATAGGAGGCCGCCGGGCCACACGGACCCCGCGAGGTACGGAGATGCTCAGAGCCGCAATCAAGCACGGCATCAGCAAGGCCCTCTCGTCGAGCGCCGGGTTCGAGGTCTGGGACTTCGAGATCAAGGAGGAGCAGCCTTCCCCGGACCGGGTCACCGTCGAGATCCGCTACCGCTACCAGCCGAGCCTCTTCTTCACCGCGGCGATCACCGCGAGAAGCGTCGGCGGGCAGGTCCCGACCCACGAGATCAGCGCCGAGGCCGTGCCGGGCGAGGTCGGGGAGAAGGAGGCGCTCGCGCTCGCCGGGCGGCAGGAGTTGTTCAAGGCGATCGAGCGGTGGACCGGGCGGATCGAGGAGGAACTTTCGGCGCGGCCCTCGAACCGCGTGCTCGCCGCGCAGCAGAAGGCGATCTCGTATCTCGAGAAGCACCTGCTGGACATCCCGGACCAGCGGCTGACGCGGGACCAGATCGTCGAGTACCGGCGCCGCCTCGAGCGGCTCGAGGGCGCCGTCATCGAGATCCGCGCGCCCCGGAAGGAGAACGCCAACGGCACGCGCGCCGAGGTCGTGCGGCAGGAGTTCGCCGCTCTCCGCAGCCGGCTCGAGGTCCTCGGCGAGCGCAGCTTCCTGCACGCCGTGCTGGTGCGGCTCGTGAAGTACTTCTGGGACGACGAGAACCTTCGCATCGTGGAGGCGGGCAGCCGCGCCGCGCAGGATTTCCTGCGGGACGACGACCATCCGCTCGCGCAGGCGGAGAGGGCCCCTGCGCCGCTGGCGGCGCGCGCCGCGTCGAAACCCGAGGCGGCGGCGCGGAACGCGACGAGGCCGGAGCCGCCCGCGGCGCGGAGCGCTGCCAAGGCCGAGCCGCCGGTCGTCGAGTGGGGGCCCGGGCCGAAGTCCGACGTCCGCGCGGAAGCGCGGGCGGCGGCGAGCCGCGCGCCGGCGAAGCCCGAGGCGGCGCGGAAGCCCGCGCCCGCAAAGCCCGAGGCGCGCGCTGCGAAGCCCGACGCCGAGGCCGAAGCGAAGAAGCCCGAGAGCGCGACGACGCCGCCGGCGCGGTTGCGCGCGGCGTACAAGCCCCTGCGACCCGGCCGCGGGTAGGCGGGCACGTCCGCTCGGCAGGCGCCTTGCCCCGGGAGCGAGAATCCGGGCAAGGAGAGCAACATGAAACGTTGGCAGGGGTTGGCCGCGACCGTTCTCGTCGCGGCCGGTGCGGCAGGGTGCGGCGCGGCCGCGGCAGAGGAGCAGAAGGCCTCCTACGAGCACGGCGTCCTCGGGTGGATCCACTACCGGGCGGCGAAGGAGGAGCGGGAGCGATACTCCTGGGCGACAGCCGCGGAGGAGATCGAGCGCGACACCGCGGCGGCGTTCTTCGGCGCTCTGGGCGTCGCGGCCGACCAGCGCCGTTCCGCCGCGGACCGCATTTCCGTCCTCGACCACCTCGCGGCGGCAGGCTGGCAGCTGGTCGATCGCGCCGACGTCGGCTACGCGGATGCGGGCGGAAGCGTGTTCGCCGAGCATTATGTGCTGCGTCGGCGGCGCTGAGGCTCTCCTCCGGAGGGCCTTCTTGGGTTCCCCGAGCGGGCGGCCTAGAATGCGCCCCTGAGCCGCGGGGGCGGCAGGAGGAAGGCGCTTGTTCAAGAGGCTGATCCCCAGGAAGGACGTGTTCTTCGACCACATGGAGAGCCTTGCGACGAAGGCCGCGGAGATCGTCGGCGCGTTCCGCGCGCAGCTCGACCACCAGGACGATGCCCAGGCCCGCTTGGCCGCCGTCAAGGCGATCGAGCACGAGGCCGACGGTATCCTCCACTCCACGATCGAGGACCTCCACCGCACGTTCGTGACGCCTCTCGACCGGAACGAGATCAGCACGATCTGCAAGCGGCTGGACGACATCATCGACCTCGTCGAGGGGGCTGCGATGCGCGTCTACCACTACGAGATCCGCGACGTGCGGGCCCCGCTCCGCGCGCTTCTGGGCGTGTTGGAGCGCCAGATCGTGGCGCTGCGGGAGGGGCTCGCGGCCCTGCACGACCTCCGCCGCCCGGAGCCGCTGCGCGAGTGCATCGTGAAGGTCCACACGCTCGAGAACGAGGCGGACGACATCCTGCGGCCAGCGATCGGCAGCCTGTTCCGCGAGGAGAAGGACCCGCGCCTGATCCTCAAGTGGAAGGAGATCTACGAGCACGTGGAGAAGGCGACGGACCGGTGCGAGGATGTCGCCGACCACATCGAGAACGTCCTCCTCGAGTACTCGTGACCGATGTTCGAGCTCGTGATCCTGACCATCGGCCTCGCGCTGGTCTTCGACTTCTACAACGGGATGAACGACGCGGCGAACTCCATCGCCACCGTAGTCTCCACCCGCATCCTCACGCCGCGCCAGGCCGTCGCTTGGGCCGCCTTCTGGAACTTCGTCGCGGCGTTCGTCTTCGGCACCGCGGTGGCGAAATCGATCCACTCGGGCATCCTGAGGATCGACACCATCTCGCAGGTGACGGTCCTCGCCGCGCTGGTCGGCGCAATCGCCTGGACCCACGCGTGCACGCACTGGGGCATGCCGATCAGCGTGTCGCACTCGCTCATCGGCGGTCTTGTCGGCGCGGGGCTCGTGCGAGCGGGGTTCGACCCCGGCGTCCTCCAGCTCGGAAAGATCGCGACGATCGGGATCTTCATCTTCCTCGCGCCGCTCCTCGGCCTCGCGGGAGGGATGGTCCTCATGGTGGTGGTCTACCGGCTGTTCCACCGCGTGACCCCGGGTCGCGTGGACCGGGTGTTCCGGACGGGACAGCTCATCAGCGCGGCGGCGTTCAGCCTCGGCCACGGCGCCAACGACGCGCAGAAGACCATGGGCATCATCACGATGGCGCTGGCGGCCTGCGCCGACACGCGCGAGCTGGTCGTCAAGGCGGGCCAGTTCCACGTCCCCTACTGGGTCGTCCTCTCGGCGCACGCCGCGATCGCCGTAGGCACGCTCGTCGGGGGCGCCAAGGTCATCCGGACGATGGGCGCGCGCCTTACGAAGCTCAAGCCCGCGCAGGGGTTCTGCGCGGAAGGCGCGGCCTCGATCCTCCTCTTCGGCACGGCGCATGTGGGCATCCCCGTGAGCACGACGCACACCGTCACCGGGGCGATCATGGGCGTCGGCGCCGTGAAACGCTGGAAGGCCGTGCGCTGGGGCGTCGCGAAGCGGATCGTCTGGGCGTGGGTCCTCACGATCCCGTGCGCGGCGATCGTGAGCGGGCTCGCGTACGCGCTCCTTGACCTCCTTGGACTCGTGCGCTGGGCCGAAGCGGTAGGATGACCCTGAGGGAGGTGACCGTGGCGACGACCTGGATCCTCGTCGGCGACGCGAGCCGCGCCCGCATCTTCGCCTTCGACAAGGAGGACGGCCCTTGGGTCCTCGTCGCGGAGATCGACCACCCGCCTGGCCGCGCGCGGACGAGCGATCTCGTCACCGACCGCGCGGGACGCCAGCGCGAGATCGGCCCGCCGCTCGAGGGCCGCACGGACCCCGCGGAGCAGGAGTCGCACCGGTTCGCCGAGAAGCTCGGCCACCTTGTCGGGAAAGGCTTCGACGAGCACCGGTACGCGCGGCTCCTCCTCGTCGCGCCGCCCCGCTTCCTCGGCTACCTCCGCGGCGTGCTGCGGGAGCCGGTGCTGCGCCACGTGGTGAGGAGCACCGACAAGGACTACACGCACCACGAGGTCCGCGAGCTGCGGCGGCTTCTCGACTTCCCTCCGGAGCGGAAGTAGGGGGGCCTGGGGGGCCCGCCCTCGCGCCGGGGACGGCGCTACGGCGGGCAAGGCCGCACCCCTTACCCTCGGCGCGAGCGGGCCGCCTTCACGGGCTTCTTGGGTGCGCGCTTCGCCCTCTTCGCCTTGCCGCGAGCGGCCATCTTCCGGATGTAGCTCGCGGCGTCGGGCGTCTTGCAGCTCGTGTCGCCGTGGTCCACCTCGACCTTGCCGATCGTGCCTGCCGCCTTGATCGCGCGCTGCCGGAGCGCCGCGCGGGACCCGCCGATCGCGATGAGCGCGGCGTTCATGCAGTGGCGCACGTAGTTCGGCGCCGTGGCGATCCCGCGCTCGACCTCGTCGAGCCGCGCCGCGAGCCAGTCGTCGCCGGCCCTCTCCCCGGTGGCCAGCGCCGCGACGACGACCCAGCCGGCGGCGGCGGTCCACTCGTCCCGGTCGCGCCGCCACGTGTCGGCGAGCGCGGCCGCGTGGTCGGACCCGGCGGCGACGCGCCCGACCGCGTCGTTGAGGAGGCGGTAGCTGGCGGGGAGGAGCCAGCCGTCGAGCTCGTCGCGCGAGAGATCCTTGGGCTCGACGACAAGCGTCGCGAGGATGCGCGCGTCGTGGTTGCCGGTGATCCAGAGGGCGCGGGCGAGGTCCGTGTCGCGACCGATCCGCTTCTGGATCTTGTAGAGGTCCGCGTACGGGACGCCGAGGACGGGCGGCGGCACGCCGTGGCGCACCCAGGTCTTCCGGTGATCCTCGTGCGCGCAGCTCTCGAGCGCGTCCATCGCCTCCCGGAGCGTCATACGCGGAGTCTATCAGAGCTCGATCGCGTCGCCTCGCCGGGGGAGCTGTGCCTCCCGACCGAAGCGTTCGCGGATCGAGGCCCCGAGCGCCGCGCGCGGGCCGTCCTCCCCGTGGGTGAGGACGACGCGGGTACTGTCGCCGATCGCGGATCCCGCCCACGCGAGCAGCTCTCTCCGGCCCGCGTGCGCGGAGAAGCCGCCGAGCGTGAAGATGCGCGCCGCGACCCGGATGCGCTGGCCATAGATCGTCACGTGGCGCGCGCCCGTGATCAGCGCGTGGCCCAGCGTGCCCTCGCCCTGGTAGCCGACGAAGACGACGACCGTCTCCTCTCGCCAGAGATGGTGCTTCAGGTGGTGGAGGATCCGGCCCCCGTTGCACATGCCGGAGCCGGCGAGGATCACGGCCGGCCCGTCGAGGTCGTTGAGCCGCCGGGATTCGTCCGGCGTCTTCAAGTAGCGGAGGCCCTTCAGGTCCTCGCGGAACTGGCCGCCCCGGGCGAGCGAGCGAGCCTCGGCGTCGAAGAGCCCCTTGTGCTTCGCGTAGAGCGCCGTCGCGTCGATCGCCATCGGGCTGTCGAGGTAGATCGGGAAGTCCGGGAGCCCGCCCCCGCGCACCAGCTCCGCGATGTGGTAGAGAACCTGCTGCGCGCGGCCGATCGAGAACGACGGGATCAGCACGATCGCCTTCTCGCGCACGGCGCGCCCGAGGATCTCGTGCAGCTCCGCCACGGTCGCGTCGAGCGAGCGGTGGTCGCGGTCGCCGTAGGTCGATTCGAGGAAGAGGAGGTCGGCGGGCGGCGGCGGCGCGGGATCACGCACGAAGGGCACGCCCTTGGGCCCGAGGTCGCCGCTGAAGACGACCGTCTTCCCGTCGGCGCGCATCTCGACGCTCGCGGAGCCGAGGATGTGGCCCGCCTCGAAGAGCCGGGCGGAGACGCCGGGCGCGACCTCGCGGACCTCGTCGTACCCGATCCGCCGCACGAGAGGCCGCAGCCGCTCCACGTCCGCAAGCGTGTAGAGCGCTTCGACCGGCCGCCGCCCCGCCCGCCGCGCCGCGAGCGACAGCCGCCTCGCGTCGCCCTCCTGGATGTGCGCGGAGTCGTCGAGGATCAGCGCCGCGAACTCGACCGTCGCGGAGGTCGCGAGGACCGGCCCCCGAAACCCCCTCGCGGCAAGGAGCGGCAGGCGCCCCGTGTGGTCCAGGTGCGCGTGGGTCACCACGACGGTGTCGAGCGCCCTCGGATCGACGGGCTTCAGGTCCCGGTTCTTCGCGTCGGTCGCCCGGCGCCCCTGGAACATCCCGAAGTCGATGAGCACCTTCGCGCGCTTCGTCTCGACGAGGTAGCCCGAGCCCGTCACCTCGCCCGCGGCGCCGCAGAGCGTGATCCGCATGAGGGGCCGGATCGTAGCACGAGTGGTAGGCTCGGGGCATGACGTGTCGCGCCGCGCTCGCCTTGCTCCTGTCCGTCGCGATCGGGAGCGCGGAAGAGGTCGTTCACCACGAGCTCAAGGTGAAGCTCGACCCGAAGGCGCACCGTATCGACGCGATCGACGACACCACGCTCCTTCGCTTCCGGCTTCACGAGGGCCGCTCCGGCATCGTGAACGCGCAGTGCGAGGGAGCCGCCGACGGCGCGAGCGTGCCCATGGAGTGGTGGGGACGGAACGCGCCGGGCAGGGTCGTCTATGTCCGCACGATCCACCATCCGCCCGAGGCGCAGGCCGAGGAGTACGCGCGGAGCTTCTCGGAGACGCCGGGCACGATCTCCGCGGAGGGCGTGTTCCTTGGCGGCGCGAGCGGTTGGTATCCGGTCGAGGGCGACGAGCTCGTCACGTTCACGCTCGAGATTGAGCTGCCGAGGGACTGGGACGCCGTGAGCCAGGGCGTGCGCACGAGGCACGAGATCGTCGGCGACCGCCGGATCGTCCGGTGGGAGTGCAAGGAGCCGATGGAGGAGATCTACCTCGTCGCGGCGCCGTTCACCGAGTACGCCCGCGGGAGTGCGATGGCCTTCCTCCGGACGCCCGACCCCGCGCTCGCGCAGAAGTACCTGGACGTCACCGGCCAGTACGTGGACATGTATTCGGAGCTCATCGGCCCTTACCCGTTCGGGAAGTTCGCGCTCGTCGAGAACTTCTGGGAGACGGGCTACGGGATGCCGTCGTTCACGCTCTTGGGCCCGCAGGTGATCCGGCTCCCGTTCATCCTGCACTCGTCCTACCCGCACGAGATCCTCCACAACTGGTGGGGGAACGGCGTCTACGTCGATCGCGCGAAGGGGAACTGGTGCGAGGGGCTCACCGCGTACCTCGCCGACCACCTGATCCGCGAAGGCCAGGGCGCGGGCGAGGAGTACCGCCGCGATGCGCTCAAGAAGTACCGGGCGTACGTCCGCGGGGGCAAGGACTTCGCGCTCAAGGACTTCCGCGAGCGCCACTCGGCCGCGACCGAGGCGGTCGGCTACGGCAAGGCGCTCATGGTCTTCCACATGCTCCGAGTGCAGATCGGCGACGCGAAGTTCACAGAGGGGCTGCGCGCGTTCTACAAGGACTTCGAGTTCAAGCGTGCGTCGTGGGATGACATCGCCGTCGTCTTCGGCAAAGCCGCGGGCGAAGATCTCGGGCCGTTCTTCCGCCAGTGGGTGGACCGGCCGGGAGCGCCGGCGCTCGCGGTCGAGGGCGACCGGCTCGTACAGGCCCAGCCGGGAGAACCGTATGAATTGATCGTACCAGTCTGGGTGACCTCCGAACGCCGGGACCTCTCCCGCCACACCAGCGTGCGCATGAAGGAGAGGTCCGTCGCGCTGCCGCGCTACCCCGAATCGCGCTTCTTCATCGACCCGGCGTTCGACCTCTTCCGCCTCCTCGACCGGAGCGAGATCCCGGCGACGCTCGGCGAGCTCTTCGGCACGGAGAAAGTCGTGATCGTGCTGCCCGACGAGCCGGGCCCGTGGCAGGCTCTCGCGGACGCCTGGCGGGTCGAGTCGGTGCGCGAGTCGGCGCTCGACGCGCTCCCGAGGGACAAGTCGGTGTGGATCCTCGGCGCGGACAACCGCTGGGCGAAGGCGGTCGCGTTCGACGCGGAGGTCTCCGCTGACGCGATCACGCTCGGCGGCACGCGCCACCAGAGAAAGGGCCTCTCGTTCGTGCTCAGCGCCCCGCACCCCCAAGACACCGAGCTCGCCGTGGGCTGGATCGCGAGCGACGTCCCCGAGGCGATCCCGGGGCTCGCGCGGAAGCTGCCGCACTACGGCAAGTACTCCTGGCTCGCGTTCACGGGCGCGGAGCCGAGCAACGTCGCGAAGGGTCAGTGGGGCGCGACCGCGCAGGTCTCCGCGCGCGAGCCCCTCGCGCGCCTCGCGCCCCTCTTCGACGCGGAGCGGCTCATGGCGCACGTGCGGTTCCTCGCTGACGAGCGGCTCAAGGGCCGCGGAACCGGCACGCCTGAGCTCGACGAGGCCGCGGACTACATCGCGCGCGGGTTCAAGGACGCGGGCCTAGAGGTCGTGGACGATCGCTGGGAGGACGAAGGCCGGACCCTCCGCAACGTCATCGCGAGGATCCCCGGGACGAACGCCGACTGGAAGCACGAGTGCGTCGTCGTCGGCGCGCACTACGACCACCTGGGGCTCGGCTGGCCGGACGTGCGCGCGGGGTGCGAGGGGCAGATCCACAACGGTGCGGACGACAACGCGTCCGGAGTCGCCGTGCTCCTCGAGCTTGGCAGCGCGCTTGCCGGGACGAAGCCGCCGCGCGCGATCGTGCTGGTCGCCTTCGGCGGCGAAGAGTGGGGGCTGCGGGGGTCGCGGCGGTTCGTGAAGTCGATGGCGCTGCGTCCGACCGCGATGGTCAACATGGACTGCGTCGGCCGGCTCGGCGCGCAGAAGCTCACGCTGCTCGGCACGGGCACGGCGGAGGAATGGAAGCACATCGCGATGGGCGTGGGCCAAGTGACCGGCGTCGAGGCGACGTGCATCCCGCAAGACCCCGGCGGCAGCGATCAGGTGGCGTTCCACGAGGCGGGGATCCCCGCGATCCAGCTCTTTACCGGCGCCCACGAGGACTACCACCGCCCGACCGACGACGTCGAGAAGATCGACGCCGCCGGGATGGTCAAGGTCGCGACGTTCCTGCGCGAGACGCTCGTCTACCTCGCCGAGCGCGACCGGCCGCTCACGAAGGCCGGTGCGGCGCCTGCGGCGGCGGGCGGCGAGGGGCGCAAGGTCTCGCTCGGCACGCTGCCGGACTTCGCGTTCGAGGGCCCCGGCGTCCTCGTGAAGTCGGTGATCGAGGGCTCGCCCGCGGCGAAGGCGGGCGTCCAGGCCGGCGACATCCTGCTCGCGATCGGCGACACGGAGCTGAAGACGCTGCGCGACATGAGCGAGGCATTGAAGGCGCACTCCGCGGGCGACGTCGTGAAGCTGCGCCTGAAGCGCGGGGACGACGAGATCGTGCTCGACGCGACCCTTGTGTCCCGCTGATCAGCGGGTGGCTTGCGCGAGGAGCGCGTCCACGTCGGCCCAGAGCTTCTTCCACTCCCCGCGCTCGGCCTCGGGCAGATCCTCGAGCCGGTCGCGCACCGATGCCAGGTACTCGTCGCTCTTCCAGTTCCGCAGCCTCTGTGCCGCCTCGGCGTCCCCGGTCGCTTCCAGCGCCGAGAGCGCGGAGCGCAGCCACCCGAGGGCGAGGCTCCGGTAGCGGGCGGATTGCTCGCCACCCTTCCCGGCGGCGAAGGCGGCGACGCATGCGGCGTTGTACCGGTCGATCCACGCAGGAGACTCCCCGAGCGTGCGCTCGAAGAGGCGGACCGCGTCGTCCACGCGTCCCTTCTTCATGCAGATGTCCGCGAGCTCGATCCGTTCCAAGGCGTCCCGTGGCGCATCCTCGCCCTGCACGATGCGGGGAAGCCGCTCCTCGAGCGCCGCCCTGCGCTCGTACACGTCAAGTCGCTGTTGCTGGTCGGCCGGCAGCGACCCCTTTTCCGAAAGGAG